>Ga0207671_10000162_pt1 | contig 103793 bp, 81 predicted proteins | sample KBSC24metaG_FD_184352 | JGI IMG/M metagenome (GOLD analysis project Ga0207671, IMG submission 184352) | Corn rhizosphere microbial communities from Kellogg Biological Station, Michigan, USA - KBS C2-4 metaG (SPAdes) (version 2) | ecosystem: Host-associated > Plants > Roots > Rhizosphere > Soil...
TCGCGAGCTCGATCCAGCAACCAAGCGGTCGACGATCGTCGACCGCTTCGTCGAACAACAAAACCTCTCAACAAATATGTAAAGGATGTCCAGAGACAATCTGTAAACCATCTCTTGGAACTTGACAGCGAGGGACTGGGGCACCCGACGGAGCTGGTCATCGGCCGTGCTTGAAGATGGATTTCAATTCTTCGGGGGCGACGACTTCAAGCTGGGCGAAGGTGCATGATTTGGGTTTGCGGTCGGTGCGCCAGCGGCGGAAGTGGGCCATGTGGCGGAAGCGTCCGCTCTGCATGTGTTCGTAAGCGACTTCGACGACGAGTTCGGGACGGAGCGGCTCCCATTCGAGGTTTTTGCCGCGGCTCCAACGGCTCTTGCCCCCGGGCATGCGATGCTCGCCGGAAGATGAGGATTCTTCCGGGGTCTCCCAGTCTTTCCAGGGATGATTGCGAAGCGCCTCCTTTCGGTAGGGCGTGAGGAAGGTGAGCAGTTCGCGTCGCACCGGTGCAGTGAAGCTGGCGCAGACGCCGACATGTTGGAGAACCTTCGCGTCGTCGTATAAGCCGAGGAGCAGGGAACCGACCTCTCTGCCGGCAGCGTCTTTGTACCAGCGAAATCCGGCAACGACGCAGTCGCAGTCTCGTTCATGTTTGATTTTGAGCATCACCCGCTTGTCGGGCTGGTAGGGGAGATCGATGGGCTTGGCGAGGACTCCATCGAGACCGGCACCTTCGAATCTCTTGAACCAGTCCAGCGCGAGGCTGCGGTCTTTTGTTGCAGGCGTGATGTGGATGGGCGGTTTGGCGGACTTCAAGAGAGATTCCAACTCCGTGCGGCGTTTGCCGAATGGCGAGGTGCGCAGGTCGCGCTTTCCATTTGAGAGGAGATCGAAGAAGACACAGGAAGCGGGGGTCTGCTGAGCCAGCAGCTTCACTCGCGATGCGGCGGGATGAATGCGCAGTTGAAGGGCGTCGAAGTCGAGACGGCCGTTGTGTGCGATGACGAGTTCGCCATCGAGGACGCATTGTTCGGGGAGTTGTTTGCGGATGGGGTCGAGCATCTCGGGGAAGTAGCGATTGAGCGACTTTTCATCGCGGCTCTGGAGAAGCACTTCGTCGCCATCGCGGAAGACAAGGACGCGGAAGCCGTCCCACTTGGGCTCGTAGATCCAGTTGCCCTCAGAGGGAATCGCATCCACGCGTTTGGCGAGCATCGGCAGGATGGGCGGGTTGACGGCGAGCTTCATGTCAATGGAGTGCAGGTCTGGCCACAGGAGTGTGGATGCGAATCAGTGTGTTCGCTGTTGTCCGAACGCATTGGGACCGATTCGGTAGAATGCCGGATGTATGAGCAATGACGTGAGAATTGCAGCGCTGAATGAGCGGTACGGATTGGACGGAGTTGCACGCATTGAAGAGTGCAACGGCGGTTTATCCAGACTTTCCATTGCTACAAGCCTGGGTAACGCGGAGATCTATTTGTATGGAGCGCAGGTGACCTCGTGGAAGCCGGGTGGCTTCGATGAAGTGTTGTTTGTCAGCGAGAAGTCGAACTGGCAGCAAGGGAAAGCGATTCGCGGGGGGATTCCCATATGCTTCCCGTGGTTCCGCGGGAAACCGGATGATCCCAAGGCACCCATGCACGGGTTCGTAAGGACAAAAGAGTGGGAACTTGATTCGATTCGGCGTGAGTCCGATGGCTCCGTCGTCGTGATGCTTTGGACAGCGAGCGATGAGGAGACGCGCCGCTGGTGGCCGCACGAGTTCCGCTTGGAATACCTGATCAGGGTTGGGCAGAGCCTTGACCTTGAATTGAAGATGCAGAACACAGGGCAATCAGAACTGCAATTTCAGGAGGCTCTGCATACCTACTTCAACGTTGGGGATGTTACGCGGGTCAGCGTGCAGGGCTTAGACGGCCTACGCTACCTGGATAATCGTGACGGAAATCGCGAGAAGCAGCAGCAGGGCGATCTTGTAGTGACAAAACAGACAGACAATGCGTACCTGGACGCGGCGGGCGCGGTGGAGATTCTGGATCCGAGCCTTGGTCGCAGGCTGGTGACGGAAAAGAGCGGCTCAGTTTCGACAATCGTCTGGAACCCATGGAATGACGGGGCCGCGAACATGCCGGATTTCGGGGATCAAGAGTGGCGCGGCATGCTCTGCGTCGAGGGAGGGAATGTTCTTGAACAAGGAGTTGCTCTGCAGCCTGGCGGCACACACCAAATGATCAGTTCGCTCCGTGTACTCCCGGCCTAGTCATTGAATCGTTGAAGGGTAAGGGAGAGGATCGTCCGCGTGAATGAGTATTTGGTGAAGCGGCACGTGTAAGCCGCTGAAAAGACGCTTGATTTCAAAGACTTAGACCTTTGGATGTTACCAAAGTGTTATTGACTTGGATCGGGGCCTGCCCTACTTTAGGAACTCCAGCAAGTTCAATTTGTCTGCTGTTGGAAAGATCGGCTCTTTCACTGGTCCGTGTTTGTTTTCTTGAGGTCCGACGGATACAAATCGAGTGTCCAGGACGTTGAAGTTTTTGAGGTTTTGGGCGGAAACACCCGACCTCTTTCGTTCAGTTGATCTTGAGTTCTCCAGACTGAATTCCCCGCGGACGCTTCCAAGCGATGCTCGTGTCACGAGTCATCAACGATTCCTAGCGATGACACGATCCCCGATTGCACAGCACAAAATATCCCCCCGGGTGCCTTGTGAGATCAACACTTCTAGTTCTAAGTGTTCTTCGGTCCGCAGAAACAAGATCGATCGTTAGCTGCGTCGTCGAGAGGGCTGGCCACAAGTTGGTTCAGGCGTCGAGTTCTGAGCAGGCACGCATTCTGCTGAATAATGGGGTTGAGCCTGACCTTTTAATCTTCGAGGCGCCTGGTTCCGGGAGCTCGTACGATCTGCGGGAGATATTTCGAGCTGCTGCGACCACTCCGCTGTGCATCGTATCCGGGCCCGGTGAGCAAAGGCTGAGAGAAGCAGCAGCCGACCTCGGGATCACGCGTTTTCTCGATCGTCCTCTCGTGGAAGGGGAAGTCTCGAAACTGCTTGAGGGCGCGTGCATTGGTGGAGCGGAACCAGGTGCGTCGAGCAAGCTTCCTATTTTCGAGGAATGCAGAGAAGTTGCGGCACTGCCCGGAAAAGCAATTGTTGAGGAGCTAGGCGAGGGCAGGTATTTCCTGGCGGCTTCGCCTTCGATGTTGAATATCCATCGCCAAGTCGGGCTGCTGGCCGATGTGGATGCTCCGGTACTGATTCTTGGTGAGAGCGGAACCGGCAAAGAAGTGATCGCGCATCTCATTCACAAGCATTCACGCCGCTCCCATCATCGCTTCGTCAACGTGAATTGCGCTGCTTTGCCGGCAGATTTGCTGGAAAGCGAGTTGTTTGGATATCACCAGGGCGCATTTACCGGGGCAATCAAAGATAAGCCAGGAAAGTTCGAACTCGCCAATCGGGGCACGTTGTTGCTCGATGAAATTGGTGAGATGAGCGCGCAGATGCAAGCGAAGCTGCTGCATGTTCTTCAAGACGGACAGTTCAACAGGCTTGGAGCTCGTGAAAGCAGCAGAGTGGATGTGCGAGTTCTAGCCGCCACCAACATGCAGATCGAAAGTGCGCTGTCCGACAAGATGTTTCGCGAGGATCTCTATTACCGGTTGAATGTATTTACGATTAACGTTCCGCCGCTCCGGGAGCGCCGTGAGGAAATTCCTTACCTGGTGGACGAGATCATTCGCAGGTCACCTGAGGAGTTGCGAAGCGGCAGCGATATCAGATTTTCGTCGCGCCTGATGGATGCTGTTCTGCTGTATTCCTGGCGAGGCAACGTGCGCGAGTTGAGGAACTTTGTTACGCGCACGATGACGATGCGCGATACCGGGACTGCCATCGAGGAACTGGAGAAGAAGATTGCTGCAGGGCAGGGGTTTGAGTATGAAGATCAGGCGGTCGAGGCGCCCCTTGCGGCAGAGAAGAGCGGGATGCGCTCGGTGGTCCGCGAACTGAAGGACCGTGCCGAGGCGCAGATGATCAAGGATGCCTTGGATGCGAGCGGATGGAATCGGCGGCATGCCGCGCGCTCTCTCAACATCAGCTATCGCGGCCTGCTTTATAAGATCCAGCAGCATCGGCTCGCTCCAAGGGCAGGCGTGCCGGACCAGCCCCGGCGCCAGAATGTAATCTCCGGAATCTAAATTTCCCCCGAAAAATCAGTCGTCATCGAACTGGTGACTCATCGCGCTTGCTCGAGAGGCGGACTGATCCGACGCGACCTCGACGGCTTTCGTTCTTCAGCTCGCCGGCCATTCCCACGCAGTCGGATGGAGGGGGTTCCGGGGTGAGGCTCGCGGCTGCACAGAGTTGAGAGTAGCGAGAAGGCGCAACTGTTTGCATACCGGCTCGCAGAAGTATGCAAAGTTTTGCATACTCGTCTCTACCCGGTTTCTGAAATGGGGCTTGAAGTTGCGCAAAGGGCGGGGATTTCGAGCATATTCCGAGTGTCTGCTTTGGTCACGCCATTGCTAGGTAAGAGTGAGGAGAGCGGAAAGCATGATCGCTGAAACCACGCGACGGGTCAACCCAACACAGCTGCCGCTCGTGGATTTCATTTTCGGAACTACGTCTGAGATGCAGCAGGTCAGGGCGACCCTGGAAACTGCGTTACAGGATGATCTGCCGGTGCTTATCGAAGGTGAGAGCGGCACGGGGAAAGAGATGGCTGCCCGCTATCTCCATCTTCGTTCCCGGAGAGCCGGGAGCCCCTTTGTGCGGGTGAACTGTGGGGCGATTCCCGCCAAACTCCTGGAAGGAGAGATGTTTGGGCACGATGGCGAACCCAGGAACGATTGGCGCGAGAACGCCCAGGATAGATCGGTAGGGTTTGCCGGGAGCGGCACGCTCTTCCTCGACGAGGTCGGGGAGATGGAGTTGGGATTACAGCAGAAAATTGTGTGGGCACTCGAGAACCAGCGTTACGTAAAAGATGGCAATGTGCCAATCAACCCTCGCATTGTGTGTGCGTCGAGTACAGATCTACACGCGGCATGCAGTCTGGAGAGCGCTTCCGGGGGTCTGTCAAAGCTTTTCGGACATCGAGTGCGACTTCTGCCTCTGCGCGAACGCAAGCAGGACATCCCTCAACTTTGCGAGTACCTGTCCGAAAAGTTTGCGAACAGCTTCGGTCGCCCAGTACCGCGGCTGAGTTCCTATGTCCTGGAGTCATTCCAGCAATGGAATTGGCCCGGGAACATTCGCGAACTGGAGAACTGGATTGCGCGGATTGTGATTTTCGGAACGGAAGAAGCAATTGGGTCTGAGTTCAGGCGGCAGATAGGAAACAGAGAAGTTGCGGTTCCGAGGCGGCACCGGACTGTTCGAAAGAATGGCAGAGACATGCGGCGGGAGCGCGGGCAGGGCTGAGAGTGGGAATGGCCTGGACAGGTGACTACTGCCCGGGAAGTAACCGGAAGCCCGGCCGGAGCGATTGAAACAAGAGCGAAGAAACGTGAAACGATATCAGTTTTGGAATCACAATGTTAAGTTCGGTTACGCAATGAGGGAGCGGGGGTTACTCATAGTAATTCGGTTAGGTTACCGTAGCGGTAACTCACCGACCCTAAGGGGGCATTGTGGAAGCACCCGAGGTCACCGACTATTGAGCAGGATTCCTTGTCCGTTCTGACATTTATGGCACCTGGGTTCAGGTGTGTGGAACGGAAGGGAGTTTGAACGGCCGGGTCAAAAAAACAATGAGCATGTGGCTCACAGGGCGAAGCTTTGTCCTGGTGCGGGATAGAGGGGTCTCAAGTTGTTGAAGAGCATGGATTTGCAGGTCGATAAGAGTTCCTGGTGCGCAATCTACACGCGGCACCAGCACGAAAAGACCGTAAGTGAAATGCTCGAAGCAAAAGGGTTTGAAGTATTTCTCCCGCTGTACGACTCAACGCGGAAATGGAAAGACCGGTGCAAGGTGCTTTCGGTACCGCTTTTTCCGAGTTACGTGTTTGTGCGCGGAGCAGTTGAGAGGCGCTTGCCTGTGCTTACAACGCCAGGCGTTCACATGATCATCAGCCGCGGGGAACGGGTAGCCACAATACCGGAGGCTGAGATCGATGCAATTCGCAGGACGATGGAAGGAAACTTCCGTGTCGAGCCCCACCCGTTCCTTCGATGCGGTGAACGTGTTCGAGTGGTGCGGGGCTCGCTTGAAGGTGTCGAAGGCGTTCTGACGCGGAAGAAGAATCTGTTCCGCCTGGTGCTCTCGGTTGAAATGCTGGCTCAGTCTGTGGCCGTTGAGATCGACGCCATCGACGTAGTACCGGTGGTTCAGCGCAACGTGATGACGCTGAGCCCGGATGTGCGGGAGCAAGTGGTCACCTCGCAGCGTGCCTCGCTGGCCGGCGATTAGAGCGAGGGCCAGGTTGAGATGAAGTTTCGGGCCCAGTTGGTAATGAACAGCGCGGCGACGATTAGAAATTCCGCGCATTTGAGGACATCAACAGGAGTAGCTAATGAAGTTCAATGCCCTGCAAGCGTTGGTTTTGGGAACAGCACTTGTCATTGCCGGTGCTCAATCAGGTCAAGCACAGGATGCAGCCAGCGCGAACCCTGTGGTGTCAAACTCCGGCGCACAAGCAGATTCGGGAGCCAGCGATAAGGCCCATGACGATAAGTACGTCATCGGCAATGACGATGTGTTGGCAATCAGCGTGTGGAAGGAACCGGATCTCACCAAGGCGATCCCTGTCCGTTCCGATGGGAAGATTTCTCTGCCGCTCGTTGGTGAATTGCAGGCGACTGGCAAGACCCCTTCTCAATTGGAGCGCGACATCACTGAGAAGTTAAAGAACTTCATCACGACTCCGGAAGTCAACGTGATCGTACAGCAGGTGAACAGCCGGAAATTCAACATATTGGGCGAAGTTTCGAAGCCAGGCTCGTTTCCCCTGACGGCCAGCACCACCATCATGGACGCCATCGCGATTGCCGGTGGTTTCAAGGACTTCGCAAAAAAGACGGGAGTATACATCTTGCGGAAGGGGCAGGATGGCAAGGAATCACGTTTGAATTTCAACTACAAGGCCTTCATTAAGGGCAAGAATTCCGATCAAAACGTCAGACTCCAGCCCAACGACACAATCATTGTTCCCTAAGGAATTGACCAGAATGTTCAGGATTGCGTGTTTCTGTCTAGTCATCGCCGTTGCGACGCCGGTGTGGTCGCAGGTTGAACCGAGTGCCAGTGGCGGCGGTTATGACCTGGATAGCGAGCACATGAGAACGCCGCCGCCGGTGAGCCGGGGCGCTTATCCATCGATGGCTGCATCAGAAGAGAGGGCTAACTTCCTTGCGGGCGGCGCGGTACTTTCGGCGGCGCACACTGACAATCTCATGCTGCTCGGGGACAAAGCGATCTCAGACGAGTATTACTCGATTGTTCCTACGATCAGTCTGGATCGCAGGACGTCCAGGCATTCAGAGTCCGTGCGGTACGGCGCGGGATTCAGATTCTACCAGGACAACAGCAACCTCAACGCTATTACTCAGGATGGATCAGCCAGTTTCACCTATCGCTTCACGCCATATGCTGCTCTGATCATTAACGATTCGGTGGACCAAAACTCAAATTCCTACAACCAGGGAAACCCGTTTGGTGGAGGCACAGTATCCGGCGCTCCTGGATCTACGAATGTTGCCGTCATTGAGCCCTACGCTGACCAACTTTCGAATTCCACGAGTGCGGGGCTCGAGTACCAGTACTCGAAGAACTCGATGATTGGAGTAAGCGGAAATTATTCGTTCCTTACCTTTACGGCACACTCCTACCTGCCTACTTTGAGCGATCAGGATACGGCCGGAGGTAACGCATTTGTCAGCCGCCGTTTTGGCAAGTCATATGCAGGCGTGACGTACCAGATGGCGAAATATGTGACTCACCCGTTCGGCAGCTACACGGTGTCAAACACGCTGTTTGGTTTCTACACTCACTATTTCACTCGAACGATTTCGATATCCGTACTCGGAGGCCCCGAGCACTACAGCTCATGGGCGGAAACGAGAGAGAAGTCGAGTGCGTGGACGCCGGCGGTTCAAGGGAGTGTGGGCTGGCAAGTCAGGCGGGCCAATATCGCTGCAACTTTTGTCCATGTTGTGTCAGGCGCTGGGGGTCTGATCGGCACATTCCATTCCGACACCGGGGGGGTGAATGCTCATATGATGTTCTCTCGAAAGTGGGGCGGTGGAGCGCATGTGGAGTATTCGCACTATAAAAACCTGACTTCGGTTCCTTCGCAATTTGGATACTTTCCCGGGGGGGACACGATTTCAGGCGGTGTGGAAGTGCAACGTTCTATCCGCGAGTCATTGGCGCTTGAGGCCCAATACGTGCATCTTCATCAGAGCTATGGAAACCTCACGACAAATCAATCTTTGCAAGATACAAACGAAGTGATTTTGGGGATCAGCTACCAATTCAACCGACCATTAGGACGATAACCAATGTCTGAGTTACTGGAAGATCAAGAAGCAACACAATTCGACTACGAGCATTACGTGGATCTCGTCCGTCGGCGCCACGTCCATTTTCTGGTGCCTGTGCTTGTCGGGTGGCTTCTGGTGTGGGGAGCTAGTTGGGTACTTCCCTCGATGTACAAGTCGAGCACGCTGATCACCGTTGAGCAGCCGACGATGCCAGAGACCTATGTGCCGAAGAACGTGAACGAGGACATCCAGAGTCGCCTGCAAAGCATCAAGCAGCAGATTCTAAGCCAGACTCGTCTGCTGATGATCATCGACAAGCTGAATCTCTACACGGGCCCGAATGCTCCGCAGAGTCCCGATGACAAGGTTGAAGCGCTTCGGAAGAACATCGACCTGGAAGTTGTGAAGGACGGCCGAAACAACGAGATCACTTCATTCAGAGTGAGCTTCTCTTCGCATGATCCCAAGGTGGCGCAAAGGGTTACGAACGAGCTAACGCAGCTTTTCATTAATGAGAACTCGAAGGTACGCGAGGAGCAATCTCGGGCCACTACCCACTTCATGGAGCAGCAGCTTGAAGATGCCCGGGTTCAGTTGGCTGCTCAGGAAGAGAAGGTCAAGCAATTCGAGGCCGTACATGAGGGTGCCTTGCCTAGTCAGCAGACGAGCAATCTGCAGATTCTCGCCGGACTTCAGGGGCAGATGCAAAACCTGCAGGACTCGTTGAACACGGCCAAGCAGCAGCGGGTGTACTACCAGACGCTGATCGAGCAATACAAGAACTTGCACGCGTCGGGGCGTTCCGTCGACGGTGCTCCGACCGAAGTGAGCGCAGTGAATCAGCAACTCGATCGATTGAAGGGTGAGCTTACGGATCTTCGGTCGCGCTACACCGAGTCCTACCCAGACGTTCAAAAGGTAAAGGCGCAGATCGCCCAGGTCGAAGAGCAGAAGCGAGAACTAATGGCTGCACCGCGAAGTGGATCGAAGCAGGCGAGCGAAAGCGAGTCTGGTCCCATGCTGCAACTGCAAAGCCAGCTGCAGGCGAATCAGATTGAGATTCAGAATCGGGAAAAGGCTATTGCGTCACTTGAAGCGCGCATCTCTGAATATCAGGGGCGGCTGAACGCACAGCCTGGTACGGAGCAGCAACTGCTGGAACTCAACCGAGGCTATGAGCAGACGAAGTCGATCTACGACGACTTGTTGAAGAAGAAGACCCAATCTGCGATGGCGACGAGCATGGAGCAACTGCAGCGTGGCGAGCGCTTCAGAACGCTTGATCCGCCGAGTCTTCCTCAGAAACCCGACTTTCCCGACCACTTGAAGTTCTGTGGTTTTGGAGTGGCGGCAGGCCTGGCAATGGGCTGCCTTGTCGTCTTCCTCTTTGAATTCTTCGACGATCGTATGCATGCCGACAAGGAGATCAAGGCACTACTGGCCATGAATGTTCTGGCCGAGGTGCCGGAGGTTCGATCGGACGCTGACAAGGACAGGGAAAAGCGACGGATCGTTCTTGGCTGGGCATTAACGGCAATCGTTGGCATCTGTATCGCACTTGGATCAACTTTCAGCTTCTTACGAGGATAGTTCGAGAGTTCTCATGTACAAAAGCTTCTACAATTTGACGCGCAACCCGTTCGACCTCACACCGGATCCAACGTGCTTTGTTCCTACGGTCCGGCACAATGAGGCGCTGGCTGCACTGTACTACGGTATCCGCCGGCACAAAGGCGTAGTTGTGGTTACGGGGGAAGTTGGGACAGGGAAGACCTTGATGCTTCGCTGCCTGCTGCAGCTTTTCAAGGAGAGCAGCGAAATAGCTTATGCGTATCTCTTCAATTGCCGCCTTTCGCCTCTCGAATTTCTGCATTACACGGCTTCGGATTTCGGGCTAAAGGTGGATGAGCACCAGAGCAAGAGCACGCTCCTTCTCGACTTGAGCCGGTTCGTAACTTCGCGAGGACTCCAGGGGCTGACGACGGTACTGGTGATCGACGAGGCGCACAATCTTTCGATGGAGCTGTTGGAGGAGATTCGACTGCTGTCGAACCTCGAGACCAACGACGATAAGCTGCTTCAGATTGTGCTTGTGGGCCAGCCCGAACTCGACCTGAAGCTCGATTCGTTCGAACTTCGGCCTTTGAAGCAAAGAATCGCTCTCAGGGCTCACCTGACACCCCTTGATGAGCAGGACACGGACAGGTACATCCAGGAGCGGTTGACCATTGCCGGAGGCAGTTCGCGCCTCGAACCTCTCTTTGCTGCCGACGCGGTTAAGGCAATCCACCAATACTCCAAGGGATATCCGCGCCTGATTAATACAATCTGCGAGAACTCCCTGATTACGGGATATGCCCGGCAGCTTCCGACGATCAGCAAGGATGTGGTGCTCGGGGTTGCAAGAGATTTCCATCTCAGTACCAACGGCTCGAAGCTATCCAAGAATGGCAATGGCGATGCCGACCAGGATATCGAGCGGGCCAAAAATTTCTTCCTTGATCTCTATGCGGCGAGCCAAAAGGGCCACGGGCCAGGTTCGGAATCGAAAACTCCAATGACGGTTGAAGCGGGGGACCATGAGTCAAATATTTGACGCGTTGCAACGTTCAGAGTTGGAGCGAAGCGGCAAGGAAGCCGCAGCCGATTTGCGCGCCACGGAAGTGCTGCAACGCGCGGAACAAGAATCCTCTACCAGCCGTTTTGCTGCCGTGACGCCTGATGCCTGGACTATGCCCCTGGCGGCGGAAACCGGGGTTGCGGTAGCCGAGCCGATGAGGGAATCGGTTCCTGCCGCGGTCCGGAAAGCTGCAGGAGCTGTCGCGCCGCCAATCGAGCGGACAGACGGACCGTCGCAATGTGAAGTTCTTAACGTAATGCCTACCGCAGCCAGCCATCTGGTGTCGGTTCTCGATTCAGAAAGCCCTGCCGGTGAGGCATTCCATCTCTTGGGCGTCCGCCTTCGTCACATGCGACGGCAACGCCCGTTGAAAAAAGTCCTGATTACCAGCTCGATCCCCCAGGAAGGCAAGAGCCTGGTGGCTGCGAATTTGGCCTGCACGCTGGCCCTTCGCACGCAGCAAAAGGTACTGCTGCTGGAGGGTGATGTCCGGCGGCCGACGCAATCGAAGATCTTTGGTCTTCCGTACAAGCCGGGTATCTGCGAATGGCTTAAGGGCGAACGATCTCTCGTCAAAAGCATGTACAAGCTCGACCGTCCGGGAGTCTGGATTCTGCCCGCGGGGCAAGCAACAGGAGAATCATTGGATCTGCTGCAATCTGGGCGGGCAATCCCGATGATGGAGCAGCTCACGGATTGGTTCGACTGGGTCGTTATAGACTCTCCGCCTATCCTTCCTCTCGCGGACACGAGTGTCTGGATCAATATGGCTGACGGAATCCTGCTTGTCGCCCGTCAAGGCATCACGCAAAAGCGGCAACTGAAGCGTGGACTGGAAGCATTGGGGAACCAGAAGATGATCGGGGCCGTTTTGAACGGTGCCCGGACCATTGCGCACACGGATTATTACTATCGCCCCCCGAATCGGTTACCAACCGACGATGCGGAAGGCTGATATCTTTCACTACTCTGTAGGAGTTTCTGTATTCTCGCAACCCAGAGTGGGCTGCGATGCAAGTCTGAAATATTCAATGCGCCCAGTGCTCTTTTTGGATCACACGAGATAAGTAGAACAATTTATTGTGTTCCGGAGCATGGAGCGATACGCCTTGGGAGGACGAGTGAATACGGGAAGGCAAGGTCGGCCAGTCAATCTTATTGACCCCCTCAGCGAACCGGCCGCCGAGCGCAGGGCCCTTGATGAACAGAGTTTCAGACGGGTCATTGCGATCGAGCGGAAGCGAACGGAACGCTCGAAGGCGCCATTCGTACTTATGCTCGTCGAGATTGCGAACCAGAACACAGCGAAGTCTGCTCCCGCTCTGGAAACTGTGATGTCGTCATTGCTGACATCCAGCCGCGACACGGACGTGGTGGGGTGGTACAAGGGCAATAGCACCATCGGAGCGGTATTCACCGGCCTGGTTTCAGGTGAAAAGAGCGCCATTCTCATGACGATCCTGACGCGGGCTACGAGCACGCTGAGGGAAGAGCTTAGCTTTGAGCAGTTCAACCTGATCAGCATCTCTTTGCACTATTATCCGGATGACTGGGACGAGAACGACCCAGGACGGCCGAGCAATCCTGCTTTGTACCCAGATCTATCGAAGCAAGCCAGCACGAAGCAGCCATTGCTGATTTTGAAACGTTCGATCGACGTTGTCGGAAGCTTGATTCTGCTGGCAGTTTTTCTCCCGTTCTGTGTTGCAATTGCCATTGCGATCAAGGCCACGTCGAAGGGGCCCATCCTGTTTCGGCAGATGCGAGTGGGGCACCACGGAAGACAGTTCAAGTTTCTCAAGTTCCGCTCGATGTATGTTGACAACGATCACAGCGTCCATCGTGACTATGTAACGAAGCTGATCAACAAGGGCGAGATAGCGGACCCCAGCCAGGGCAAGGTTTATAAATTGACTGGCGATAAGCGCATCACACCCCTCGGCCGTTTTCTTCGCAAAACGAGCCTCGATGAATTACCTCAGTTCCTCAACGTTCTGCGCGGAGAGATGTCGTTGGTTGGCCCGCGGCCACCAATTCCATATGAGCTGGCGGCTTATCAGACCTGGCATCGTCGCCGATTGCTTGAAGTAAAGCCCGGCATCACTGGGCTGTGGCAGGTTACGGGCAGGAGCACCGTTGATTTCGATGCGATGGTGCGTCTTGACCTGAAATATGCAACGTCCTGGACGCCGTGGCTTGACGTCAAGATTCTTCTCCAGACGCCTCGAGCCGTAATCCGCGGATCCGGCGCTTACTGAAGAAGTTAGCAAGATAAATCATATCCATCATTCAACTGGCAGAGATCATCACTGATCCCGGTCTGGAAACCTGCGCACGTCATCCCCCAACCAAGTCAGCGATTCTACGGAAAGTCGGCGAATCATGAAGTTTGGCGTCATTGGTTACGGCTACTGGGGCCCGAACATTGTGAGAAACCTCATGGCACTCGAGGGTTCTCAGGTTCTGGCTGTCGCGGAGATCAGCCCGCAAGCTCGTCTTCGAGCTCAGAAGGCTCATCCCGGAGTAAAAGTCGTTTCAAGCGCAACCGAAGTAATCACGTCGCCTGAAATCGACGCGGTTGCCGTGGTGTCTCCCGTGTGGACACACTACGAACTGGCCAAGGCTGCTCTACAAAACGGAAAGCATGTCTTTGTCGAGAAGCCTTTCACAAGCACTTCGGCGCAAGGTGAGGAATTAATCAACCTCGCGGCCCAGAAAAACCTGACCCTGATGGTCGACCATACCTTCCTCTTCACAGGGGCGGTGAAAAAGATCAAGCAACTGGTCGACGATGGTGCACTGGGACCGTTGTATTACTATGATTCAACGCGCGTTAACCTTGGCTTGTTTCAGCATGACTGCAATGTCTTGTGGGACCTTGCTCCGCACGATCTGTCGATCATGGACTACCTGTTGAAGGGCGATCCGCAGGCAATCGTTGCTACAGGACAGGGACATCTCAACGGCCACGAAGATGTTGCATACATGACGCTCTATTTCCCTGAAAAAGTGATTGCTCATGTCAACGTGAACTGGCTTTCACCAGTGAAAGTCAGGACCACCTTGATCGGCGGCGAAAAGCGGATGCTGGTGTGGAACGACCTCGAGGCTGACGAAAAGCTGAAGATCTACGACAAGGGCGTCCAGATCGGAAGCAGGGAAGGCGTCTACGAACTGCTTGTAAGTTATCGCTCCGGTGACATGTGGGCACCACAGTTGGAACAGGGTGAGGCTCTGAAGCAAGAGATGGCCTACTTTGTGGATTGTGTATCGACCGGACAGAGGCCTTTCAATGACGGCTGCGCGGGACTCCGCGTAGTTCGCATGCTCGAGACCGCCGATGAGTCCCTCAAGAAGAAGGGGGCTCTGGTTTATCTGTGAACACCTTCAATTGCATTGCGGACGACGTCAAGCTGGGAGTAAATGTTCGCCTTTCGAAATTCATCAATCTCTACGGCTGCGAAATCGGCGACGAGACCAAGATAGGCGCCTTTGTGGAGATCCAGAAAAACGCCAAGGTGGGAAACCGCTGCAAAGTATCGAGCCACTCGTTCATCTGTGAGGGCGTGACGATCGAGGACAACGTCTTTATCGGTCACGGCGTTATGTTCACCAACGACAGTTATCCGCGCGCGACCACCGGCGACGGGAGCCTGCAGACCGAGGCGGACTGGAAAGTTGAAAAGACTGTCGTCAGGCGCGGTGCATCCATCGGTACCGGTACAACGATCCTTCCCAACGTTTCCATTGGGGAAAACGCGATCGTAGGCGCGGGAAGCGTCATCACCAGGGATGTCCCGGCAAATGCGGTCGTCGCCGGCAACCCGGCGAAAGTGTTGCGTTACCTGCAGGGCGCCGAAAAGAACGAGTCTCTGACCGCCGGAGCCTGAAATCGCAAAACATTTTTATCCGATGCCGCGAGAGCGTCGCCGGTCCATTCAGCAAAACAAGTCACAGTCGTAAATTCCAAATGAGCATCAGTCAGGAGAGGCCATGAACACTGATGTAGCGATCCCATTTCTCGATCTGGTTACCCCTCACGTCGAACTTGAAGAAGAACTGACGGCATTGTTTCGCCGCGTGCTTCACACCGCCGGGTTCATTGGTGGACCGATGGTGGAGAACTTCGAAACCGCATTTGCAGAATTCTGCGAAGTGCGCCACGCCATCGCGGTTAATAGCGGAACCGATGCGTTGCGCTTCGCAATTCTGGCCAGCGGTGTCCAGCCAGGCGATGTCGTTCTCACCGTGCCCAATACGTTCATCGCCACAACTGAGGCGATCTCCCAGGCGCGCGCAATTCCGGAGTTTGTTGACGTCGACGAACAGACGTACAACATGTCGACGGTGATGCTCCAGCGCTACCTCGAAAAGAAGTGTGTCCGCGACAAGTCTGGAAGGCTCGTAAGTCTTCGCAGCGGCCGGCCGGTCACTGCAATCGTTCCGGTTCATTTGTACGGGCAGATTGCGGATATGGACCGGATTCTGGAACTTGCCGATGAATACAACCTTATCGTGATCGAAGATGCGTGCCAGGCGCATGGCGCCGAATACTTCTCCAAAAAACATAACCGCTGGATGAAGGCGGGCTCGATGGGACAGGCAGCTGCATTCAGCTTCTATCCCGGGAAGAACCTTGGAGCTTGCGGCGAAGCCGGCGCAATCACGACCAACGATAGCGGCATGGCTGAAAAGATGAGAATGCTGCGCGATCATGGACAAAGCCGCAAGTACTACCATGCGATCGAGGGCTACAACGGACGGCTCGATGCATTGCAGGCTGGGATTCTCCACGTCAAACTGGGACACCTGAAGTCGTGGAACGAAGCGCGCCGCGCAAAGGCGGTCGAATACAATCGATTGCTTGCGAAATGCGACGCCGTAAGCTTGCCCTGGGAGCCGACCTGGTCGCGAGGAGTCTACCATCTCTATGTGATTCGCATCGGCGATCGCGAAGGCTTGATGAAGCATCTCAAGGAAGCGGGAATTGGCTCGGCCATTCATTATCCTGTTCCGTTGCATCAGCAGCGCGCATACGTATCCATGAATCATGTTTCAGGTGATTTTCCGGTTACAGAGAGTGCGGCGGCGGAGATTGTTTCGCTTCCGATGTATCCCCAGTTGACATTGGAACAGCTGGAAAAGGTGGCATCAGAAGTGATCGCATTTGCGGCTCGGATGCGTGAAACAACTGATCCGGCGCTCAATGCACTGGTGCCGGCAGAACCCCTTGCCTAACAAATTGAACGCAGCAGGCTGAGTGGTGAGTCGATGAGATGCTCGCACGGCCAACGAATGAGTCTGGGAGATAAGGGCAACGATGGGATCAGATGTTCGATACCCCGGCATGATTCAGACGCATCATTCCGTCGAAGTCAGAGCCAAAGGGCGCTGGGTCAAGATTCCTGCGATCCAAGTGAACGATGACACGCTGATTGCAACAGGGAGGCGTCTGCGCATCGCGAAGATTCGCGGCGAGGAGATGCGGGAGAAGGCAATCGAAGCTCCCGAACTTTACCTCGAGGCGCTGAAGAAGGATAGGGCCATATTAAAGGCGGATATCTTTACGTTCGCTCAGAAACTTCCTTCGACGAATCAGCTTTTTCCATACCGCATGGAGCGGGAGAGTATTGCAGCGATTCCGCTGGTAACGTTCAAGGACTGGTGGGACGGGCTGCCGCAGGAGAGCCGCAAGAATACGAGGCGCTCGCAGAAGAGAGGCGTGACGCTTTCGATTCGCCGGCTCGATCCGGATGTTGTCGAGGGCATTCGGGGAGTGAATGACGACTCGCCGACGCGCCAGGGCGCCAAGAATGCGTACTATGGTCTAACATCAGAAGAGACGGTCAAACGGTACGGCGAATTTGACGGAAGATGCGATTTCATATGCGCCTATTCCGGTGAAGAGATAATCGGGTTTCTGCACCTCGTTTATCGGGAGAATGTTGCAGCGATCCTGAATCTGACTGTCAGGCCGAGCCACTTGGATAAGAAACCAGCGAATGCTCTTGTGACCAAGGCCGTGGAGATATGCGATGGTCGAGGGATCTCGTATATAACGTATGGGAACTATAACTATGGGAACAAGCGCGACAGTTCTCTTCGGGAATTCAAGATCCGTAACGGATTCGAAGAAATTCTCGTTCCGCGATACTATGTGCCACTCACGCTGTGGGGTCGGATGTGCATGGGCCTCAATCTTCATCGAGGATTGATTGGGATTCTTCCTTCGAGCGTGATTGCAGTGGGACTTCGCGCAAGGACAGTGTGGTATAAGAAGTTTCGTAAGCCGGTGTAGCTCAATGCCAGAGCGGCCGAATTGTAATCGGCAGATGGAGCGTTGAAACCCTCCCGCCGGCTCCAAGCACCTTATTAGAGCCATAGACACATCTCAGATTGGACTGGGAGCGTCTCTTCAGACGAATTCCCGTGTTTCATTGCGCCAATCCCATGCACACGAAACGCTCAAACAACCAATGCTGCTTCTTTCAAAATGAATCCAATTCTCGCGAGCTTGATTTGCGCGTGTGGGATAGCCGGCCTTTTCTATCTCAACCGGGATCGCACAGTGAGGACGTCACGGGCGCTCTGGATTCCGGTTGGGTATTTCTGGATCATGGGATCCCGTTCCATTTCGGAGTGGTTGAATATCGGCCATCCTGGAGACGCCGACTCGCAGCTTGAAGGCAGTCCCGTAGATGCTGCTGTGTTTGGGCTTCTGATTATTGCAGCGGTCGCGGTGTTATTGCGCCGGAGGCGTCGGGCACTGATTCTATTGCGATCGAATCTGCCCGTTCTGCTGTACTTCTTTGTCTGTCTCGTCAGCACGTCATGGTCAGTGCACCCCGATGTCGCGTTTAAGCGTTGGATCAAATCGATCATCGACATCGCGATGGTTCTGGTGATTGTGACGGATGTTCAACCGTTGGCGGCTCTGCAGAGGTTTATTTCTCGTGCCGGCTTCATTCTGCTGCCAACGTCGGTCCTGTTCATCAAATACATGCCGAATCTGGGACGGTCCTTCGCTGCGAACGGTGTTGGAATGAACACAGGGACCTCGACGAACAAGAATGTCTTCGGGTTGGTAATTCTTCTTGTTTCGCTGGGTACTCTGTGGCAGATCATATCTCTGATTCGAACGAAGAGTCGAACTGAACGGCGGCGCCCCCTCATTGCGCAATGCGTGCTGCTTCTTTTTGGACTGATACTTTTCAAAATGGCTGATTCCGCGACGTCGCTAGCTTGCTTTCTTCTGGGCGGAAGCATTCTGATTGCGGCGAATCTGCGGATGTTCAGAACGCGGCCTGGGCGGATGCAAGCACTTTGCCTCGGCACGATCTCGCTGTTCATCCTTTACTTTCTGCTAAGCGGGTCGGCGGATGTTGCGGGCGCCCTCGGCAGACAGTCCAATCTATCCGGTCGCACGGACATTTGGGCTGCGCTGCTTCCAACGGTTCCAAACCCGGTGATTGGCGCAGGGTTCGAAAGCTATTGGATAGGTCCGGGGCCTGCCGTTGCCTGGGCCACCCTGTTGCGTGCGGGCTGGTGGCATCCTGAGCTTCTCGTAACTGAAGCACACAACGGTTACATCGAAATGTACCTGAATCTCGGATGGGTGGGGGTTGGCCTGATAGGAATCGTGATCGTTGCCGGGTATCGCAGAGCGATGGGTGCAGTGCGGAAGCATTCGTGGGCCGGCAGTTTGCCTTTGGCATACGTCATGGCGGCAATTTTCTATGACCTGACAGAAGCTGGATTCAGATCACTCAACCCGATGTGGATGTTTCTGCTTTTGGGCATCTTCACGGCGACAGGTGTCAAGGCTGGAATGGTTAACCTGCCGATCAGTCGAAAGCGCATTGGAAATGTTATTCCGGGTTTAGCTGCCACACCCGCCAACGCCATCTCGAACTCCCCGGGTGAGAACGAGGGGGGCTTCCGGGATGAGGTAGTTCGAAGTCGATGGGGTTCTGAAATGCCGGCGCGCTTCACGGGCAAGCAGGGTGGTATTTGAAGCCGTTCGGCAGCAAAGGTGAGTTCACGGCAGTAGTCGGAGGGGGAGGGCTGCGTCGAACTGCGGTACGGGCGGCGGCAGTTTCCATTGCAGGGCAGGCTGGAAACTTCGCCGTTGCGACTGGGTCGGTGGTCATTTTAGCTCGCCTGCTCACGCCAAGCGATTTTGGCGTTGTGACGATGGTGACAACTTTCAGCCTATTGCTGCGGAGTTTCGGACTGAATGGTTTCACCGAGTTCATCGTGCAGCAGGAGGATCTAACTGACACCACTGCGAGCAATCTTTTCTGGATAAACGTCTGCATCTCGACGGCAATCGCAAGTATATTTGCCCTCGGGGGCCCGCTTCTCGCGCTGTTCTATCACAACGCTGAAGTCAAAAACGTGGCGGCAGGTATGTCGCTGACGATTGTCATAGGCTCTCTGGGATATGTGCATTCCGCAGTTCTGCAGCGAGCGATGCATTTCAGGAGCGTTGCGCTGATCAGCCTTGCAGGTCAGTCGGCGCTCGTAGCAGTTTCGATTGTTCTCGCGATGGAAGGTTGGCACTACTGGGCGCTGGTGTGGGGAAGCGTCACCCAGACGGTTGTTACATCCGCTGGCGCATGGATGGCTTGTCGATGGACACCGAAATGGCCACGGCGCGCCGCTCAAACGGGTTCTGGAGTGGGTTTTGCGTTAAACGTCTATTCGCACTACGCATTCAGCTACCTGACCCGCAATACGGACAATCTTCTTGTCGGTTGGCGATTTGGCGCTCAGGAGTTGGGGTTTTACAAGAAAGCGTATGACCTGTTTGTTCTGCCGCAAACGCAGCTACTGTCACCCCTGACGTCAGTGGTTGTAAACACGCTGAGCAGGTTGAGAGGCGACAGAGAACAGTTCGAGCGCTACTTTCTGAAGACGATCTCAGTACTGGCGCTTTTAGGAATGGGAATTGGAACCGATTTTGCGCTCGTGGGCAAGGACCTGATCCGAGTTGTCCTGGGGCCGGGATGGGAGAAGGCTGGGGAAATATTTTCCCTGTTCGGCCCGGGTATTGGGATCATGTTGTTGTACGAGACGCACGGATGGATTCATCTTTCAATTGGCCGCCCGGCGAGGTGGCTCTATTGGGGCTTTATAGAATTCTTTGCAACGGCAAGCTTGTTCCTGATCATGCTGCACTGGGGGCCTGCGGGCATTGCCTTCGCCTGGACCGCGTCGTATTTTGTGCTCATGTTTCCGGGATTTTGGTACGCTGGTCGGCCGATTGGGCTCGGTCTTGAGTCGATTATCGGTGCAATCTGGAAGTTCTTCCTGGCTGCCCTGATGGCGGGCGTGGGGACGTTTCTGGTGATGCGCCATGGCATGGTGCACTCGGTAACCGGCGAGGTCTCGGTCGCCGTTGCCCGAGTGGTTTTGAATTCCGCGGTATTTTGCGTGCTCTATGTTCTTTCAGTCATCGTGCTGTACGGCGGGGTTGGACCTTTCCGGGAAACCTTCGGTTTGCTGCGAGATTTGATGCCTAACCGGAGGGCCTTCGCGGGGGCTGCTAGTGGCGGCAGTTGACGAGATGAATCCGCAAGCGCCGAAATGACAAGTAGGGTCTGAATCGAGGTGGGCTTTGCCATGCTTGTGGCGATGCAAGGCCGCACCTCCAAAAGTTGATTTTGTGCATTCTGGGGTAATCTCGAAAGCGAGATGTTCAATGCCGAACTGGAATAAGAGTGCGAAAATGGCGTCTCTGACCGAGGACTATTCATGAGCCGGTTGCGAATTCTGATTCTAGCGCCAAACTGTAATCCGGACGGAATCAGCATACCGTTGGTTTCTTATTCGCACGCGGCGGCGCTTGCGAAGGTGCATGATGTCTCGCTGGTAGTCGGGTCGTCGGCAGAGCAAGCGGTAAAGAAGGCAAAGGGTCCATTCCGGAGTATCGAAGTGGTTCATATGCCGAAGGGCGACAGGCTCTATAACTTCGGCCTCGGTCGGGTGTTCAAATACAACTTCGCCAGCCAGGCGCTCACTGCATTCGCTTATCCCTTTTCTTTGGGATTTGAATGGAGCGCATGGCGCCAACTCCGAAAGAGAATATACGGCGGCGAGTTCGATGTCGTACTGCGGCTTCTTCCTCTTACCGCGGTGTTGCCAAGTCCTTTTGCCTTCTTTTTACGTAATGGGCCGATACCCTTCGTGATTGGTCCGATCAACGGAGGCCTGCCATTTGTTCGCGGTTTCAGTCAGGCAGAAAACCAGAGAGAATGGATATCCAGCCTCAGGAATGTTTACAGGTTTCTGCCATTTGCTCGCTCGACTTATAGCCGAGCCTCTGCGATCATTACTGCTTCATCTCACACGTACAAAGAGTTTTCGGCCCATCGCGACAAGTTGTTCTTTGTCCCGGAGAATGGGATAGACCTGGAACTCTGCTCGGATCAAGCCCGCAGTTCGGTGCCAGCGAAGAAGTTGAAACTCATCTTTGTGGGAGGGCTGATTCCGTGCAAGGGCTGCGACCTGGCATTGCGAGGAGCTGCCTCCGTGCTGCGGAGTTCTCAAGCTAGCTTCACAATACTTGGCGATGGCCCCGAGCGTTCACGATTGGAAGAACTCGCGAGATCGCTCTCGATCGAGAAGGAAGTTTCGTTCAGAGGCTGGGTAAGCCGTAGTGAAGTGATTGAGCACTTGCGTGACGCAGACGTACTTGTCTTCCCATCCGTTCGTGACTTTGGAGCGGGGGTTGTTTTTGAGGCGCTGGCAAACGGAGTGGTGCCGGTCGTTGTCGATTTTGGAGGCCCGGGCGACATTGTCCATCGTGAGGTTGGCTACAAGGTTCCTCTTACGAATGAGGCCGATGTGGCAGTGCAGATTGAAAAGGCTCTGATCGAGCTCGCTGAGGACCGGGATGTGCTGCACAGGCTTCGGAAGAACGCGGTAGCCTACGCTCGCGAGAACTTGACCTGGGAGGCCAAGGCGCAAGACACGACGAAGATTCTGGATTGGGTACTTCAGAGAGGACCGAGACCGAATTTACTTCCACCGAAGATTTTGACGGATCTCGGGACCATTGATTTGAGGTCTGATCGGCAAGACACGATTAGAGCGGAGGTTACCCCGTCAAGGCCTTTGGTCTCGATTCTCATCCCCGCCTACAATGCGGAGGAATGGATAGCCGAGACGCTTCAGTCGGCGGTGGCTCAAACGTGGCAGCCGAAGGAGATCATCGTCGTTGACGATGGATCAACAGACCGTACGCTTGCGATTGCCCGGAAGTTTGAATTGCAAGGGGTCCGTGTCGTTGCAAATGAGCATGTAGGGGCGGCAGCAACCAGGAATAAAGCACTCTCATTGAGCCGTGGTGAGTATATCCAATATCTTGATGCGGATGATCTACTCGCACCCGACAAGATCACGCGTCAGATGGAGGCTGTCCAGCAAGGCTCCAGTAAGCGGACCCTGTATTCGGGAAGTTGGGCTGAGTTCATGTACAGGCACTACCGATCGGACTTTGTGCCGAGTGCGCTGTGGTGCGATTTAGCTCCGGTTGAGTGGTTGATACGCAAAATGCAATTAGGCGTGTTCATGCAAACGGGAGTTTGGCTTGTGAGCAGGGAACTCGCAGAAGCGGCGGGACCCTGGGACACAAGATTGCTGGGAGACGACGACGGCGAGTATTTCTGCCGGGTGTTGCTTGCAAGTGACCGAGTACGATTCGTGCCGGAGTCGAGAGCATACTACCGGAGGTCGGGGGTTAATTGTTTGAGTTACATTGGCCTCTCGGATAGCAAGATGGAGGCTCAGATGTGCTCGATGCGCCTTCACATTCAGTATGTTCGGTCGCTGGAAGATAGCCAAAGGGTTCTGAACGCGTGCATCAGATATCTCCAAAACTGGCTGCCGTTCTTCTATCCCAACCGGCCAGATTTGATGAAGCAGGCCCAAGACCTGGCGGTATCCCTGGGAGGCAGCCTGATAACGCCGGAACAGTCATGGAAGTTCGCGTTATTTGCTCGCCTGTTTGGAGCAACGCGCGCAAAACGTGCCAAAGCCTCAGCAGTTCGCTTCAGATGGTCATTCCTACGTTGCTGGGAGAAGATGCTGTATCGGCTTCAGGGCGGAGGCTCGAGGTGCGTTTTGGGCAGCGAAGATTTCGGTCCAGGGCTAAAAGGAACCGCTAACCCGGCCAAACCGGGTCAGCGGTTAGCAATCGATCAGTAGACGTTCCCTACGAGGCCGCTCGGAGCCGGTGGTGCGGACTGAGCTGTATCTACGCCGCCTGCAAGCGGATGGGGGTAAGTATAGGGCTGATAGATGCCGGTCCAGTGGTTGGCCGAGTCGCAGACATAGAGTTCACCGTTGCCGGAATTGGAATCGGTTGCCCAGTACGCCACGCCGTAGCTTCCGGTCGGAGAAGCTCCGAAGGTGCCTCCTGGTCCAGCTGTGCAAGTGGAGGGCCTCGCCGAGAGAGGGCCGTAGCCGGTACCCTGCGTTCCGTTGAAAGCGCCAGCGCAGGCGCTTCCTCTATTGCCGCAGTCCGGATAAACGTCACGGTTGAATTGAGAAGACATATCGTTGATATATCCCTCATTCGCAGAGGCGAGGGTGTTCATCCACAGATATTCGGGCTCTAACCTTTGAGTAGGCCATATAGATGTGCCACTAATCAGACTGCCTTGACCTCGCCCTACGCCATCCAGGCAAGGGTAGCCATTCGCTTGATTTCCATCCCAAAGCGACGGGCCTAAAGGTCCGCACAACCCCCATAAACCATTGGTGTCGCCTCCTGAGAAATTGCGGGGTGCTCCCGGAGCATTGAAGTTGTTATACCCACTTGCAACATTGTTTCCCCAGAGAAGCGATGTGCCGCCGTTCTGCCCGATGACCGCGTTGGCGTTCGATGAACCACTGATGTAGTTGTGGTACAACTCTACGGCACGACAACTTCTCCCCCGGCCAGCATCGTTCTTCGTTCCGTGCAGAGCCATTACAAAGGCGTTGTTGACGGTGCTGTATCGAATAACCAGTTTTGCTCCGTTATAGCAGTCAGTTGGAGAGCCGCCGGTGAAGTAGTCGCTCTCCAGGTACCAGAACGCTGAAGAGCCCCAGTTCGTCGAGCTATTCCACGCAAGATCGCCGATTCCATCCGACGATGCAAAATCGCGAAAGCCATTGCCGACGTTGGAGTTGTTGCCCAGGTTGAAGAGATTGTGGTCTGCAACGCCAAGAGTCGCGCCGGCCACCTGCAACATACTGTTGTTCTGGCCGTTCTCATCGATGTGATTGTGATCGATGCGGACGTTATGAGATGAACCCACAATGTAGAGCATCCCATTGTTTTTGGCGGTTCCGGATGAAGTCTGTAGAGTCGTTCCGGTCCAACGGAAGCTAGATGAGGACGACCCGGTTGCGATGGTGATGAGCGCAGGCTGGCTACCATAGCCGTCCGTGATGACCGTGCGATCGCTCGCAGGGCAGGACCAGCTCGATTGGCCGGCAGTCCCAGTGCAATTGACTGAAGTCGCACCCTGGATAGTGAGATTGGTCACCGCTGAAGGAACGGTATAGTTGAGCGGGCTCGACCATGTCGCTGTGCCGGCCGGGATGTTGACCACAACGGTTGCGTTTGAGTTGCCGCTGGATGGCAGGGCGGCCAAAACATCTGACTCATTCGGGCTTGACGCATTACACACAGAGCTTGTGCATGATTGCGATGTCGCTGGAAGTGAAAACACCAGCGCGGACATGGCGAGAAAAAAGATGGAAGATAACTTCTTCACGATCGAGCAACTCCTTTATTAGCACCGAAGTGCCTATACGACGCCACTTTTGGGGGATTGAAAATCCGCCCTCGGAAGCGTTTAAAACCGGCTGGAACGGTTGTTTCGAGGATAGTACGCAAGGGAGGAAACCGCTGCACAGACGAGATGCCCGAACGTTACTTGGGTTACGGGCGGCAGCAACAGCAAAGACCGCCGGAGGCGAGGTCACCGTTGAGCGCAAATGCAATGGAACCAATATCTTGCTCCAGGATTAGCGGCCAAGGCTTGAATATAAGTAGTTTCAAAACGGAAACTTAAGTTACCCAGCAGGCCAAGTCTGAAATCAGGAGCACGGCCAAATTCCCGGAGTTTTATAGGCTTGAATATTCAATTTTTTGTCCCAGGAATTGAGTTGAGGATAGCACAGGGCTGTAAAGACCAACAATCATGCAAAGGCGAATCGGGCCGCGAGTTTCTGGGCACGGGCAAATTTGATCAGAGAATGGGAAGAATGCGAAGGACTTAAGGTTATATGAAGAGCGAAACCCCGCCGATGAAATTAGCCCTCTTCACGGGTGGAATTGACAAACACTATGCAAGCGGGCTCTGGCGGACCGTCGCTTCTTTAGGTGTTTCCGTAGATGTGATCTGCAACTCCGAGATGAAGGCTGAAGCGGGGGTTGGACCGAGGCTGGAGTTCTTGACTCTTTATGAGAACCCGCAGATGCGGCGTCGCACCATTGCGAAAGTCCTGGCATTCATTCAGGTTTACATCCGGTTGATGATTTACGCGGCGACAACCTCGGCAGAGGTCTTTCACGTTTTATGGAATTATCGGATCCCAGTCTTCGACCGGACGCTGCTTCTGCTGTACTACAAGCTGCTTGGCAAGCGGGTGATCTTCACAGCGCACAACATCAATGCGGCAGAGAGAGACGGAGATGATTCGTTTTTGAATCGGTTCACGCTTCGTTTTCAGTACCGCAATGTCGATCACATCTTCGTGCACACCAAATTGATGAAGCAGCAACTGGTGGAGGTCTTCGGCGTGCGCGAACAGAACATCGCGGTCATTCCATTCGGCACCTACGACATGGTGCCGCAGACTGCAATGACGGCAGCGGAAGCGAAGAAGCGACTCGGAGTGAAGGGGTCGGAGAAGGCCATTCTCTTTTTTGGCAGAATCGCCCCTTACAAGGGAATTGATCTGCTCGTCGATGCTTTTCTGCGGCTTGCTCCAAAGGATCCGCGATATCGACTGATCATTGCGGGCGAGCCGATGAAGGACGCGGAGTCTCAGTGGCGCTCTGCCCAGGTGGCGATTGAGCAGAGCGCATCGAAGGATCGGGTAATCCAGCACACAAGGTTCATAGGGGACAGTGAAATCGAATTGTATTTCAAGGCTGCGGACGTGCTGGTGCTTCCTTACACGCAGATCTTCCAGAGCGGTGTTCTCTTTATGTCCTATAGCTTTGGTCTGCCTGTGATCGGTACGGATGTGGGCTCTCTTGCGCATGACATCATTGAGGGAGAGACCGGCTTCGTATGTCGTCCGGGTGATGCTGAAGATCTTGCGCGAGCAATCGAAAGCTATTTCTCGAGCGATTTTTTCAAGAGCCTTGATGACCGAAGGGGCAAGATCAAGGAGTTTATCCACGCGAGCCACTCGTGGGAGAAGGCGGGATGTAAGACAGTGGAAGTCTATGAACGGCTTACGCGGCGCAAGGAATTTGGATACAGCACCTAACGAATACATCGAGATTTCGCACTGCTCGCTTGTAGTTATCCAAGCTCGATTCATCCAAACGGTTTACTCGAAACCAACTCATTGAGGGAAAGTTCTCCACATGCCTGGATTAGTAGGAATCATCACCAAACGGCCAAAGGTGTGGGCCGAGGAGGCGGTGTGCAGTATGGTCAAGACCATGCTGCACGAGCCGTTCTACACATCAGGAGTCTGGAGCGATCCTTCGCTAGGTGTTTATGTGGGCTGGGTTGCACAGCGAGGCTCTTTCGCAGAGGCGATGCCCCTTGAAAACGAGCGGGGCGATGTAACGATGGCGTTTTCAGGCGAGGAGTTTCCTGATCCCGATCTGCCTGGGGTACTGCGGAGCCGAGGACACGACGTTCTCAGCAAGGGACCGTCATATCTGGTTCATCGGTATGAGGACGAAAGCGATTTTCCCAAGCAGCTGAATGGCCGATTTCACGGGCTTGTAGCGGATCGGTCGACAGGTGCGGCACAGCTGTTTAACGATCGCTACGGCCTGCAACGCTTGTATTGCCACGAAGGCGAGGACGCCTTCTTTTTTGCTGCTGAATCGAAGGCGATTCTGAAGGTTTGTCCGCAGCTGCGGGCGGTGGACGAGCAGGGACTGGGTGAGTTCATTGTCTGCGGATGCGTACTCGAGAATCGGACGCTGTTTCCGGGGATCAGCGTTCTGCCTCCTGGGTCTTTGTATTGCTTCCGCAATGGCGTGCTCGAGTCGAAGAGGCGCTACTTCGATCCTTCGGAGTGGGAGAACCAGGAGCCGCTGCCGGCCGAGGAATACTTCCATACGCTGCGCGACGTGTTCTCCCAGAATCTGCCGCGTTTCTTGAGCGGGCCAGAGAGAATTGGAGTGTCATTGACCGGTGGCCTGGACACTCGAATCATTATGGCGTGGCAAAAGGCCGCACCAGGATCAATGCCGTGCTACACATTCGGAAGCATGTACCGTGAGAACGAAGACGTGATGCTGGCGCGCAAGGTCGCTAACATCTGTGACCAATCGCATCAGGTGATCACTACCGGAGAAGAATTCCTGGGGAAGTTTCCGCATTATGCGGAGCGCACGGTTTACTTAACCGATGCCTGCGTGGATATGGGCCGTTCGCCCGACCTGTATGTTAACGAGAAGGCACGCGAGATTGCGCCAGTGCGGATGGTAGGCACGTACGGGAGCGAAATTCTGCTTCAGTCAACAATGTTTAAGGCTGTTCAACCGATTCCAGGTCTGTATCAGGAAAGTATGTCGCCGTGGCTCGTAAAGGGAGAGAGCACTTACAACTCGATCCGGGAAGGGAATCAGTCGACGTTTGTTGCCTTCCGGCAGTCGCCATGGCATCACTATGGGGTACTCGAACTGGAGCAGACGCAGGTAGCGGTGCGGACACCCTTTTTGGATAATGACCTGGTCAAAACGGCTTATCGGGCTCCGAATGTGGAGGGGATCAACCAGGAGTGCAGGGTTCGACTGGTGGAAAGCGGGAATCCGCAACTTTCGGCGCTGCGGACGGACCGCGGTACGCGTGGGCTGAACAGCTACTTGACGCGGGCGGCGCTTCAATTTTCGTTCAAGGCAGAATATGCGTATGACTACGGAATGCCGCAGTGGCTGGCCAAGCTGGATCACGCATTCCAGTTTGTGCATTTTGAACGAATGTGGGTCGGCCGCCATAAGATTTTCCACTTCCGACCGTGGTACCGGGACTATCTCGGTAATTATGTGCGGGAGATGCTGCTCGATTCGCGCTCCCTGGCTCGTCCATACCTCAATCCGGGGATGGTGAAACGCATTGTGAACGCGCATCTTAAGGGGACCGGAAACTACACGATCGAATTGAACCGGCTGCTGACGCTTGAGCTTGCGCACCGATTGTTTGTGGACTAGTTGAAGGACTATTGAGGCAAAGAATGCAGTCAGCGACTTCCTCCCTGCCATACGTGCTGATTACGCCCGCGCGCAATGAGGGCAAGTTCATCGAGGGCACGATCGAGTCCGTGGCACAGCAGACGATGCTTCCGGAGAAGTGGGTGATCGTGAACGACGGGTCGACCGATGATACCGGGGCGATCGCGGAGCGTTGCGCGGAAAAGTACGACTGGATTGAGGTTGTGAATCTTCCCGTGCGTCAGGAGCGGAATTTTGCCGCAAAGGTATATGCATTCAGGGCCGGGCAGGAGCGGGTGGCGGGGATCGGTTATAAGGTGATCGGCAATCTCGACGCCGACGTTACGCTGGAGCGGGACCACTTCGAATTCCTCATGAACAAGTTTCAGGAGGACCCTGATCTGGGTGTTGCGGGAACGATCTTCCGTGAGCCTGGGTATTGCTCTGAGACGGACAGTTTCGAGGGACAGAATTACGTATCGGGCCAGTGCCAGATTTTTCGTCGCGATTGCTTCGAGATGATTGGCGGTTATACGCCGAGCAAGCCAGGCGGAATCGACTGGATGGCGGTGACAACTGCGCGCATGATGGGCTGGAAGACGAGGTCATTCAGGGAGAGATGCTTCTATCACCATCGGGTTCTCGGCACCGCGAATCATAACAAGATCGGGAAGAGCTTTACGTACGGGAAGAAGGACTACTACATGGGAGGAGCTCCTTTGTGGGAGGTCTTCCGGTGCACATATCAACTTCGCAAACGTCCGTTTGTTGTTGGCGGGATGATGTTGTTTGCGGGATATTTCACGGCGCTTCTGAAGGGGGAGAAGCGTGTGGTCTCGGATGATCTGATGCGGTTCCATCGCCGCGAACAGATGGTAAAGCTCAGGGCGATACTTACGTCACTTGCGAGGTTCAAAAAGATCGACAGCTTCGGGCTGCTGCCGGTTGCGGAGGCGCCGCGTAAGCCGCGGGCCGCAGCCGATCACGTGCAGTCCTAAGAGCCGGCGGCTGAAAGATTTACTGAAAACAGGATTTTGAATGAGCATCGATACCGAAAGCGAAGTTATTCCCCGAGCGGCGGCGACCACTCCCACGAAGCTCCCCTTGAGGGAAGTTCGCGAAGCGGTGATTCGCTTTGTTGGCTGGCTGGATCAATACGGCGAGGAGTCTTATGACTTCCAGACGTACTACTCCGGGCCAATCGGCAGACGGGCCAAGCAGCTCTACTACACGAACCGGCGGCTGGGAACGCTTGCCGTACTGCCAATTGTGTTTTCGGAGGCATTTGTTCCGTCGGCGAGGAAGCTGTTCTGGAAGCCGCAGAGGATACCGATTGCTGATGCGCACTACGCGATGGGATTCGCTTTTTTGGCTGAAGCTCTGGGGAATGAGGGGTATTACAAAAGAGCGCTGCATTTTCTGGAAGTGCTGAAGCAGACTCGCTGCGCGGGGTATGAGGAGTATTGCTGGGGGTATCCATTCCATTGGGAGACGATTAACGGCACGATTCCATCGGGCACGCCGCTGATTACCACTGTTCCGTATGTGTTTGAGGCATTCCAGCAGGTGTACCGCATGGATGGGAATGATGAGTGGTATCAGATTCTTCATTCGATCTCCCGCCATGCAGTTGCGGATTACAAGGATGTTCCGACTTCGGATCGAGCTTCGACTTGCTCCTATACGCCCTTTCCAGAGCACTCGCTGATGGTGGTGAATGCCAATGCGTACAGGGCGTGGCTTTTGACGAATGCGGGACACGAGTTTTCAGACCAGGGCTACAGCGCAGCTGCGGAAAGAAACCTGAACTTCGTGCTGGAGGCTCAGAATCCGGATGGATCCTGGTTCTACGCCAGAGACGGCAAGCGGTCGTTCGTCGATCACTTCCACACTTGCTTTGTGATGAAGGCGCTGGCCAAGATTGAAGCGTTGACGGGGAATCGCGACTGCACGAGCGCAATTGAACGCGGCGTCGCCTATTACACAGAGAACCTGTTCGATGAGCAAGGAATTCCGAAACCGTTTTCCAAGGCACCTCGGCTCACTGTGTACAAGCGTGAACTGTACGACTATGCAGAGTGCATCAATCTCGCGATGTTGCTTCGCGGACGCTTCCCGGCGCTAGACGAGAAGCTGGAAGCTACAGTTACAGACATTTTGAACCGGTGGCAGACCAAAGAAGGATCGTTCCGAAGCCGGCAGCTCTATCTGGGCTGGGACAATACTCCCATGCATCGCTGGGCCTCCGCGCAACTTTTTCGCAGTCTCTGTCTGGTGCTGTCGCAGGACACGCGGATGCAGGCCTCACTTTCGTAAGGAGCAAAGGCGCGTACATGTGCGGAATTTGCGGAAAGCTTAATCTCGATCGTCAGGCGCCGGTGGATCGCCGCGAGTTGGAGGCGATGACGGACACTATTCGTCATCGCGGGCCTGACGATGAGGGGTACTATCTCGACGGTCCGGTGGGTCTCGGCTTCCGCCGTTTGTCGATCATCGATCTTTCGGGCGGACACCAGCCAATGTCCGATCAGGATGAGACTGTCTGGGTGGTTTTCAATGGCGAGATCTACAACTTCCTCGAACTTCGTAAGGAATTGGAAGGCTTTGGGCATGTGTTTCGTACGCGGTCCGATACAGAGGTAATCGTTCACGGATACAAGCAGTGGGGCGATGAGGTCCTAAACCGGCTCAATGGCATGTTCGGGGTCGCTGTGTGGGATGTTCGCCAGCGACGACTGCTGGTTGCGCGGGATGCGTTCGGAATCAAACTTGTATATTACCGAGCGAGCGGTGGGTCGCTGTGGTTCGGCTCTGAGATAAGGCCGGTGATCGCGACAATGGAGGAGAAGCCGCAAGCAGATCCGGAGGCGCTCAGCCTGTTTCTGCAATACCGGTTTACGCCTTCGCCTTATACAGCTTTGCGGGGAGTGTACAAACTGGCGCCTGGCACCAAGCTGATTGCGCAAAATGGAAAGGTTGAGACGAGCCGCTGGTATAACTTCTCTCCGAAGCCGTTTGCGCCAGCCAAGAGCGCGGCGGATGCCGGTGAGGAACTGCTCAGTCTGTATCGGCAGGCAGTTCGCCGGCAACTGATGAGCGATGTGCCACTCGGGCTGCTGCTGAGTGGCGGCATCGATTCAGCTCTGCTACTGGCGCTGATGAACGAGAATGGCAACGACTGGCACAGCTATACTGTCGGCTACGGCGAGAGCTTTGCAGATGATGAGCTTGCCGACGCCGCGGATACGGCGCGAATTCTGAAGTCGAAACATGCAGGGGTGCGAATCAGCCGTGACGTCTTCGAGCGCGAGCTGAGCAATATCGTCAGCTTTCTAGAGGAGCCGATCGCTACTTCGTCGGTGGTTCCGATGTACTTTGTCTGCCAGCGAGCCCGCCAGGACGTGAAGGTCGGGCTGGTGGGACAGGGGCCCGACGAGTTGTTCGGCGGGTACAAGCGCCACCTTGGCGCACGCTATGGCGGAAGTTGGGCGGCACTACCCGGATGGGCGCGAGGGTCGTTGGAGCATGTATTGGGCGCGATTCCCCGCAACGAGACGCTCAAGCGAGGACTGTATGCTCTGTCGGGCGGTACAGGCGACAACCGCATTGAGCGGATTCTTTCACTTCTACCCGGAGAACAGATCCAGAGCCTGTTCCGAGATGGCGCACTGAGCGAGCCTACGAGCGAGCGGCTCCAAAAATGTTGGGCGGATCTGGAGGAGCTGGCTCCTGAAGGTGACGATCTCGGCCGGCTCCAGTTCATTGAGGTCCGTTCGACTCTGCCGGATGAACTTCTGATGTATGCCGATAAGCTTTCCATGGCGCACAGCCTTGAACTTCGTGTTCCTTACCTTGATAAGGATGTCGTTGAATTCTCAGAGAGACTGGGTTCGAATCTGAAGGTCCGGAATGGGGTGGGGAAGTGGCTGCACAAACAAGTATCCCGTAAGTTTCTGCCCGAAGCGATTGTGAGGCGGAAGAAGCGCGGGTTCGCAATGAACGTTGTAGATGAGTGGTTCCGCGGCTCGATGGGTGGAGGTATGGCAAGCACATTCGAGGACTCGAGCTCGGCAATTTTTGAATTTCTGAATCCTATAGCCGTGAAGCAGCTCTACGCCGATCATCTGGCTGGGCGTCACGATCACCACAAGATTTTGTTTAGTCTTGTGGTTCTTGAAGAGTGGCTTCGAGGCATCAATGTGAGCGCGCCAACGGTGGCGTGATCAAATCAGTCGATATCGGTGAAGTGCTGGAAAGAAGTTTCGGGTACAGAGGGAGCAGGTTTTGAAGATCAGCATCTTCGGTTTGGGTTATGTTGGTACGGTTTCAGCGGCATGCCTTGCTGCGGACGGGCACCAAGTTCTAGGCGTCGATCCGGTACGTGAAAAGGTCGAGCTGATCAACCGGGGAATGTCGCCGATCGTGGAAGCAGAAATCGGCGAAATCATCAAGGGTACTGTCGAAAGAGGCAATCTGCGCGCAACCCAGAATCCGGTTGAGGCCGTGGATCAGACGGATCTATCCATTGTTTGCGTTGGAACTCCAAGCCAGTCGAACGGGAATCTGGACCTCCGCTATATTCGGCGGATCTGTGAACAGATTGGTCAGGCACTTCGGGAAAAGGACGCTCGACGCACAATCGTGATTCGGAGCACGATTCTGCCTGGCACGATGCGAAAGGTGGCGATACCAACTCTCGAGGAGTATTCGGGGAAGAGTGCAGGGAAGGATTTCGGGATCTGCTACAACCCCGAGTTTCTGAGAGAGGGGACCGCGGTGAGAGACTTCCGCTCTCCACCGAAGACGGTGATCGGTGAATTAGACCGGGCGAGCGGCGAGATGCTTGCGACGATTTACGAGAAGCTCGAAGCGCCTCTTATTCGGACGGATTTGAACAATGCGGAGATGATCAAATATGTCGATAACAGTTGGCACGCACTCAAGATCGGCTTCGCGAATGAGATAGGCTCTCTGTGCGATGCGTTCGGGGTCAATGCGGAAGAAGTAATGAATATCTTCTGCCAGGATAAAAAGCTGAATATATCGCCGGCGTATCTGAAGCCCGGATTTGCGTTCGGCGGATCTTGCCTTCCCAAGGACCTCCGCGCGCTCACCTACCAGGCCAAGATCCATGATCTGCAGCTTCCAATTCTGACTTCGATTCTGCCGAGCAATGAGGTTCAGATTACCCGAGGACTCCAGATGATTATTGAGAAGGAGAACACCAGGGTAGGCATTCTGGGTTTCAGCTTCAAGGCGGGGACTGATGACCTTCGTGAGAGCCCTGTGATCGAGGTGATTGAGCGGCTTATCGGGAAAGGGTACGATCTGCGGATCTATGACAAGAACGTGAATATCGCGCGGTTAGTGGGCGCCAACCGGGACTTCATCCTGAATCGCATTCCACATATATCGAAACTCATGGTCAATTCCGCAGAAGCGGTGCTTGAACATGCAGGGACCGTGGTGATTGGCACAAATGATCCGGAGTTCTGCGAAATTGCGAAGCAAGTGCGGAATAATCAGCAGATTGTCGATTTTGTCAGAGTGATCAATGGAAGTAGCCATCATGGGGCGAATGATGGCGTGCCTGTAGAGAAGACCCAGTGAAGAAGAAGATACTCATCATCGTCGAGAATCTGCCAGTACCCTTCGATACCAGGGTCTGGAAAGAGGCTTGTACCCTGCGCAACGCGGGCTATGAAGTCTCAGTGATCTCGCCGCGCAGCAAAAAGTACCCTCGGTTCCACGAGGTTCTGGATGGGGTGCACATCTACCGCCATCCGGTTCCCGAGGAAGGGAATTCGGCCTTGGGATATATCTGGGAATATGGCTGGGCCCTCTTCTGGGAGTTCGTATTTGCGGTCTGGGTTTTCATGACCCGCGGGTTTCATGTCATTCAAGGCTGCAATCCTCCGGACAACATTTTTCTGGTTGCGCTTCCGTTCAAGCTCTTCGGAGTTCGCTACATATTCGATCACCACGATGCAAGCCCTGAACTCTACCTCTCCAAGTACGAGAGAGTTGATTCGCTCTACAAGATTCAGGTCTGGCTGGAGAAGAAGACGTTTCTATCCAGCGACGTGGTGATGTCTACAAATGAGAGTTACAGGGCACTCGCAATCAGTCGTGGTGAGCGCCGCGAAGAGGATGTTTTTGTCGTCCGCAATGGCCCGGACCTTGAGAAATTCAGACCAGTGCCGGCCCGTGACAAAAGGAAGCAGGGCAAAAAGTGGATGGTCGGATATGTGGGAACCATCAGCGCTCAGGAGGGCCTCGAGATCCTGGTGGATGTCGCGGAATATATCCATCGCGGTGGCCGGACTGACATTCAATTCACCTGCATAGGCGGTGGTCCGGGACTGCAGTCTCTTCGAGAACTGATCGCGGCCAAAAAAATGGGAGAATATTTCAATTTCACCGGCCGGATTTCCGACGAAGAATTGCTTGAGATCCTCTCCACCGCGGACGTCTGCGTAAATCCGGACAAGCCATGTGAGATGAATGATATTTCGACAATGATTAAGATCGCGGAATACATGGCTCTGGGCAAGCCGATTGTTCAGTTCGATTTGAAAGAAGGGCGATTTACGGCCGGCGAAGCGTCGCTCTATGCGGATAGTCAAAATCAGGTCCCGGATTTTGCCGCTAAGATTCTGTGGCTACTCGATCATCCTGAGGAGCGCGCGCGAATGGGTGCATATGGCAGCGCGAGAGTTCAGGAGAAACTGGCATGGAAATACTCGGAAGCGGGTCTTCTCGCGGCCTACGCTCGAGCATTTGAGAAGAGAGCGGGCGGCAGACAGAATCCTTCAGCCCGTGCTTCACATCCGGCTCTCGGTAACCCAGCCGTCGAAAAACAGAACTCAGATGAGCTGGAGTCAAAGAGCGCGTAGCAAACTGCTTCGGCGAGGAACCGAAGCGCATTTTCGGCACCGGCAAACAGCAGGTGCCAGCTTTCAGTGAGTGTACAGGGTATGGAAAGTTCTCTCTCGATTTACTTCAGGTGCCCGGAAGAATCTGTACAGATCGTATCTGGAGGCCCACTCTCTTCAAAGAGCGGCTATTTCAGATTCGGCAATTCCACCCTTTACGGGCGCCTTTCAGACAAGTCGGGAGATGTACGCACCGCCTCTGAGATCCGCGATGTCACTGGCGAAGCACGCGTCGATGAAGGCAAGATACAACTGCCGTTCGATTTGACGGAGGTCGTCGAGAACTCTCAAAGGGAAGCCTATGCGGAAGAGTGGCGGAATGGCGCAGTATCAATTCTGTCCATCCCGTACTACTTCATTCGGCCGCTCCTTCCTGTCTCAGCCCGGCGGCATCTGCAAAAACTCTATCTCCGGGGTTGGGACAAGCTGGCATTTCCGCACTGGCCCGTGGACTTTTCTGTAGACAATGTGCATGAGGAACTGCTGGTGATGGCATTGAAGGCTACGGGCGCAGACAGAATACCCTTCATCTGGTTCTGGCCTGACGGGCATAAAGGCTGCGTGCTGATGACGCACGATGTCGAGACCGAGACCGGTCGGGCTTTCTGCAACACTCTGATGGATATCGATGACTCTTACGGGGTCAAAGCTTCCTTCCAGGTGATTCCGGAGGAGCGATATGCCGTCAGCCCAGACTTTCTCGAAACCATCCGGCGGCGCGGCCACGAGGTGGCGGTTCACGACTTGAATCACGACGGCCACCTCTACAAAAACAAGCAGCAATTTGTAGAGAGAGCAGCGAAGATCAATGCGTACGGCAAGAAATATAAGACGGCGGGTTTTCGCGCTGGGGTGCTCTATCGCAAGCAGGTCTGGTACGACGAACTCGATTTCGCCTACGACATGTCGGTCCCCAATGTAGCGCATCTAGACCCGCAGCGTGGGGGGTGCTGTACAGTGATGCCGTACTTCATTGGCGACATTCTCGAAATTCCCGTTACAACCATTCAGGACTACACACTCTTCAATATTCTGGGTGACTATTCGACACGAATCTGGCGGGAGCAGACTCGAATGATCTGCGAGAAGGCGGGGCTAATGAGTTTCATCATTCATCCCGACTACGTGATCGAGGACCATGAGCGCGCCGTCTTCGAAGAGTTACTGCAACACATCGTCGAGCTGAGCGAGCAGAAAGCAGTATGGCTTTCGACGCCGAGCAAGGTGAATGAGTGGTGGCGGCAGAGGGCCCAGATGAAGCTTGTTCAAGGACCAAATGGCTGGACGATCGAGAATTGCGCTGACCAGCGGGCACGGGTAGCTTACGCGCGGCTCGACGGCGACCGTCTGGTTTATGACATTGAGGAGTCCGCTCCCGGATATGCGGCAGAATTGAACGAGCCTGCGTTGCAGTCGAAGGCAGCGGGATCCAGATGAAGGTGTTTGGCAGCAGTCTGCAGGCAGTTCTACTCAGGAGCCAATTTTCCGTCGCCACCGCGACGCACGATTGAGAACGATCATGGCAACCATTCCCCAGGAGCCACGCCCTATCGAAGTCAACGCAGCAGCACAGAGCCAAGTCATTGGCGCACTGGTCGTTGGCGGGGATCATCCGGGGCTCGCTATTGCTCGCAGCCTTGGGCGGCGAGGGATACCGGTGTACATCATCGATGACCAATACTGCGTTTCCGCATTCTCGAGGTATGCGACAAAAGTCATTCGCGTCGAGAGCATTCTCGATGAGCGGAAAACAGTCGACGCCGTCCTCGAAGTGGGACGACGTTACAATTTGCGCGACTGGGTGCTGTTTCCAACCCGGGATGAGAACGTCGCGGCTTTCTCGCGGTATCGCGAGGAGCTTGCCTCGTTTTTCCGAGTGACGACGGGGCACTGGAGCAGCGTTGAATGGGCGTGGGACAAGAAGAAGACGTACGAACTGGCTGAGAAACTGGATATTCCGTGTCCCAAGACATTTAATCCACGATCAGTCGAGGAACTCCCGGCTCTCTTTCCGCGGCTGCCTCTCGCGATAAAGCCTGCTGTGAAGGAGAACTTCTTCTACGCAACGGGCGCCAAGGCATGGCGTGCCGATACTCCAGAACAGCTCTTGTCGCTCTACGAGAAGGCCGTTGCCCAGATCAAGCCGGAGGAGATTCTCATCCAGGAAATCGTACCCGGAGACGGTACGACGCAATACTCCTACTGTGCGTTCGTTCAAGGTGGAGTTCCAACATCGGTATTGACAGCTCGCCGTGTCCGGCAGCACCCGCGTGAATTCGGCCGCGCTGCAACGTATGTCGAAACGATCGATGCGCCGGAGATCGAGATTCTGTCGGAGCGTTTCCTGAAGGCGATCAACTATCACGGGGTGGTGGAAATTGAATATAAGCGGCATTCGCGAACCGGCGAGTACAAGTTGCTCGATGTGAATGCCCGGCCGTGGGGATTCCATGCCATTGGCCCGGCGGCAGGGGTTGATTTTCCGTATGTGATCTATGCTGACCAGATGGGAATACCGGCGGAACCTGCCCGCGCCAAGGCGGGAGTGGGATGGCTTCGAATGGTGAGCGACATTCCCACTGCACTTTCCGACTATCTTCACGGCAGTCTTAGCGTGTCAACCTATCTGAAATCGCTTAAGGCCACCAGGGTGGAGTCGGTATTCAGCGCCGGAGATCCACTTCCATCGCTTGCCGAGATCATAATGCTGCCGTACCTTGCCGCCAAGAAATTTCTCAGATTCGAGAAATAGAGAACACGGGATCTTAATACCGCATGGCTGAACTGGTAATTGAATCCGGACGCATCGAACGCCAATACTGGCGTGATCTTTGGCGCTATCGTGAACTTTTCTTTTTCTTCACGTGGCGCGACTTGCTGGTGCGTTATAAGCAGACTGTCGTTGGAGTGAGCTGGTCGTTGATTCGTCCGCTGCTGACGATGTTGGTACTGACTATCGTGTTTGGGAAACTGGGGAAGATGCCTGCGGGCAAGGTTCCGTATCCGCTCCTTGTGTTTTGTGGAATGCTTCCATGGCAGTTCTTTGCGGCTGCGATTTCAGAATGCGGAAGTAGCCTCGTCACGAATTCCAACATGATTTCGAAGGTCTACTTCCCGCGCCTGGTGATTACTGTCAGCAGCGTCATGACGACGCTGGTAGATTTCTTGATTTCAGCAGTCTTTCTTATCGCACTGATGATCTACTTTCATTACCCGCCGCACTCAACGGTGCTGGTTTTGCCGTTTTACATACTTCTGATGGTTGCGATCTCTTTCGGGGTAGGCTTGTGGATCGCCGCTCTCATGGTTCAGTATCGTGACTTCCGCTTTATTGTTCCTTTCGTGGTCCAATTTGGACTTTACATTTCGCCGGTTGGCTTTCAGACCAGCGTGATTCCAGAGCGCTATCGCCTTCTCTATTCTCTTAACCCGATGGTGGGGATTATCGACGGTTTCCGGTGGTGCATTCTGGGACCGGAGACGATCGTCTACTGGCCGGGGCTGGCGATCGCAATTGCGGAAGTGGTGGTCTTTGTAGCGTCGGGCATCTGGTACTTCAGAAGAACCGAGCGGGTTTTCGCGGACGTGATATAGCGATGAAGAGAGCGGATATATCCATGGCGGAAAAGCCAGAGTTTGCGATTTCGATCGCGAACCTGAGCAAGCTGTATTTCATCGGCGAGAATCGGGCCAAGCAGGACGGAATCCGTCATGTCATCGAAAAGGCGGTGCGCGCGCCGTTTGCATGGCTTCGATCGCGTCGGCAGAAGAAGTCAGAGGGTGTGGAGTTCTGGGCGTTGAAGGGAATCTCGGCGCAGATCAGGCCGGGTGAGGTGGTGGGCATCATCGGGCGCAACGGCGCCGGCAAGAGTACTTTGCTGAAGATTTTGAGCCGCATCACTATTCCTACCGAGGGACGGGTGAGTATCAACGGACGGGTTGCCAGCCTTCTCGAGGTCGGAACCGGATTCCATCCGGAGCTGACGGGTCGTGAGAACGTCTTTCTGAATGGCGCAATTCTGGGGATGCCGCGGAGCGAGATCCTGCGAAAATTCAATGAGATTGTGGAGTTTTCTGAGATAGGGAAGTTTCTCGACACTCCTGTGAAGCATTACTCGTCGGGCATGTATGTGCGACTGGCCTTTGCGGTGGCAGCTCATCTCGATCCTGACATTCTGATCTGCGACGAGGTGCTTGCAGTGGGTGATGCCGCATTTCAAAAGAAGTGCCTGGCAAAGATAAAGGGGTTTGCAGAGAGCGGAAAGACGGTACTTTTCGTCAGCCATAATCCTGAAACAGTTCGAAGCCTCTGTCCGCGCTCTATCTGGCTCAAAGATGGGCATATTGAGAAAGACGGGGCTACAGAAGAGGTACTGGACGGATATCTGGACAGCGTGGCGCGTGGGGTATCGTTCTCCTGGGAGAACCCGGATTACGGACTGACCATTCACAAAGTTATTCTTCGGAACGCAGACGGAGAAGAAACCAGACGGTTCTATCCGGGAGAGGATCTCGTCGTCGATGTTTTCTATGAAGCGAAGAAGCGTATCGAGAGGCCGATCGTTGCCATTGGCGTAATCGGCATTAGTGGATCCTGCTTCACTTCGAATATGCTGCTCGACGGAAACAGTCCAGAGTGCTTCGAGGGAGTCGGCAAGGTCTCATGCACCTTCAAGTCGATTCCGCTGTTACCGCAGAGCTACACTGTGAAGCTGAATATTCGCGCGTCGACGGTCACAGACATGATTGTTCCCTATGGAGAAGTGGGCTCGTTCAACGTTATTGGTGATCTTGCGGAGTACGGCTATACGGGCGACTACCTCCAGTATGCTGCTCGGTCAACTCCCGTGGTTGTGCCCTATGAGTGGTCACTCCCGGATGGCCGGACCGTCTCAGTGGCGTTGAATCGTATTCAGACTCCATCGCCTCAGTGAATTCGGACGCTCCGGCTGATTTGGGCTGAGTTGCCGGAGATGAGCAACGAACGCGTCAAAAGGCTCTACTTCTATACCTGCCGATGCAAGATCACACAATTGCCATCATTCCCGCACGAGGTGGTTCCAAACGCGTGCCCGGAAAGAACATTCGTCTACTGGGCGGCAAGCCCCTGATTGCGTATTCAATCGAAGCGGCACTGGAGAGCGCGCTCTTTAGCCGGGTTGTGGTCAGCACGGACTCTGAGGAGATCGCGGCGGTGGCGCGAGCAAGCGGAGCCGAAGTCCCATTCCTGCGGTCGCCTGAAATTTCCGATGATGTGACTCCCATTTCGGCCGCCACGGCAGATGCACTCGAGAGGCTGGATCCGGACGGGACCCAGTTCCGGTTCGTCGCACAGCTCATGGCAAACTGTCCGCTTCGGACCGCCGAGGATGTGGTCTCAAGCTACAAGCAGTTCGAAGAGACCGGCGCAGACACGCAGATATCCGTAGTCCGTTACGGATGGCAGAATCCCTGGTGGGCGATGAGGCGCGATGAAAGCAGTTTCGCGCTCGACCCTCTGTTTCCACGCGAGATGAGTGCCCGAAGCCAGGATCTGCCGGAGTTGTTCTGCCCGACGGGTGCGATCTGGTGGGGCAAGACGAGAGTCGTTCGAGAGCAGAGAACGTTCCACATTCCCAGCCGGACAGGGTGGGAGATTATGTGGCAGCACGGGGTCGACATCGATACGTCCGAGGACATGGCGTTCGCTGAAGCATTGCTCAGCTTGAGCAGCAAGCGCGGATAGCCAGGGAAACGCAAAACAGCAAAACATCATCAATCTATGCACGCACGCGGCAACAAACTCGGAGTTTATACAACGGTCTATCCGGCAGTGTTGAAGTACCTTCCGGAGTGGTACCACTCCGTTCAGTCGCAGACCGACAAAGGCTTTGAACTCTGGATTGGACTCGACGCACTCAATCAGAGCGACGTTGAAGCCACGCTAGGGTCCAGCCTCAATGCGCACTGGATTCAGGCGGGAGAGAATGCAACCCCGGCTCTTGTGCGCGATCATGCGCTCCGGCAAATGACAGCGGAAAATTTCGACGTGGTTCTGGTTGATAGCGACGATGTGCTTCACCCCAGCCGCGTTGCCGGCGCTCGTCATGCGCTCCGCGACAGCGATCTGGCTGCTTGCGCCCTGGAGATTGTCGACGAATCCGGTCAGCCGATTGGCTCGAAGTTCAACCTCGATCCCGCGATGAAGCCTTCGCAGGTGCTGCCGGGCAACAATGTTTTCGGGTTTTCGAACTCTGCATATCGATGTGAATTGCTGGAGCGCTGCCTCCCGATTCCAAGGGATGCGGTACTGGTGGATTGGTACATCGCCACTCGAGCCTGGTTATTCGGTGCGGAGCTAGCGTTCGACCGTACGGTAAGGATGAACTATCGCCAGTACGGCGCAAATACCGCCCGGGTAAGGCTGCCATTCTGGCCGGATCAGATATTGTCCGAATCAGTGCTTGTTCGCAAACATTTTCAGCTCGTTCTCGCCTCGGGCGGTCAAGATCACTTTCAGCCGGGACGGTGGGCCGAATTGCTACGTGTCGCGCGGGACATTGAGCAATTCGAGCGGTATATTAATCAAAGTCCCGCCAATTTAAATGCATATCTGGATTCGTTGAACAGCGCTGTCAAACAACCGATCTGGTGGACCTCCATCGCGTATTCACCCCTGGCGCACATGTGGAAACAGGAAAAGAACTTATGCAAACAGTGAAGTTGGGCAACATAGAAGTTGGCCCCGGCCATCCGCCGTACGTTATCGCCGAGGTTGGATCGAATCATAACGGAGACATGGATCTCTGCGGCCGGCTTATTGATGCTGCGGCGGAAGCCGGCGCGCATGCTGTCAAGTTTCAGTCATGGACCGACAAGTCGCTCATCGCGGAAGAGGAGTACGAGCGGAACACCACGTATTCGGACAAGAAGAAGCACTTTGGTTCACTACGGGAGATGGTGTCCGCATATCAACTCACGGCTGATCAGCACGCGCAGGCCCATGCGCGCTGTGTAGAGAAGGGCATCGCGTTCTGCTCGACTCCGTTTTCACCGGAAGAGGTGGATCTGCTCGAGTCGCTCGATGTGCCGTTCTACAAGATTGCATCGATGGACGTGGTGCACCTTCCGCTGCTGCGCTATGTCGCCCGTAAACAGCGGCCGGTTGTTATCTCCACCGGAATGGCTACCATGGGAGAGATGGAGCAGGCTGTGGATGCCGTCCGTGCGGAAGGGAACGATCAGATCGTTCTGTTGCATTGCATTTCGATCTACCCGCCGGAGTACGAAACGATTCACCTGCGCAATATGGAGACATTGCAGCGGGCATTCGGATGTCCGGTGGGGTTCAGCGATCACACGCTTGGAACGGCGATTCCACTGGCAGCGATTGCAATCGGCGCAAGCATCATCGAGAAGCACTTCACGCTTGACCAGGATATGGAGGGTTGGGATCACGCAATCTCAGCGAATCCCGAGCAGATGCGGACAATTGTGCGGGAAGGCAACAACATTGTTGCCGCGCTTGGAAGCAGCAGACGCACGGTGAGCGACGCTGAGATGGAAAAGCGGAAGAAGTTCAGGCGAAGCCTCGTGACTCGGCAGGCTCTCAGCAAGGGGCATGTTCTCAGCGAGAGCGATTTCGACGCGAAAAGGCCAGGGACTGGAGTTGCGCCGGATCAGATTCAGTACGTCATCGGGCGAACACTCGCATGCGACATGACTGGTGACCAGGTTCTCCGCTGGAGCAATCTGCTGTGAGAAGTGGCCAAAACCCAGAGAGGCCGGTGATCTTGCTGGGAGCGGGAGGGCACGCCAAGGTGCTTCTCAGCACGCTTTTGCAGAACGGATCTCACGTAATCGGGTTCGTCGAGCCGGACCCATCGCGCAGAGAACTGCTGGGAGTGCCATATCTGGGCGGCGATGAGGCTGTGCTGGCTCACCATCCCGTTGAAGTGCTGCTTGTGAACGGGGTCGGTTCAGTGGGGGCGATTTCGAATCGACTGAGAGTTTATGAGTACTTCCGTACCAGAGGATACGCGTTTGCTTCGGTGATTCATTCGTCAGCGATCCTTGCTGCCGAGGGAGAATTGTCAGACGGAGTACAAATCATGGCCGGGGCGATTTTGCAGACCGGCTTCGCGGTCGGGGAGGACTGCATTATCAATACCGGAGCCCGCGTCGACCATGACTGCCTGATCAAGGCCCATGCGCATGTCGCACCGGGAGCCGTGTTGAGCGGCGGCGTGCAATTGGGATTGCGAGCGCACGTGGGCGCGGGTGCAACAGTAATTCAAGGCGTGAAGATTGGAGACGATGCCATTGTCGGAGCCGGAGCGTTGGTTCTGAAGGATGTACCAGCATCTTCAACCGTTGTGGGTGTGCCGGCGCGGCTGATGCCCGTGAAAGCGTAGACAAGATTTAACAATGACTGTCCGACCTGTATATATCGTTCACTGCATCGACACCGAAGGGCCTCTTCATGAGTCCCTCGTGGCTACTTTTGAGCGTCTGCGCGATATCTTCCACCTCGAACTGGAGCCAAGCGAGGCGACCCTGCGGAAATTGCAGGCTGGCGCGCTTGATTTGAACGGTATCGAGGCAGCCGTACAGCGAGTCGTTGATCCCCATCTCCTCGCCTATAACGATACGTGGGACAAAGTGGATGCCATGCTGGGGCGGATCATGTCGGGCGAGTTCCGCAGAAAGCTTCCCGATTCGGCGAATGAAGGCTGGATTTACAACTGGTTCTGCGTGGATCACGTCGACTACGACGTAAACCCGCGCCGTCGCGACATGGGCTACCACAATGTATTCGAGCACTACAGCTGGTTGCTCAAACAGGATGCTGGATGCCGCGATGGGCTGCACTTCCATTACCATCCACATTCTTTCAGCAGGGAGGCGCATCGTTCCGCTACTCACTGGTGGGCAAACTCCAACAGTCTTTCTCAAGTGCTCTCACGCCGGGTGATCGATCACATGTGGTTTCCCGCGGCCCACCGCCCCGGATTTCACGTGATCCGACCGGACAGCCACTGGTTCCTTGAGCAGTACGTTCCGTTCGATTTCTCGAATCAATCAATGGCGCAGACGGGGACGGATTCGCAACAGTTTGGCGTGTCAGGCGGCCGTTTCGGAGACTGGCGCCGTGCTCCGGCAACCTGGGAACCCTACCATCCTGCTTCCGACGATTATCAAGTGCCGGGTTCGTGCCGTCGCTGGATCGCGCGCTGCCTCAACGTTGGCACGCGATACCGCGTGATCCGGGAGCAAGACATTCGCCAGGCATTCGAAGAAGCAGCCGCCGGCAAGCCGGTTGTGCTGTCGATAACCAATCACGACTTCCGGGACATGGCGCCGGATGTAGAGGGATTCTGCAACTTGCTCAAGACGGTCGCGCGCGACTTTCCGCAGGTGCCGTTCTTCTATTCCGAAGCGTTGAGTGCGATGAGGTCGGCGCTCGAAATCCAGCCTGAGCCGCCCTGCGAACTCGATTGCACTCTTGAGACGGTTGATGAGTCTGCGGCTGTACTCAAGGTCAGTTCGAAGACCCCCACTTTTGGACCTCAGCCCTGGCTGGCACTGAAGACGGCAAACGGCGAGTACCACTTCGACAATTTCGATATCGACGTTCCTTTTCATCGGTGGCAATACGTTTTTGATCAGGAAACGTTTCCGCTATCAGCCTTGAGCGCGATCGGCGTCGCGGCCAATAATTCATACGGAACAACGACAGTCGTACGCATCGATGCCACAACGCGGAGAAGCGTAAAGAAGTATTGGAATGTTTCAGCAGAGAAACCTATGGAAGCCACGGCGCCCCGTTGAAATGGCGCCGCTGCAAAACCAGAAATCCGGAAACATGAACGACATCCCCGCCAAGATCGATCTCAAATCCGTCACCTTTTCTCCGTCGGCATCCATCCGCGATGCGGTAAAGGCACTTGATGCGGCGGGCACAGGCGCTCTGGCCCTTTGCGATGAGCAGGGCAAGCTGGTCGGCATGCTTTCTGACGGTGATTTGCGGCGAGCGATCCTTCGCCAGCATTCGCTCGATGACGCTTGCATCGCCATCGCCTGCACTAAGCCGGTCTTCGCGCCCAGCCCTTCGACTGCGGCGTATGCATTGCAGTTGATGAATGAATTCGACATTCACCAGCTTCCCGTTGTCAACGGGAACGGAGTGCTCGTTGACTTCTTGCTCCGGAAGGATGTCGTCGAGGAATATCAACTCGAAGCCGAATCCCGAGACAGGCTCCGAAAGGTGTGTATCGCCTCAGAAGCTTCGATCGCGCAGGCGATTGCACAGCTCAATGATGCTGGCACCGGCGCTCTTGTGGTGTGTGACTCAGAGAACAGGCTACGCGGGTTGATTGCTGACGGCGACATCCGACGAGCGGTGATCCGGCGGATTCCGCTCACCGATCCGTGCGGCAGCATAGCGACACCAAAGCCTGTCTCCGCGTCAGAACCCATCTCCCCGTCTGACGCTTTACACCTCATGAATCAGCACGACATCCACCAACTTCCCCTTGTGGATGGCGAAGGCCACATCGTCGATTTCCTGCTTCGCAAGGACCTTCTTCCGCAAACGCAGCAGGATATGCAGGCAGTAGTGATGGCCGGCGGTTACGGGAAACGCCTGTTGCCGCTGACGGAGAAGGTACCCAAGCCGATGCTGCCGGTGGGTGAGCGTCCGCTGCTCGAATTGATCATTCAACAGCTCCGCAAGGCCGGGATTCACGATGTGAATCTGACTACTCACTATTTGCCGGATTCCATATCGGGGCATTTCGGTAATGGCGAGCACTTTGGTGTGCGGCTCAATTATTCGCGCGAGGAAAATCCACTCGGCACCGCGGGAGGTCTGCGCTTGATGGCCCGCCCGCAAGGCCCCTTTCTGGTGATTAACGGGGACATCCTCACGGGTGTACCGTTCCAACAGATGCTGCAGTACCACCGGTCTCATCACGCTATGTTGACGGTGGGGGTGCGTAAATATGAGTTTCAGGTGCCATTCGGCGTGGTCGACTGCGACGACGTGAAGATCACAAAGATTGAAGAGAAGCCGTGTCACAGCTATTTCATCAATGCGGGCACCTATATGCTTGAACCGGCCGCCTGGGATCGGATTCCGGAAGGGAGCAGGTTCGATATGACGGATCTGATACGCGTTCTGCTCGAAGCAGGAGAAACAGTCGTCGGCTTCCCGATTATGGAGTATTGGATTGATGTCGGAAGGCACGAAGACTACGTGAAGGCGCAGGAACTGGTGTCGAAGGGAGAACTTTAGGTGCGTGTACTTATCACCGGCGGAGCAGGCTACGTTGGATCGACGCTGGCTCCTCTTTTGCTCGCAGCAGGTCACAAGGTTCGAATTCTTGACCGGCTGTCCTATGGCGGCGAATCGCTTCTCGGCGTCTGGTCACACCCTGATTTTGAATTCGCACATGGAGACGTTCGTGATCGCGAAACGGTCCGGAACGCCGTCAGCGATTGTGACGCAGTTGTTCACCTGGCTGCAATCGTTGGAGATCCAGCGTGCGCGCGGGATCCGGAGACTGCCCGCGCCGTAAACCTCGAGGCCTCGATGAACCTCATTGAAGAGAGCCGGAGATCCGGGGTTCGCCGTTTTGTGTTTGCATCGACATGCAGTAATTACGGCAAGATGAAAGATTCGAGCCAGTTTGTGAATGAGGAATCGGAACTGCAGCCGGTGTCTCTCTATGCCGAAACAAAGGTTGCGGTCGAGAAGTCTTTGCTCGCAAGTGCAGGCGATGGCTGGTGTCCAACTCCTCTGCGCTTCGCGACGGTCTTCGGGGTTTCTCCGCGGATGCGATTCGATTTGACCGTCAATGAGTTCACGATGGAGATGATCACGAAGAAACATCTTATTGTGTTCGGAGAGCAGTTCTGGAGACCTTATGTTCACGTATTCGATGCCGCTCGCGGTATCGCATGCGTCCTCAGTGCTCCTGAGCAGGCTGTGGCTGGGCGCGTGTTCAACGTAGGTTCAACGGATCAGAATCTGCAGAAACAGCAAATCGTAGAGCTGATTCGACCGTTTGTACCTGACGCGAAAATCGAGTTCGTGCACAAGAACGAAGACCCACGCGACTATCGTGTGTCGTTCGATCGCATTCTAGGTGAGCTTGGATATAAAACCACTCGTTCCGTCGTAGAAGGAATTGCGGAGGTCGCAAAACTGGTTCGTATCGGAGCGATCTCCAACCTGGCGGATAGCCGCTACCGCAACTAGTAGAACCGATGTCGAGTCGAGTTTGAGGAACATGAAAACGATCGAAGTGGATCTCAAAGAATCAGCGCCGCAGACGCAGTTCGTTCCGCTCTCCGTGCCCGTGATCCGCGGGAACGAATGGGAGTACGTCAAAGAGTGCCTGGATACAGGCTGGGTGTCCTCCGTCGGCTCGTACGTCGAGCGCTTTGAACAGATGGTGGCAGCACAAGCCGGCACCAGGTACGCGGTCGCGACTGTGAATGGCACCTCCGCGCTTCATATCTCTCTTCTAGTTGCGGGAGTTCGGCCAGACGACGAGGTGCTCGTCTCTACGTTGACATTCATTGCGCCAGTGAACGCCATACGTTACGCGGGGGCATGGCCAGTCTTCATCGACGCAGAGCCGGCCTATTGGCAAATGGATCCGAGCCGCGTGTTGCATTTTGTTGAGAGTCAATGTGAATGGAGCAACAACGAGCTTCGCAATCGCCATACCGGGCGTCGCGTTTCAGCCATTGTCCCGGTCCACATCCTTGGCCATCCTGTCGATATCGAGCCGATCCTCACCATCGCTCGCAAGTACGGCCTGAAAGTGATAGAAGATTCAACTGAAGCCTTAGGTGCGACCTCTCGCGGCAAGAGTCCCGGCTCTTTCGGTGAGATCGGATGCTTCAGCTTCAATGGGAATAAGATCATCACCACCGGTGGAGGTGGAATGATCGTTACCGATCGTGAGGACCTGGCAAAGAAGGCAAAGTATCTGACCACTCAAGCCAAGGACGATCCAATCGAGTATATCCACGGCGAAGTCGGTTTCAACTACCGCCTGGTTAACGTGCTGGCTGCAATTGGCTGCGCGCAGATGGAACAACTTCCAGGCTATGTGGCGAAGAAGCGCTCGATTGCTGCGCGCTACCAACAAGGGCTGGCCGGCATTCCCGGCCTCACGGCGATGAGAGAAGCTTCCTGGGCCGAGAACACGTATTGGATGTACACAGTTCTGATAGACCCCAGTAAGTTTGGAATCGACTCACGACAGTTACTCAAAATTCTTGAATCACAGAAGATTCAGACCCGCCCCCTGTGGCAGCCAATTCATCTTTCTCCCGCACATGCCATCGAAGGAGCAGAATCGTTGCCGGTCGCGGAATACCTTGCCGGTCATGCGCTCAGTCTTCCATGTTCTGTCAGTCTGACAGACGATGACCAGGACCGCGTGATCGCGGCAATCACCAAGGCTGCCGGCACCCACAATAGCTAAGCGCCGGTAGTGGTGGGTTTTCGACAACCAACTTGTTTTGCCGCAACAGTCTTAAGAGCACACTCTTTACCATGCCTGTGAAGGAATCTATTTTCAGCAAGACAAATTTTGAGCAGGGCTTGGCAGCCTCAGGGTTGCGCGCCGGCGATGTTGTGTTCGTGCAGGCATCCTTGCCACGGATCGGGCAAATGGACGGCGCGAACTCCGCAACTGAGGCATGCAAGGAGTTGCTCGCCGCTCTGCTTGAGATGATCGGCGCCAGCGGCACGCTTTTCGTGCCTGCATTCACACTTTCGTTTGAACGGCGCGATGAATTTGATTCTGAAAATGCTCGTGCCCTGGCAGGGAACTGGAGTGAGTCGCCAGAGTTCGCAGAGGTTGCGCGTCGTCACCCTGGCGCAGTTCGATCTGCAGATCCGCTCTACTCCATCGTAGGCATTGGTCCCATGGCCGGCCAGCTTCTGTCCAGCCTTCCAAACACTAGTTTCGGCCCGGACAGCGTATTCGAACGGCTTTTAAAATCGAACGGCAAACTCTGCCTGATCGGGGTTGACCTGCAGCATTCGGTGCTCCTCGATTTTCTTGAGGAGTCGGCTGGAGTTCCGTGGCGCTACCAGAAGCTCTTTACGGGAAGAGTTCTTCGATCCGGGTCGAGTCAGCGGCAGGGTTGGATCGCGTCCGTCACGAACAAGGACTTTGCAGAAGAGTCTCAACGAATTAGAAACCGATGTGTGTCCGCCCCAGGGGATTCGGTTACGCGTATTCCAATCGGCGCGGGCGAAATTCTGTCAGCAGAGATGGTCGGTTTCTCTACCCTTTTCACGTCGCGACTATCGTATGAAACGCGGCTCTGGTCTTTGAACAGCCCCGAGAACCCGACGACGAACCTGCAGGTCGAGCTTCCGCCAACTGCTTCAATGAGCGAGATGATTTCGGCACTGTGGCAACTGCCGCGCGACATCGTTTCAGACGGCTACGATGCTGCTATGAATGCGCTGGCAAGCCAGGTTCCGCTTACAATCCACGAGTACCCCACGGGAACGGAATGCTGGACGTGGTTTGTTCCGGAGAAGTGGACCTGCCGCGCGGCTCGACTGGAAACGATGGACGGTCGCGTATTGTTCTCGTATCGAGATAACCCTCTGCATGCAGTCTCTTACTCGCTGCCATTCGATGGAGTAGTCTCGCGTGAAGAACTCTTCAATCATCTTCATACGCATCCGCGACTCGAAGACGCGATTCCATTCATCTTCAAATACTACGAGCGCGACTGGGGGCTCTGCTGCAGCAAGAATCTAAAGGGAAGCCTCACCGATGACAGCTATCGAGTCATCATCGATTCGGAATTCAGCTTCGGATCGCTGAAAGTAGGTGAGTGCGTTGCTCGCGGCAAGAGCGACAAGACTTTCGTTTTTTGTGCTCACCTGTGTCACCCCGGAATGGTCAACGATGACCTCACGGGCGTCGTCGTTGGAATACAGGTCATGCAGGAGTTGCTTAAGCGTTCCGACCTCCGCTACACGTATCGCTTTCTCATTCTCCCAGAGACCATTGGCTCGGTTGCATATCTCAGCCACAACGAGCATCTTGTGTCGGACATGAGCGGCGGGCTTTTCCTCGAGATGCTGGGTCTTGATAATCCGCACGCGCTGCAGCTTTCGTTTGATGGGAACACCGAGATGGACCGGTGCCTTTCGCGGGTTCTGTCGCAGTCCAGCCCTGATGCGTGGAAAGGCGCATTTAGAACGGTGGTCGGAAACGACGAGAGACAGTTCAATGCTCCCGGTATTCGTGTACCGATGCTCTCGCTCTCGCGTGTCCTTCGCGAAAGATCGAATGGCTGGCCATACTATCCTGAGTACCATTCCAGCCACGACACTCCAGAGCTTGCGTCTGAATCAAGACTCGTGGAATCGCGCGATCTGGTGCTTCGCATGGTAGATGCGATTGAGACGAATGAAATCCCCGTGAATCTTTTTAAGGGGGAGCTTTTTTGCTCCAGGTACGGTCTCCACATCGACGCATACTCGAACCCGGAAGGGAACCGAGCGTTGTTCGATATTCTCTTCCTCGTGGACGGGACCCGCTCCGTTGCTGAGATCGCAAGACTCTGCGGAATTTCAGAGGAAGCGACTCGATCGGTACTTGATGAGCTCCGCGCGCGGGGATTGATCGCGTACGCTCCGTTGTAGTGGAGAAATGCAACCGCATGTATCATTGCCACCGTGTGGATCGCGGCCCGGCCTGACTGAGCAGATTTGAGAAACCAACAAGTGGGCGACTGGGGATCATTGCAGTGAAGCGCATCATTGTCGAGACGGGTCTGGGGAAGGGAATTGAGGAATACGGCAACATGGGCGACATTTCCATGCTGCAGGTAGCCGTCGACCGACTGCGATTCTTGTTGCCTGATGCCCGGATCGAGGTACTGACTGATTCAGCGGAGAACTTGCTACGGTTCTGTCCAGCCGCTGTTCCTCTGGATAACCGGGGAAGGACTCTATGGTTTTCGAATGCCGTTTTGCCGGAGAGCTTGCGTAAGCTAACTCCGCAGTGGGGCATAAATCTCCTGGTCCAGCTGAAGAGGATGATCCGGTCGCAATATCCGGATCGCCTCAAGGCGATGCTGGTGAAAAGATGCGAAAGACGGAATCGGCAGAAAGACGCCGAAAGCGTTGCAACATTCACCAATGCGCTGGACGAAGCGAGCCTTGTGTTCATCTGTGGGGCAGGCGGATTCTATGATGGCTGCCGGTCTTGGAACCATGACATTCTCGATCTGGTTGAAGCCGCCCTTGAAAGAAAGAGGCCAGTGGCCATGTTTGGCCAGGGCTTTGGTCCAATTAGCGACCCGGATGTTCTGAAGCGTGCCTCAAAGATTCTGCCACAGGTCGAATTGATCACGTTGAGAGGCGGCAGGAATTCGCATGAGTTACTCCGGAAAATCGGTGTTTCGGAATCTAAAATGGAGACCACAGGAGACGAGGCTCTAGAGCTAGCGTACGCGTCCAGATCGAGCGAGTGCGGGCGGGCCTTGGGAATCAACATTCGCTTTCTGGCGTCAGCATGGACCGACGAGAAGGACGTGCAGATCATCAGGCCAATCCTGCACGAGTTTGCGAGACGACACAATGTGCCTTTGATTCCGCTTCCGATAGCAATACATCTCGGCACCCGAGATGACCTTGCTATTAGGGAACTTCTGGCCGGATTTGATGAAGAATCTGATGGAGGACGGAGCCTCGATTCACCCGATAAAGTTATCAAGCAAGTGGGGGGCTGTCGGGTTATCGTGACGGGGGCGTATCACGCAGCTGTGTTCGCGCTAGGACAGGGCGTTCCCGTAGTCGCTCTCGCGAAATCCGAATATTTTTGTATGAAGATGTTGGGCCTTCAAGATCAGTTTGGTGCAGCTTGCCAGACTGTTCTGCTGAACGAGCCGGATTGGCCCCTCACACTCAAGGCCGCGCTCGACAATGCCTGGCTGAATGCAGAAGACATGCGCCAGACAATGCAAGCGGTAACTGCCGGACAGATCGAATTGAGCCGAAAATCATATGGGAGGATTAAGGGCCTGCTGGCAGGCGCGGGCGAGGCGACTGCTGTGTAGAAGCATGCAAGCCGCGGCCGGAATGCCGGCTGAGACTTAGGCTGGAGATGTTTGTTGCGGTCCTCACGCGAGATTGCGTAGTCAAGTTCAAAATGCCTTCAATTTATGGGAGACTTTCTCGAAATTCTGCCGTTCTACGCTCGGCGTGCCTTCCTGGTGTGGCAGCACGCGCAGGAGTACGTATACAGCCAACCTTGGAAGGCTTTCATACAGGGCAAAGTGAAGAGGCAGTCGTTCCGCTGTCGTCTGCTCGGAGGTCCGAAAATATCAATCAGACCGAGTCCGAGCCATGACTTCCAAACAGTCAATGAGATTTTTATTGAACGCATCTACGATTGTGAGCTTGATCCGGGCACGGTCATGCATATTGTTGACCTTGGAGGGAATGTTGGCTACTCATGCTTGTTCTGGTGTGGAAAATATCCGAACGCGAGCGTGGTGACATTTGAACCCCATCCGGTTCACTGCCAGATATTGAAGTGGCACGTGAGGAAGAATGGATACGGCAGACGCGTCAAGCTTGTGGAGGCAGCCGCGGGCGTGCGTGACGATAGGGCGAACCTGACCGACGAGGATGACGGATCGGCTATAGTGCAAGAAGTGCCGGCGGGCTCTATAGGGGTCAGGGTAATAGACATTTTCCAGTCTGTTCCGGACGGACAAATCGATCTGCTCAAAATAGACATCGAAGGGTCTGAATATGAGATCCTCGAGGACCCCCGCTTCGAGGATCTCGCGGCACGCACCAGCTGTGTGCTCCTTGAATGGCATCTGCGTGGAGAAAGGGGCGAAGCATTTTGCCGTGACCGGCTAAGCAGTCTCGGATTTGCAGTGCGATCCGGTCGTACGTCTGTTGACCACAATGGCCAGCTGTTTTGCGGAATGCTCTATTGCTCGCGAACTCACTGAATGCCCCACTCGTTGCAATCACCAGCCGCTGTACATCAGACCTGAAAGGTTTCGCTTCAAAACTCGGCTCAACAATGGAAGATACCAGAACGAACGCTCGCCCAATCGAAATCGATGATCTTTTTCGCTCGGCGAATGAGCGAGTATCGAGGTTTGCTCAGGCACAGGTGCATCTCTACAGACAAGATGCGGCACTGCAAGATTATTTTCACGCTCTAGATTCCAACATGTTGTATGGGCAGAACGACGGAAACATGTGCCGGCCCTCCACTAACCCGCTCGCAGTGTGGTCTTTTCGAGCTGCAGACAAAGCCAGAAGGGTTATCAAGCCGCCGAAGATCAAAGTGGATGTACTCTTTTGTCCAACGCTGTATTTTGGCCGGAAGGCGGAGGTACGTTTCCTCATCCAGACTCTGCTCGGTTTGTGCCAGACGGGAGCTGAGATTTTGTGTTTGCTTCCTGTATATGCGCCTTTCCGAAAGGAGCTGGATGAAAAGCTAGAAGTCGGTGGTTATAGCAAGCAAGTAAGGTTTCTCGACCCAATCATGCCTTCCGGCACAACCGACAGCCGAATGCGGGCGATCGCAGCGAAATTGCGAGGCCGCGCGGCATACTTTGAGACAGTTCAAATCCTTGAGCCATATAGACTCAGCCCGACCGCTTCCGCAATTGCCGATTTTGAAAAAACCGCGGTTTATATCGAGGCATGGGACCGCCTGGCAGCCTCGATAGAATTTGAGGCTGTCGTCGCAAGATGCCATTGGTATGAATTGGGCAGTTCGGTCTGCAGAACTGGCCTTGAACGTGGCAAGCCCGTTATTACGTTCCAGCAGGGCGTAATCGATTACAGCATGGATGCTCCTGTACTGGCTTCCAAGTTTGTCGCATTCGGTGCGTCCTCCGCTTCAGTGCTTGCTCAGTTGAACAGGAGATTCTTTGAGGCTGCTGGCAGACCCGAGTTTCCGGTTGAGTTTCTTCCCGCTGGTTGCCTCTTTGACGTAGTGTCGCCGCTACCCGATCAATTCTCTCTTCGAACCGTTCTGCTTATCGATTCCCACTTTGTTGAGGGAGACCCTTTTGGACAAAGGGTTGAGGTGCAATCCTTATTGCAGTTAGCCGAGCAGCTCCTCAGTACTCAACCTGCACTACGGCGTCTGGTCATACGCCTGCACCCACACTGGAATCATCATGATGTCGAAGCTTGTCTAAAGCTTGCACGCATGTATCGCGACGTATGCGAGTTGTCGCATCCCGTGTGGCCGCTGGAGGATGATTTGCGCCGTTCCTCCGTTGTGGTTGGGATTGCGAGCGGAGTTCTGACCGTTGCTTCCGCGTCGGGCTTGCCCTCGATCTTCATGAGGGCTGAAAAAGGTTATTTGATTCGCGATCTGGAATGCTTCTCGCCTGAACAGACTCTATTGCCTGATGCAGCTCTTCGACAACTGGAGCAGCTACTGACTGATCCGGAGGCCTATGCGGGGGCGAGACAGACTGCTATGTGTAACGCGAGAGAGTATTACGCGAACGGCGCTAATGCGACTCTGGATGGCGCATTTTTTGCGGGTCTTCTAAAGAGTGAACGGACCAAGAAAGCTTTATAGGACGGTGCGGGATGAGGTATGCATTTGTCAGCACGATGATGGGCTATCCCTGGGGAGGGAGCGAGGAACTCTGGAGCCAAGCTGCTCTCAAGCTCAGACGGGAAGGACACGACGTGCAGGCCACGGTAGCGTACTACCCAGATTTGTCCGGCAAGGTAATGGCGCTGGCAAAAGAGGGCATCAAGATTGGAACCTACCCCTGGCGACCGCGCGGGCTAGTGAATCGGATCATGAACAAGCTGGCGCGCAGGCGGCGGAGAGCCTACAGCAGAGTGACGCGATTCAAGCCGGATCTCGTTGTCATTTCTCAAGGACATAATGCAGGCGGATTTGATTGGGCGAAGCTTTGCCGGGAAGCATCGATTCCGTACGTATTCATCGTACAAAGTAATAGCGAGCATATGTGGTTCTATGACGATGAAGTGGAGGAAGTTGCGGGAATTTACCGGGCGGCGGAGAAAGTGTTTTGCGTGTCTCACGCTAACCTCAAGCTGCTCAGAATTCAGTTGGGCGACCCGGTGCCAAACGGGGAAGTTGTTTGGAATCCCTATAACGTATCTCCCGACAGTATTCCGGCTTGGCCCGCAAAGAATGGGCGATGGAGGCTCGCATGCGTAGCGCGCATGGAGCCACAGGCCAAGGGACAGGAATTGTTGTTGCAGGTTCTTGCTCGTCCGGAATGGCGAGATCGTCCGGTCGAGTTGAATTTTTTCGGGAAGGGCCCGCACGAACTTACGCTGCGGCGGCTGGCGAAGATGCTGCAGTTGGAGCAGGTGCACTTTCGCGGCCACGTAGCAAATATCGAATCGATCTGGGAGGAGAGTCATATGCTCGTCCTTCCGTCGCGTTGGGAAGGTCTTCCGCTGGCACTTGTCGAGTCGATGTGGTGTGCACGGCCGGCAATTGTGACGGAGGTCGCGGGGAACCCGGAAGTGTGCGTTGACAATGAAACAGGCTTCGTCTCGCCGGCTCCAACCGTGTCGCTGCTGGCCGCTACACTCGAGCGCGCATGGGAGCAACGAGAAGATTGGGAGCGCATGGGACAGGCTGCGCGTGCGCGCGCGGAACGCCAGATTCCAAGAGACCCGATTGCGTTGTTTACAGATCATCTGAGATGTTGCGCCTCACAGGCTCACCAGGTTCTGACACCCGCGAGTGCAGGTTGAGAGATCCAGCAAGCCAGTTCATATCGGACGCGCAGTCTGCACAGAGCGCGAGTGAGCTTTCTCCGAGTTCAGACCACGATTCTCCCCGCGCTGGTGGACGGGAAGGAATTGTTCTGAGAGCCGTGCCCCAGCTTGACGGAATGGAAGTCCATGGGTGAACACATGGATCTTGCGGTAATTCTGTGCACATACAATCGTTGCGAGAGCCTCAAGGCAGCCCTCGAGAGCGTGGCCCTGTCTCGGATGCCTGATTCCGTTTCCTGGGAAGTGCTGGTGGTGGACAATAACTCCAAGGATCAGACTCGGGAGATCGTTGAAAGGGTTGCATCCCAATACCCTGGCCGTTTTCGATATTTCTTCGAACCGCGCCCGGGAAAATCGAACGCATTGAATGCCTCTCTTCATGCCACGGATGCCGGAATCCTGGCTTTCATGGACGACGATGTCCGAGTTGAACCCGATTGGCTATGTATGCTCACTCGGATATTCAAGGATGCCGATTATGCGGGAGCAGGTGGGCGCATTTTGCCCGGATCTGAGTTCACGTCTCCTCCGTGGCTTGAGACCTCAACGCCGTATGCTCTTGCTCCCCTGGCAATGTTTGATCTTGGGCCAGTTGCAGGAAGGCTTGAGGAACCGCCATTCGGTACGAACATGGCCTTTCGGAAGGAGGTGTTCGCTCGCTATGGTGAGTTCCGCCGCGACCTCGGCCCGCGGCCAGGCTCGGAAATTCGAAGCGAAGACACGGAGTTTGGCATGCGCGTTCTGCAAGGAGGCGAACGGCTCTGGTACGAACCGGGTGCAGTGGTTTATCACCAAATCGCCCGGAGTCGGTTGACGCCGCAATATTTCCTGAAGTGGTGGTTCGACAAGGCGCGCGCCGATATTCGTGAACACGGCTTTCCTCCGGGAACCCGTCGATTTGTCGCCGGAGTGCCGCTGTATCTAATCCGGCGCCTCATCGTCTGGACTCTTCGCTGGCTGCTCGCGGTTCGCTCTGGTCCTCGCTTTTCTGCCAAGCTAGACTTGTGGAAAGTTGTCGGTGCGATCAGGGAATCTCGCGACCAGTCCCGCAGCGGAGCCGGGCAACAGGCCGGCATAAGACCACTTGGAAGCAAGTCGCATGTGGTGAAGCAAAGTAGCGTTGATGACCAATCTTCTCGTTAGTCGTTCTTGTAGAGACCAGGGAGAAGAGTCAGCAAGAATTTGAGTGAATTGCACTGAGAGCATTTCTAGCAACTTGTTCAAAAACACTTCAGGTCTCGGAATGTGACAAACATCGGGATACCAGGACCCTCCCTGAGACATTCCCCATCGCTCTGCGGCTTTGTAGAGCCGTTCAAGTTTTTCAATCTGCGTGAACGTTCAAAGTTCTTCAACAAGTTCCCAGAGGATCGAATCGCCATATAGGCGGCTTTCCGACCCTGAAATGGAGATGGATGCGCGTTTTAGTAACGGGAGGTTCGGGATACGTCGGGTGTCACGCGATTCGAGAACTGGCTGACGCCGGCCATGAGGTCATCGTCTATGACAACCTGTCTACGGGCCATGCGGAGCTCTGTGAAGGCTTTGAGCTGATTCAGGGCGATGTGGCTGATATAGAAACACTCGCGCCTATTCTCGATCGAGTCGAGGCCGTCATGCACTTCGCAGCGTCGGCCTACGTCGGGGAGTCAGTGGTAAATCCTCGCAAGTATTTCCGAAATAATGTCGAGTCTGCGCTCGCACTGATGGATGCAGTGCTTGCCAGCAAAGTGAGGAAGTTCATATTCTCCTCTTCGTGCGCCACCTATGGTGTCCCCAAGGCGCTTCCCATTATCGAAAGCCTTCCAAAAGAGCCTATTAATCCTTATGGCGCGACGAAACTGTTCTTTGAGCGGGTTCTTTCGGCTTACAGTGCTTCGCACGGGCTAGGCTACGTGGCACTGCGCTACTTCAACGCTGCCGGGGCGCATCATAGCGGGCTCGTGGGCGAGATACACGACCCGGAAACACACCTGATTCCGTTAGCTCTCAAGGCCATTTTGCGAACGGCCCCGGCCCTGAAGATCTTCGGCCAGGATCTCGATACTCCAGACGGGACATGTGTACGCGACTTTGTTCATGTTTCAGACCTGGGAGCCGCACACGTGCTTGCACTGGAATACCTGGCCGACGGCGGCAAGTCTCTGAGCTTGAATCTTGGGACTGGCAAAGGAACGTCCATAAAGGAACTAATTGACACGATTCAACGGCTGACCGGATTTGATGTTCCGAAGGTATTCGCTCCCGCCCGCGAGGGGGACCCCCCTTCGCTTTATGCTGACCCCTCCAAAGCCCGAGAGATCCTCGGCTGGGCGGCTGAGCGCGATTTGGATGAGATTCTTGTTTCTGCTTGGAAATGGCAGCAGAAGCTGGATGGGGCAAACAGGCCCGCGTGATCTCGCTCGGTGTCGACGTCGAATGTTTAGGGAAGATTTATGAAAGTTGTCGTTATCGGTGCGGGCATCGTCGGTCTTGCCACCGCACATCAATTGATCTGTCGCTACCCGCGCATCAAAGTCGTTGTCCTTGAGAAAGAGAGCGGCCCTGCTCGCCATCAGACGGGCAATAACAGCGGGGTACTGCACTGCGGCCTCTATTACAAGCCTGGATCGCAGAAGGCGAAACTCGCGGTGCAGGGAATTCGCCGCATGGTTGAGTTCTGCGGCCAGCACAGCATCCCGCACGAGATTTGCGGCAAGCTGGTGGTGGCAACGGAGCCGGAAGAGATTCCTCGACTTCATGCGCTTCTCGAGCGGGGCACAGCCAATGGCCTGGAAGGGCTCCAGCTTCTTGGTCCTGAACAGATCCGCGAACTTGAACCGCACGCGGCCGGTCTCGCCGCCATTCGCGTTCCGCAGGAAGGGATCGTTGATTTCAAGGCTGCGTCGCAAGCCATGGCGGATGAAATCGTTGCACAAGGCGGAGAGGTGCATTATTCGGCGGAGGTTCGTCGCCTGCAAAACTCCGCGACCTGGAGAATATCAACCACAGCCGGCGATTTCGAATCTGATTTCATCATCAACTGCGGCGGTCTCCAGTGCGACCGTATCGGGAAAATGGCGGGCGATCGCGATGGCACACGCATCGTTCCCTTCCGTGGCGAGTACTACAAGCTCAGGCCGGAGAGCCAGCATCTCGTTCGCAATCTCATCTACCCCGTTCCCGATCCCAAATTTCCATTCCTTGGGGTGCATTTCACGCGCCTCATCCATGGCGGCATCGAGGCGGGACCGAACGCAGTTCTGGCTTTTGCGCGCGAAGGTTATCGGCACACGGACGTGCAAGTCCGAGATGTGCTCAGCACGTTTACATATCCTGGCTTCTGGCGTTTTCTGCTGCGCTATCCTTCGATGTGCTGGGACGAGTTTCGCCGTTCGTTCAGCAAGGAACTCTTCTGCAGGTCTTTGCAGCGTCTCGTGCCTGAACTGCAGCCCGGTGACTTGATGCAAGGCGGCGCGGGCGTTCGCGCACAGGCGCTCTCGCCTTCTGGAGAACTGCTTCAGGACTTTTACTTCGTCCGGCAGCAACACGCATTGCATGTCCTGAACGCGCCAAGTCCTGCTGCAACCGCAGCCCTGGCCATTGCGGATTGTGTTGTTGATCAGATACGTGATGCGCTCGAAGCATGATTGCCGCACTCCGAGCGCGCGCGCTCAGTTGATGATTTCTGAACCGGCAATTCAGCTACGGTATCGTGACCTGAGTTGAGTTCGATGGGGCGCTCTCGGTGCCTGTGCTGTCCACGCTCTTGACGACGTAATTGTAAGTGGAGCCGCTTTGAACACCTGTATCGGTGTAGCTCGTTTGCGCATCGAGGGATGAAAGCAGCGCATACGTCGAAACACCGGTGACGGCACGATAGATGTTGTAGCCGACGATGGCCGAGGTACCTGGGGCATTCCAACTCAGTTGCACTTGGTGCGGTTGCGAAGCCTGGGTGCTGGAAATCGCCAGGGTCATCAGATATGTTTGAGCAACACCCGCAGATGCTGCAGTGAGCGTCACTTTCTGTGCGGTTCCAACGGCGGATGCGGTTGCTTTAAAGTCGGCGGTCGCCGACCCAGCGCCGACGGTGACTGCCTGGGGGATTTGGATCGCGCTGCTCGAGCTACTCAGCGCAACTGCAATCGGGCTTGTTGTGGAAATGGCAAGATGGACTGTACAAGCGGTCGTTGCCGGTCCAGTCAGGCTCTGTGCTGCACACGAAAGGCTCGTCAGGCTCGGCGTAGCTGCCGTGGCAGGATAGAGAGTGACCGCTGCAGTCTTCGTCGTTCCGAGAAGGGTGGCGGTGATGGTGACTGTAGCGGCTTTGCTCACACCGGAAGTGACGGCATCGAAACTCGCGGAAGTCTGACCGATCGCGATCTTCACGTTCGCGGGAACCTTCAATGCGGGATTGCTGCTCGACAGTTTTACCGTCGTATCGGTGAGAGCGGCTGCGGTGAGAGAAAGCGAACATGCCTTTGCCTGCGGGCCGGTCAGCGATTGGCTGCCGCAAGAAATCTCGCTTAGCGTCACACTATTTCCTTGTGACTTGCTGTAATTCAGACCCCCACAACCGGAGAGAATTGCCACGCAACCTGATAGCAGGCAAAACGCGGCGAATCGCCGGGTAGACGATAATCCAAATGAAAATTTCGAAAGAAGTGCTAGAGACTGGAACGCATTAATGTAAAGACGTGAACCTGGATGCTGCGGCACAACAAGTTTGCGGCCCTTGATCTGTGGCCGAACCTGAGACTCGTACATCGACTTCTCCTCAGCAGGCGCCCTTACGCACCTTTCTCGCTGGTCCCCCGCTCACGTAAAGCACTTCGCTGAGATTGAGAAGAATAAGGCAGAGCAACTCAGAGAACGGTGGCGGCTGGAAACTTCCGTAAATGGTTCATCTGAAGGAATGCGAACTTCAGACAGTCGGTTTGCGCGCACTTCGCCTACTTCCGCCGGATCGACAGGCAGACGAAGTCTCCCGTTGCATTGCCGTCCGCACCTACATGCGAGGCTGACAATGCCCGGTTGAGTCCGGGTTGAATGAGCTGGTGTTCTTCTGGATCGCGGACAATTCCAGCAGGCGATCGTGTGGAAACAGCCCCTCTGGGAATTTCGAACAAGATGCTCAGAAGGGCAGGGAATCCCGCCGGAAAGCATTTCGTTGCGAGCCCTAGAGTTGAAAATCTATATAGAAGCAAGCAAGAGAATAACCAAAGTTGATCAATTGATTACTTTAGTGGGACTCTAGTAAATCGTTGTACTTCCGTCTAAATAGCCTGACTTTTCCACACGTTGCGATCAGAGCGACAGAGCGAAGCTATGTAAATGTTTCCCGGCAGGGAATTATCTACAGAGTAATCATCAATTGAATCAACGTGCCGTGCGATCGAAGAACACTCGGAATGGCCGGATCACGTAGTACAGCGGTTCCAGCACTCGCGGTAGTTTGATCGCTGCCCGATCTCTTTCATTGGGATGCAGGATCGACGCAGAAACCAGCATGCGAACTCTGTCGCGGAAGCCAAGTATTCGCAGGTGGTACGGCATTCTTCCCTCAGGCATAGCTCCTGGGTTTTCCAGAATGCTCGTAGCGAAGAAATCCACCAGATTGCTCACGTCCCGATCGCATTCAAAATTTCTCCGCACGTCCTGAGGCACCTCTGCGCCGGCGCCCCGCCACGCCAGCAAGACGCCCAGTGCCAGGCAGCGCTCCAGCCCTACGCGCTTTGCCTCTTGTCGAGCGAACTCCCAATCAAGCGCCGGCTCGCTTTCAATCAGCTTCGCCACATCACAGACCCACATCCAGCGCGACCACGCGTGCTTGCTTCCGTGCATGCACAGCACCAGGAGCGAACTCACCGGGTCGAGATTCGGCACCTCTGCACCGGCCAGAGAGAGGCTTCTCCTTCGATCCCAAAACCAATCCAAACCGAGCTCATATCCATATCTCGGCTGCGTCAACTCCAGCTTCCAGCGAAGCTCCAGCACCATGCCATCAGACTCGCGCTCGAAATGGAATTCGAAGTAGTCTTTCGCCTCGGGCGAACCGTCATCCAGAGTTTTAGTCTTCAACTCGTATCCGCGGTGCTTCAGGATCTCGCTTGCGCGCTGAAGATCGCGATAGTGAATCAGCAGATCGATATCGCCGGCGGGTCGCATCGTCATGTCGCCGTATGCCGAGGCACCTAGAACCACGCCCTTGAAGGGCATCGCCGCGAGACCCGCTTCTTCGAACTCTCCGAGCACGTGCAGCAGTTCTTCGGTATTGGTCATGCAGTGAAAAGCATTGCGCTCGAATTCGCGTCTAGCGAGTTGAAGCACATCGGATGGAACGGCCTCTGGAATTTCGAGCAGCCGTGAATAGAGCATGGGCAGTATCCCATGCTCAACTGCCCCGCGGATCAGGCCCTGCCAGCCGGAGATGTTTCTCGCCAACTGCGCGAACGATGCGGCACTGACTTCAGTACGCGGTCTTGCGCATGCTCGCAAAAACTCAGCGAGATTGTGGTCGAGGGGCCGCATGGTCTCCTTTCAAACGTGATCCGGGCTAAGCAGACATCCTATTCTTTCGCAGCTGTCCGACGTTCGGATCGCTGCGTCGCAATCTTCACAATCGAAAGTAGTTGAGGGATAACCGGAAAGTACCTTCCGGGGCAGGTTACCATCACGCCCTGTCAATTACTTGCGATCCGTGCGACCTGCAAGTTAGTGATGTTGTTCTTTTGTACAGGTCGGCTATTCTTCTCGCGTACCTGCAACAAATACACGATTGTTGCTCGAAAGAGGAGACCCCCCCATGAACTTTGAGCGCGTGAATTGCGCCAATCTCGCCATTAATTCAATGCCTGATGGTTCTCAAATAATCCGCAACTCCGAAGACAATACTGTCCTGGCGCTGAATCCGACAGCCGCCGCGGCCTGGGACGCATGCTCCTCTGCAAGCACCATTGCCGGCGTGGCAGAGGCAATGCGTAGCTCGTTCGACTCCAACGTGACAAATGAGTTGGCAGAGGCATCTCTCCTCGAACTTCAAGATAAGAAACTGGTCACGATTTCCGGCTCGGGTTTCAAGGCCACTCGTCGCCAGGTTCTCACCGGGTTGGGCGCAGTAGCGCTTCCTCTCGTTGTGTCTCTCACAGTTGGTGAACAGAAGGCCCACGCGCAGAAGGCGAGTTCGGTCGATCAGGACTTTAGCCGGCCTCGTGCCAATGTTCCCAAGAATCACAAACGTCCTTTCTAAGGACAATTTAAGTTTCGACGTGCATTCCGGGTCGGTAAGTGCAGATGGCTATTAGCAGGTAGATGTTTTCTTGATGTCCTTTCCCTGGATCAGCCAAGTTTCGTTCCATTACTGGGTTATGGAGCGGGCTTAGGCAAGCGAATGTGGAGATTGGCGGCCCATCAGGCCGCCATTTTCCTTTGGCCCCAGTTAGTCTTGTAGTCATGGAATCCAGCGGCCATGTCTTCGGTATCCGCGCATTCGACTCCGCCATTCGAATCGAATGCGAAAGCGAAGAGCTGCGGAATACATTGAATCGGTTCTTGCTGCCGCCGCTTCCTCGCTGCGATATTCCGTCTGACGAAGCGGAAATCAAGATTCAAGTCCTGAGTAATCCCGACGGCTTCGACGTCTTCGTCGATGGCGGAAAGATTTCTTCAGCTCAGACACAATCGGATGCAGCCTTGGCCACAGTAAAGGCTCTCGACGATGCCGTCGTTCGCAGACTCAGAACTGTTCGGGCCGTGCACGCCGGTGCGGTGGTATTGAAGGGACGAGCGCTCCTGATACCGGGATCCACACACGCAGGCAAATCATCGCTGGTGGCTGAGCTTCTCCGCCGCGGCGCATCCCATCTCTCCGACGAGTACGCTCTTGTTGACCAGATCGGCCGCGTGCATGCTTATCCTCGGCCGCTCCTGCTCCGTAATGGCACTCCCAAACAGACTCTTGTGCTACCCAGCGATTTGAATTCCAGCTTCACAATGGAATCGGTGCCGGTTGGCTGGATCGTGGCAGTGGACTACGATCCGGGTGGAAGTTGGAACATTCATGAGATGTCGCAGGGCGAAGCAGTCATGCTTTTGCTGCGCAACACTCCGCACGAGATGGCTCAGTCGCCGGAGATGGTCGAACTGTTCATGCGCTCTGTTGCCGGTGCAGAGTGCTATCAGGGAACGCGTGGGGATGTTGTCGAAGCTGCCGACCGGGTTTTCGACCTGGTTTCTGACAAATAGAAAGCGCCGCTCGCTAGAGAGCGGCGCTTCACTTGAGTTTGGCGCATTACGGGATACTCACCGTGGTGGTATTCGAGGGCGAACTTTCGGTTCCGCCTGAGTCGATGCTTGTCACGTAATAGTCGTAGCCCTTCCCGCTCTGTACACCACTGTCCGTAAACGAGGTTTGAGAGGTTCCCGAATTGAGAGCCGCGAATCCTCCCGAGCCGCTGGCTGCGCGGTACACCCTATATCCCGTAATCGTCGTGCCAGACGCACTCGGCGGATTCCATGCAAGCTCCACCTGGTGCGGATTTGCCGTTCCGCTCAGGCCGATTGTCACCGTCGAATTGGAAGACGAGTTGCTCGAAATCGTTAACTGACCTGACGCGCTGCCGGTTGCAGTGGGACTGAACGTCAACGTCAGACTCAGCGTTTGCCCAGGATTGAGCTTTGCCGGCAGGCTCACCGACGACGTCGAGAACCCGGTACCCGTAACCGAAATTGAATTGACCGTTACGGCAGCCGTGCCACTCGATGTCAGGGTGACTGTCTGAGTAGTGGAATGATCGACCACCACCGCGCCGAACGATATTGTGCTTGCGTTTACGGTGAGTGCCGGCGTGGCCGCGTTCAGCTGCAGCAGAATCGATTTTGAAGTACTGCCGCTTGTGGCTGTGAGTGTCGCAGACGCTGCAGTTGTCACGGCAGCCACACTGGCTGTGAACGTTGCTGAGGTCGCTGTAGCCGGGACCGTAACGGAACTCGGCACCGCGACGGAGCCGCTGCTGCTGGCCAGAGCAACGATCACGCCACCGGTTGGTGCTGAGCCGGAGAGCGCGACGGTGCACGAATCCGCCAGTGATCCTGTGATGGATGTGCTGCCGCATGCCAGCCCGCTCACGGTGGGCACTGTTGTGGAGCCCGTGCCGCTCAGGCTGACACTTGCGCTTGGCGCGTTGCTCGCGATTGCGAGTTGGCCTGTAACGGATCCGGCAACCTTTGGGTTGAACTGAACAGACAGAACCAACGCCTGCCCCGGATTCAATGTAAGTGGGAAACTTCCGCCAGAGACTGAGAAGCCTGTGCCCGCAATAGAGTCGGCGCTGATTGACACAGCTACCGTCCCGTTCGATGTCATCGTGATCGACTTCGTCACTGCAGTGCCCACGGAGACGTTTCCGAACGCAAGTGAGGTCGAGCTCAGACTGAGCGAGGCCGTTGCCGCATTCAGTTTCAGCGCAAAGCTTTTCGATGAAGCGTTGGCTGCCGCAGTGAGGCTGGCTGTCTGAGTCGCGCTCACCGTGGAGATATTTGCGCTAAAAGATGCGGATGATGCGCCCGCAGGAATTGTCACGCTTGCCGGAACCGATACCGCGCTTGTGTTGCTCGTAAGCACAATTCCTTGACCACCAGACAGTGCGGCAAGGCTGAGTGCCACGGTGCACGTCGTGCTTCCAGATCCGGTGAACGTGCTGCTTCCGCATGTCAACGAACTGATCGAAGGCGCAATAGCCGAACTCGATCCGCTCAGCTTGATTGCGGCGGTCTTTGAAGTTGATCCCTGACTTGCCGTCAGTGTGACAGTCTGGGATGCGCTCACGGCAGCAACGGTGGCCGCGAACGACGCGCTCTTGGCTCCTGATGGCACTATGACGGAGACCGGAACAGCGACGGCGGTGCTGCTGCTGGCCAGATTGACAGCAAGCCCAGTGCTCGGTGCTGCGCCCGTCAATGTCACTGAGCAGTTGTCGGAGCCAGCGCCGATCATCGAGGAACTGGAGCAGCTCAGGCCTGAAAGGGAAGGCGTTCCAGAATTAGACCCCTTTCCATGCAGCTTGATGGAGCTGGACGATGTGCTGACCATCGTTGAAAGGCTGGTCGTCTTGAGATCGAGAGTTCCAGTCGAGTCAGCGGTCGATTTGGCGTCGTAATGGATCTTCAGGTTCAGACTCTGTCCAGCAGCAAGGGTTGTCGGCAGCGTGGTTGAACTCACTGTGAACGCGCTGCTCGAACTGCCGAGTTCCGTAATTTGAACGGGGGAGGTTCCTGAATTCTTGATGGAGATATTCTGCGAGGCGCCTGTCCCAATCTTCACCTCGCCGAAATCGATGTCAGACGGAGTGGCGACAACCGGGTCCGCATTCGCGCCGGTCGTTGACGAAAATGCACGCGAATTGGAACCGCATCCCGCCAATCCCAGGCTAAGCAGCGCGCTGGATGCGAGTGCAACCATGACGCTGGCCCTCCAGCGTTGCGAGCGGCCTTCCAATGGAGACTGGCTGATTTCCCGGCTGACTGCTGACTTTTCTCTAGTGTTTAAGAAAGAAGAAGTGCGGGCTTTAATCATTCGGTCGTCACCTACGCCATATCTGGTCGGTCGATGCAGAAACCCCGCTGAGCCTGCGGCGGGGAAAGATGTAGGAGCTGCATCGATTGACTATCAGCAGAATCGACCCTGCGTTGCAGATGGGTACAGGTGACGATAGTCACGAATGTGGTATGTACGGAGTACCTTTGTACTGGAGATGCAACATGTTGCACTGCAAATGGTTGAACATGAAGAATTCCACAAAGGTGGTAGCCAACTGGAGCGGATTTCGCCGCTTACAGAGTCGGTACGTGGTTACCGTAACTATTCAAAGTAGTTACTAAATAGGTAGAGCCGTGTGGGGCTGTTTTGCCCCACACGATCGCGTCGCTTTCAGGGAACGGTGACGCTGATTTTGTTAGAAGGACTGCTCTCGAGCCCTGCAGAGTTCAGGCTCGTGACCCTGTAGTCGTAAGCCGATCCGCTCTGTACTGAGCTGTCGGTGTACGCGGGCGCCAGATCGGGAGTTCCGTTCACGCGCGCGAAAGACGAAGTTCCCGATGGTGCGCGGTACACGTTGTATGCGACAACGGTGCTTCCCGAAGTGCTTGGCGCATTCCAGCTCAACTCCACCTGGTGTGAAGCTCCAGTTCCAGTGAGAGGAATCGCTTTGGTGGCGACGCTACTGGCAATCGAAAGCTGTCCGCTGTATGCTCCGGCCTTTGTCGGGTCGAATAGTACCTGCAACGAGAGCGACTGACCGGGATTCAGTGTGGCGGGGAGTGTGGCGCCCGAGATTGAGAATCCAGTTCCCGTCACTGCGGCAGTGTTCACCGTAAGCGGAGCTGTTCCGGTTGAAGAAACTGTCACCGCCTGTTCCTGGGGCGTATTCAGGATGACGCTGCCGAACCCGATCGACGTTGCATTCACGCTCATCTTCGCAGCGCTCGCCGTCGATGGCGAGAGGGAGATGCTGAATGCTTTGGACACTCCATTGAGCTTTGCTGTGATGATCGCGGTCTGTGGAGTTGTCACGCTGGCGACCGTCGCACTGAACCCTTTGCTGCCGGCGTAATAACTCACCGTCACGCCGCTGGGAACCGTCACCGCAGGATTGTTGCTCGACAATGCAATGTAGAGATGGGTGCTGTTTATCGCCGTAAGAAAGGCTCGGCACGTATCTGTGCCGGCTGATGCATAAGACTTCGCGACGCACGAAACGCGGTCCAGGCTAGGTGTTTGTGCAAGTGCGGCAGAAGCTGCCACAAAAAGCATGAGGATCCCTGAGGTTGAGGCCCGTATGAATTTGCGATTTGAGAAGATACCCTTAAGATCAATCACTTCTAGTCCCTTCGAAAGGCGCACACATCTCCTGTGTGCGTTCCGAGCTCGTCTCGGGCACAGGATGCAGCGCAAAGTTGCTGTGTCTGTGGGCCTAGGTTCTACCAGGCACACGAATCAGGCGGTGACATTTATCACCACAGGAAAAGGGATGGGTTACTTTGGGTTAGGAAGGCAGAAAGGAACAGAACTGCATATAAACGCTTTCTATGCAAAGCAGCTAAATGAAAATTACAATCACTTCGTCAAAGCTGAGGCTATTTAAACAAAAGGCCAAGAAATTGCCAACGCCTCAAAGCAGCGAGAAGGCCTCGATTCGAACAAAAGTACCGAAAGCCGAAACGAATTATGGCGAATTGGTACGAGTGTCTCGCATGGTGCAAAGAGGATGCGAAGACACTTCGAGAAATGAGAGTGGATTTTGAACGGCAGGGAAGTTGATGATCGAAGGAAAAACCTCTGAACCTTGATTCCTCTACCCGAGTTTTGCGCCGTTCCTGTTCGCCTCTCCCGGAGCCTGAACCGTGGCCTGCTGAAACAGCCACTCTGCATCACAGCCGAGCACCTCTGCAATTTGCTGCTGCATTTGTTTGCCGGGGACGCGGACGCCGTTGATGATCCGGCTCAGGTACGCTTCGTCGATTCCAACCATCTTGGCAAGCCGGTTCTGACGCATACCGGTCGTATAAACGCGAAGTTTTAGATTCGGGTAAATGAACCGCTCCTTCACAAGAACAGAATCCCCATTGTGACCATTCAACGAGCTCATCGGCTCCATCAATCCCCCCTGCTGCCTCAGGTGAAGCAGAATTTGAAAGTAGGTCTTTCATCAAGAACTTGCCAAGCCCATTTGGTAATTCTGGATGTTTTTTGTAGTAATCCAGTTCTGTTACTGGAAGAGAGACAAAGATCCTGAATTTCTATCCGGCCAGGACCCTCGCCGGCATGAGTTTGGCGCACTCCTGCACCAGGACGCAGGAGGACAAGACCACCCGGGAGAAACCTGCTGAAAGCCGTCAAATTGCTATAATGGTACTGTGACTACGACTGCGCTTGATTCCATCCCCAACCGTGCAGCAAATGACTCTTCTTCCGGGCAAAAGCGGGTGCTTTTGCTGAAACCACGTGGTTTTTGCGCGGGCGTTGTTCGCGCGATCGATATTGTCAAAATCGCCCTCGAGACATTCGGAGCTCCCATCTATGTACGCCGGGAGATTGTGCACAACCGATATGTTGTGAACGAGTTGGCCGAAAAGGGCGCGATTTTTGTGCACGAGATCGACGATGTGCCGGATGGGCAGCGTGTCATCTACTCAGCTCACGGGGTTTCACCCGCTGTCCGGGAGCGCAGCAAAGGGCGCGGCCTCAGGGTAATCGACGCCACCTGCCCCCTCGTAACCAAGGTCCACATCGAAGCTGTCAAGTTTGCGAAGCAGGGCTATTCGCTGGTGCTGATCGGCCATCGCGATCACGATGAAATCGAGGGCACCCTGGGAGAAGCCCCCGATGTGACGCAGGTGGTTTCAAGCGCAGCTGAAGTCGCCACCGTCGAAGTGCCAGACCCCAATCGCGTTGCCTACCTGACGCAGACCACCCTGTCGCTGGATGAGGCGCGCGACATCATCCACGCGCTCAAGCAGAAGTTCCCAAACATCGCGGGCCCTCATTCGCAGGACATCTGCTACGCCACCGAAAACAGGCAGGTCGCGGTTCGCAACGTGGCACATGATGCCGGCCTGGTGCTCGTTGTTGGTTCGACCAACAGTTCCAACTCGAACCGGCTCGTTGAGGTCTCACGGAACCTCGGGACCATCGGGTACCTCATTGATAACTCCCAGGCTATCGACCCCAAATGGCTGCAGGGAGTATCGACTGTGGCGGTCACTGCCGGTGCCTCTGCCCCCGAAGTTCTGGTGGAAGACGTAGTCAATTATTTGCGTCAAAATGGGTTCTCGAGCGTCGAAGAAGTGGAAGTAATGCCGGAGAATGTGCGGTTTGGCCTCCCTCCTGAAATCGTCCAGGCGATCGGTACTTCGGGTGGTGCGGAGCAGGTTCCAGTCCGCTGAGCTCGAAACCGACACATTCGCCTGCACTGGAATCGAATCAGCTTCTGGGTCATCAAGCGCATAGAAGTGCTCGTGGGCAATGGGCTCCCGTTGATGGAATCGCGGAGAAAACAAGCTCGATTCCGGGTATTTTGAGTCATGAAGGACTGAATATCGCAATGAGTATCCAGCAGGTGCAAGCCAAGTCGACAGTGCCGAAGTTTGGCCGTCTCGATGCCGCTCTTGCTGATGTTCGATCGGCGATCCATCGCTCCTGCGACTACCTGCTAGGCCGACAACATCCCGAGGGCTACTGGTGCGGCGAACTCGAAGCAGATTCAATGCTCGAGGCCGATTACATCTTCCTGCACGCGCTGCTTGAGTCCGGTGATCCCGGGCGCCTGCAGCGCGCATTCACTGAGATGATGCGCTACCAGAAAGAGGATGGCAGCTGGAGTCTCTTTCCAGGCGGGCCCGGCAATATCTCGCTCACGGTGAAGTGCTACTTCTCTGCGAAGCTGATGAACTTGCCGATATCCGATCCGCGTCTCGTTAAGGCTCGTCAGTGGATTCTCGCGAACGGCGGGGTGGTTGCCTGCAACACGTTCACCAAGATGTATCTCTGTGCGCTGGGGCAGTACGACTACGATGCTGTCCCTGCCATTCCGCCGGAGATCGTTCTTTTCCCAAACTGGTTTTACTTCAACATCTACGAGATCTCAGCGTGGTCGCGGTCGATCCTGGTTCCACTGGCCATCATCTACGCGAAGAAGCCGTACAAGAAAATTCCGCCAGAGCACGCGATTGATGAACTCTACGTTGGCGGTCGCGCGAATGCGAACCTGCGTCTGCGGTGGGATCGCAAGAAGAAGATTTCGTGGCGCAATTTCTTCATTGCTATTGATCGCGTCATGCACTGGGCAGAAGCCGTGCACCTGCGTCCAGTCCGCAAAGTCGCTCTGAAGAAGGCGGAGAATTGGATGCTCGAGCGTCTCGAAATGTCAGACGGTCTCGGCGCTATCTATCCGGCCATGATGAACGCCATCATTGCGCTGCGCTGCCTTGGCTACTCCGAAGACGATCCCCAGGTGATTCGCGCACGCGATGAGTTCGAGAAGCTGGGAATCGAGCAGGAGCCGACTGCAGAGTTCCCTCATCCGACCTTCCGCATGCAGCCCTGCATGTCTCCGGTGTGGGATACGGGACAGGCCATCTATGCGCTTGGCGAAGCCGGGGTATCGCGAAGCGATCCGCGCATGCTCAAGGCTGCCGACTGGCTGCTCTCCAAAGAGGTGCGGCACAAAGGGGACTGGGCCGTGAAGGTGCCGGGAACAGAGCCGGGTGGCTGGTACTTCGAATTCAATAACGAGTTTTATCCGGACACGGATGATACGGCGCAGGTGCTTCTCGGTCTCAGCAAGGTTGATAATCCGCGCGAGCGTTATCAACATCAGGTGGCACAGCGCGCGATTGACTGGGAATTTGCGATGCAGTGCCGCAACGGCGGCTGGGGCAGCTTCGACAAAGACAACACGAAGATGATCTTCCAGTACATCCCATTCGCCGACCATAACGCGATGCTCGATCCGCCGACTGTCGACATCACCGGACGCATGCTGGAGATGCTTGCTGCTTACGGTTTCACACGGGCGGACAAACGCGTTGAGAAGGCCCTGCAGTTCATATTGAGTGAGCAGGAACCGGACGGAAGCTGGTTCGGCCGCTGGGGCGTCAACTACATCTACGGCACATTCCTGGTGCTCCGCGGACTTGAGGCAATCGGTTTTGATCACAATGAGCCACAAGTGCAGCAGGCGGCTGAATGGATTCGAATGGTGCAGAACTCCGATGGCGGCTGGGGCGAATCGTGCGGCACCTATGACGATCCAGACACGCGCGGTGTGGGTGTAAGCACCCCATCACAAACCGCGTGGGCTCTGCTGGGTCTGCTCGCAGCAGGCGACGATCGATCGGATTCAGTTGCCAAGGGCATTCGCTGGCTGCTCGAACAGCAAGGTCAGGATGGCAGCTGGGACGAGTCGATAGGCGAAGGCGCGAGGCGTGAAGGCATCATCACCGGCACCGGATTTCCCAAAGTGTTCTATCTGGCATATACGCTGTACCGGCAGTACTTCCCGCTGATGGCTTTGACTGCGTATCAGCGGGCCATGGAGCGCGCCGCATAGTTCGATCTGGAATGGATTCTTTGCAAAACTGCACCAGCGACTGGAAGCTGAAAACTGATTTTGGGGCTGCGGCCCGAGGATAACGAATAACGATGGCAATTCCTATTTCCCAGGTGTGGACGGTCTTCTCATATGTATGGAAGCAGCGTCTGACGGGCAAGAAACGATATCCGCTCGTGCTGATGCTCGAGCCGCTCTTCCGCTGCAACCTGGCATGTGCCGGATGCGGGAAGGTGCAGTATCCGCCGCACGTGTTGAAGCGGATGCTGTCGCCGGAAGAGTGCTTTGCCGCGGTGGAAGAATGCGGCGCCCCCATGGTGTCCATTCCGGGCGGCGAGCCCCTGCTGCATCCGCAGATCGTTGAGATCGTCAACGGTCTCATTGCGAGAAAGAAATACATCTATCTCTGCACAAATGCGCTGGAGCTGAAGCGCCGCATCCACGAGTTCACTCCATCGAAGTACCTGACGTTTTCAGTTCACCTGGATGGAGAGCGCGAGCACCACGATTACTCTGTCTGCCGCGAAGGCGGATGGGACCTCGCGGTCGAAGGCATCAAGGAAGCCGTGAAGCGCGGATTCCGCGTCACGCCGAACTCCACCTTCTTCGACGGCACCGATCCGAACAGCGTCCGCAGATATTTCGATGAAGTGATGGCCCTCGGAGTGGAAGGTATCGTCCTCTCGCCCGGATACAGCTATGACAAGGCTCCCGACCAGCATCGCTTCCTGGGCCGTGCCCGCGTACGCCGTCTCTTCCGCGCGATTCTTTCGAACCGGAAGAAGTCGTGGAAGTTCAACATGTCGCCATTGTTTCTCGAGTTCCTGATGGGCGACCGCAGTTACGAGTGCACCCCGTGGGGAAATCCTGCATACAACATCTTTGGCTGGCAGAAGCCGTGCTATCTGCTGCAGGACGGCTATACGGAGACCTTCAAAGAGTTGATGGAGACGACGCACTGGGAAGAGTATGGCGCGGCCAGCGGGAATCCGAAGTGCGCCAATTGCATGGTGAGCTGCGGCTACGAGCCCACGGCAGTCATGGATGGCTTCCTCTCGGTCAAAGGCATCTACTCCATGGCACGCGGATGGTTCAGCACCTATGAAGACGAGCACGCTTTGAAGCTGCTGAGCGAGCCGGCCCCACACGGAGCAAGTACGCTGGTGCAGATCGAGAGCAAAGACCGCGAATTGGCGGCAAAGTAGTAGCCAACAATGCCAGATTGGCTTTGGCTGATCGTAGAAAGCTAAAAGCTGAAATCAGGAGCCGTTTTAAATGACCGCCGAAGTTTCCAAGTACACGCTTGAACAAATCGAAGCGCTCGAACTCGCACCCGGCACGGAGCACGAGCAACTCGAAGGCTGGGTGCCGGATTTCGCCAATGAAGACGATGTGCGTAACGCGCTCGAAAAAGCCTTCGATTATCGGGGCGACGTGACCATTACGACCAAATCAGGGAAGAAGATTGAGGCGTTCATCTTCAATCGCCGCACCGGGTCCACGCTCGCCGAGAGCTATGTTCAGTACTTCGAGCCGAATGTGAATGGGAAGCAGAAGCTGGGCTATGCCGAGATCGCACGCCTGGAATTCACCGGAAAAGATCGGGCTGCCGGCAAGCACTGGGAAGACTGGGTCAAGGCCTACAACGATCGCAAAGCCTCGGGCGAAAAGAATATCGCGCTCCATCCGGACAAGATCGACTGATGGAAACCATCGGTTGCGTCCAGAACTGCGGCTGCATTGCACTTGCGCCGGAAGTTCAGAAGCAGACCGGGCTCTATCCCGGCGCTACGTTCCGAGTCGAAGTCATGCCTGACAAGCGTGTCATCCTGATTCCTCTCGAGACGAAGTCTTCCTCCGAGCTCGACGGCGGCACAAGCTGCGGCTGACTTGCAAGCATTCACCGCGGCTCGGTGTAGTACGAATCCATCGTCCGCACCTGCACCCCAGGGCGATCAACTCTGAGATCGAGCGAATGCATTTCTCCGCCGCCGTTCTGGGCTGGCGGCGCGTTGAACGAAATCGAGTAGTACCATTCCGCATCTCGAATGCAGGCGTGAAGGCTGGCGCTGATATCTTCGGATGATGTCATCACCCGCCCACCCGTTCTCTGCGCGAACTCATCCACTGCAATTCGTGGGAACGTTGCGGTCGTCCTCGTGTCTGCGGTTCTCAGATTCTCGATGTCGGTTGAGCTGCTATCCCGGGGCGCGATCGAATAGACCGTGACTTGCCCCGCGCGGAGATCGTGTAACACCTCGACAAACTCGTGGGCGTAGGCGTCTCGTTGCTTCGGCCCGAGCCGTTCAAGCTCTGCGCTCGGTACAACGGGCCACCCCGATCCCACCCAGATCAGCAGTGTCCGGCCACCAGTCGCCAATTGCTGTTGCGCGATTCCATTCAGTGCCGCCACCGAATCTTTGAAATGCACCGCGCGACAAGCTGCGGGGCTCACCTGCCCGCCATCTTTGTTCGCTGCAATCTTCTGCTGTGAGGACTGTGACGTACCGCAATCATTCGAGTGCACATTCTTTGTCAATTTCACAAATGCTCGCCCAATCGCATTGCGATCAGTCGTGGCAGTCGTTGCACTCAAATGGCCATTGAACCAGAGAGCGAATGCCGTCGGCAGCGCAAATGGTTTTCGGCTCTGCGCAAGGTATTTGAAAATCGCATTCTTCTCTTCATCGAGCGCTTGCTGAGGTGTGTTCACCGCGTCCAGCACGATTACCACCTCTGTCGCATCGCTCAGCGCCGCACCGTCGATCGGATGAAACGCGACAATTTTGCGCGCCTGATGATTGTCATAGAGGCTGAAATTCTCCGCGCGTAGATCGGAGACAGGGGTTCCGGAAGCGTCCGTCACCTGAACGTTCATCGTAATGCGGTGCGTTATGTTGAATTGTTCCTCGCGCTCTTCTTTCGTGCGGGTTTTGAGGACTGGATCCTGGGGAAGCGCCGCGGAGACGGCGAGGGCAAGCATGAATCCGGCGCCAAGACGAGCCGTCGACCCGGCATTCAAGCCACAGTACCGCATGCCCCTAAGATACCCGGATGCCGGGGAACCTGTCATACGGAGGGCAGGGAACGGATCTTGCTCAGCCGAAAAGAGCAGTGACGATGTGATTCACCGCGAACGCGCCCAGCCAGGCCAAAGTCAGCATGTAAGCAAACTGCAGGGCCGGCCACTTCCAACTGTTTGTCTCGCGCCGGACCACAGCCATTGTCGACGTGCATTGCATTGCAAACGCAAAGAAGATCATCAGCGCAACCGCCCCGCCCAGGGTCATGTCCGTGTGCAGTGCGTTCTGCAGGTGCATGGCCTGCGTTTCTGGATCGGCGCCGTAAAGCGTGCCCATCGTCGATACCATCACCTCGCGTGCCAGCACGCTGGAGATCAGGCCGATGCCAACCTTCCAGTTAAAACCAAGGGGCGCAATCGCGGGCTCAATCAAGTGACCCATCTTGCCGATCATGCTGTCGGCCAACTCAGGCGCGGTATAGTGACCACCCGGCCCGGGAACCGGAGGAATGTGCGCCAACAGCCACAAACCCAGCGTTACAGCAAGAATGACGGTACCCGCCTGCCGCATAAACACCTTGGCCCGATCTACCAAACGCATCGCCAGCGAACGCAGCGTAGGCATCCGATATTGCGGCAATTCCAGGATGAACGGTGCCTCATTCGATTTGAGAATCGAACTCTTCAGCAGCCACGCCGTCGTCATCGCGGCCATAAAGCCCGCAAGATAGAGGCCGAGCATCACAATCGTCTGCAAACCCAGAAATCCGTGCAGGAATGTCTTGTTCGGAATGAACGCCGCGATCAGCAGGATGTACACCGGCAGGCGCGCCGAGCACGTCATGAACGGGGTCACAAGAATCGTCGCAAAACGATCGCGCTTGTTCTCAATGGTGCGCGTCGCCATGATGGCCGGAACTGCGCACGCATAAGCCGAAAGGAGAGGAATGAAGGCCTTCCCGTTTAATCCAGTCGTCCGCATCACGCGATCCGCGATCAGTGCTGCACGAGCAAGATAGCCGGAGTCTTCCAGAATTCCGATGAAGAGAAACAGGAGCAGAATCTGCGGCAGGAAGACGAGGACAGAGGAAATGCCTTTCCATACTCCGTCGATGAGAAGCGACTGCAACCATCCAGGATGTATCAATGGACGTACAAGCGATGCTGCTTTGCCAAGAATGTCGGCGAATCCGTCGCTCATCGGCTGCCCGATCGAAAACACAACTTCGAATACGCCGATGACTACGGCGAGGAAAAGCAGCGGTCCCCAGACGCGGTGCAGCAGGATGCTGTCGAGTTTGCGGCTGTTCTCAGCGGACAGAGGGGCGCGATATCCGGTTCGCCGGCTCACCTGCGCCGCCCATCGATGAGTGCTGGCAGCATTCCCGAGCACCGGCAGCGTAAGAAGCTGGTCAGCTCGCTTCACCGATGGCGGCAGCGCGCACTGGTTCAGGAACAATGGGATTGCATCCATGCCCGTGCCGCGTACCGCGCTGATTTGCGCAACGGGCGCCCCGAGTTCCTTGGCAAGCTTCAGAGTATCGATGTGGCCGCCGCGCGATTCCATCAGGTCGCTCATGTTGAGCAGGACCAGGGTGGGCAAGCCCAGAGCAAGAACGGGCGCCGCCAGCATCAACTGCCGTGTAAGGTGTAGGGAATCGAGAACGAGCAGAACCGCGTCGGGTCTCGGCGTGCCGGGCATCTTGCCCTTCAGCACATCTACTGAAACGCGGGCATCTTCTGAGTATGGTGTAAGTGAGTAAACACCCGGCAAGTCAATGAGCGTCAGGTCGTCGCGTCCCACGCCTGCCATCAATCCCATGCGTTGCTCCACGGTGACGCCTGGGTAATTTGCTACTTTCTGCCGCAATCCGGTGAGTCGATTGAAGAGCGTGGATTTCCCGGAGTTGGGCGGTCCAATCAGGACAACTGTACTGAGACCTCCAGAACCCGGTGCCTGAGGAGCCTCAAACGCCGGAGTCTCACAGCAGGCATTCATCTGGTCGCCCCTGCGTATTCGTGGATTTCAGTCTGGGCCGCGTGCTCCGAGTCGGCAGCGATTTTCTTGAGTTCTGCATCGATTTCGCGTGTCGATGTCTCCACATTGCTGCGAACGCGGATGGACCCAGCGGTCTCATGCCGGAGCGCGATCTCCATTCCATCGATTGCATAAACGGTGGGATCACCGGCAGGAGCTTTACGCAGGGCCGTGACCTGGGCGTCGGGAACGAAGCCCATATGCATCAGGTAGTTCTGCACCGCCTCGGGCAGATCGAGTGCTATCAGGGTTGCTGTCTCGCCGATATGCAGATCCGTCAGCACACTCACCCGTCGAACTCCTTCGCGCCGCCGAAACGGCAACAAACGCAAACTACGACCAGAATGGTCTGAGTTCAGTATACGACCATTTTGGTCGGAATCGCAAACTGCTCGTCTATTTGGCCCTGATCCACTCAAAACCATGGTCCCGACCTCCCTCAATGAGCCGCCTACTAGGCTTATCGACCCCTTCGGAACTTCTTTTATTACTGCTGGATTTGTGTCTATTCTTATCCTTGGTTCGGATCCGCGGATGTGATTTGGGTCACGTAGAGACACGAATTAGCGAGCGCTCTACAGCGCATGGTGAGGTCAAAAACGACAATGAATGTGAACGAGTTCCTTGCGTCAGTAGAGCGTGACTCACCGCCCGACGGTCTCTCCGCTTCAGTCGCGGCCCTGTGGTGGGATGCGAAAGGGGGCTGGGCCAAAGCGCACGGCCTCGTTGATGAACTCGAATCGCAAGATGGCATGGCAGTGCATGCCTATCTGCACCGGAAAGAAGGCTCTCTCTCGAACGCTGATTATTGGTACGCGCGAGCCGGTCGACACTTCCATCGACCTGCGCTTGAAGACGAATGGAATGCGCTAGTCGCCGGCCTGCTCTAAGACGCCTACTCGTACCGCAGCGCGATCAGCGGGTCCACCCTCGATGCCCTCGTTGCCGGCATCCACGTTGCCAGCAGCGTCATGCCCGCGATTACGGCGATCGAAATCAGAAACGTCGCTGGATCCCCAGCACTCAGTCCGAACAGTTGATCCTGAATTTCCCGGGTTCCTGCGATCGTGAGGGGAAGACCGATGACGATGCCAATCGCCAGCAGCAGTAGCGACTCCCGCATGATCATCCAGCGAACACTCTCACCCCGGGCTCCCAGAGCCAGCCGCACTCCGATCTCCGGCGTTCGTTGCACCACGTTGTAGCTCATCACTCCATACAGCCCGATGGCCGCCAGAAGAAGCGCGAGGGCGGAGAAAATCGTAGTCAACGTCGAAATGAGCTCATCGTTCGCCGTCAGATTCGATACCTGCTCGCGTATGGTCGTGATCTTCACCAGTGGAAGATTGGGATCGATTGACGCAACGGCTGCGCGCAGATCGGCCGTTACCTTGGCTGGATCGCCGGTGGTTCGCAGCAGGATGATATTTGCATAGCGATCTTGATTTTCCTCTCGTATAGCAGGCTTTGGATTGCCGGATGGGCCGGTCTCAACTGGCATGTAGGGTTCAATCTGCGCGAGGGGGATGTACGTCATTCGGATCGGATCCGTGTCCCTCGGATTCTGCGATCGTGTGTCCCGCGCAATTCCAACAATCAGCCAGGGACCGGCGACCGAATCAATTCCAACCGTCAATTTGCGTCCGATTGCATCACCGTGCGGGAAGTATTTCTTAGCCACCGTTTCATTCACCACGGCCACCTTAAGGCTACTCGCCGTGTCCTCGGGAGCAATTGGACGGCCTGCGACCATGGAGATCCCCGCAGTTTCAAAGTACCGTCCCGATACCCGGTTGAGAAGTGAAACCATGTCCTCCTTGGGCGCAGGCGTATAACCTTCAAGCTTGATATTGGAACTCCACGCACCATTGCTGACCGGGGGTGTCGCAGAGAGTGCGACCGACCGAACGCCGGGGATTATGGAAAGCCTTTCGATCAGTTGTTGATGCAGCGACGGAATCTGGTGCGGCTGATAACCGGCGAGCTTTTCACCGAGATCCGCCAGCAGCAGGTGCGTCCGCTCGAATCCATAATCCTGATTCTGAAGGTTGCGCAGCGTACGCAACAACAGTCCCGCTCCAACCAGAAGAACAAGAGAGAGTGTCACCTGCACGGTTACCAGAGCCTTCGGCCATAAGCGCGACCTTTTCCCACCAGCCGCCTGTGTAGTTCGTGAACTGGTATTGAGCGCTCCCCGGTTGCCAATCCGAGACGCCATCACGGCCGGAGTGAGTCCAAACAGGATCGCAGTTGCGAGTGAAACGCCGAGGGTGAAAAGGACGACGGGCAGATTCGGTGTCGCGCTCATCGTGATGGTGCCATTCCTCTGGCTGACGAATGCGATCAGTGCCCGCGTAGCAAGATAGGCCGCTCCCATTCCAAGAATCCCGCCTGTCAACGAGAGCAACAGTGTCTCCGTGAGGCTCTGTCGAACGATCCGCGTTCGGCTCGATCCCAGCGCAAGCCGCGTGGCGATCTCGTGCTGTCGCGCCGTAGCTCGCGCGAGGAGAAAGTTGGCAAGGTTGGCGCACGCAATCAGCAATACAAGTCCTACCACAGCCATCAGGATCCTCAGTGAGTCGCCATATTGCGATCGAATGAGAGATACGCCATTCGCTGCGGGCACGAGCGGAACCGTGAGCCGGCTGATCTCTGCGCGACGCTCGGCGGTCACCTTGCTCCCTTCATTCGAGAGAGTCGCCGTGCGAACCTGCTGATTTACCCAGTTCTGGCTCGCTGCGAAGGCACTCTTATGGGAGGCCGCATCGGAACTGAGGCGCCCGACAAGATGCAGGAAGTACAAACCAGAATGGGGCAGAAGCATCGAGGGCTGCTGCAGCACAACGGGCTGCATGCTTAACGGCATCCATAAGTCCGTCGGCTCCAACTCCTGCTTGAAGCCGTGAAACGCCTCAGGCATGACACCCACAACTTCGAAGGGGCTCGCATTGATGGTGATGATTCTGCCGACACAACCGGGGTCCGCCGACAGCGATTGGCGCCAGAACCGATAACTTACAACCACGACCGCTCCGGTTCCTGTCGCCGCATCGTCCGATGGAAAGATTGTGCGGCCCACGAGCGGTTGCGCACCGAGAACATTAAAGTAGTTGCCCGAAACCAGGGTGGCTTGCGACAGGTTGGCCTGCGCCAGGATGGCAGTCGTCCCAGCTGAGCCCGTGTCAGCCACCCGAATGCTCACTTTGTTCGAGAAGCTGCCGTATGACGCGATTCCCTGAAATGAACCGGGGTTTGCCTCTAGCTGCTTGGAAAAGTCCCAAGGAAAATATCCACCGAAGCCGCCAAGCTCAATTCCGCCCGCAACGCCTCCGTATACGGAATCGCCGAACGCGACCAACTGCTTCGGCTCGCGGACCGGCAGATTCCGCAGCAGGACCTGGTTGATCAATGTGAATATTGCGGTGTTTCCGCCGATGCCGAGCGCCAGCGAGAGCAGGGCAATGGCCGTGAATCCGGGGTTCTTCATCAGCGAGCGGATTCCCATGCGGAGATCCTGCAGAACGTTGTCGAGTGTCGACTCCCAGCGCGAACTCCAGACATGGTGCTTGACTGAATTCCGTGTTCCTCCCAGATCTCCGAGTGCAGCGCGATGAGCGGCAGTGGCCGGCATGCCGGCTTTCAGCTTCTCCGCAACCGAGGCTTCGAGATAGCTGCTCAATTCTTCGTCGATCTCTTGTTCTGTTTCCTTCTTCCGGAACAGCGCTCGGACACCACTCAACAAATTCGCCAGCAACCCCATGCATGATCCTCTCGGTGGGCAGAAGCGCCGACTTCGGCCTGCCCGCTCCTCTAGATAAGCTAGAGAATAGATTTGTCATCTAGATTGTCAAGAGGAGAGTGACGAACGGTTCGCTACCTGCCGGAACTGATCAGCCGGATTCGCGCAGTGAATGAGCGCCCCTCAAACTCGCTGAATGCTCCAAATTGGGGCGAATCCACCACTCGGTTCACGACCGCTGGATTGCCGCTGTCCGTGGCGTTTTCCAGCACGCCTCGCAACCCGAAATTCGAGCCTCGGAAATGGAAGCGCCACTCCAGACCAGGGCTGAAGGACGTTAAATTTGGAAATCGACGACCACCGGCCGCGCCAACCACCTGCTGGTCCGCGCTGATTGCTGTGTAAGGGACACCGGTATGCCAATCTGCCGTATACACAAAATCCCAGCGCTTTCTGAAGTAAGGGAGTGCTACCGGCAGCCATCCCCAGGAAAGCACCCGATTGGGTTCATCCCAGGGCAAAGGCCCACCTTGCTGCGGACCGAAGTCAGTGATTGTCGGCAAATAATCGATCGCCTTGTTCGTGTGCGAACTCGAATGCGTGTAGGCGCCGAAAAGCGTGTACCCTCCGGTGAATGTTCGCCGAAGATCCACTTCAAAGAGGTCATCGTGGTCCTCTCTGGATGAACTCAGGCGATAGGTGCCTGAAAGTGCGCCGGGGCTCGTCTCGTTGGCATAGGCAAACTGGTCCTTGACACGCTTTTGCAGTACCTCGGCTCGTGCCAGAAGGGCGCCGGGCAATTTCTGTTCGATGCCCACACTCCAGTTCACAGCCCGCGGCTCACGCAGCGATCGATAGTCGGCGACGAACGCCGTTGTGAATGGCGGCCCCTGCGGCGTGGTTCCATCGGCTGCGAAGTACTGGTCGATGCGCGGCCCGATATATTCGCGCGTCAAATATTCGAGCTGCGTATGGTCGTAGTACAGTCCGATACCCGCACTTAACTTTGTCTTCCCCGACAACTGGGAGGGCGAGTAGGTCGCGGCCAGCCGAGGAGAGAGTAGCGGTCTCCGCACGATCTCGTCCAAGTCGAACCGCAGCCCTGGCTCAACCAGTAATCCCTGCGAAAGCGTCCAGCGATCCTGAAGATATCCGCCGGTCTCCACGTTGTGCCGCGCGAATGGCACAACAGCGGGAAACATGCTCTGGCGAAGCAAAGTCCCGTTTTCGCGCAGATAACTGACTGGCGCGAGAGACTCCCGCTGATCGAAACTGATCCGATCGACGTCGACACCGAGTTTCACGTTGTGCTGGCCCTTCCAATGGCGCGGTGCGAGGTAGAGCGCGGCATTTCCATCAACCCGCTGTGACCGCCCTGTCTGCCCTTCGAAATAGCTGCCGAGATACGTTTCGGGAGTGATTTCGAAAGGCCCGCCTGAATGTGGGTCAAAGCCATCGCGAATGTGGAGGAACGCCGCGCCGAAATCCAGCAGAGCCCCATTTCCAAAGCTTCGTTGGTCACGCACGTACGGCATCCACACCACCGTGTTCCGTTTCACCGTGCTTTGCTGGGGCACCAATGATGAAAGCCCCTCATAGCGCGAGCGATATGCATTTGTCAGCAGCCCTGCCGAAACGATGTTCGACGCAGTCGTGTTTCCCTGCACCTTCAGCAGATTGCTCCCGCGCACCACGTGGTTCGTGTCGGCATTCGAAGGTAGTTCCGGAATGTAGACGTTGTCGTACTCGAGATCCAACCCATTGAAGAACCACGCGCGGTCCCGTACAAGCGGCCCTGAGAACGTGACTCTCGGCACGAATTTGTCGAACCGGATCCCATTCCTCTCCTGGAAAGACGGCACAAAGTTCGTCGCATTGAAACGGAACTTGTTATCACCCATTCCGGTGTATAGCGCAACCACGCCGCCAGTGCTTCTTCCGAATTCAACCGGATACCGCGTTGACTCCTGATCGATCGATCGCACTGCGTCCGCGCTCACGCGTACCGCAAAGTTGCCGCTGACAGGGGATCGAATGTCGAATCCATCCAGCAGATACAGCGTCGCCCACGCTTCCGATCCGGCCACGTGAATTTGACCGCTCCCGTCCTGCACAACTCCCGGATAAAAAGGCAGCAGGTTCCGGATATCTCTCGATGTCGGATAGGGCACATTCGTGATCTCCGCCAGGTTCATTGTTTTTTTGTTCGATACCTGGTCCGGGTCGATGCCCGGTACGGACGCTGTCACACTCACCTGCTCGGAAACCACCTGCTCGTGATTCAGAACGATTCGCAGGTCTCTGGCTTCCGCATCCTGCTGCTCCACGATCCGCTGGTAAAACCCCGACTTCGAAACCTGGATCTGGTAAGGAGCGTCAGCATGCAAGACGAAGTTTCCTCGGCCTGTGAAGTCCGTCAGCAGCGATATGGGTCCCGCTGCCGTTTCGTGCACTCTGACCTGCGCTCCGGAAACCGGCGCCCCAACCTCATCCACCACCGTGACTGCGATCGATTGTGGAGATTGCTGCGCGTATGCCCCGCATGGAAGCAGCAAAGCACAGGCGATCATCGTGATGATTGCTGGAAGGCTCATGATCTGACCGCGACAATTCACCTCATTGTAGATGCGACTGGTTGAAGACGTTATGCCTTGGGATCCGGCGCTTTGCTGTTCGCAGAAGATCGCGACCTCGATTGGATGGCAAAGGTCGCTGAGCCCCTCTCATTGTTCTCGACCGGAATGGAACGGAATCGGAGTTGATCGCAAGTCCGAAGAAGTGCATCTCACTGTAGTTGGCAGAATTCGCCGGGGCTGAGATGAACTATTCCGACACAGGTCTGCTTCGGCTGATCGCCGTTTTAAAGCTGGTGAAAGCATCCGCTCTCATTGCGGCAGGTATCTTTGCCCTCAGACTCATCCACGCCGATGTTGGAACGGTCCTGGAAGGCTGGGTTCTGAAGTTTGGTCTCGATCCAGGCAGCAGCCTTCTCAACCATGCCATCCAGAGGGCTTGTGAGATTCCCCAGGACAGAATCTGGCAAGTTGGAGCAGTCGGCTTCATCTATGCGGGGCTCTTCCTGGTTGAAGGAACGGGCCTCTGGCTCGCGAAGCGCTGGGGAGAGTGGTGCACCGTCATTATTACCGGCTCTCTCATTCCATTCGAGTCTTATGAGATCGTCAGCCAGCCCACTGCGCTCAGAATCCTGGTGCTGCTCGTCAATATTGCGGTTGTCGCGTACCTCATTCACCGCATAGTCCACGAGCCGCGTTCCAACGATCGCCGGTCCCCGCCAGTCCGTATGCAGCAGTCACGTGCCGGGACGGCAGACGATCCTGCCTGAGGCGCGGTTCCCAGCCTTTCATTCAGCCGCGGGTGCGCACTTTCCAAGGGACTGGTACGCGCTCGCCTCGAGCTTGATGTAATGGAGCACAACGGGCGCCAGGATCATTCCCGGAATTCCCATCAGTCTCTCGCCAATCACCAGGCCGATCAGCGTTAGCCACATCGGACTGTCGATGCGCGTTCCAATAATCTTGCTGTTAAGGAAGTATTCCAGTTTGTGCATTATGATCAGCAAGATCAGCGCCACCAGGCCCATCTTCGGCGACATCGTGAATCCAACGCCAACAATCACCGTGTTGCTGATCAAATTACCCACGATGGGGAGCAGGCCGCACAGGAACACGAGGCAAAGGAGCAGGGCTGCATAAGGATATCCGCTCACAATCAGAAACACTGCGGTCAGCACGGTATTGATTGCAGCGATAATGATCTGCGCACCCATCACTCTCGCAAAGCTCTGATAGAGGTTTCGAAAGCGCAGTCCCAGCTGCTGCGTGATTTCGCCATATACGTTCGCGACACCTGAACCAGTTTTACCGGCCGTCCAGGAAGGATTCAGAAACAGGCTCAGTGCGACTACCAATCCAGCCAGCAACAGCACAGTCTGGATCGATGCAATCCTTGCATAGCGCCCAATGGTCGCCACGCCTTCCCTGGCTTCCTCAAGAGCCGAGCTCTTCAGGCTCGCGAAATCGGTGAAGGGAAGATCAATCCCGTGTTTCTCTGCGAATTCGACCATGGCCGGAACAGCCGCGTCTGCAATTTTCGGAAATGTGCGAACAGCGAGCGCTGCAAAGTACAGAAGCCCTGCCCCTACAACCACCACCGTCAGTAGATACAGCACGACGCTCAGTGTTTTGCGGCCATGGAAGTTGAACACCTGGAGGGCCAGGTAGCCGAAAAGCACGGTCAACAGGAATGTGCCGAGATGTAACCATGCAATCAGCGTTATCAAGATCGCGAGGAGCACAAACGAAATCTGGGAGGCTCTGTTCATCGTTTTCTGTTATCCAGCGCTCGTGTTGAGTCCTCGGCCCGAATCTCCACCCGAGTATATTCTCCCGGACACAGGCTTTCTGTACCTGCACCGCGATGCAGTCTCTCGAAAACATTCACGATCCAACTTAAGCCTGAATCCTCCTAATCTGAGAAGGGCATCCGCGCCTGACCAATCCAGAACATATTGCTGCGCCGGGCCACCAATCCCGCTTTGCTCCCGCGCAGCCTATCCTGCGCTTCCCGATAGGGACCGACGTAGCGCAATGCTTCCGGCAGCCTGGAATAGACACCTGGGAGCCACCTGCGCGCACGGTTGGCCGATTTTTCGTCCCGAGGGCCGAACTCAAATCCAAATTCCTCACGAAATCTCTCTGGCAGCCATTCCGCAGTGAGCGCCTGGTACCAGCGCGGAACGTGAATCCGTGAGCCCGCTCCCGTCATGATTCGCTGCGCCATATATCTCGCTCGATCACTGACGCCGAGCGCCTCCGACGCGAACATCCCGGCGATGTAGCTCTTAAATCCATCCCACTCGGCTGGTAGTGCGTCTGCCGGCAAGCCAAATAGTCCAGCAAGGATCTTCGACTCGGAATAATACTTCCCACGTTCTTCGCTGCTCAGCGGTGGCAATACGCATTCGTACGCTATCACTGCGCTCTCGATCAACGTCGCATGCACCCATTTCAGCGCGGGAATGTGCAGCGCCTCGTAGCGGGAGCCCTTTTCGTATCCGGCAACCGTCTCGGGCACCTCGCCCGTGATCCTGGTGTGCATCTGGTACAAAGACCTTGCCGAGGTAAACGCCTGCTCTGCCGTCCCGAAGATCATCGTAAATACAACGCGAAATGTGTTGTGAAAGCGCGCGATTGGCTTCGCCAGCAGAGAAGAGTGCTGATCCAGCGCCGCCGCCACCCACGGATGTGCAAGCTGAAGCAGAGCTGCCCGTCCTGCTCCCAGAAACACCGCCGATTCGCGACTCATTCGCCAACTAGCCGAGTCCTGTCCGAAGATGCCCTCAATAGGCCTCCGCACATGCGCCGCCGCAGCGGCGATGTGCCTGTCCAGATCCGCTCTCGTCGCTTCTGTGGTGCCACTTACGCTGTGCGCCTGTTCCATTTGAAGATCCCTTGCAACTTCTCTCCGGATGGTCGGATGAGATGGGAAGCCCCGCTCGCCGCCTTTTTTGTCGACCGGAAGGGTTGATCGCTCCGCGATGGCTCCGCTACCTTCAATACGGAGACGCTTGCTTGAAAGTCTATCTGGTTGACGGTACCTACGAGTTGTTCCGCCACTACTTCGCGGTGCCCAAGGCGCGCGATGCCCAGGGCAGGGAAGTAGGCGCCGTCCGCGGCGTTCTCGCATCCATGCTGGCAATGATGCGCGAAGGCGTGACGCATATCGCAGTCGCCACCGACCACGTCATCGAATCTTTCCGCAACGACCTGTGGGCCGGGTACAAAACCGGAGAGGGCGTCGAGCCCGACCTGTTATCGCAGTTCCCGATCCTTGAAGAAGTCCTTGCGGCTGCCGGCCTCGTTGTCTGGCCGATGATCGAATCCGAAGCCGATGATGCCTTGGCCTCCGGCGCTGCTCTGGCATCCGCTGACAAGCGCGTTGAACAGATCGTCATCTGTACACCCGACAAGGACCTCGCACAGTCTGTCAGCGGCACCCGCGTGGTTCAGTTGGTCCGCCGAACGGGGGCTATTCTCGACGAAGCCGCAGTGATTGCCAAGTTCGGTGTTCCGCCCGCATCGATCCCTGACTACCTCGCACTCGTCGGCGACTCAGCCGATGGCTATCCTGGCCTGCCCGGCTGGGGAGCGAAGTCCTCCGCCACGGTCCTCGCCAAATTCGGCCACATCGAGTCGATCCCCGCCTCGATCCGCGACTGGCACGTGAACGTCACCAACGCCGCAACCCTCGCCGACACACTCGAGCGCGATCGCAAGAAAGCGCTCCTGTTCCGCACTCTCGCGACGCTCAAAACCGACATCCCCCTCTTCAAGAACGTCGATGAACTTCGCTGGAGCGGTCCCACCCCCGCCTTCGAGGCCATCGGCCGCCTACTCGACGAGGCCGTCACGGAAAAGAAACAGAAACCCGGATCGCGCTCGCCCCGCCCCCGCCAGCCCGCTGGCTAGCTTCTACAGCAACTCCTTCGGTTCACAACCGCGTTTGAACCGCGGCACTTCGGGCAAGCCAGGCTCTCTGCTTGACTTGCAGGAAAGTTCTGGGTCAGAATCGATCCGGTTCTGCTCGACCTCACTTCTTTGCGAATCCGCGCAAGTGAAAGTGCCCCAGAGCGCTGCCTCTCCTCCCACCGGAGAACCAGTCGTCTTCGTCGCGCGTTCAGGATCCGCCAGCCATCTCTTCGTACGCGCACAGGGAGGACCTCGTGAAAAAACCTCTGACTTCCCGCGCCATATTTGTGGCGGCTTGCCTCATCGCAGCATCTCTGCAGCCGTGCCTCAGCCAGGCGGTGGCATATGTCTACGTCGCAAATGCGTCTGAGATCTCCGGGTACTCGGCAGCCGCTGATGGCCGCCTGACCGCAATTCCCAACATGCCAGTTGCGGCCAGAGTCAGTCACCTCTCCACAACCAGCAAGACCGTCTTTGGCCCGGGCACTGACAACAAGAACATCTACTCGTTCAACATCGGGAGCAACGGAGCTCTCACTGCAGGGCCCGTCACCAACGTCCAGCAGTACAACACGAATGGCTGCCCAGGCACTCTGGGACCGACCCAGGTAGATTTCAGAGGCTTGTATCTGTATAGCCTTGTCATCGGAATCGATTGCGGCAGCGGAATTGGCACGCACGTCTTCGACATTGGAAGCGGCGGCAGTCTGAACCACTACAACGCGTGGTATACGCAGATTCCGCATTCCGGGCCTCCAACTCCCATCCGTCTATTGGGAACGGGCAACTTTGCCTTCCTGACCGGCTGCTCGCATAACGGCACTCAATACACACCGACAACGCTGATCTACAACACTGTCGCGCCTTTTCCCGGCGGCCTTTATCCATTTGGTACTTATACGCAAGCGCCGGAGCCCAGCGATCCCGAGGACTTCTTCTGCCCGTCGAGGCTGGCCCCCGATCCTTCAAACCATCTGGCCTTTGCTTTCCGCAAGTTCTACCCGAGCATCGGGAAGCTCTCGACGCCGTACTTCCTCGCGAGCTACACAGTAGACACGCAAGGTCGTTTGTCCACGCAAAGCAACTACATCAACATGCCCGCCGCCAGCATCGGAACCTTGAGCGACATGAGCATCTCTCCGGGCGGCAATCTTCTGGTAGTCACAGGCTCGTATGGATTCGAGCTCTTTCGCTTCAACGGCGGTAGCCCGATCACGAAGATCACGCATCTCATGGCGTCAGATCCGGTAGTGAAGTCGGGCTGGGACAAGGCCGGCCATCTCTTCGTGCTGACCAATTCCTCTCTCTTTGTCTACAACGCGACAACCTCCGGGGTGCAACTCGCTCCCGGAGCTCCCTACCCAGTGTCAGGCGACAAACCCTATAGCATGATCGTGCGTTCGCCGACCAACTAGACTGGGATCGTGGATGAACCGTGCGGAAGCTTCGCGAAGTTTCCGCGACTTCTCCCGGCCTCCACTTTCACCCCTTCAATCGCTCCGGCCACTCCGGCACCACCGCATCCACACGCGGTCGCTTCTGCCGAAAACTGATTTCACAATATGGTATCGGCATGCCTCACTGTGTCTCGCATCACAGCCGCTAAACGCCTCAAAGCAGAGACTCCTCGTAGCGGTTATTCCTCCGCAGATCGCACCCTTGCGAAACCACTCAAGTGGTTAGCCATGAACTAGTTCTTATGCTTTCCAGGGCGGCTGCGGATTGGCGAGTCTTCATAATGGCGCGCAACTCGAAATCAGCGGTTTCGCCGCAAGAGGCATAGCGAATGAGTGATAAGAAAATGGTCATTTTAGATGGGAACGAGGCTGCGGCTTCCGTTGCCTATCGTCTCTCCGAAGTCGTCGCAATCTACCCGATCACCCCCTCGTCGCCCATGGCCGAGTGGGCCGATCAGTGGCGTTCCGAAGGGAAGAAAAACATATGGGGTGCTCTTCCGGTCGTTGAAGAGTTGCAGAGTGAAGGCGGCGCCGCTGGTGCGCTTCACGGAGCACTGCAGGCGGGAGCATTCGCCACTACGTTTACGGCTTCCCAAGGCCTGCTGCTCATGATTCCCAACATGTACAAGATCGCCGGAGAACTGACGCCGGCCACGATGCACGTTACGGCGCGCACCCTCGCGACCCATGCCCTTTCCATCTTCGGTGATCACTCCGACGTGATGGCGTGCCGCTCAACCGGTTGGGCGATGCTTGCCTCCAATTCCGTGCAGGAGGCCCACGATCTCGCCTTGGTCGCGCAGATTGCCACTCTCGAATCCCGCATTCCCTTTATTCATTTCTTCGATGGTTTCCGCACCTCGCACGAAGTCGGCAAGATCTACCCCATCGGCGACGAAACCATCCGCGCTTTGCTAGACGACAAATTCATCATCCAGTTCCGTCAGAACGCGCTCAGCTCCGATCATCCAGTCCTCCGCGGATCCGCGCAAAACCCGGATGTCTTCTTCCAGGCTCGTGAGGCTTGCACTCCGTTCCATGAGGCTGTCCCCGGCATCGTCCAGCAAGTGATGAACCGGTTCGCCGCCGAGACCGGACGCGCCTATCACCTTTTCGACTACTACGGCGCTGCCGATGCCGAACGCGTGATCATCGTGATGGGCTCCGGCGCGGAAGCTGCCGAAGAAGCAGTCGACCTCCTCACGAAACAGGGCGAGAAGATCGGCTTGCTCAAGGTTCGCCTTTATCGTCCCTTTGACGCCTCTGCCTTCATCGCCGCGCTGCCGTCGACCGTCAAGTCGATTGCTGTTCTCGATCGCTGCAAGGAACCGGGTGCTGCCGGCGAACCGCTCTACCAGGACGTTGTCACGGTTCTCGCCGAGCATGCGGACAAGCTGCCCTTCGCCGCCATGCCTGCCATTATCGGTGGCCGTTACGGACTCTCCTCCAAGGAGTTCACGCCGGCCATGGTCAAGGGCATCTTCGACGAGCTCACAAAGGCTGCACCGAAAAAGCACTTCACCATCGGCATCGAGGACGACATTTCGCACTCGAGCCTCAGCTACGATCCGAATTTCTCCACCGAAGATCCGCGAACCGTTCGCGCACTCTTCTACGGACTTGGCTCCGATGGCACAGTCGGCGCCAACAAGAACTCAATCAAGATCATCGGCGACCAGACCGACAATTTTGCGCAAGGCTACTTCGTCTATGACTCGAAGAAGTCCGGCTCGATGACAACATCGCATCTCCGCTTCGGGCCCAACCCGATCCGGTCAACGTATCTGATCACCCGCGCCAGCTTCATCGCCTCCCACAACTTCAGTTTCCTCGAGAAGATCAACGTTCTCGAAGCGGCAATGCCCGGCGCAGTCTTCCTGCTCAACTCGCCCTACCCGGCCGACCAGGTCTGGGCCACGCTACCCAAGTCAACCCAGCAGGAGATGATCCGCAAGAAGATCGAGTTCTACGTAATTGATGGATACCAGGTAGCTCGCGATGCAGGCATGGGCACTCGCATTAACACCATCATGCAAACCTGCTTCTTTGCCATTAGCGGCGTGTTGCCGCGCGAAGAAGCCATCGAGCAGATCAAGAAAGCCATCAAGAAGACCTACGGAAAGCGCGGCGAAGCAGTCGTCAACAAAAACTTCGCCGCCGTCGACGCAGCACTTGCTCACTTGCACAAAGTTGAGTTGCCGGCCGCACCGTCATCCGAGTTCGATTTGATTCCTTCCATCTCGCCTGCAGCTCCGGAATTCGTTCGCAATGTCCTCGGCGAAATTGCCGCGGGCCGAGGCGATCAGCTTCCCGTCAGTGCTCTACCCGCCGGCGGCACCTTCCCGACCGGCACAGCGCAATGGGAGAAGCGCAACATCGCGCAATTCATCCCGGTGTGGGACAAGGATCTCTGCATACAGTGCGGCAAATGCGTCATGGTCTGCCCGCACGCCGTGATTCGCGCCAAGGTGTACTCGCCCGAACTCGGCGATAAGGCTCCCGCAGCCTTCAAGTGGGCCAAGCCAAAGTGGAAGGGAATGGAAGCCGATCGCTACACGCTCCAGGTTGCGCCGGAAGATTGCACCGGATGCGCTGTCTGCGTCGACGTCTGCCCGGTCAAGAGCAAGAGCGACGCCAGCCACAAAGCCATCAACATGGAGCCGCAACCTGCGCTTCGTGAGGCAGAGCGCGAAAACTGGGACTACTTCCTGAACCTGCCCGAAGTAGATCGCACCAGGCTTTCACACTCGCAGGTGAAGGACCTCCAACTCCTCCAGCCGCTCTTCGAGTTCTCAGGCGCATGCGCGGGCTGCGGCGAAACACCCTACATCAAGTTGCTAACGCAGCTCTTCGGCGATCGTCTCTATGTCGCAAACGCCACGGGCTGCTCCTCCATCTACGGCGGGAACCTTCCTACAACTCCCTACAGCCAGAACGGCGCCGGGCGCGGACCGACATGGGCCAACTCGCTCTTCGAGGACAACGCTGAATTCGGTTTCGGCATGCGAACTGCCCTTGACCAGCAGAAAATCTTCGCCGAGACGCTTGTCACGCGCCTTACATCGGCAATCGGCCCCGAGCTGGCCGCTGAAATCGTGCACGCCTCTCAGAAGACCGAGCCCGAAATCGATGCGCAGCGCGAGAGGGTGAGAATCCTCAAGGCCAAGCTTGCCGGCATCGATTCATCGGATGCCCGCAACCTTCTCGCAATTGCTGACACTCTCGTTCGCAAGAGCGTGTGGATCCTGGGCGGTGATGGCTGGGCATTCGACATCGGCTTCGGCGGACTCGATCACGTCCTCGGCTCTGGCAAGAACGTTAACGTCCTCGTCCTGGACACCGAGGTCTACTCCAACACAGGCGGGCAATCCTCCAAGGCCACCCCGCGCGGTGCGGTTGCGAAGTTTGCCGCCAGCGGAAAGATGGTCAGTCGCAAAGACCTCGCGATGGAAGCCGTCAGCTACGGTTCTGTCTATGTTGCCCAGGTTGCTCTCGGCGGCAACGACAGCCACGTGATCAAGGCCTTCCAGGAAGCGGAAGCGCATGAAGGGCCCTCCATCATCATCGCGTACTCAAGCTGTATCGCCCACGGCTACGACCTGGTGCATGGACTCGAGCAGCAAAAACTCGCAGTGCAGTCCGGCTATTGGCCGCTGATGCGTTACAACCCGGCGTTGCGCCTCGAAGGGAAGAACCCTTTCCAACTCGACTCGCGCGCGCCCTCGATCCGGCTCAAGGACTATGCCTATCGCGAAGCACGCTACACCATGCTCGCGCGCAGCAATCCCGAACTGGCCGCGGAACTTTTGAAAGAAGCGCAGGACGACGTCGAGCGCCAGTGGCGCGTCTACTCCGCGCGGGCCGGCATGCCCGGCCGCGGCGAGACGCCTCACATTGCGCCCGCAGAAAAACCTGACGAGAAACTGGCAGCCCCGCCTGCCGGAGGATCAAAATGATCGATGTATCCACGAAGTACCTGGGTCTCAAGCTCAACGGGCCCATCGTCGTTTCCTCTACTCCGCTGTCGGAGTCGATCGAGAATGTGCGCCGGATGGAAGATGCCGGCGCATCGGCGATCGTGCTGACCTCGCTCTTCGAAGAACAGCTCGCTCTCGAGTCCCGCGCTCTCGACGAAGATCTCTCCCGCGGCACCGAGTCCTTCGCCGAGTCGCTCGGCTATCTGCCCGATCTGAACGACTATCGCATGTCCCACGAGATCTATCTCGATCACATCCGTCGCTGCAAAGAAGCAGTCAACATCCCTATCTTTGCCAGTCTCAACGGCGTGACCACTGGTGGCTGGGTGCGTTTTGCGCAGGAATCAGAAGAGGCCGGCGCCGATGCCATCGAACTCAACACCTTCGCCCTCGCTACAGATCGCAGCCAGACCGCGGTTGAATTGGAAACGCAGCTTCTTGAACTCGTTACCAGCGTCTGTGAAGCGGTCAAAATCCCGGTCGCGGTGAAGCTATCGCAGAACTTTACGAGTTTGCCGCATCTAGCAGCAAAATTGGAAGATGCGGGAGCGGCAGGCATTGTGCTTTTCAATCGCTTCTACCAGCCCGATTTCGATATCGAAGGCCTGGAAGTTCGTCCCACCCTGCACTTCTCCACTCCCTCAGAATTGCTCCCGCGCCTTCACTGGGCTGCGATTCTCTTTGGCCACCTCAACATCGACATTGCCATCACCGGCGGTGTCCATTCGGCTGAGGATGTCATCAAGAGCACAATGGCCGGAGGCAACGTTGCCATGATGTGCTCAGCACTCCACATTCACGGCGTCGACCACATCGGCCGCGTCCTGGCGGACCTGCAATATTGGCTCGAGAAGCGCGAGTTCTCATCGCTGTCTCAAACTCGCGGGTGTCTAAGCCGGCGCTCGGTTCCAGATGTTTCGCCCTTCGATCGCGGCAACTACATCAAGACTCTCAGCTCCTATAGTCTCCGGCAGACTGTGGCGGCATTCTGAAAAACTGACGGCGTTCTCCTGGGGAACCGGCGGCGACTGCACATGTTCTGCAGTCGCCGTCGGTGTTTAGACCTCGCTAGTAGTACCCCGAACGCTCAACGCTTCGGTGCGAAATATCCGTGACGGGCTTGTACGTCCAGGTCCTTCCTGTTTACTTCTACCTTCAGTTTGTGGAAAGTGCCGTTCGTCTTCAGGTCTTTGAGCGGAATCGAGAGCAGATAGACGTACTCAGGCGCGGCGGCAAGACGTTTCAATCCGGCTACCAGGTCGTTATTGTTGTGAAAGAAGTTTCCTCCGGTTCCGAATGCCAACTCGGACATAGCGTTTTCGCTCGCCTGCATGCTTGCCAGGTGATCGGACGAAGTCGCCCCCATGGTCTGGCTAATTGTGGCACTCTGGCCCTCGCTGGCATCTGCATTCCCGACATAGAGCCCGCGCACATCAAGCGCGTTGATCACCACGTTGGCGGCTGCGGCTTGATCCAGGATTTGCGATTTGAATGCCATGTCCTCCGGCGCGAGAGACAGGAACCCCGGCGACAGCAGGATGATGATTCGCTGACCGTCGAGCTTCCTCATGGCGTGAACTACGGTTTCCATCTGCGCAAGCGTTTGATGTGAATCCTGCTCCCCCTGCGCGAGAGCCCGGGTCGCCGCCGACATGGCCATTCGCTGGTATGGATTGCCCGGATCGCTTACCACGCCGGCAGCATTTTGCGCCGATGAGCTCTGAAACATCTCAAGGTGGCTGCAGACCCTGGCCTTCATGATAGCCACCTGAAACTCCGTCGCATCATGCTGCCGGATGATCTTGTCAGCGGCATAGTAATCGATATCCGGGCAGTCTTCCTTTACGTGCTGAGATGCCGCATGAATGCTCAGCTTGCTGACTGCGGCTTTGAGCGCTGCCCGATCCTGAGTGATCCCGGAATTCGCGCCGCTCAGCGACAGCACCGCCGCATAATCGCTGCTCGCAAGCGGCTCATCGAGCATGTGCAAGGCAGCTTTTTGCGCGAGCGCGAGACCCGCTGGATCAACATGCCGGTCATCGAAGAGCAAAATCATGAATCTGCGAGCGAAGGGAGATTGTGCCCCACTCTGTTGCACATCAGGCGGTGTCGCAGCCGGCGCATCACCATGGTCAGAGCCGGGAGTGGGTGCGGATGTGGGTCCTGACGTGAACACGGTGAAATTCCGTATGTCCCTTGCTTTTCCCTGGTCGAAGACTCTGAAGTCTTGTTTCGTCAGATTGCCGACAGCATGTCCCTGCTTGTCGCGAACCACGGCAGGGATGAGCAGCTCCTGCGCCTCAACTCGCAACCGGGGTGTTTCGTCGATCCCGGCAGGAGATGGTGTGGGCGTAGAAGCAGCACTCGGCTGCGTCACAGATTGCGATGGGGGCATCTCTGGAGCCGGCTGTGCGGCTGCCTGTGGGGCTGCCGCAACCGCATTCTCCGTCACCGTCGCCTCCGCGTTCGACACAGAATTGCTCGCAGGTGGCTGCGCTTGCTGGGGCGCAAGTGGCGGAGGCGGAACTGGGGGAGGCCCATCGGACTTCGGTTCACTCACCGAGGAGGACTTTTCTGCCTCCAGATGATCAACTGCCGCTGCACCTTGCTCAGGTGTCGTCCCGGCAGCAGATGCAGCCCTTTCTTGAGTTCCTGCATTCGCCGGCGACGGCACTTCTGCGCCAGCCACCTCGGTGAGTATCCGAGACGTCGAAGAGAACAGATGATAATCGGTAAAGGTATTTTCGTTCACCCACTCTGTAGGCGAGCCGGATATCGTACTGTTCACCGACGGCGGAGCTTCTGAAAGTGCGAGGCTGCGCAGCGGGCAGATCAGCGTCTTGTTCGCGATCTGCACCGGGCCGTACTCCACCAGGATCCCCCCACGATCGAACCGGGGATTGCCCTTCAGATCCGCTACCAGCGTTAGGCGCCTGATCGTGCCAGTCGCAGGATCGATCCAAAGGGAGCCCTGGTAGCCCGGTTTGCTGCGCATCATCCGGCTCGAGGACGTTATTGTCCCCATGTCTTTGGCCCGTTGTCCCGCCATTCGGACCGACTCGCCGGCATGAAACTCCTCAACGGAGGTGTCGACCTCAAAATGCGACGCGCTCTTTGGCACTTCGTAGTGGAAGACCGCCAGCGTTTCCGTGGGTGTTGATTCCCAATGGCTCCAGTTCATCTTTCCCCGGACTGAATCGCCAAGGATGATCAGCAGCGCAGACCCAAACTCGCCCCATGTGGTCAGCCCGCTGCTTGCGATGCTTCCTGACGTGCCGCTTGCCTGACCCGACCTCTCTCTGCTGACCGAAACCTCCGACTTGCCCGAACCGATCAGGTGCATTCCGGCTCGTTGCGGATACGCTCCCCGTACTACTTCCTGCGGGCTGTCGTCGAAGCTGTATGTCGTGCGCGTGGCCAGCAGGTTGGGGAGTTGCGGAAGGGTCTCAACCGCAAATTTGTGCGCCAACTCCAGGAGGTGTTGCTGAACTTCTGCGTCCGGTGGTGGAGTCGCTGGCAGTTCACTCGCAGGCAGATCGAGAAAAGCCGACCGGTCCGCCAGCAAAAACAATGCAGTGGCGGTGCGCGAATCGCCTGCGAATGGCTGCTGCAGCCGCTTCAGCGCTTCCTGCGTGAGCCTTTCTGACAACTCAATAGCCGCGATGTGCTTCGCGATGTCTATGTCCGACTTATGCGCAGCTCGATCCGAGGTCAACATCTGCTCAAGCTGAGCAACACTAACCGTCTTCGCTGCCCACGCGGGGATCGCAGCAAGGCCCAGAACCAGTGTGAACACGAACCATCTGAGCGCAAGACCCACTCTGCACACTCCTCAACCGGCGCAACTCAAGCATACCCTTGAGCCGTTGTCGGCGTGAATGCGGAGAAGAGGAGAATGTTTCGCTTTGGCGTGCTGTTGCTGCTCTTGGCGGTCGGCGTCCGCATCTCCGGCTCTGCATTGACGCCTGCCTTAGCGGCGGGCTTCTATCGTTTGCGCTGATTCACCTTCTCCGCCAGCCACTGCTTCCAGCTATCGGGTAATGCGTTCAGGCCGAGTGCCCGGTCGATCAGAAGCAGATCCTCGGCGTTGTAACTCTTCGCAATGTAAAGCCGCGTGATCGCTGAAACAGGAATGGACTCCGGTTCGCGATTGAGCAAGGTGATTTCGTCGTTGGCCCCAACCTCACCCTCGCGACTCACGGCCAGGTAAAAGCCCGTCCGTCTGCTGGCAAGGAATCGCTTGACCATGTCATCCATTCCGAATCGGATGCCGAGCTTGTAGCAGGGAAGCCGCGGCTGAGTGACGACAACCTCCGCTGAACCGATCGAGAACGTGTCGCCAACATGAACAGACTCGTCCAGCCCTTCGACGGTGAAGTTCTCCCCGAACGAACCCATGGGCAGAGATCTTCCAGGAAGTTCTGCTTGCCAGTAGTCGTAATGCGAAATCGGATAGCAGTAGACTGACTTGTATTCGCCGCCATGAACCGTCAGGTCAGACTGCCGATCGCCGTCAAGGTTCAACTTCCGAAGCCCAATGCGGCCCTCCACGGGTTCCTTGTAGATCGAAGTTGTCACGGTGTGCCCGTGCCAGTCGACCTCCCGAGGCAATCCGCAGCTCACGCAAATCACTTTCATCATTGGCTCTCCAACCGATAGTAGCGTGAAATGCCTTTACGCCGGAAAACTCGGCTTCGGCAGACAATGAGCCAGCGTTCCCAGGGGATCTAAAACGAAAAGCCCTTCACCGATCGGTACTCTTCGTCTGCTCTGCGATCGAGAGATTCTCGGCTTTAATCTCGAGTCGCAGCCGGTTGTACGCACTCATATAGATGTTCGCAATCCAGACCAGCGCAAACTCCGAGATCACGAAACCACGCCAGCCTGTGTAGAGCATCTGGAACTGGGTCAGAAGTAAAAACAGCGCCGTTACATAATGACTGAAGCAGTACTCGCACGTGAACAGGTAGAAGAACTTCCGCTGGTAGAGCCGCCCGCAGTTCTGGCTCTTGTCCTTGCAGAATTCGCGCGGTTCCCGGAAGATTTCCTCATGGGTAATCGTCCATGTGACGCAGGAGATGGCGAGCCCAAGGAGTAAAAGCGTGCTGAATTGGTGGGAGAGTGGCTGTTCGAGAAACTCTGGATGCACCTGTGTTTCACTCCTGGCTCTCTGGGGAGGTGTGCGCTTGCGCCGCTATGGCCATCGGGGTTAGATGCAGGATGGGCGATCCTGGATCAACTGTCAGAACCAACCCAACGGCAGGTGTCGGCCCAAACGCGATCGAGTCAGAAGCTGGCTCTGATCGCTGCCGTATTATTCGTATGACTCTCACTCGAGGCCACCAATGATCCCGAAACCACTTGCTGCAGTACTCGCCGCCGCCATCACACTGTGTGCCGCGTCTTCCGCGCAGACGCCCACACACTATGAACCGACACTCGAGTCACTCGACCAGCATCCGCTTCCTCAGTGGTATGCCGGAGCCAAGGTCGGCATCTTCATCCACTGGGGCCTCTACTCTGTACCCGGCTGGGCGCCGGTCAGTCATGCGGATCACGACTTCTCTTCGGCCGACTACATCAAGTACAACCCCTACGCGGAGTGGTACCTCAACGTCCTCCGCATCCCCGGTTCGCCGACCGCGCAGTACCACAAACAGCACTTCGGTGATGCGGGGTACTATGATTTCGCGCCGGCTTTCAATCGCGAATCGAAGAAGTGGAATCCGGATAAGATGGCAGCCGTCTTCAAGGACGCGGGCGCGCGTTATGTCGTGCTGACCACCAAGCACCACGAGGGCTTCACGCTCTGGCCCAGCACGACGCCCAATCCAACTCCGAGCCTCAAGCCGAATCAACTTCATGCGGAGCGCGACATCGTCGGCGATCTGACGAGCGCGATTCAGAAGCATGGCATGAAGATGGGCCTCTACTACTCTGGTGGATACGACTGGACCTTCAACACCGGTCCGATTGAAACAGAGAAGGACTACCAGTCCGTTAAGCCCGAGAGCAAAGCGTATGGTGATTACGCCTTCGCCCAGATTCACGAGTTGATCGACCGCTACAAGCCCGCGGTTCTCTGGAACGACATCGACTGGCCGAAAACCGGCAACGCTCTCCAAGTTGAGGCCGACTACTACAACGCCCTGCCCGACGGCGTCATCGACGACCGCTTCGGTATCAAGCACTCTGACTTCACCTCGCCTGAATACGAAAAGAAGGACCAGATCAGCGAGAAGAAATGGGAAGAGTGCCGTGGGCTTGGCCGCTCCTTCGGCTACAACCGCGCCGAAGGCGAGAAGGAAACCATCGCTCCTGGAGAACTTATCTCCCTGCTTGTCGACATCGTCAGTAAAAACGGCAATCTCCTGCTTGATGTGGGTCCCGAAGCCGACGGCACCATCCCGCCCATCCAAATGGATCGTCTGAAAGCTCTTGGCGCCTGGCTCAAGCAAAATGGCGAAGCCATCTACGACACCGTGCCGTGGAAGGAAGCCGTAGGGAAGAGCGTTGAAGGAGATGATCTTCGCTTTACACGGAAAGGCGACGATCTCTATGTAACTGTTTTGGGCAAACCGAAAGGCCAGACCCTCACAATCTCCGATCTCCAGGCGAAGTCCGGAGTGAAAATCACGCAGCTTGGCGGGAACGACGAACTCGGCTCAACCGAACAGAGTGGCGGAACTCGCATTGCTCTGAAAGGAACTCCGAAGGGGGACTACGCTTACTCGTTCAAACTTGCCGGGTACGCGCGCTAACCTTTCGACGGCGAATTAAGCAGGCGCTGCACTGAGTCCTCCAGCACTCCCTGGGCTTCTGGCAGCGCCTTCTTAACGGCTTCACTCAGTTCTTCACCCAGCTCGATGCTTCCGGCTCCAATCGTCAGCAGACAGGCGCTGCGGGGCTGCTTTCCATACAGATCTTGAGCTACGCTGAGCAGTTCCGCAGCGCTGAGATGGTGCGTAACCAGACCTGGCTTCAATGGAGCCGAGCCAAGTTCACGCAACATAATCTGACCCGGAGCTTGATCCAGCGAGCAATCCACAAAGATCACCGCCTCGGCTGCGGCGACCTCTTCCGCCATCTCCGGAGTCCATTGGTGATCGCACAGTATGCGTACCCGCGGATCATCGCGCCACCGCTCTTCCGCCCAGGAGGCAAGAAACGGCCCGATGCCATCATCCTCACGCAGCGTATTGCCGCAGGCAAGAATGAGACATCGGGCCGCAAAGGTCATATTGCAATCGTACTCAGCGTACAACCCGGTCGACAACTTCTCCGTCCGCGGACAGCAATGTCATCGCAAGAGGCATCTGTCCGAAAGCATGGGTCGAGCAACTCAGGCAGGGATCGAACGTGCGGATCACTGCCTCCACGCGGTTCAGCGCGCCTTCTGTAAACTTTCCGTCCTTCACGTAACATCTCGCCGCTTGAAGAACGCCCTTGTTCATCGCGTTGTTGTTATGACCGGTGGCGACAACCAGGTTGGCCCAGATGATCTTGCCGTCGTCGTCCACTTTGTAGTGGTGGTTCAGCGTTCCGCGGGGCGCTTCGATCTGTCCTGCGCCTTCCGGCCTGTTCACGCCTGCGGTAGCCCGCACATGCTTGTCAAGGATCAGGGGATCGGCAAGGAGACGTTCGATCTTTTCGATTCCGTGCATCACTTCAACGAGGCGAGCATGGTGATAGAAGAACGAGCTCTCGATTGGCCCGGTCGCAATCTGTTTGAACTCTGCCAGTTCCTCGTCTGCCTTCGGAGTGCCCATCTTCTTCACGATGTTCAACCGTGCCAGAGGCCCAACGCGATAGCTGCCTTCCGGATACCCCATGGGCTTGTAGTAGACGAACTTGGTGTAGCTGTAAGGCTCAACAGCCTCACCGATCACTTCTGTGAAGCGCTGGGCTGTAATCCCGTCGTCGATGATCTCGCCTTTCGGCCCGATCAGCCGCAGCGCGCCATCAGTAAACTCGATGGACTCGTCTTCATTGACCAGGCCCAGGTAGCTTGAAGGGAAGTTTGCGAACACTGAAATTTCCTGCTGGAACTTGTCCGCGATTTGCTTGTAGGCCGCAAGTGCCATGCCAATGTTCGCATAAGCTTCCGGCATCATCGCCAGCATCTCATCGCGTTTGGCACCGCTCAACGGTTCAGCCACTCCACCCGGAATCACCCAGCCGGTGTGGATTCGCTTCGTACCAAGCAGTTCAATGATGTGCTGCCCGAACCGCCGCAGGGCAATCCCCGCCCGCCCCAGTTCGGGTCGTGCCGCCGCAACCCCAAAGATGTGCCGGCGTGCCGGATCGGATTCCATCCCCAGCAGCAGATCTGGCGACGACAAATGGAAGAAGCTCAGGGCATGCGACTGCACCATCTGTGCGAGATTCAGAATGCGCCGCAACTGCGCGGCGGTATGTGGAATCCGCACCGACATAATCGCCTCGCAGGCCTGCGCCGAAGCCAGCAGGTGCGATACGGGGCAGATGCCGCAGATGCGGGCAGTCAAGGATGGCATCTCATAGAACGGCCGGCCCTCTGAAAACTTCTCAAACCCGCGCACCTGGGTCACATGGAAATGGGCATCCTCGACCTCGCCCTGCGCGTTCAGCTGAATCGTAATTTTGCCGTGTCCTTCGAGCCGCGTTACGGGATCGATGGTTATCGTTTGGCTCATGTCAGGCTCCAAAGCGGGTGAGCGCTGGAATATCCAGCGGCTCGCCGGTAATGAGCGCCGTCAGCGCTGTATGAAACGTCTGGGCAGAGGGCGGGCAACCTGGCAAAAAGACGTCAACCCTTACAAATTCGTGAATAGGCTTCACCGTCTTCAGCAGTTTCGGCACAACCACGCACGGAATCTGCGGCTGGATCGTCGCGTTCTCAATGTATGCCCTGTTTAGAATGGCCTCTGGCCCTATCGGATTACGCATCGATGGCACGTTGCCCGTGATGGCGCAATCGCCCATCGCGATCAGCATTTTTGAATGCGCGCGGATCTTCTTGATCTTCTTCTCGTCATCCACTGATGCCACCGCGCCCTCAACCAGCACGATGTCAACGTTGTCCGGGAATTCCTTCGTATCGACTACCGGACTGTAGACCACATCGACGTGCTCAGCCAGTTCAAGGAGCCGTTCATCCATGTCCAGGAAAGACATGTGGCATCCGGAACACCCGTCCAGCCATGCCGTTGCCAGCCTAAGTTTGCTGCTCATCGCGCCTCCCTCATCAGGTTCAGGTACGGCAGGAAGTCGGGGTACTTGGGATGATCGGAGCCGATCTTGCTCTTATCAAACAGCGCCCCAGTCGGGCACACCTGAACGCACTTGCCGCAGCGAGTGCAGCTCGATTTACCCCAGTCTTCGTGCAGGTCCGTAATGACCATCGAATCGATTCCGCGCCCCATCACGTCCCACACATGCGCACCCTCGATTTCTCCGCAGACCCGTACGCACCGCGTGCAGAGGATGCAGCGATTGTGGTCTACGGTAAAGCGCTCATGAGATGCGTCAACCGGCAGATCCGGATTCCGATACGGCAGGCGCACATGCGTCAACCCCTGGTCCTGTGCCATCGCCTGCAGTTCGCAGTGTCCATTCGACACGCAAACCGCACAAACATGATTGCGCTCTGCGAACAGCAGTTCCAGGATGTTGTGCCGATGCCGCTGCAGCCGCTCGGTATTGGTGCTGACCACCATGCCTTCTGAAACGGTCGCGACACATGCCGGCAACAGCTTGTTGCTGCCCTTGATTTCCACCAGGCACAACCGGCACGCACCAACGTTGCTCAATCCCTCAAGATGGCAGAGGGTCGGGATGTTGATGTCGTTCTCGCGCGCTACATCCAGAATGGTCTGGCCACGGCGAGCGCTCACTTCCTGCCCGTCGATGATCAGTGTTTTGACTTCAAACGGAGCCTCGGTCATGCCAACACCTCCACGGTCGCCGGTTCAGCGGCAGTCACTCCGGCCATGTTGCAGACGCCCGCCGGGCAGCGCTTGTGCACAATGTGTTCGAGGTACTCGTTCTTGAAATACTTCAACGTGCTCAGGACTGGATTCGGCGCCGTCTGTCCGAGCCCGCAAAGGCTCGTCTCCTTTACCGTGTCGCATAGTTCGATCAGCAACTCCAGGTCGTCCATCGTCCCTGTGCCTTCGCAGAACCGCGTCAGCAGTGTGTACATCTGGGCGGTTCCTGCCCGGCAGGGAATGCACTTGCCGCACGATTCTGTCATGCAGAACTCGACGAAGAACCGGGCCACGTTTACCATGCACGACGTATCGTCCATGACGATCATGCCGCCGGATCCCATGATCGAGCCCGCCGCCATCAGCGCGTCGTAACTGACGCCCAGCCCCATCATGTTTGCGGGAATGCATCCGCCCGATGGCCCGCCGGTCTGGATCGCTTTCAGCTTGTGCCCGCCCGGAACGCCTCCGCCAATGACATCGATGATTTCCCAGAGCTTGATGCCCAGTGGAACCTCGATCAGGCCGGTGTTCTTTATGCGGCCGGTAAGGGCAAAGACCTTTGTCCCCTTCGAACGCTCCGAACCCATGTTGTAGAACCATTTGCCGCCGTTGCGCACGATTGGCGCGATGTTGGCATAGGTTTCCACGTTGTTGATCAGCGTTGGCTTGCCCCAGAGTCCGCTCACTGCCGGATACGGTGGCCGCGGCTTTGGCGTGCCGCGCCGTCCCTCGATCGATGCCAGCAGAGCTGTTTCCTCACCGCATACGAACGCCCCG
>Ga0207671_10000164_pt1 | contig 103302 bp, 107 predicted proteins | sample KBSC24metaG_FD_184352 | JGI IMG/M metagenome (GOLD analysis project Ga0207671, IMG submission 184352) | Corn rhizosphere microbial communities from Kellogg Biological Station, Michigan, USA - KBS C2-4 metaG (SPAdes) (version 2) | ecosystem: Host-associated > Plants > Roots > Rhizosphere >...
GGCTACCAGTTGCAATTATTACATTTTATGATATTATTTAGCACAACGAAGTTGGAAATACTTCTCGCACCAAAGGAGCAATCTATGCCCAGAAGTCAGATGTACGAGCTTAACCCGGATACTCTCGAGGAGGTGGCGCAGTTCATCTTCCGGGCGATAAAGCCCGAGCTTTTCGATGTAGGGAAAGATCACCCTGTGCCTGAAGTGGAGATCCGCGAAGCGTTGCTATGCGGCGGCGGCTTTATCCAGCTCAGGGAGGATGGAAAGAACTCCTTCCTGATCGTGAGCCACCGGAACGGCAATCTCGGCGTCCACCTCGGCCGCATTCGCGGCGTCGTCCATGGAGCCGTTGCCGTATCGGGGCTCTGGGAGGACAGCGCCGACCTCGACGAGCGACGTCGGCTAATCGGACTCGACAGCATCGGGATGCTCGTTGAGCTGGAAGCCGGCAGCGGCGTATCGGACCTGAAAGAGGTGTGCTTTATGCAATGGCTGGACGAGGCACCTCAGTCCGACAACCCGGCACGCGCAAAGGTAACGATGCTCGATATGAAACGTCTCGACACCCACACTTTCCTCGAAGGACTGGAAGCGGCTCAACAAGTCGCAACACCAGCCTGAAGCTAAGCCCCGCCCGAACAAGCATTCATGCCACGCGTGAGAGCCTCGTTTCGGCGGGGCTTTCACTTTATAGAGCCTAAATTCGGCTCATGCAGGCTATTATTGCAATTACTGATATTAATGTTATAATTTGCTTAACTCTGTTGGGTGCGCGGAGCGCACCACTACAACATGCCTTCCTAGGAGGACGAATGTTTGATATACCCTTCGTAGCGATCATTGCAGTTTGCCTTATGCTCCTTATGGCGGTCGTCCTCACCTCAAGCGACGGCTCAACCAGGCCAGCGAAGATCAGCACCGGAGCGGAAGAAATTGCTGCCCCGGTAGAGACCTCCAACACTGAATGCAAGACCGATGTCTGGGTTGGTGCGGCCCGCCGCTACGGCTCAAATAAGGAGACCCGACAGTACCAGGCCAATCCGGAAGCTGCCAGCGTGCGCATCAGCCGCAACAACAAGGAAGTATCGTGGAACACCCACGGATACCGGGTAGTTGGCCTGTACTTTTGGCGGACGGGGACAAGCGAAGACAAACCGATCCGGCGCAACCGGAGCGAGATTGAAGCTACCCATACCCAAAACCACGCCAAAATCAACCTTAGTCATGATGGCCCACTTGGGGGAGCAATCTCCACCATCCAACTTTGCCTTGAAAAGGAATAGAGGCAACCCACGCCCCGCAGGCACCCCGCCCGCGGGGCGTCTGCACATCAATGCACTTATGCTAGACTTTGGGTATGATCCGTTACGGTGACATATGAGCGAGCAAGAGTCTCCGGCTGAACCCGGGCAGCGCTCAAATACTCAGGGTGAGTTTTACAAAGGACTGCAGTCATTTGACGTGGAGCAGGATCAGGCTCGGGCTCAGCAGCTGGTTGATCAGCAACGTGAAAAGATTACTGACCCGTTCGCCGAATTCAACCTCAATACCACCGGACTTAATCCGGAGTTTGTCCCTAAGCCCGAGACCGGTCTGCCTACCAAAATCGAAAATGCTGATCGTGCGACCATTGAGCGCGAAGCTACAACCGTTTTTGAAATGGCAGATCCCGAAACTGGCCAGAAATATGACGGCTTATTTTTTAATCGAGACAGACGAGATCAGCATCGCGTGCTGGTAATGCTGCCGCCATTTGCCAATGATCCTCATCAGCAGCCAGCTAATTATCGTATGGCGGCAGTGGCCAGGGAGTTGGGTGTACCAATGTTAGCCCTCAATCATCCTGGCGTAGGAGAAAGCGAGAAGCTTACTAAGGAACTGCGCACGAGTCTCAAAAACACCCAAGAAGGCTACGGCGATATTGCACGGAGTATGTTGCGTGCATTAAAAGAACAGGGGATTACTGAGATCGACTTGGCCGGCGTTTCCATGGGCGCCTTTGAGGCCGTTGAGCTGGCACGGGTAGCTGCCGAAGATGGCATCCATATCCAAGTTAAAAGTCTCGTGGCCGTAGAACTGCCAGGCGTTACCAGTATGTCACTGGCTAAACTGGGTTCGAATTTTGCCAAAGAGGGGAGTTATCTCGACCTGTACCAAACTGCGCCATACGACCCTGGCTTAAGGAAGGCGGGCGGCCATGACCAATCAAGTTTGCGCCGGACAGCGGGATTCGTTAAGTGGTTGCCGCAAGTGGCGCGATCCCGCAGATATGCAAACGCCTTGGCCAAGGATATTATGGCTGACCACCTCAGTGACGCCTTGAGAGCTAATCCTGACTTAAACGTTAACTTGGTGAATGGCGCGCAGAGTACCATTAGCCCCCACGAGCGCAACGTGGAAATTGTAAACCAGCTCAAAGCGGAAGGGCATCCAAACGTTCGGCTAACAACCTATCCAGGGGAACCGCACGCAGTCGACGAAAACCCGCATCGCCTAGCTTACGACCTACGCTTGGCGCTTGGCCTGCCAATGCACGTGGAAGAACCAACCCCAAAGTCCTAGGCCAACCAACCATTGTAATCACTGTTAATTTGTAGTATAAACAGTAAATTCCGATAGCCGTGGTTGGCAACGTCGGTCGCACCGGGAGACAACTATGTACCCCAGAAGCTGGATTGAGCCTTTCCTACAACTCCCCCGGTTCTTCCGGTTTGTTAAGGAGTGCCTGAAGGCATTTGCCATCGTCATCTTCTGCCTCATCCCGCCAATGGCCGTGATGTTCGGTCTAGCTGCTCTGGCAACTGCCGAGCAAGACAAGCATAAAACTTATGTACTGGTTGGGTTCCCGATTGGGTGCCTGTTGATCGGAGGAGTGGGAGTAGGCATGTTCCTGCTTGCGCGACGCCTCTTCAAAGGCTGGTTTGACGATACGCCGTCCCCAGACTGAACAAAGAGCTCGCTCGCAAGAGGTCAACTGCAACTAAGGAGCAGGCGTGATAGCGACTCAAAAAACTCTCAGCTCAATCATCTCTACAGACAGCATGCTCAAAAAGCGCCTGACAGACAAGGGCGGAATGGACAAGGAGTTCGCCCAGACTGTTGAGGAGTTTCTCGATAGCGTGGCAGAAAGCGGTTCACGAATCATCTCGCCATCGGGACGGAAAATGGCAGAGGAGATCATCTATGCGTGGTCGGGGCAGATCAGGACACAGGCCGACGAGCATTACCTGAACCCGATACTCCAGGTACCAATCGACGAGTCAGCAATCGACTTCGACCAGCTAGCTGCAGTTCGACCTGGCGACAAGCTCACCATGCTCTTCAAGCCTACTGAGGCAGAGGTCGCCGGAACGGTCATCGCATTGGTGCGCACCGGCGTTATCCGGCTTGAGCAAGATGGCTGGGGTCGGATGATGAGCGCGCAGTACGGCACATGGGATGGTGATGACAATCGCCTGCTCACGGCTACTGCAGGCGACCACTGGAGCCTTATTCGCTTCGAGGAGGTTCTCTACGCGCTGGAGTTGCTTGAAAGCTAACTCTGCGCCAAAACCCCTACGCCCCTAGCAGGCACTTCACTTCAAGTGAGGCGCTCCGCACGGGGCGCTTTGCTTGCTATTGGTTTGACTATACAGACAGGGAAGTGAGCCTATTGACCCCACGAGGCAAAGTTATATAATGTGGTAGTTCATAGTTCTTCGACACGAAAGGGCGACCATGCTCGAGTTCCTCGAACGGCTGGACGCAGTAATAAGTCGCCTGTGGGTTCCAATCGTGTCACTCCTCTGTCGTATTACGAGGATGAGCAACTTCACGATAGCACGAGGAGCGCTGGTAGCAGCTGGTCTTCTCTTGGTAACAGATCAAGCAGTCACGATCCTAGACCAGAACCCCAAATTCATGCAACTCATCTTCCTGTTCATCTGGATCGTAGTGGGAAGCCCCACCTTTATGCGAGCCATTCGTAAACTTGAGCGAGGAGAGGAAGTGGCAAGCAGCGCATTTTCGCTCGACGCAGAAGAATGGTTTGTGCTTGTGATATTTCGGTCGACGTTTACACTCTTCGCTGTTGTCTTTCTCATCCCACCAGCCACTGGGCCGCTACACGCATCGTTCGACCTAATGGTGTCACTTTGTGGCTATGCCACAACCAATACCCACGGAAAACGGCCGAGTCGCATTAAGCACGCCATGAAGCAACTCAAAGGATGGAGACCTCAGATCAAAGTCAGGACTCCGATTCCGGCCCCGTCTTAACGCCCCGCAGGCACCCCGCCCGCGGGGCGTCTGCATTCTTGCATTTATACACTAATTGCAGTATAAAATATAAGTCTTCGGATGAACCAAATCGACATCAAAGGAGCCTGGAGTGCCTTCTAGCTTTTTTAGGCGCCTGCGAATGTGGGTCGCCCTCCTCCTGCTCCTAATCAACATGGGGGCGATGTTTGTGGCGATAGTGGTAGATGTAGTGCTCGCCAAAGTCTGGGCGCCAGCGATATCTTTCCTCTGCAAGCTGACAGGAAAGAGTAACTTCTTCTTTGCACGATTGTTTGCCGTAGTTGGGATGGGCGTGCTGGGAATTGGCTACCTGGTTGCGACGGTTCTAGATATCGCAGAAGCCGAACTTGGGTCTGCGCCATTTCATCTCTTCTTTGCCGTTTGGTTTCTGCAAGGGGTCAAGAAAACGTGGAAATGCGCCAAGCTTCTTGAAGGATCAGACACCGTTATCCAGCTGACGCATGATGAGGCAAAGTGGGTAGTGGTGAAACGAGTGGTTCTGGCAGCATTTAGCGCGATGGCAATAAGCGTTTTCCTGCCAATAACCGCAAGCCTCACGCTATGCGCATCCGCCTCCTTGTACTTCCTGACACAGTCCCACCCCAAACAAAAGAGCAAGGTGCGCAAAGCGGTTGAAGCACTAGGCCGGCAAGTCAGCCGCGCGAAAAACATCGGACTTCCCGCACCTGCCCCTAGCCCAAGTTGAGACTTCTCAGCTAGCCCGTTGACGAGAGCGCCCCCGGCCTCCTGTCGGCGGGCGTTTTCGTTATAGTTTAATGCTTTAGATTTCTTCCTAAAGATGATAAAACTATAATGACTGGTGGAATGCAGGTCGCACCTTCAATAGTTGTACCGACAAAGGGGTAGAGACAATGCGCAAAACCTGGCTGCAAATGCTAGCCTTCGTATGCCTTCTGGCGGCGGTCGTTGTAGCCCTTTCCGTACTCGTGGGTGCCTGGGGCTTCACAGGTGCATGGATTTGCCTGGGGCTGCTCGCACTGGGGGCATTTTTGGCAGACGGCGGCACGCCATGGGGTCTGATAGACACTTCGCTGCTGGTGCTCTGTGGACCCATTAGTCTTTTCGTGGTTGTGGACTCGATCTATTGGACGGACAAGAGGTCCAAAAATCACTCAGGAATTAGGCAACAATCATGAGTGCAACCACCGTGCACTACGCGCACGTCAACCCCCAACCACCCTCAAGCGAGGAGCGAACACCTCCGCTCGTTTGGGGGTTTTCGTTTTTCGAAATGCTATAATTGCTACAAACTAAGCGAGGTTGATATGTCAAAGCGAGTTCAGGGTGGAGTTGGGGGTGGATTTTACGGGTTAGTATTTATTGGTGCCGCGATTTATTACTTACAGCACGCTGCCAATTTTGGCGACGGCGTAGTTGGCTTTGTTAAAGCCCTGGTGTGGCCCGCGGTTATCATCTATCACGTCTTGACGATACTACACGCGTAGGCTATAACCAAAGCAGGTTCTGCACCTCCCCGGCGATCTGGGGGTCACTGGTGAGTTCCGAGTCGTGAGCAGGTTGGCTGCAAACAGCTTGGGTTGCATTAATTGCTTTCCGGCTGAGTTCGGCCAACTTCGGTCCGACACGCGACGCGGTATTACCTCCCAACACGAGGGAAAGCGCAACGTGTATCGGAGCAGAACCCCAACTTGCGAGCACGTCTCGTGCCAAGGTTGGGGAGGGATCCGCAAGGATACGAGGGCGAATGTACCGCCCTCCCCAGCAACTCCGCCGACGGCTCTTTGCGCCGGCACCAAACTGGGTCGACCAAACTACTTCTCTACGGGTGTCGTATGCAGAGGTATCAGGGTCGCCTCATCGTCGGGGTCCACATGTCTCCGGACGCAACGCTCAAGGCTATGAAGGCTTCCCGACCGCCGTAAATGCCTGGGCACCGCACCACGGGACCCTCCCCGAGTGGCTTTCGAGCCACTCGGGGAAACCCAACAAATCAGCACTTATTGACTAGGCCGAAACCAACATCTTAATACCGATCAAAATGGCCACGACGCCAAAACACCGCTCCAAGAACGCTTCGGGGAGGTTAATAGCGAGGCGGGCAGCAAAATAACTGCTGATCACAAAGCTAATCATGATCACGATGGCAGCCGTGACGTTGACGTCGCCGTGCTTCCAGTAGGTGGCGAATGCCAGGAGGCCAACCGGCGGCAAGAGTAGGGCGATTGAAGTGCCGACGGCGAGTTTTTCGTGGAAGTGGGCGAAGAAGATGAGGGCAGGAACGATAATCAGGCCGGCACCGGTACCGACGAGGCCCAGAAGGCCCCCAGCAATGATGCCGATGGCAATGTAAAGCAGAATAATCATAAGCATTATTATAGCGCACTGCACAATGAATACCCATCGGGAAGAAACTCTTGGCATTTCCAGGGGAAAGCCGCATAATGTAATAAAACATAAGGGGTTTCGTGCGGGCAAATCAACGCTATGCCATCCTGACATTATTCCAGGCCGTCTTGGGCGGTATTATTGCCGTGTCCACGCTCGCCACCTACCAGCTGGCGCCGGCCTCGCTCCACGATAGCAGCCTCACTATTCTGATTGCCGGGTTCGGCGCCCTGGCGGTACTTTACTACACTAGTATTCACCAGCTCATCAAGAAAAAACACGCGGCGGTGTCGGCCGTGTTGATGAGCTGCATTACCGCCGCCAACATCTTGCTCGTGATTACGGCGAGCGGTGGCCTGGATTCGCCATACTATACCCTGTGGCTCCTCAGTATTGTGGTGGCCGGCACCTTCGGACTACTGGCAACGGCCCTCACGTCGGGAGTTACGGTGCTGTTTTACGGCTATGAATTTATGCGGCACGGCTTTTCCGGCAGTTATATGTTGGCACACGTGGGGCAACTGCTTATCACGCTGGCTACGGCAGCCGTGGCGGAGTGGATCCACGGCGCTCTCGGCCGGGCGAGCATCCAGCACAGCCAAGTCAGCCAGCTTTCCGGCCAGCTCAACGAAGAGGCCTTAAAATCCAATGTGTTGATGCAGAGCGTGGGCGACGGCGTGTTGGTAGTCGACGCTAAGCGCCAAATCCAGCTCTTTAACCCGGCGGCGGTGCGGATGACAGGGTGGGACCAGGATTCGGCCCAAGGCATCGATTACCGGCTGGTACTCAACCTACACACGGCCGACGACACCAAGCTGGGCGATGACGCCGACCCCTTCGCCGCCATGTGGAAGGGCGGTAAAAGCCTGGTGCGCAGCGACCTTACCATGCAAACCAAGGGTGGCCACACCACTGCTATCTCGCTGTCGCTGTCGCCGATTTATGATTCGATGCACAAAATTACCGGCGGCATCGCTCTGTTCCGTGACATTAGCGCGGAAAAAGAAGTGGAGCGCCAGCGCAACGAGTTTATTTCGACCGCCTCGCACGAGATGCGCACGCCGGTGGCAGCCATCGAGGGCTATCTGTCGCTGGCGATGAACGCGGCCGTGGCCACCATCGATGACCGCGCCAAAGGTTATTTGGAGAAGGCCCACGCCTCTACCCAGCACCTGGGCGAATTATTCCAGAACCTGCTTTCGATTACTAAGCTGGAAGATGAGGCTAAAACCGATGTCCAAGAGTACTTCGACCTGACGGCGATGGTCAAGGAGGCCGTGGCCGACATGGAGTTTAGCGCCCAAAAGAAGAGCTTGGACCTCCAGTTTGGCACCAGCGGGCAACAGGTTCGGAAAGAGCACACCGTACTGCCGGTATATGTGATTAAGGCCAACCCCCAGCGCCTACGCGAAGTCATTATGAACCTGATTGAAAACGCCATTAAATTTACGCCTCAGGGCAATATCGAGGTCACCATCAGCGGCACCAGCGATACCGTGACGGTGGCAGTGACGGACGAAGGCATCGGCATCTCGGCCGAAGACATCTCCCACCTGTTCCAGAAGTTTTACCGGGTTGATAGTACTGCCACCCGAACCATTGGTGGCACCGGCCTGGGATTGTACCTCTGTCGCACCATTGTAGAACTCGCCGGCGGGCGGATTTGGGTGGAAAGCAAGCTGGGACAGGGCAGTAGCTTTAAGTTTAGCTTGCCAATCCAAAGCAGCGACAAGCTTACCGCCAAGCCGATCGGTGCGCCGCTTGTGCCACAACCGGCCAAAAAACCGCCTGCGCCAGCCAAAAAGCGACCGGTGCTCGTCAGATGAGACAATCTGACTTCAAAGTGCTATGCTTAGAATAAGAAAGTAAGGAGTGGCTGTGTCTAAAGTTCTACTAGTTGAAGATGATTTTAGCTTGCGCGATATCTACAGCGCCCGCTTTCAAGCCGAAGGCTATACCTTGGTAACCGCCTCCGACGGCGAGGAAGCCCTGGCGACAGCCATGCGCGAGCATCCCGACCTCATTGTACTCGATGTAATGATGCCCAAAATCAGCGGCTTCGACGTGCTAGACATCCTGCGCTCAACCCCGGAAACCAAGGATACCAAAGTAATTATGATGACGGCCCTGAGCGGCGAGGGTGATAGGCAACGCGGCGAGGCCCTAGGTGTGAATAAATACCTGGTAAAGTCGCAGGTGACGCTCGAGGATGTCGTGACAGCGGTGAAGCAAGTACTCGGCGGTGGCGCGGCCGACGGCGATACTAAGGCCGCCCCGTCGACGCCCCAAAACCCGCCGCCGACTGCACCCAATCCGCCTAAAGCTTCCTAAAGGGCCTACCGGGATGCGCGTAAATCGGTTTGTAGCGCGAGCCAGCGGCCTGTCGCGGCGCGCAGCCGACACCGCCATTGCTCGTGGTCGCATCATGATCGACGACCGAGTGGCAGCACTCGGCGACCAGGTAACAACGGAGGATGCAGTGTCGTTGGATGGCGTTCCGCTGCGGCTCCCCACAGATCAAACTATTATGCTGCATAAGCCCGCCGGGTATGTTACCAGCCGACGGCAACAGGGAGCGACACCGACAATTTACTCCTTGCTGCCCGAAGAGTTACAGAGTTTGAAGCCGGCAGGCCGCTTAGATCGCGACACCTCCGGCTTGCTCTTAGTAACCAACGACGGGGAGCTAGCCCAACACCTGCAACACCCCTCGAAGGGTAAGACTAAGCGCTACCTGGTATGGCTGGATCGACCACTGACTGATACAGATATGAAACAGATACGAGCGGGCATCAAACTGAGCGATGGCCTCAGCTATATGAAGGTGAAGGCCGCATCCGGCCATTATCAAGTCATCCTCCAGGAAGGCCGCAACCGTCAGATTCGGCGCAGCTTTGGCGCGCTGAAGCGGCGGGTTACCAAGCTCCACCGTACGGACTTTGGGCCATATACGCTCGGGGACTTGAAGCCAGGGGAGTGGCGCCAACTGGCAGCGACAGAGGTGAAGATATGATGCCAATTGCCACTATTGCCCTTCTGATAATCGGTTTGCTGCCGGGACACTTGGCAACGAGCAGCCACGTCGCCGGCATCGTACCGACGTTCGCGACTCCGCCGAAGCCGCCCATCGAGCCCACCTACATACCACCAGACATACCCGTTGCAACCGGTACGACTACGCCCCAGCTCTCAGCCGCCAGTGCCTACGCCGTTGATGTTACCAGCGGTGTTCCCTTATATGCCGTACATGCCGACACCCAGCGGCCAATCGCCTCAATCACCAAACTGGCTACTGCCCTGGTGGTCATCCAGCAGTACCAGCCCACCGACACTATCACGGTACCGCAACTGCCGACTTATGACCCGGCCGACGAAATTATCGGCCTGAAGACAGGGGAGAAGTTGAGCGTCCACGACCTGCTGGCGGCTTTGCTGATCAACTCCGGCGACGATGCCGCCGATACCCTGGGGATTGCCACCAGCGGCAGTCCGGCAGCCTTTGCTGCCCATATGAACCAGCTGATGGCCACTTGGGGCATTACGGGCGCCCACTTTTCCAACCCCTCTGGCCTCAGTGATACCAATAACGGTGCTTCAGCCCGGGCCGTGGCCCAAATCGCCTCCCTGGCACTCCATAATCCCACCATTGCACAACTGGTGGCCACACCTGCCCTGACAATTCACGACAGCGCTGGCCGGGCCTTCGCCCTAACTACTACCAACCAACTCTTGCAAAATGGCCAATTTAAAGGTATAAAGACGGGATACACGCCGGCCGCCGGCAATTGTTTCGTCGGCCTCACGACTATTCAGGGTCACCCCGTAATTACGGTGGTACTCAGTAGCGGGGACCGGTTTGGCGACAGTCAACGGCTGGCAGATTGGATCAACCTCACCTATCAATGGCAGTAACCCCTCTCGTAGCGATAATCGGCCGGCCCAACGTCGGCAAATCGAGTCTGTTTAATCGGCTAGTAGGCGCGCGCCAAGCCATTACCCACGAAACCGCCGGCACCACCCGCGACGCCAACTACGGCTCGCTGACCTGGAACGGTCACCATTTCCTCCTGGCCGATACCGCCGGCATGCAAAAGGCCGACCGCGACAGTCTGGAAACCGCCGTCCAGGACCAGATTGACGAGATTTCCCAGATCGCCGACTTGCTAGTGGTAGTGATTGACGCCGGTGTCATGATTACCAAGGAAGACCAGCTGGCGGCCCGACAAGCGCTCAAAAGCGGTAAACCGGTGGTATTGGCCATTAATAAGATCGATACCGCCCGCACCGGCCTGGTGGACGCTCCAGAGAAATTGGGGATTAGCCCGATTGTTGAGACGTCGGCGATTCACGGCCGGGGGACCGGCGACCTGCTGGACGCGATTACGGCAAAGATCGAGGCCGCGCCTGAGCCGCCGGAGGAAAACGTTATCACCCTGGCGCTGTTGGGGCGGCCGAATGTCGGCAAATCCAGCCTGCTGAACGCCTTGGCCGGCAAGCAGCAGGCAATCGTGTCGGAGCGGGCCGGCACCACCCGCGACGTCGGCAGCATCGACGTGACCTATCACGGCCAGACCATCCGCATTCTCGATACCGCCGGGTTGCGCCGGCGCGGCAAGATCGAAGGCGGGATCGAGAAGTACAGCAGTCTGCGTACCTTGTCGGCGATTGCCCGCGCCGACATTGCCGCCGTGGTTATGGACGCCGGGGAAATGAGCGTGGCCGGCGACCAGCATATTGCCGGATCGGTGGTCGAAGCCGGCAAAGGGCTGATTTTGGTGGTAAACAAATGGGACGCGGTCGAAAAGGAAACCGGCACCCAGGAGCGGTTTACCCGCCATCTGGTGAACGACTTTGCCTTTGCCCACTGGGCGCCGCTGGTGTACACCTCGGCGACCCAGGGCTTGAACGTGACGCAGCTGTTCAAGCTGGTCCGCCAGATAGCCGAAACCCGCGCCCAAACCGTACCGACCACCAAGCTCAATAAACTGATCGAGAAAATGGTCGCCAAGCAGCCCCCGGCCGGACTCAAAAACCGCCACCCCAAGGTAAAATACGTCACCCAAACCGCCACCAAACCGCCCACCTTCACCTTCTTTTCCAGCTACCCCGACATGATCCACTTTTCATACGAACGCTTCCTGGAAAACGGCTTGCGCGAAGCCTTTGACTTCAGCGGTACGCCGATTAAACTGGAATTTAGAGGAAAACGTTCATGAAACTCATTGTCGGACTCGGAAATGTCGGCCGCCAGTATCACGAAACCCGCCACAACCTGGGGTTTAGCGTTGTTGATATGCTAGCAATTAGTTTTGGTTCCCAGGTCGGCGACTTTAAGCACCATGGCAAGGCCGAGGCCGACACTCTCGACGCCCGGGCCGAATTCGGCTGTATGTTGGTAAAACCCACGACGATGATGAACTTGAGCGGTGAGGCGATCGGGGCGCTGGCGCGCTATTACAAGGTGCTGCCGGACGATATTTGGGTGGTCCACGACGACGTCGACTTAACCTTTGGTCAGATGCGGGTGCGTCTTGGCGGGGGCACTGCCGGGCACAATGGTATTAAATCAATCATCCAGCACATTGGCGACGAATTTTGGCGGGTGCGGTTGGGTGTCGCCAACCCCCATCTGGCTACCACCCCCACCGACACGTTCGTGCTGGACACCTTCAGCCAGGAGGAAGCCGCCAAAATGTCGAAGGTGCTGCGAACGGCTTCGGATTATCTTCAAAGCGCTATCCAGACGGGAGAGCTCACCGACCATACCCAGTCGCTGCTTTAATCTAAATTTAATCTTTGTGTGTCAGGCTTGAAGTAGCCAGCGGTGGTGGCTGCACATGTAATCAGCCACCCGGCCACCGCCGTTGGCCGTTTGAGCGTTATATAAGCTAAGCAAGGCATCGAAATCAATAAAACCCCATGCCCGCGGAGGTGGTTCCACAGACACAGGGTTTTATTGCACCCTCCAATGCCATGCTGATAGGCATTTTAGCGATCTGGCAAAAATGATGAGACCGGGCATTCGAGGGACTGAACTACCTGCCGGCAACCTAAAGGAGGGTGCATTCAGGATACCATGCAGGCAGGTCAGTAGGGTTTACTGATGGTAGGAGCGACCTTAGAAAAGGTATGAGTACGAATTTAACACACATTGTTATAAATGTCAATAGTTTTTAAGCAAGCAATTATGCAATATACCAAGTTACATTGTGCAAATCCCCAGTATCCAGCTTTATTGCGTGAAATTAGCAGTCCGCCGACACATTTGTATATGAGCGGCCCGATACCAGACATGCCGCTGGTGGCGATTGTGGGAAGCCGACGTCCAACGGATTACGGGAAACAGGTAACGTATCGGTTGGCGAGTGAGTTGGCGGCGGGCGGTGTCGGGGTAGTTTCGGGGCTAGCTATCGGGATTGACGCCGTAGCCCACCAAGCCGCCATCGAGGCTGGTGGGTTCACGGTGGCGGTGTTGGGCTCGGGCCTGAATCAGGTGTACCCCGCACGCAACCGCACGCTGGCCCGCAAGCTTATTGAGAATGGGGGAGTGATCGTAAGTGAGCAGGAGGCCGACATGCCACCATTGCGCCACCATTTTCCCGCCCGCAATCGGATTATTGCCGGGTTGAGTCTCGGCGTGGTCGTGACGGAGGCGACAGCAGCCAGCGGCTCCTTAATTACGGCGAACTTCGCCCTCAACGAGAACCGCCTGGTGATGGCAGTGCCGGGTAACGTCACCAGCTTGAGTTCGGCTGGCACCAACAAATTGTTGCGGGCGGGCGCTACCGTGATCACGAGTGCCACCGATGTCCTTGATGCCCTGGATGTCGAGACGCGCATCCTAGCTAAACCGCCTGCGCCACCGGCCAACGCCGAAGAAACCACTATCCTAGAGCTAATCGGCCAGGGCATTACCACCAGCCGCGAACTGATCGAGCACAGCCAGCTCAGCGCCGCCCGTTTTGCCCACATCATCAGCCTGATGGAAATTACTGGCAAGGTCCGCAATCTGGGTGCTGGTACTTGGGTAACGCGTTAGACCCGGCGCAGCTGCAATCGGCGCTCCTGGCGCATCAGGAAGCGAACAACGGCGTAGAGCGCCACGCTAAACAAGAAGCCCGGCAAGGCGCCGAACTGGTGGGCTTCGAAGGAGAAGAATTCGGTGACGAAAATGTCGACCAAGAGCGACTTAATGAATAGGTCGTAAGCCTCGGCGCGCGATTGGCGAATTTTATAGACACCGGCAATCACAAAGCCGCCGGACACCGCCGAGCTAACAAAGCCCAGCACCGACGCCAGCGCCAACCCATGCAAATCGGCACGCGACTGCGCCAGCTCGAATACTTCCGGGATCACCGCCGCCAAAAACACCACGGCCTTAATAGTAAACACTAGATCGATTACCGTGATGGCCGCCCGCGTCTCGATAATCCGGCGGTACCAGCGCTCGACGCCGCGGCGCCAGCGCTCCCACGCCGTTGGCGTCTCCGCAACCGGCTGCATCGAGTGCAACGCTTGCTTCAGCGCCACCACCAGGGGGTGACGATCGTGGACCTGATTTAAGTAGCCCAGCGCCCGGTTGCGTTCAGATTCGTCCAGATCGTGCAGCACCACTTCCTGCACCACCATAACGGCATTTAGCAGGTGCTCGCGCTCACTGAGACGCCGATGCTGCCCCAGGCTGCGAAACACCAGGAATAGAATCACGAACACGATGTAAATCAGGCCGATGGTCGGCTGGTAAAAATAATTGTTGTCACGGGTAATAAACTTGCCCAGCTCATCGATAAACAATCCAAAACCAACGCCGCCGATCACCGCGGCTAGCCGCTGCACTTGGCTACCGAGGAAGGCCATCAATAATACCAACGCCACGGCCATCAGGATGCCACCATCTAAAACGTGGGCAATATGAAAATGGCGACCGCCGAGTGACGGATAGCCGGCCAGGCTGAGGATAAACCGCGTCGTCAGCAGGCTGAACACCGCCGACACCAGGAATAGCTCGAGGAGCTCGCCGGCCCGGATATTTCGATACAGGAATGAGGGTCTGTGCATGCCAATTACGCTTATGTTAAGCAAATTGTAGCACATGACACCCTCGTAGTATTGATTTTCACATCAATAAATTTTATAATGTGTCCGTCCTTTGACGTCGATACGGAAAGTTGGCAACTATGAAGCTGGTCATAGCTGGGTATGGTGAGCGTACTCTGGAGATAGACGGGGAGGTGCCTCCTGAGGAGGTGCAGCTGCTTGAGCGAGAGTTCAAGCACCTGGTAGCACGTTATGGCCGGTGCGTAATCGTCCACGCCACCGACCCCGAGGCCGTTGCTCTCACCGATGTTATAAACGTCGGTAATGGCGGCTACGAAGGCGAGTGTGAGTGGCAAGGCAATACCCTGAATTTCCGCTTCCGCCCGGCTACGACCAAGGTTCTTTTCCCTGGTATCCGTAGGGTCTTGCCAACTGTGCGAGATGTACACGGCGACCTTTTTCCAGTAGCGGCGAAGTCCGGCCACCGGCCCGGTGAGGGTATTACCGGTATTGCGGTCGTTCCGGTTGGTCGGTACTGGAGCACGGCAAGCGAAGCCGGGGAGATGATCCTCCACTTTGTCGAAGTAACAGAAGACAGCCACAACGGCTGGCACAGAGGTGTGAACCGCGCTCGCAGCAAGGTAAGAGTCGGTTATCCCGACAAGGACTATCGCGCGCTCCTGGCGAATACCCGTACGCCGCTGCCAGACTGGCTCCGATCGGGAGTTAAAGCCTTCGTGGAAGAGGGGAGAGACATCCTGACGCCGCCGAAGACGGCCTCGGTCGCGGCGTAACTCACCCCCCCAATCGACGCCAGAGACCCAGCCCCGGCAAAGCCTAGCTTTGCCGGGGTGTTACACTTCTACTACTATGAGTAACCCCTGGAAACGAACTAATCAACCGTTGTTTCTGCTCGCCCCGCTCGACGACGTCTCCGACACCGTCTTTCGCGAGGTAGTGGCGCGCGCCGGCGCACCGGACATTATGATGACGGAGTTTGCCTCGGCCGACGGCTTTGCGCACCCCCAAGGCCGCGAGAGCGTGGAGCGGCGGTTACGAGTTAATGATTCCGAGGCGGCGCTGCAAGTGCCGTTAATTGCCCAAATTTGGGGTGCCACGCCTGAGCATTACAAATTAATGGCCCAGGACCTGGCTGCGCGCGGTGATTTCGTCGGCATCGACATTAATATGGGGTGCCCGGAAAAGGGGATCGTGAAGCGCGGCTGTTGCGGCGGGTTGATAAAAGCAGAGAACTGGGACAATGCCGCCGCCATTATTCAAGCCACCAAGGAGGGGGCAGGCCATCTTCCCGTCAGTGTCAAAACTCGCATCGGCGTCAGCCAAATCAACACCGAGGCTTGGGCTACGCATCTCCTGAAGCAAGATATCGCCGCCCTCACCATCCACGGCCGCACAGTTAAAGAAATGAGCAAGGTCCCAGCCCACTGGGACGAAATCGGCAAGGTGACGGCCCTGCGCGACCAAATCGCCCCAGACACGCTCATTATCGGAAACGGCGACGTCGCCAGCCGCGAGCAAGGCGAGGAGCTGGCGGCCACATACAATCTTGACGGCATCATGATCGGGCGCGGCGTCTTCGCCAACCTGTTTGTGTTTGCTGCCGAACAGCACGAGCACCCGCCGGCCGAAATGCTGCGCATCCTAGCCGCACACATCCGCCTCTACTCCCAAACCTGGGGCACCACCAAGGCCTATGCGCCCCTCAAGAAGTTCTTCAAACTCTACATTAGCGGCTGGCCCGGTGCCGCCGAGCTCCGCGCCCAGCTGATGGATACGCGCGACCCGGCCGAAGCCCAGGCCATCATCGCCGCCGCCCGACCGGTTGACACAGTTGCCCCGGGCAACAGATAATGGAAGCATAAGCATCATCGGAGTCACCCACCCATGACCAGTTTCCGCGCCGTCCACTCCTTTCTTCTCCCCACCGGCAGCCAAATCGTCGCCTCGTTGGTGATTACCCTGGTATATCTCGGCCTCTACTTTCACGACGCCCTCCTTAAAATCATCACCGGCGCCACCAACACCAAACAAGCCTACTTTCAGCAGTCTTACAACGACCAAATTAACGCCATCGGCCAACTCAGCTTCACCAAGGACCTGACCATTGGTATTTTTTGGGCCGGCGTCGGCATCATCGGCTACTTTGTGATTATTACGCTTGCGAATCTGTTGATCGCCCTGCGCAATGAGGTCGTCCTCGACAAAATGTATGCCGACAGCGGCGGCCTCCCCAGCCACCTCGTCGAGCCCCTGGTACGTTTGGGGCTGATTGTCGTTTTCGCCTTGGCACTGCTATTAACTTTGAATGCCCTCATCCCAGGTGTGTGGCTGCCGCTGTTTGGTAATTTGCTACTGGGCGGCTTCAGCGCGATGAGTGTCAGCTACGCGATCCTGGCGGTGCTGGGCTTTACCCTTAATGTCTACCTAATCGGGCTGCTCTTTTTGGCGATCAAGAATACGGATGAGTTTGTTTAGAGCAGATAAGCTTGCAATTTCCTGAAAAGTTAATGAAAAAATAACTCTTTAGGTGTAAACTGGTCATACATAAAAGGTTTTACGTGCATGAAAACGATTCGTTCCTCCATTGCAGTTATAGTTCTTTGTGCTGTAAGTATGTTTGCCGCGCCGCTTCAAGCCGCCCGGGTGGATAATGCCGGGGTTAACACGCCGCCTGAGTTGAGTGTCCAGGATGCGAAAAACCGTGGCAGCTACGACAAAGCTCTTTCACAACTAAATGACTTTATGCGACACAAGCAAGTTGTCCTCAGCTACGAAGACATTGTCGATCGCTTTCAGGTATACAAGCAGGGGGTTTCGCGCCAAGAGATGGGGGAGACCATCTTTCATATGTACTCAAAGATAGGGCCTCGCCCCTCAAAGAAGTACTTTGGCGATAGAGAGATCGAAGCCGAAAAAGCCGCAGCCGCTCTCAAAGCTCAGGAGGCCGCCCAGGCCCAAGACGCGGCTCAGCAGGCTGTCTTCGCGCAAGCGCTGGCCGCTGCAAAGGCGCAAGCGCAGTCAGGCACTAAAACCTATGTCAATTCGCAGGGCAATACAGTTGAGTCTCCTGATAGCAACCCCGCCGGCGCCACTGCAGAGTGTCGTGATGGCAGTTATAGTAAGAGTCAGAGCCGCAGAGGTACATGCTCGAGCCACGGCGGGGTAGCGAGTTGGCTTTAGGCGCTGACTTCTAAACGCAGTAAAGCGCAAGAAACCAAGTGATTCAATAATGACAGAACCCGAAACATACGAAGTTCATAATAAAAAACGGGCAAGTTTTACAAAAAAAGTTTTGGACTCGAGCGCTGATAAAATGATTGTCATGGCTGGCCCCGGTACGGGCAAAAGCTTTCTTTTCCAGCAAATAGCAAAGGATAAGATTCAGAATGGGCAGCGAAGGATTCTCGTCCTAACCTTCATAAATGAGCTTGTTAAAGACCTGACCATAGATATGCATGGCTTAGCAGAGGTTTCCACCCTTCATAGTTTCGCCGCAAAAGAACTTCGCTTGAGCCAATCGATTTACATGGGCTTGCTGGATGTTGTGGGGGATGATCTTCAAATTGAAAAAAGTATAAGATGCGAGTTAGGTGCAGTCTTGCATAATCTGGAGTATGGCGAAACTGAAGCTATAGAGTATCTGCGTGCAAGAAGAGACTACTATGCAAGCATTGATCCAGCCAGTATGGTTTTTGAACTTGTCAATTTATACGCATCAGATGCTCAGCAAATACCCAAATATGATCTTATTCTTGTAGACGAGTATCAAGACTTTAACTTACTTGAGGTCGAACTAATTAGCCATTTAAGCAGTAAGAGTAGAGTCTTGATTGCCGGCGACGATGATCAATCATTGTATTCGTTTAAACATTCTGTGCCTGAAAGTATTCGCAAGAAGTATAAATCGGGCGAATATAGCGCATTTGAGCTACCCTATTGCTCAAGAAGCACTAAAGTTGTCATTGATGCGTTCCACGACATCGTGGAAAAGGCCAAATCAGAGGGTTATATTACCAAACGCATCGAAAAACAATATCTCTACTTTCCCTGCGAGAAGAAAGACAAAGTATCCGCACAGCATCCGAAAATAATAGTACGAAGAAACACTCAGCAAATTCAAAATGCCTTCTTTATTGATTTGGAAATAGTAAAAATATTCGAAATAGATCCAGTATTCGAGGTGCTAATCATTTGCCCATTAAGAAAGCAGGTGAAGACTTTGGGTGCGGCGCTGAGAAAGAAGGGATACGGCAACGTTTTGGGAGATGATTTACCTAATGAAGAAAGCATAAATTTAGCTGACGGTCTGGGATATATCGTGGAGAACAAAGACTCCAACCTGGGCTGGAGGCTCTGCTCAGAAGCTTTGATGGACGCAGAAGAGTTTGCGGCCGCCTTACTTAAGACGGCCAAGTGCGATATAGCATTTTCAGAATGCGTCCCTACAGGCATTAAATCTCAAATTAAAGTGCTTCGAGCAGTATGTGTGAAGCTAAAGGAAGGTAAGACTTTGGACGCGCGCCAGCAAAAGTTGCTATTCGAGAAGCTCGGAATCTCTGTCGAAAAGCTAGGGGAGCAAGATGCGAGAAACAGAATCTTCAGCGGTCGATCAAATAAGCCTCATCTTAGTACTAAAATTAAATTAACCTCTATTCTCGGCTCAAAGGGCCTCTCATACGATTACGTGTTTATGGTTAACTTTGATGATAAATATCTTATTCCGAAAAAAGTCATAGACGATGAGAGCATCAACAAGTTTCTTGTTGCAATGACTCGATCAAGAAAGAAAATATTTATCTTCTCTTCACAAGCGAAGGAGGCCATTTTCGTAAGTTGGATTATGGGAGCAAGGAAAAAATTGCTTGGCGACTAGAAGATGCCTTATCTTGACGCAGTGCTCCCTGGTTTGAAGGATAGTCTCTATTGTAGTTTCGTTTTTTGTTCGGTATGATGTACCTAGGTAAAAGGGTACCATAAGAGTAATGAATCAAACGGTGACCGAACAAGTAGCCCGGCTTTACAATGACGAGCCGTTAACCGACTTTGCTTCAATCAGCCCAGCAACGCGGCTCGAGGGGCTGAACCTTAATTGGAAGGAGCGTGATCTACCTGAAAGATCACGCACTAAGCACGTCCATCGCCTACACCCATATATGGGTAAGTTCATCCCTCAACTCGTAGAAATTTTCCTGCGCAAGTACGAGCCGCAACTTGTATATGATCCGTTCGTAGGCTCTGGGACAACATTGGTTGAGGCGAAATCGCTTGGGATTGACTCTATCGGAACAGACGTTTCCGAATTTAATGTTCTGTTATCGCGTGTGAAGACTGCTAATTACAACATTGACTCATTAGAGAAGGAAATATATCAAATTCTCTCGGAACTCAAGGAGTTTAATAAGCAGCCTGAAATACAGAACGACTACGTCAATAAGTGGTTCTCGCCAAGAGCGGCGGCTGAGTTATCGTTCTTCCTATCCCGCGTTAGCTCTTATAAAAATCAGGATGTCTTAAAAATTATAGCTTCACGCTCAGCGCGGTCGGCGAGACTGGTTACTCATTTTGATCTGGACTTTCCAAAACAGCCCCAAGATGGCGAATATTATTGCCATAAACATCGCCGAACTTGTAGACCCGTCGAAGAGGCATACAAGTTTCTTTACCGCTACTCTCTAGACACGCTTAAAAGGTTGAGGGAGTTTTCCGATTTGAATAACGATGCTAAGGTCGTCCTGAATCACGCAGATTCGCGCAGCGTAAAACTGCCCAAAGACATTGATTTTGTGTTTACCTCTCCTCCATATGTGGGCTTAATCGATTATCATGATCAGCATCGTTATGCTTATGAGCTCCTTGGGTTAACTGATAAAGAAATAGATGAAATCGGGCCTGCTAAAAAGGGCCAATCTCACACCGCCAAACGCGCCTATAGCGCAGGGATCAATGATGTCTTTTTGCACACCAGGGATCACATGAGCCAAAAAGGCATCATGGCAATTGTTGTAAATGATAAATATAATCTTTATGATCCTTCAAGGGTAGGATTCCGGCAGATAGAGAGGCTTGAGAGGCACGTGAATCGGCGGACTGGAAGACGAAGTGGTGCATTTTATGAAAGTATCCTAATCTGGCAAAAGATATGACGTCAAAAGACGAAATGAAGGTTGCAATTCAAACAGTTGTAACAGTCATGATGGATCGGGTTATGCAAAAGGTTCTAGTTGAGGATCCCTTCATTGCAGACGAGCATAGGGCCAAGAAGCCTCTTTATGCTGCTCTAGTACCAGATGAGATCTTCAAGGGTTCCCATTTTGAAAGAAGATTTGTCACGCCCTTTGGGAAAGTATGGGAGAAGCTTGCAGTAGTGGCAGCAAATCAAGGTCTAGGCTATGGAGTAGCTGGGCATAGTATTGTAGGTAAAGTTAATGCTGAGCGGCTGAGAAGGATACAGAAGGTATTGAACGACCTGGAGCACCCAGAAAAAAATGGCAGTCGTATTAAGCCTGACTGGGATGAAGAAATACGCTATATTTTGGAGGGCAAAAGCGGCGATCTCATACCAGTTACTGTAGTCTGCGACCTTTACGTTGAGGATAAAAATAATAAGAAGAAATACGCTTTCGAGTTAAAGGCACCTCTCCCAAATAGTGATCAAACAAAGGTTAGCAAAGAGAAGATATTAAAGCTTTACAGCATGGAGCCTTTACAGGTAGACGAGGCTTATTATGCCTTACCATATAATCCTTACGGGAAGCGCTCAGATTATGCTTGGTCATTCCCTGCACGATGGTTTAACATGAAGTCCGATCAAGCCGTTCTGATAGGTAATGAATTCTGGGAAAAGATAGGTGGCCCGGGCACGTATGAAGCATTTATCTCGGCTATTAACGAAATGGGCGAAAAGTACCAAGATCGCATTTACAGGGAATTTCTAGAGATAGAGCCTCCGTCACGGCCAACCCCAAAGCTTTAAAACACAGCTATGGCATCGTCAATGACAATGCACGATTGACCCCTCCATACAATTTTCATACAATATACACAGTTTAGTTTAGTCACCGGGAGGCCGTAAATGGCGACAAAAACCTTTAATATTTCATTCCCCAAGGAGCTCGCGGATCAGATCGATAAGATCGCCGCGGAGCAGTTTGGCAGCCGCAGTGACTTTTTGCGGATGGCGGCGTTGCGCTACTTGCGGGAAGAGCAGCAGTGGAAGGAGCTAATGGCGTATGGCAAGGAGCTCGGGAAAGCGATTGGCTACCAGTCAGAGGAAGCAGTGGCTGCAGAAATTACAGCCGAGCGACGCAAGCGAGAACCGTGGCGACAAAACATCGCCAAATATCGTAATCGACAGTAATATTTGGTACTCGGCTATCGTTTATGGCCGGAATCCGGAAAAGGCTCTTGATCACTGCCTGGAAAACGCGGTAATCCAGGTTTCGAACACCATACTCGACGAGTTAATGGATAAGCTGCAGCGCAAAGCCGCGGCCCCTTACCGGTTTCGAAATCAATTGCGGGCGCGGCTGGAAAGCATTTGTGAGATGGTTGAAATCGGCGAGATCCCGGATGCTGTTCGGGACCCTAAGGACAACCATGTCGTCGCTGCCGCCACGCGCAGCCAAAGTAATTACATCGTTACCGGCGACGAAGACTTGGTGGTACTGAGCCCGTATGAGGGGATCGAGATCGTGAAGCCAGCCGATTTTCTGAAACTGGTAAAATAGCTCTTATGAAATGGCTCACAAAATCCGATTACCTCAAGTTTCTCACCCACCCCGCCTACCTGTGGCTGCAGAAGCACGATAAGGAGAAGCTGCCGGCGTTTGATGACACGACGCAGGCGATTATTGATGCGGGGAATGTGATCGAGGAGTATGCGCGGCAGCTGTTTCCCGACGGCATGCTGGTCAAGAGCCTGTTTGCCGACAGCGTCCGTGAGACCGAGGGGTATGTAAAAGAGGGTGCTAAGGTGATCTTCCAGGCGGCCGTGCTGACGGACCGGCGGCTGTACGCCAAGGCCGACGTGTTGATAAAGAACCCGGATGGCAGCTGGAACCTGGTGGAGGTAAAGAGTGCTACCAAGGAGAAGCCGGAGTACATCCACGACCTGTCGTTCCAGAAGAACGCTTTTGAGGTCAGCGGGTACGAGATCCGGCGGACGCGGCTGATCCACATTAATAATCAATATGTGCGGCGGGGTGCCATTGAACCGGACAAGTTGTTTACGATAGTGGATGTAACGGCCCAGGTGGATGCTATGATGTCGCGGACCCGGCGGGGGATCGAGGAGGCGCTGGACGTGATCGCATTGCCGCAGCCGCCCAGCGACGACCCGGCGCAGTGCAAGAACTGGTACGCTTGGCGCGATATTTATGCCCACTTACACCCGGACCGACCGGAAAATAGCATTTATAACCTGGCGCGGCTCGATTTGAAGCAAGTCCGCGAACTCACCAAGCTGGGAATTGAGCGACTCGAGGACATTCCGCCCAGCTTCGAGCTGAAGCCGGCCCAAACCGAGCAGCTGGCAGCACTGCGAGCGGGGGAGCCGATCATCCACCCGGTAAAGATCGCCCACCACCTGGCCAAGCTACACTTCCCACTGTACTTCTTTGATTACGAGACGGTCGGCGGCGGCATTCCTTTATATGAAGGCATGCGACCCTACCAGCAGGTGCCGTTCCAGTACTCGCTGCACATCCTGCGCGAGCCCGGCGGCAGGCTCGAGCATCGCGAGTTTTTGGCTACAGGGCGCGATAATCCCGTGCCGGCGCTGCTGCAGCAGATGCAGGAGGATATTGGGCCAGAAGGGAGCGTCATCGTGTGGTACAAGGGCTTCGAAATGGGCGTGAATGAAATGATGGCCAAGCAATATCCGGAACATGCCGACTTTTTGCGCGGCGTGAACAAGCGTGTCTACGACCTGATGGAGATCTTTAGCAATTATTACTATAACGACGCCCGCTTTGATGGGGCGGCGTCACTGAAGAAAGTGCTACCGGTGCTGGTGCCGGAGCTGAAGTACAGCGACCTCGAAATTCAAGAGGGCGGGGCGGCGCAACTGCGCTGGGAGCAGGCGGCGTTTGGGAAGATGAGCGGCGAAGAGGCTGCAAAAGTCTTTGCCGACTTGCGCACCTACTGTGGCCAAGACACCCTGGCGATGGTGAAGATTTATGAGTTTTTGCTGGATGCGAAGGAAACCTCGCCGGGCGCGCAGCTGACCTTGCTGGGGTAAATGCAGAACGCCCCCAAGCGGAGGCGTTTTGCTCGCTTGGAGGCAGTTGGTTCGCGGCCGGGGCCGATCACGATTTGCGGACAGAACCGCGCAGGGGTTTGTCGGAAAAGCGTGCCGCGCTGGGTTGACCCACCGGAGCCTTGCGACTACGAGCAGTTTCAGCGGGTATGATGGCACCCGCATCCACTTGACCCAACACCCTAAACCCCTCGGTTACTGCTCGAATCTTCCCGTTGATGTTGACGGAAACGCAGCGTTTGGACTTGAGTTGCTTTATGCGGCTCTGGGCAGCGCCGGGCGAACATTCGAGCGTCTTGCCCAGCTGTATGTAGGCCGATTCGCTCTCGGTTGGGGTTACGGTTCCGCCGTGCTTCTCGATGACCGCCCGCAGGGCATCAATTTGGTCGGGGGTGTAGGAAAACATGAGAAGTTCCTTCCGTCAGGCTTTTGTAAGGCAACGGCATGTATTTGTTTTACTCTTTTGCGGCGGGATGTCAAGCATCGTGAATGCATTCTCTTGTGCTTGTAATCTATGAATACGATGATGTAATGTGGTAGTTCTTTTGCAGTACGTTCCGGCCACCCAACGAAAGGCTGACATGAGCGCAGCTTCGCCCACGGTACCCATCAACCCTCGCACACAAGAAGGGCTTTCCCTGCGGGTTCAACGAGTGGCCGATCAAGTTGCCACCTATCCGGACAACCACGACCTCGTCGTTCTATTCGACAACCAGCCGGGCGACATCGTCATGAAGGGCGGCTCTGCCTAGCGACCAAGCATCTTGGTGTGAGTGCGGGATTCGTCCCGCACTCACACCACTTTTTTATTTTAGGGTTGCAGCATTTGCTCTCATCTAGCGCTGGCAATTATGGTCTTTACGCCGCCTTCATTTATATATACAGTAGCCGGGATGCCCAAACATTTAGTCATTGTAGAATCGCCCACCAAGGCCAAAACCATCCAGCCATACCTGGGTGGTGATTTTGATACTATCGCCAGTTTCGGGCACGTCCGCGACCTGCCCAAGAAGGGAATGTCGATTGATATCGAGCATGGGTTTATCCCGACCTATGAGGTCCCGAACGACAAAAAGAAGACGATTGCCGAGCTCAAGAAGAAGGTCAAGGCCGCCAGTGATGTGTGGCTAGCCAGCGACCCCGACCGTGAAGGCGAAGCGATTGCCTGGCATTTGTGCGTGGCCCTGGGACTGAAGCCGGCCGATACCAAGCGGATTGTGTTTCACGAAATTACCAAGCCGGGAATTGAGGCAGCGATCAAGAACCCACGCAAGGTAGACGAGAAACTGGTGGAAGCCCAGCAAGCCCGGCGAGTGCTCGATCGGCTGGTGGGCTACGAGTTAAGCCCAGTGCTGTGGAAGAAAGTACGGCCGGGCTTGAGCGCCGGGCGCGTCCAGAGCGTGGCGGTGCGACTGATTGTAGAGCGCGAGCGGGAGATTGAGGGCTTTCATTCGGCGGTGACCTTCCGGGTGGCCGGGCTGTTTGACGTCAAGGGCCGCAGGCTCAAGGCCGAGTTGGCGACGCGGTTGAAAACCGAGACTGAAGCCAAAGAGGTATTGGAGCGGCTGAAGGATGCGAAGTTTGCGGTCGAAAAGCTCGAAACCAAGCCGGCCAAGCGCACACCGGCAGCGCCGTTTACGACCTCGACCCTCCAGCAGGAGGCCAGTCGCAAGTTGGGATTTTCCGTCCGCCAAACTATGACGGTCGCCCAGCGGCTATATGAAGCCGGCCACATCTCCTACATGCGTACCGATTCAGTGAACTTATCCGAGACCGCACTGTCCGGTGCGGCCAAAGCCATTACCAAAGACTATGGTGCCACCTACGCCAAGCGCCGCACTTACACGACCAAGTCGGCGGGGGCGCAGGAAGCCCATGAAGCCATCCGGCCAACCGACTTTGGCCGCAACGGAATTGATGGCGACCGCAACCAATCTCGGCTGTACCAATTGATTTGGCAGCGGGCGATTGCCTCGCAAATGGCCGACGCCGCGCTGGAGAAGACTATCGTGACGGCCGCACCAGCCGGCCATCCCGAGCGCTTGACCGCCCAAGCCGAGACCATCCAGTTTGATGGCTTCCTCAAAGTTTACACCGAGAGCCGCGACGAGGAATTAGAAGAAGACGAGGTGAACTTATTGCCGCCCTTGACCGTTGGGCAGGAACTGCCATTGGAGCGCCTGAGTGCCCGCCAAAGCTTTACCCGCCCCAAACCGCGTTACACCGAAGCTACTCTGGTCCGCCAGCTGGAAGAAATGGGGATAGGCCGACCTTCAACCTATGCACCGACAATTTCGACGATTCAAGACCGCGAGTACGTAACCAAGGGCGATCTGGAGGGCAAGGAGCGCGAGGTCGGGGAGCTGGTAGCCGAAGGCGGCAATGTCGCCCGCAGCGCCACCACCGAAATTACCGGCGCCGACCGCAATAAGCTCCTCCCGACGCCGGTGGGAGAGATCGTGACCGACTTCCTCGTGAAATACTTCCCCAAAATCGTCGATTACGACTTTACCGCCGACGTGGAAGCCGAATTTGACGCCATTGCCGACGGCAAAGAGACCTGGAACGCCATGCTCAGTAACTTTTACGGGCCGTTTCACGATACCGTAGAGGCGGCCGAAAAAGTCTCGCGCCAGGAAGTGTCGCAGACCCGTTTGATCGGCACCCACCCCAAAACCAAGCTACCGATTTACGCCCGCCTCGGCCGCTACGGACCGATGCTGCAAATGGGGGAGACCAGCGACGAAGCCAAGCCGACGTTTGCGCCGGTGCCGCAGGGGCAGAAGCTCGACACCATTACGATGGAGGAGGCCCTGGAGCTGTTTAATTTGCCGCGAACACTGGGCGATACACCGGAGGGCGAGACGATTACCGCCAACTACGGACCGTTTGGTCCCTACGTACGCGCCGGCACAACCAGCGTCTCGATCAAGCCCGACGATCCTTTTACGATCACCCTGGAGCGGGCGCAAGCATTAGTTAAAGAAAAGCGCGAAACTGCCGCCAACCGCATCATCCAAGATTTCGAAAAGGAGAAAATCCAGGTTCTGAACGGCCGCTTTGGCCCTTATATTACCGACGGTACCAAAAATGCTAAAATCCCCAAAGATGTTGAGCCAGCCAAATTAACGCTCAAAGAATGCCAAGACTTACTAGCCGCCGCTCCCGTTCGACGCGGCGGTCGACGCCGCGCTGCCCGCAAGTAATTCAATGTACTATATTCCTTGTCAAATAGCCTAATTTATGCTATGGTTAGTGACAGATAACACCAAGGTGGCTGTAAGTTAGCTGCCTTTCTGACTTATTTTTGTAAGATTAGCTAAAGCGGGATGGACAACCGACGGGCATGGCAAAAAAGCGACGTAAAAAACCGGTGCTGTTTTACGAGGCGTTGACGCTCGCCCCAGGAATGCCCGGTTTTGCCCCGCCGCATGTAGATCAGGTCGAGCCTGGTGAGTATGTTCCCGCCAGCGAGTGGGGGACGCACTGGCGCCAATGGCTTGGCGACGCCCAGGCGCTGCTCCACGATGCCGGCCATTACACCAAGAAAGCTCTGGAGCCCCTCACGAGTCCTACGGCGCGATTTGTGTACCTGGCGGTGATCCTCGGTACCGTCACGGCCGGGACCGGCGCAGCAGTTGTTACCGGTCTCGATGCCATGCAGCGCTACGGCACCGAGCTATCGAGCCCAGCAATTCTTATGAACGAAAAGGATGTCGGGACGACCATTTTGGACCGCAACGGCGTCCAGCTGTACCAGGGCTACGGGGCAGTGGACCGGCATGTAGTGCCACTCAGCGATATTTCCAAGAGCCTCCAGCAGGCCACGGTAGCTACCGAAGACCCGGGTTTTTATACCAACCCGGGGATTTCGGCGCGTGGCACGGCGCGGGCCGCCTACAACGACCTGCGCCATTCCAATACCAGCCAAGGCGGCTCGACCATCACCCAGCAGCTGGTAAAAAACACCTTACTCAGCAACGAAAAATCGTTTACACGTAAATATAAAGAAGTGATTCTGGCGATGGAATTGGAGCAAAAGTATTCCAAAGACCAGATTCTGGACATGTATCTCAATACGATTTACTACGGCCAGGGCGCCTACGGAATCGAGGCGGCCGCCCAGACCTACTTCCATAAGCCGGCTAAGGATCTGACCCTCAATGAAAGTGCCACGCTGGCCGGCCTGCCCCAGAGCCCAAACCAATTTGACCCCACGCTCGACCCCGCTGCCGCCCAAGAGCGCCGCAATTATGTGCTCAGCCGCATGCAAGCTAAAGGGGATGTCAGCGCCGCTATGGCAAAGACTGTCAGCACCGAGCCAATCAGCGCCAGCCCCCGCCAGATCGATATCAAGGCGCCGCACTTCGTGTTTTACGTGCTTGAGCAACTGCGACAGCAATATGGCCAGGACCTGGTGGAGTACGGTGGCATTACCGTGCGCACCTCCCTCGATTACGCCAAACAGCAGCAAGCTCAACAGATCGTAGCCAACCAAGTCAATAACCTTGCAGGCCACCATGTGACCAATGGGGGACTGGTATCGATCGACCCCCATAATGGCGACATTGTAAGCATGGTTGGCAGCATTGACTACAACGCGCCCGGGTTTGGGGCCGTCAATGTTACTACCTCGCAGTTGCAGCCTGGTTCCAGCTTTAAGCCGATTGCCTACAGCGAAGCGTTTATAAAGGGCTATAACGGTGCTACCATCGTCCAAGACGCCCCGGTAAGCTTCCCGCAGCCTGGTGGCACCGCCTACACGCCGAAGGACTACGACTTGAAGTGGCGCGGGCCGGTCACCCTGCGGCGAGCGCTGTCGAACTCGCTAAACATCCCAGCCATTCATGTGCTCCAGTATGCCGGCATCCCTGATACCATCAACCTGGCCCATAGCTTGGGCATCCAAAGCCCCAGCCTGACCGGCGACCCGGCTAATTACGGGTTGAGTCTGGTGCTGGGTTCGGGCACGGTGCGGCCAATCGACATGGCCTCGGTGTACGGCGCCTTTGACAACCAGGGAATGACCGTAACGCCGCGTTCGATCCTCACCGTCACCAACCGCTTCGACAAGGACATCACTAAAAAGCCGCCCACTGCCAACCACCAGGCCCTGGACCCGCGGATCGCCTACATGATTACCAATATTTTGAGTGATACTAAGGCTCGCCAGGAGGAATTCGGCGCGCACAACCCCTTGCAGTTAAGCCGCCCCGCCGCCGCCAAAACCGGCACGACCAACGATTTCAACGACAACTGGACGGTCGGCTATACGCCCGACGTCGTCACTGCCGTGTGGGTGGGGAATAACGACCACACCCCCATGAATAATGTCGACGGTATTACCGGCGCTGCCCCCATCTGGCACGACTATATGGAAATGGCCGTTGCCGGTACCCCGATACACGACTTTAGCGCACCTGGTGGCATCGTAATGGCCAAGGTGTGCGCTAGTGACGGTGGTTTAACCAACCCCACCGATATGAACGCCATCACTGAGGTGTTCTTAGCCGAAAACCAACAGACCAAGCACTGCGGCTGGATGAGTGCTCCGGCAGTTACGCCGGCACCAACACCTGCGCCGACTCCGTCGCCAGCTCCCACTGACACTACGACAACCACCGTCCCCGAACCCCCGACACCGGCCGCCGGCACCCCTCAAGCACCAGGTCTCGGTGGCGGCCCCGGTGGTGGTGGCGGCAAAACGCCCTAACCCGGACACGTAAAAACGTTGACACAAATCTAACCTTATTTTATAATTTAGTACAGATACAACTTTTATCTAACCATTACTATAGAGATTTATGAGCCAAACCACGACAACTGAGACTAATTTTGATTACACCGCGACCGCCGCGGCGATTTTGAGTGCCTTGCGCAACGAGCGCGACCGCCAGATTGTTTCCCAGCGCTACGGCCTGGGTCTGCCCAAGCGTCACACCTTGGAGAAGATCGGCAGCGAGTTCGGCATTACCCGCGAACGGGTACGCCAAATCGAGAAAGCCGCCACCGCCAAGCTCAAGCAGCACCCCAGTGCCGAGCTTAAAGCGATCGACGGCATTTTGCGCCGTCACCTCAGCGAACAGGGTGATATCGGCCTGCTCGACGACGTTGCCGGGGCTCTGGGCGCCACCACGCCGGCGCAGCGCGCCTACATTACCTTCCTGGCCAATCTTTCGCCCAACATCGAACTGATTGAAGAGGGTGATCATTACTACGCCGCCCTGGCGCTCCTGCCCGACTACAACCGCAAACGCATTGATGACATTACCAAGCAATTGGTCAGCCACCTGGAGACCCAGAAGAAGCCGACGCGCATCGACGCCCTCCACCGCGCCATTGATGGCGACCTGCCGCAAGCCACTGTCAAGCAGGTAGCGCGGATCTCCAAGCGACTGGCCGACCTCGATGACCATTGGGGCCTCAGCCACTGGCCGGCGGTTAACCCGCGCTCGATCCGCGACAAAACCTACCTGATTTTGGGTAAAAACGGCAAGCCCCTGCACTTTACCGACATCGCCCGCAATATCAGCAGCCTAGGGAGCCGCAAACGCGACGTCACCGTTCAGGCCGTCCACAACGAACTGATTAAAGACCCGCGCTTCGTGCTGGTAGGCCGCGGCATTTACGCTCTCAGCGAATGGGGCTACACCCCGGGCACCGTCGCCGACATCATTGGCGAGGTCCTGCGCGCCAATTCACCCCTGCATAAAGACGAGATTGTGAAGCGCGTCTTAAAGAAGCGCCACGTCAAAACCACCACCATCGTCCTTAACTTGCAGGAAAAAGACCAGTTTGTACGCGTGGCCAAGGCCACCTACGCCTTAAAATAAGGTACAATAGGGTCAAACGAGGGAGTAGGGATTTACGGCCGTTTGGCGGCCGAAGTTCCGGGAGTATATGAGCGTTATCGTCACCATTCTAATTGCACTACTACAGATTATCGGCCTGATACTATTTAAGTACTACGGGTGGGTGGTGGTGGTCGCCGTTTTGGCCTATTTGATCTGGCAAAACCGCCGCCGCGAACAATGGGTGAATCAAACCGAGCACTTATTGCTGCGTGTCGAGGTGCCCAAGGAGAATGAAAAGAAGGAGCTGTCGGCCGAGCAAATGTTTGCCAGCCTCCACGGCATCCTGCGCCCCAAATCGGACCTGCGCAAAGAGGGTTCGCTCCAGGAGCACATCAGCTTCGAGATCGCTTCAGTTAAGAACCAAATCCAGTTTTACGTCTGGACACCGCGCCATCTCAAAGACTTTGTCGAGGGCCAGATCTACGCCCAATATCCCAATGTCCGCATCAGCGAGGGGGTAGAGGACTATACGAGCCGCGAATTTGCCGGCCGCAGCGCCTATACCACCGAGCTGGTCTTAAATAAGAACGAGATGTTGCCCATCAAGACCTTTCCGTCGTTCGAGGTCGACCCATTGGCGGGCATTACAGCCGTGCTGGCCAAGCTCGATCACCCCGGTGAGGAGATGTGGATCCAAGTGCTGGCCCGTCCTATCGACGACGACTGGCAGGACCAAGGTATGAAGTACATCGACGACATCAAGAGTGGCAAGAAAGCCCTACACTTCGAGCGCCAGGTGGCCCAGGGCTTGCTGGCCATTCCCGGCCACATCATCCTGAACTTCTTTAACGCCCTGGCTGCGCCGCCGGAAGCCAAGAAAGAGGAGAAGAAGGAAGAGAAGCTCTCGACCGGCCAGCAAGCCCTGACCAAAGCCGTGGAAGCTAAGATTACCAAGCTGGGCTACGAGGTGGAGCTACGGATTACGTATCTAGGTAGCGATAGTCAGCTGGCGCGGCAGCGGATGCAAGCCATCGTCGGCGGCTTCAAGCAATTTAATACCACGAACCTCAACGGCTTTGCGACCACGGGCACCGAAGAGGGGAGTGAGGGCGTCGATGAGTACCGCGCGCGGCTATTTACGGGTAATAGCTCCATCCTCAATATCGAGGAGCTGGCCAGTCTTTACCACCTCCCGCACAAAAGCGTGGAGACGCCGAATATGGTCTGGACGAGCACCAAAACCTCGGAGCCACCGGCCAACCTGCCGGCCGAAACCACGATGGATGACCTGTCCGAAGTCAGCTTGTTTGCCACCACCAATTTCCGCGGCTCGCAGCTGAAATTCGGGATGAAGCGCGCCGATCGTGGCCGCCACCTCTACATCATCGGCCAGACCGGCACCGGTAAATCTAAGCTGCTCAACCTGCTAACCCTCTCGGATCTCTATCATAATGAAGGATTGGCAATCGTTGACCCCCACGGCGACTTTGCTACCGACATGCTCCAGTTCATCCCCGAACACCGTCTCAAGGACGTGATTTATTTGAACCCCACCGATCGTGACTTTCCGATTGCCTTTAACCCGCTGGAAGTCTACGACGAAGCCTTTAAAAACGACATTTCTTCCGAAATGGTCGGGGTGCTCAAGCGGATGTTCGACTCCTGGGGCCCTCGATTGGAATACATCCTGCGCTATACGATTCTGGCGCTCCTGGATTACCCCGACGCCACCATGCTGGGAATTACTCGCATGCTCACCGACAAGGAGTTCCGTAAGGCGGTAATCCGCGAAATTAAAGACCCGGTAGTGAAGGCCTTCTGGGTAACCGAGTTTGCTTCCTGGAACGACAAGTTTGCCAACGAAGCGGTGGCACCAGTGCTGAACAAGGTGGGGGCATTTACGGCCAATCCGATCATTCGTAATATTATCGGCCAGCCCAAGTCGCAAATCGATCTGCGTCAGATTATGGACGAAGGCAAGATATTAGTGGTGAACTTGAGTCGCGGCCAAATCGGCGAGGACAATGCCAGCGTGCTGGGTGCCTTGATCGTGACCAAGATCCAGTTGGCGGCCATGAGTCGTGCCAACGTGCCGCTGGAGCAGCGCCGGCCATTTTACCTCTACGTCGATGAATTCCAGAACTTCGCCACCGACTCATTTGCAACCATTCTGAGTGAGGCACGGAAGTATGCGCTCAACCTAACCGTCGCCAACCAGTACGTTTCCCAGATGCCGGAGGAGGTCCGCAATGCCGTCTTTGGTAACGTCGGGTCGGTGATTAGTTTCCGGGTGGGGGTGACCGATGCACCGATTATCGCCAAGAACTTTGCGCCGATTTTTGAGCCCGATGACCTCTTGAAGCTGAACAACCAGCACATCTTCATTAATATGAGTATTGATGGCGAAAAGTCGATCCCGTTTTCAGGGAAGACCCTGAAGATGCCGGAGCCGGAGCACGATTTGACCGAGCAAATTGTGGCATTGTCGCGGCAGCAGTACGCCTCGAAACGCGAGGATGTGGAGCAGGAGATTATCGCCTGGACGCTGGGACAGAGCACGGCCGAGAAGCCGGCTGGTGAGCAGGGTGGGGCAGCGGGAGCGCCGGCAGCCGCCAACCCGCCTGCCGAACAAAAAGCGAACGGATTTTTGGGTAATTTAAAGAATCCTGAACCACCGGTGCGGCCAGCTGGTGGCGCGCACAATCGACCGCGGCCGGTCGGGCGCAGCCAACACAATAATCGACCAAGGCGACAGGATGATAACCGGAATCGACCGCAGCCGGCCGGCGTGGGCGCTCCAAGTAGGCCATCTGTTGGCTCCGAGAAAAACGGACATTCGGGCGAAACCACGCGATCAGGTAATCCGGAGTAATTGACGGCTGGCGCAGCGGCGGACGGAGAGGGCAGCAGAGAATTGAGTGTTAACAAGCTGATTAGCACGCTAGGACTCAAGCTTGAACGAAGAGAGAGGGTGGCGTCGGGAGGAATTGTTATCACGTCGCACAATGTATATTTCACGACATGGATCAATAAGGTCTTTAGGGGTATGATTGCACCTGGCAAGAGAGTGCTCCTGTCGTGATTATGCCTATATAAAGGCATTATTGACCAAGCCATTTGGCCGTACCCAGACATACTACCCAGAATTTTGATACCCAGATTTGAGCAGTACAGTACTCAAATAGTACTCAGATCCATGTATCGCTTTTAAATGTAACTATTCACTCTATAGCAAACCATGGACCGCCTTTCGCCCACGTTGTAAAAAGCACCTACACCGCCGAAAGCTTCGGTTGACAAACGCACGACAACTGCCCTACTATCCCCTTTTCATTTTAGCGACGGCGTGTTTGTGCAACTTACCGCGCGGCTATAGCGCCACACCTAAGCAATCGTACAAAAACCGAACAGGGAAGTGGGGTAGTAGAGAGGACCTTCGCCCACCCCTACTTGTAATAGGCCTTATGGGCAATGCGCAGGTCGATGTACTGCGACGGGGTCTTGTGAGCAGCCGCCAACTGGGCTTTGACGGCCTGGAGGTCGGCGATCTCCTCCCCCGCCGGGCGAGTGGTATCGAATTTGAGCAGCACGCCCTGGGTGGTCTGAACGTAAATCTCGCTGGTGGTTTCCGGCACCGTCATATCCTGGATGGTGTAACCGGCTGTCGGAATCAGTTGGACAATGCTGATGCAAAAGCCCACAAAGGCGGTAGGCGCTACCCGCTCCCCCACCTTGGCCGGCAGGTTGCTGCTGTCGGTTACGGTCGGCAAAGCGGCATAGGCGGGTGGCGTCGGGCCGATGACGGTAGCGTTGGTATCAAGGAGGTAGACGCTGCCGTTGGTCTTCCAGTTGAGCGCCGGCAAACGCTCAACGATAGTAAGAGACAGGGTGTGCGGGAGGTGGCGATGAATACTCACCTGCTTGATGCCCGGCTCTTCCTTTTGCAAGTAAGCCGCCAGACCGCCAGTATCAACCAGAGCGACATTGTGCCCGAAAAGCTGCTTCGCAAGCCCTTGATGAGCTAGCTGGTCAATATGAGCAGTGGTGAGCGAGTGATTGCCCTTTACTTGAACGTGCTTGAGGGCAGTGAGTTGTCCCAAAGTGAACAAGATGGCGATAATGGCAACAGCAACGGCCACCCACCGCGTCCAAGCCAAGCGAATACGCGGCAACTGCAGGCGCCGCGGCGGCGGAGCCTGGCGGCGGGAGTAGCTGGGCCGCATACCGACGCGGCGGACATGGCGGGGGTTCGATGGCCTCACGCCGCCGTGCCTCGAGTGGCAACGGCTTGAATGAGGGCAGCCAGCCGATCGGCGGCATCGGGGTGGGCGAAGGCAGCGATGTGTTCAGCGAGGCGGCGCTGCTCACTGCGGGTGGAGAGGACGCGGGTAATGGCTTCGAGGAGGGCCGGGGGTTCGGCGTCGCGGACCACCAAGGCGGCACCGGCCTGTTCCAGAGCGGCGGCGTTAGCAACTTGGTGGGCGGCGGCCTCGCGGTTGGGTACCAGGATGACCGGTTTGGCCAGGATGGCCAGCTCGGCAATGGTGCCGGCGCCAGCGCGGGCAGTCACAACAGCGGCAGCGGCAATGGCGGCTTTCATCTCCTGAGCGGGAAGGCTGGCATCGGCGTGGTAACCAGCCGGGCTCCCTTTAGTTTCTTTGATTACCCGTGCGTGGTCGCGGGCGCCGGTAAGATGGTAGACCTGCGTGATAGCCAGAAGCTGCGGCAAAATTGCGATAACGGCGGAATTCAGCGCTGTCGCCCCCTGGCTCCCCCCGGTAACCAGCAGTAATGGTCGAGTGGTTGTAAAACCGAGACGCTTGCGTGTCGCATCTGACTCCCCTTCCCCATCAGCTTGCAGGATCGGCGTACCGGTAAAGACCAGCTTGCCGACGGGAAAACGCTGCTGATAGTACTCGACGGGGAAGCCGACGGCGATTTTGGCCGCCCAGCCGCTGAGCAGGCGGTTGGCGAGGCCGGGCACAACATCGGGCTCGTGGATGACCATATGAATGCCGAGGAGACGCGCGGCCAGTCCCACCGGGATACCGGCCGGTCCGACCTTATTGAAGATGACAGCCGGGCGAAAGCGGGCCAACTGCCAGATGCATTCGACAGTGCCAAGGGCAATAGCTACCAGGTCGCGCAGGTTGAGCGCCCACGCCCGCAGATCGCTTGCCCGTTCCCAGCGGTTGAGGCTGGCATCCCGACGGTATTTGCCGCCGTAGACGCCAACAAAGCATACATCGGCCGCCCGCGCTAAATCGGCCTCGATGCCGCCGCGTTGGCCAATGTAAAGTAGTTCGAGGCTATTATCGCGCCGGCGCAACGCGTCGACGGTTGCCAGAACCGGCGAGACGTGGCCGACGGTCCCGCTCCCGCTGACGACTATCCGCATACGAAACCTCTTTTAGGGTGTACTTTGAAATATTAAACAATAGGCCCGCTGCCAACATCATGATCACCAGGCTCGACCCACCATAGCTGACAAACGGCAGTGGAATGCCGGTCAGCGGCACCAGCGACAGCATGGCTGCGATGTTGATAAAGGCTTGGAACAGAAAGAGCAAGGTGAGGCCGGTAGCGACCAGGCGCGAAAAGCTGTCCGGGGCTTTGCGGGCGATTTCGAAGCCGCGGTAAACCAGGAAGCCAAACAGCCCGATGATGATGAGCGAGCCAATCAAACCAAATTCTTCTCCTATCACCGCAAAGATCGAGTCGTTGGGGGCCTCCGGTAAGTAGCCATAGATCTGGATGCTCTTACCCAACCCTACCCCAAAGAGGCCGCCGCTACCAATGCCAATCAACGCCTGGGCAATATGGTAGCCGCCGCCGCTGGCATCACGACCCGGATGCAGGAATTCGGTAAAGCGGCTGAGGCGGTGCGGGAAGGCAATAATGGCGAGGATGGCCGCCGAAGCCGCACCAGTAAGCAGGACGGTCAGGTGGCGCAAACGAATGCCGGCGACGTAAAACATGCCCAGGGAGGCCAGAGCCAATACGAGAGTGGTGCCGAGGTCGCGTTGGAAAACTGCAACCGTGATGCAAGTAATGCCAACTACCACAATGAACGGTATCACCCCGTCGTTCCAGGAGGAGAGTTTGCTTTGGCGACGCTCAAACCAAGCCGCTAAGTACACCACCAATGCCAGCTTGAGTAGCTCGGCGGGCTGGAACGACAGCGGCCCCAGCCGCAGCCAGCGGGTAGCGCCATTACTAGTGAAGCTCAGGTGCGGCACGAGCAACGCAAGGAGGGCAATAATCGAGATTACCAAGAGCGCTACGGCATATTTACGCCAAAGCTTGAAGTAAATGCTGCTGGCAAACCCCCACGCGACCACCCCTACCACCACATTAATTAACTGGTTGCGAAAGTAGTTGACCGGCGCGACCTGGGCACCAAGCTTTTGATTGAGCGCCGGGTTGATGTTGTACATCATGATCAATCCAAATGCCAGCAAAATGAAGACAGTCAGCGCCAAAGCGACATCCCCACGGTGGGCGCGGGCGGACATTTGGTCGTTCACATTGGCAGCTGGTTTCATAAGACGTGGTTCCCCAACAAGCCGAGGATCATCCCAATAACACCGAGGATTTGGCCGACTACCCACAGCCGCATCGTCACCTTAGTTTCCGGCCAGCCAATAGCCTCGAAGTGGTGATGAATCGGCGCTGAGAGGAAGATTTTGCGATGAAAAACTTTTTTACTGAAGATTTGCAGGGCGCTGGAGCCGGCTTCGAGTACGAAGACGCCGCCGATAATCGGCAGCACTATCACGGCATTGGTGAGGACGGCAATCATACCCAATACCGCTCCGAGAGCCGTAGAGCCGGTTTGGCCCATAAAGAATCGCGCCGGATAAATATTAAACCAGGTGTAAGTCAGCATCACGCCCACGATCGTGGCGCAGAAGCCGGCGATGCCGTAACTGTGCTGGAAATACGCGATAATGGCGTAGGCGCCAAAGGCCGTGGTGAGCAGGCCGCCGGCCAGGCCATCGAGGCCATCGGTTACCGACACCGATTTGGCGGTGGACACAACCACGCCGATGATCAGCGGGATGTACAGCCAGCCAATCGAGAAATCCCCCACTGCCGGAACGTGAATATGATCATACCCCAGCTTGTAGTAAAACCATAGAGCCGACAGCGTAGCGAGGATGATTAAGAAGATGAGCTGGGTACGCGGCTTGAGGCCGCCGCGGCCATCAGCCCGCAAGAAGACATTGGAGACGTCGTCGAGCAACCCTAAGGCGCCAAACAGCACAAAACTAAACAGTGGTAACCAGGTTTGATTTCGATCTAGGTTAAGCGCTAAGGTCACCGCTGCGACGGTGACAATTATGATCAGCCCGCCCATCGTGGGGATATTGCGGCGATGCTTAGCAGCATGCAACTTATGGAAAACCGGGGCTTTTTCACCAGTAACAGCATTTTCGCGAACCTGCTTCCACCAGTGACGGGCATAGGCAACGCGAGTATAAATCGGTGTCAGCAGCATGGAGAGGGCGAAGCCGGCAAATCCGAGAACCAGGATGCGCGAAAGCGGAACGATTTGGGCTTCATGTACGAATGTCATATTAGGAGTATTTTACCATAATTACAGGTCGCAAGCATTAGCTTGATGGCGGGATTGCATAGTATTGGAATAGCCAGCGCGTCAGCTCGGCAAACACCGGCACGGTAGTCTTTTCGGCGTCGCCGCCAATCGTTGGCCGGTTGATCCGCACCATCACCACGAATTTGGGAGCGTTGGCAGGAGCAAAGCCGGTAAAGGTACCGATGTTGGCATCGGGGAGGTAGCCCAAGCCGGTAGGATTGGGGATCTCGGCGGTCCCGGTTTTACCGGCAATCTCGTACCCCGGCGTGTAGGCCAAGTAGCCGGTACCGTGCTGCACCACCACTTGCATCATGGCCGCCATCTGTTGGCTGGTTTGCGGCGAAATAACGTGAGGGTTAGTGATCAGGGGCTGGGTAATAGTTTGGGTGCCATCGGGCTTGATTTGCCGGTCTACCAGGTAGGGCTTGTACAGCTTACCGCCGTTGGCGATGGCAGCGAAGGCGTCAGCCATCTGCAACATTGTGACGGAGAGGCCTTGCCCAAACGTCATGTTGGCATAATTGACGTCGTTACTGGGAGGCGCGTTGACGACTCCACTCTCTTCCCCTGCCTGTTCGATGCCGGTAAGCTTGCCGAAGGCAAAATGTCCCGTAATATAGCCGTAAAGCGCCTGCTTGCCAACATTTTTAATGGCATTGGGATCGGTGCCCAGCATGCGCAACACGAAGACGACGCCGGTATTGAGTGAGTCGCGCAGCACGGTAGTCATGGTGGTATTAGATCCGTCATTCTTATTATCAAAGTTACAAATTTTGGTACTCGTGACATCGATGCATCCGGTATCCGTATAAGTCGTGTCTGGAGTCACCTTGCCGAGGTCAATGCCCGCCGCCATAGTGATGACTTTGAATCCGGAACCAGGCTCAAAAGCGTCGCTAGTCACCTGGTTCGAAAATGTATGATAGTTGGTCACCTTGCTGTAGTTGTTGGGGTCGTAACTAGGATAGTTGGCCATAGCTTTGATCGCCCCGGTATTGGGGTCGAGCACCAAGATACTGCCGGAAGTGGCCTTGGCCGCCTGGACGCCGCTTTGGATGTCGGTTTCGGCCTCGGCTTGAATGTTGCGGTCGAGCGTCAGCACAACGTCACTGCCGGGAACCGCAGCCTTGTTGATATTATCGGACGTCGCAATCGGCACGCCATTGGTGTCGGTGCGGGCATTGAGCTGGCCGGGCGAACCTTTGAGTTCGCGATTCAAATAGCCTTCGATCCCGTATTGACCATCGCCATTGTCATTCACGAACCCGAGCACCTGGCTGGCGAGGCTGCCCTCAGGGTAGGTGCGGTAGTCCTCGTTGACCATGCCAATGCCGTGTAGGTGCAGCGCCGTGATGCGGGCAGCGGTGGCATCATCCACCCGCCCCTTGAGGAAAGCGTATTCCTTGCCCTTGGTTAGGGCATCGAGGTATTGGGAGGCGGGATCGCCGGTTATTGTGGCTAGCTTGGCCGCCGTTCCAGCCTTATCGCTAATAATACTGGGGTCGGCGTAGAGGATTTTGAGGGTTTGGTTCAGCGCCAGCGGCACTTTAGTACCGTTATCGAGCAAATAAATCTGGCCGCGATCGGCCGGAACTTCGTACTTACGCTGCTGCTCCCCGCTCGCCAACTTCTGATAATGCTGGTGCTCAAAGATCTGCAGATAAGCCAGGCGGCCGACAACCAACACGCCCATTACGGCCAGCATGACGTACAACCACAGTAGCCGACGGTGCGCGGTAATGTCAGGTGCGGCCGGCATATGCCCTACTTAGCATAGGTGACTTGGGTGGTGGGTACGAGGGCCTTGGCGGCGCCGGAGTTTTGGATCTGTTGGATTGAGGTCAGACGCGCCGCCTCGACTTGTAGTTCTTGGTTCTGGGCCACGGCCTGGGTTTGCTGTTGCTGCAGCTTGGTCACCTGATAGCCGAACTCACTGGTTTTAGTGATTGCGTTCAGGTATAGAAGTGCCAGCAAAGCGATAATGGCGACGATGACGAATCCGGATGATGCCGGTCCGAGTTTGATTTCTGATTGGCTGCGGGAGAGGTTTTGGTTCCTCCGCATGGTCATAGTGGCGGTGCTCATAGATTGGGGTTCCTTTGTTTTGGTTTTGGGTGCTAGTTGATATTAGTGTTGGTATCTTGGCGCGGTTCGCGGCGCTCATCTCTTTTCTTTTTGTCACCGCGAACCGCGGTGTCGAAACGCGTTATTTAACGACGCGAATCTTGATGCGGCGAACGCCACGGTCAAGTAGTCTTACTTTTACTGACATAGGGTGCCTCCTTTTGTTTTGGTGTTAGTTTCGATGCGGCTCGCAGTTTCGCGCTGCGCGCTCGCGGATTAATAGCGTCTTGGGTGCCGGGTATCGGTTTAGTGGTCAGGATTTTCAGAGTCGCAACGTGGTCGCAGGTGCAGATTGGCTGCTCCGGCGGACAAATACAGTCGCGGGACTCGTTGCGGAAGAATTCTTTGACGATGCGGTCCTCCAGAGAATGAAAGCTGATGACCGCAATGCGGCCGCCGGGCTTCAGTAGGGCTACCAGTGTGGGTAGCGCGGTTTGGAGCTGACCAAGTTCGTCGTTGACCTCGATACGTAAGGCTTGGAAGGTGCGGGTGGCTGGATGGATGTCTTGGCTGCGGCCAATGGCGCCGGCTACTGCGTCGGCTAGTTGCGCCGTGGTGGTAATCGGTCGGTGCTGGACAATTGCGCGGGCTATGCGCCGGGACTTGCGGTCCTCACCGAAGCGGTAGATCAGGTCTGCCAACTCGCTCTCACCTATCTTGTTAACGATGTCGGCGGCGGTGCGGTCGGTAGATGTGTCCATGCGCATGTCGAGCGGCCCGTCATCGCGAAAGCTAAACCCGCGCCTAGGCGTATCTAGCTGGGGCGATGATACCCCCAGATCGAGTAGGATCATGTCGACCATTCTACCCTGCTCCTGCAATTTGTTAGCAGCGCCGGCGTAGTCGTCGTGCATGATGCCTACCCTGTCCCCAAACCGTTTGCCCAAATGCTTTATGGCATCGGGATCGCGATCTACCAAAATGGCTTCTCCGCCCGCGCCGATCTTTTGTATAATCGCCGCTGCGTGTCCGCCGTATCCGGCCGTGCCGTCAAAGTACGTCTCGCCGGCTTTTGGATTAAGCAGCCTGAGAACGTCTTCTTGCATGACTGGTAGGTGTAGGGGTGGTGTTTCCATCTAGCTTATTGTAAAGGTGTTACGGAGTAACACCTACTGTGACCTGGTTTTCGAGGTCACCTATGTAGCAGCCAACTTCTGTTTGAAATTTTTGTTTTTGAAGTTGGGACTCTTATAAAGAGTCGAGTTGTGGTAAGGAACTGTCATAATTCCAGTGGAATGTAAGCCAATTCCTTAAACGAAAAGTGTGTGAGGTGGAGTTTTTTGTTGGTAGGTGCCAGGGTTATCGGATCCCTAAAACCGTTGTGCTGACTGCCACGTAGCTATTCTCGAAGTTTTTGTTTTGGTTTTGAAAGAGCGAGCGTACCTAACGAAGTGAATTAGTTGCGGGGCGTTTTGAGTCTCCAGTAGTCCCCGACTAGTTTGGTTGCAACTACCTCCCGGTTTTTATCGAAACCCGCATACTGGAGCAGTTCGCTATCAATGGTGATGCGTCCCTGCTTTTTATCCATCGCGGTTTCGGACATGCCCTCTAATAGTGCGTCGGCTTGGTCGGCTAGGGTTTCGTCGAAGAGGATCGGCATGGCGTCTCCCCCGCGGCCTTTGGTTGCCGCTTGAAACTGAGCCTCCCACACCTTTTCGCTGTAGAGGTGGAGGTAATCTTGAAAGCCTTTGGTGATGATGATCTTGCCGGTTTTAAACTCAGCGTGAAGCTCGGCTGGTATTGTCAGCCGGTTCTTGTCGTCGAGTTTGCGTCGGAAGTATCTCATGTGGCTCCTTTTCAACCCTCTATGAGCTCGCTTATGTAACTCATTGTTCTCAGTATATTACCCACTGCTACCCACTGTCAACCACTTTTACCCACTTTTGTTATAGATCGGCCTAAAACTATAGCCTCACCAGGAGCAATTGGCTTGCGAGTCCTACCTGGGTCACCTATAGTAGTGTTGTCCGAACCTCGACATAGGAGCGTGCGATGCAACGTCTCTGCCCCGCCCTTACTCTTTGCCTGGCAGTGGTGGTTATCGCTAGCTGCGGTGGCTCAGGCAGTGACTGTAACACAGGCAGCCAGTACAAGGTTGGCCAAGAATCCGGTAACCCCAAGGCCTTTATTGGTGAGTGCGAAGAAGTGGGCGGCAGTAGCGTGATCGGAGAACCGGGAAGTGCTGTAGAAGCCTGGGGCCATGGATGTGTGCAACACTTCTTCGGCGGCACCGAACGAGAGTCGGTTATCTTCGAGTGGAAAACCGCCAAATGGCCCAACTGCGATGAATTTAACCCATTTCCTGGAAGAACGTACGTAATCGGCGGACGGCTCTGGAACCAATACGCCTACCTCAGCGGTTGCGCTAGCAGGGCACCTAAGGTGATAGGGCTGCCAATTAGTGAAGCTGAAACCAAGAGCTCAAGCAGCCCACTCACCCAGCAATTTCGTACACAACGTGGGCTTGTGCATACGTTTACGCTCGAGGAAGCTACCGGCCAGGTGATAAGCAAGCCTCGCCTGGATTGCCGGCTGTATAAGTCGAAGTAATGCGCGAAACACAGCCACGGAGGCTCGTCCTCCGTGGCTGTTAGTTTTTTGTCCTCTTGCGTTTTCGCTAGGGGTGGCGCAATGACACTGAGTAAAGATCATCAATGCGGCGATTCAACCGCATTAGCTCTGGCTTAACATCTTCCTTCATAACATCTTTGAGAGCCTCAACCTCTTTGACGACCTTGCCCGAAGAGTAAACTACCGAGCCGATCGCGAGAGCGGCACTCCCGATAGCGGCAATAGCACTGATTATTGCGATGAGCGTCTGGAAATTCATATTTGTATTATAGCGCCCAGAGATTAAAAATATCTTAAACTCGAGGAAAATTTAGAACTTTTTAAGCTGCTCGGTGATGTGCTCGGTGATATCGGCAATCGACACGCGGACCTGCTTGAGGGTGTCGCGGTGGCGAATGGTCACTTTCTTATCATCTAGTGACTCAAAGTCGATGGTAATACAGAGGGGTGTGCCGATCTCGTCTTGGCGGCGGTAGCGGCGGCCAATAGACTGGGTTTCGTCGTACTCGACCCGCCACTGGCTGGAGATGGCATCGAAAACTTCGTGGGCAACTTTGCTGAGCTCCGGCTTCTTTGAGAGCGGTAGGACGGCGACTTTGACCGGAGCAATTCTGGGGTTGAACTGCAGCACCACTCGCTTCTCGCCATTCACCTCTTCTTCGTGATAGGCGCTGTGGATGAGGGCGAGCGCCAAGCGACCGACACCCACGGACGGCTCAATGACCGAGGGAATGAACTTTTCATTTTTCTCGGCGTCAAAATAGCTGAGGTCTTTGCCGCTGGCCTTCCCCTGCTGGGTCAGATCGAAGTCGGTGCGGTTGGCGATGCCGTAGAGCTCCTTGGAGCCGAAGGGATAAGCATAATTGATGTCGACGCTGGCGGCGGCGTAGTGAGCGCGCTCGTCTTCAGCGTGTTCGTGGAAGCTTAGATTGGCTTTCTTGAGTCCGATACTAAGCAACCAATCCATGCAGAACTTCCGCCAACGCTGATATTCCTCTTCTTGCTGCTCCGGCCGGATAAAATACTCTAGTTCCATCTGCTCAAGTTCGCGAACTCGGAAAATAAAGTCGCCGGGCGTAATCTCGTTGCGGAAGGCCTTACCGATTTGGGCAATGCCAAAGGGAATTTTCTGGCGGCTGGTTTCTAAGACGCTTGCAAATTGCGCAAAGATGCCGCCGGCGGTTTCGGGGCGCAAGTAGGCAACGCTGGCATCATCCTCCACCGGGCCGACGTAGGTCTTGAACATCATTTGGAAGGTCCGGGCGGGTGTAAACATACCGACCTTGCCGCAATTGGGGCAAGCTTTATCCTCGAGTGCCTTATCATACTCTTTGAGATTCTTTGTCTCGAAGTCAGCGACGTGGTCGGCGCGGAAGCGATGTTTGCAGTGCTTGCAGTCGATCATCGGGTCGACAAAAGTGTCGACGTGTCCACTCGCCTGCCACAGCTTGGGGTTTTGGATGATAGCGCTATCGAGACCGACGATGTTGGCATGCTGCCAGACGAACGCACGCCACCAGGATTCTTTGATGTTGTTGGCAAGCTCCACGCCATAGGGGCCGTAGTCCCAGAAACCCGCAATGCCACCGTAGATTTCGCTGGATTGGAATACGAAGCCGCGCCGCTTGGTCAGCGACGTGAGTTCCTCCATGGTAATTGTTGCTGACTTTGCTGGTGATTTTTCGGCCACAATGTGGCCTATTATACGGCAATTGCTCGCTTAGCGCGACACTTTGCACCTGGTGGAGCTGCGGGGGCTCGAACCCCGGGCGTCGAAGGTGTGAAGTTGACGCCACACCATGTCAGCCCCGTGCCGGCCACTCAGGCTACCAGGTGCTCATTTAGTTTTGCGTATCGAGATTAAACCCAGATGACCAAAAGATTAACTATTTATTAATCTTTTGACAGCCCAGGAGCTGGGAGGTAAATTATTATTGCGTTGAAGGTGTGAAGCTCAGGCCACAGAGAACAACGGCTCCGGCCGTTGTTTTCTTATGTCAGTGCTTCGCTCGAGCGAAAGCGTTTGCCAAAAGTGTAATCGTAAAATTCATTACAGACCGGGAGGGTGACAACGGCCAAATGCTCGGCACCCGACACCCCCCGCACCGTCGCCAGCGACTGAGTCAGCATCAGCCGCCACAACTTAATTTGGTCGTGCGACAGGTTGTGATTGCCGGACGTGCTGCACCCGATATCGACGATGCCGCCCAGCTCGACATTAAATAAGTACTCACGGTCGTCCCCCCTTGCCCCACAGATCATACAGCGGCCCAGCTCCGGCCGGTACCCGAGGCAATCGAGCAGTCGCAGCTTAAACCATAGCTCCAGGGTGGTGTCGGGCGGCCCGCTCGCCAGACCGGCGTAGGCCTCATGGAGCAGCGCGTACATCCCCTCGTGGTATCCGCTGTCGGTACCGAGACGGTTGATCATTTCAGCGCAGAGGTAGGCCAGGCGCATGCGGTCGTAATTGTCACCGATATCCAGGTGATGAATGAGCCGCGCCGACGTTACCACATCCAGGTTGCGACCCTCGGCCAACATCAACTCGCTCTCGCTGAAGAGCTCGAGGTGACCAGCCAGGCGGCTTTTAATCTTGCGTACCCCTTTGGCCACGCCTCGAATTACCCCGCGTTCGGGGGTCAGCAGCACAATAATGCGGTCGGCCTCGCCAAAGTTGTGGCGGCCGATAATAATACCGTTGGTTGCATAGGTTGCCATGCCTTTATTGTACAGGTAGGCGTGGGGCTGCTTTGACCCCCACACCTACCTTGGGCTACGCGATGATCTCAGAAATCAATCCGAGCTCTAGCGCCTCCTTAGCGCTGCAGAAAGTTCCGGGATCACATAGTTCCTTAATGCGTTTCTTCTTCTGGCCGGTGGCGCGCGCCAACACCTCAACTATCCAGTCATATTCGAATTGGGTTACGTCTTGGTTAAAGGCCGCCTCCTCAAACTGCAATTGGCGCATACCATGCGACCCGCTAGAAACCTTTAGGTCACTGTGCTGAAGCTGGTGTATGAGGAACAAAGAATGCTTGGAAGAGAGTCGTCGGTCCTTCGGCAGCGCGAGCAAAATCACCACAGCTGCCGACATACATACCCCTGTGACCACGCCGGAGACCTCTGCAACCTTGGTAAACAGGCGCAGGCGCTCATAAAGCGCTAGCGTTACGCGTGTGTTGCCGCCAGCCGAAGCAATGACAAGTACGACCGGCTTACGCTCACTCTCGGGCTGCTCCAAATACTCAGAAACGTCGGTTTCAAATTTCCCCAACATGTCATGATTCACCGTCCCCACTAGCGAAATGCGGTGATCGTAATGAAACTCCTCGACGTCCATGCAGGATCCTTTCGGATTCGAAGGGCTCTAGAAGTCTAGCGGAACTTATTGTGGATTAATGCACCTGCTTACGCAAGCATAGGCTCGATGGGATTACCCTGTACCGAGAGCCTGCATCGCCTTTGCCAAGACCTCATCGGGGGTGTGGTGGGACTTAATTAAATAGTCGGTGACACCCAAGGCGCGCGCGAGCTCGGTGTTCATATCAACTTCGGCCTCCCCTAGGTTGGTCAGTAGGATCACCGGGATCGCCCGCAGGTTGGGATGCTTCTTGATCTCCTTGAGGACGTGGAAACCATTGAGTTTGGGCATCAGGATGTCGAGCAAAATCAGTTCGGGCTCGTAATCATTCAGTAGGTCCAGGCATTCCTGGCCATTGCCCGCCACTACAATGTCGTGACCCTCGAGCTCGAACTTGGCTTGGTACATCTCCACTAAGATCCTGTCGTCTTCCACAAGCATGATTTTGGCCACTGGACTACCCCCTTTGTTTCAGGCTATTGATACGTAAAATCCCATTATAACGGTTTCTGGGCAGTTGTATAATTATTCGTTAATCCAAAAATGCTTACGTCAGAAGGGGCAGTTGTTGGGCCACCGGCAGCGAAAAGCTAAAGCGACTCCCCTTGCCCTCGCGACTGGTAACCCAAATGCGGCCGCCGTGGGACTCCACCAGGTTTTTCACGATGTAGAGACCGAGACCGGTACCGCCCGCTTGCATGCTCATAGGGTTGTAGATGCGACCGAAGCGCTGGAACAAGCGCTCGATATGGGCGGCGGTAATGCCGACCCCTTCATCGCGAACACTAGTGATGAGCTCATTGCCCTGCACCTTAAAGTCAATCACGACGTCACCTTTTGGCAATGAATATTTAATGGCGTTGTCGACCAGGTTGGTCAGGATTTGGCGCAGGCGGCCCTCGTCAGCTAGCACCAAGGGCAGTTTTTGTTTGCGATTGACTTTGAGCATGATTTGGCGCTCGAAGCCCTTGGCAGCCAAATCGGTGACGACATCGCTGATAATGGGCTCCATGGCTAGCGGCGCCACCTTCAGCCGGATCTTACCACTTTCAATGTGGCTCATGTCCAGTAAGTCCTCTACCAGACCAATCATGCGCTGGTTGGTCTGGTAAACTCGATGCAAAAAGTGAAACTGTCGGTCGCTGAGATCCCCGAAATCTTTCTTCAACAGCATGCTCAAGAAGCCTTTAATGGCGGTCAGGGGCGTGCGTAGCTCGTGTGAAACTATCGAGATGAAGTCGCTTTTGGCGGCCTCGACTTCGCGCTCGCGCTGGGTATTGCTGATGACGGCGATGCCGCTGGTAACCATGTCATCGTCATTAAAAATCGGCGAGTAGCTGATTTCAGTCCAAAGTGTGTTGCCGGCCTTGCTTTGGATGAGCTGCTGGCGTTTGGTGACCACCTCGCCCTCACCCAGCACCCGTTTGATCGGCGACAGCGCGGAGAGGTCGACCCCTTCGGGCGAAACGGTGCGCACTACGTCGGTAAACGGCCGGGTAATCACCTCGTTCATGGCGTAGCCGGTGAGCTCGGACGCGGCCGGGTTAAATCCGACCACTTTACCATCTTTATTGAAGATGATGATCCCTTCTTTGGCAAACTTAAACACCGCCTCCCAGCGCTCCCGGCGGGCGTTGACCTCATTATAGAGCTCGGCGTTTTCGATGAGGCTAGCCAGGCGTGCCGCCACGAGTCGCATCAGCTTGGTATCATGGGCATCATACTTACGCTCCCGGTGGCTGACCACAATGACACCGATGGTCTTGGAATGGAAGGCCACCGGCAGAGCCAGGATAGATTCGGCAGCGTTGGCGGGGTCGCTGGGTACATAGTTGACTGGCTTGCGGCGGACAAAGGCTTGGGCAATCGGCGTGTCCTGGTTCAGCTGGATGATAGCGGGATGCTCATTAAACTCGGTGGAAGTAGCCGCCCGTTGCAAGCGCTGGCGCTGCGGTTGGTATAGGTAGATGCTGGCCTGGGGCGACTCCGTCAGTGACATCAGCGCACCGAGGTACTCGCGATAAATTTGATCAAGACGGAACCCGATGAGGCCACTGAGCTCCGCCAAGCTGCTGAGCTCCCGGGAATGGCGGCTGGCCAGGCGCGCCATTTCGTTAGCCTCGATCGTTTTCTGGACCAGCGCGGTGACGTCGCGCGTGGTGATCATTACCCCTTCGCTCACCTGATTGCGTTGTACCTGACAGGCTACTAGTTGGAGATGCTGCAAATGCCCCTCAAACTTGGCTTCGGCGTAGAACGTAACTTCGCGGCCGCGACCCACCAACTTGAGGACGTCCTTGGGGTCCATATCAAAAAGCAGATTGTTGCTGAGGGGCTGGCTGGTGACGGCGGCAATGAAGTCGTGGCCAGCCAGCGCTCGGTTCAGCTCCTCGAAACGTGTGGTCACCGTCGTTACGACCCCCTCTTCGCTGAGCATAATCATGCCAATACTGTGGCTCTCTTGGACGATACGGAGCTTGTCTTGCTCGGTGTAGGTGCTGGTTTGATCACGCAGGCTAATCAAGCTGCCGACCACGGCGTCATCACGGCCGTAATAGGGGCTGATGAGGGCCTCGATGACGTTGTGATTGCCGTCGCGAATAACGTGGAGGATCGCCCGGCCCGAGCGCCCCTCGGCAGCCGCAGCGCAAGCCGCCGGAATGTTGCCTTCGACCTTCAACTGAGCGTCATCGAAACCACACACCGCGAATTTGTCGATTAAGGTGGCAATTGGCTGGCCGACCGCCACTGGCCGCAAACCCAGAATCCGCTGCGCCGCCGGGTTGATCGATGCCACCACATTGTCGCGGCTGACCACAATCAGCCCGTCGGGGAGACTGTCCTGCAGTCGACCGTGAATATCACTCGAAGACGGAGCCGCCGGTGGCGCCGTCGCCGTATGATGAAACCCGGATTTATTACGCGCCAAAGCCCACCCACCGTTCATTGTTACCTAGTTACGGTAGCACGCTCCTGGAAAGGCGCTCAAGCGTAAGCATCTTTGCAGTGACTCCGAGCCCGCTCCTTAGGGATAGATCTTGGCGCTGGCGATGATTTGGTTAAATTCGCTGGTATAGGTATTGGCGTCATCGGTTGAGAGCAGCATGGTTTGGCTGCGCGTGGGCACAATCACCACAATGCCATTGTGCCGTTGGGTGTCGATAGCTCCCTGAAGCTCGGTCGCGGCAATCCCCGACACTTGCACCGACTTGCTGGTAATCTGTTTCTTCTTAATTTGGGTGTCGTAGGTCTTGACGGCAGTCTGGACCGATTCATTCACGAGCTGTAAGTGAAAGGCGTGAGTGTTGATAATATTGGGCCCGGTTCCGAGATTATAGGTCACTTGGTTGGGGTCGGCGGCGAGATCCAGCGGAATCTGGTTGCTGAGGTTGTGGCCGATGTACAAGCTCCAATTTTTGGGGATTTGTAGTGAAAAAGCCCCATCGACCGGGTCGGCGGTGTAGGTGCGATACGGAAGCTCGTTGGCCTTGGTGTTGGCGACGGTATCAGTTTGCTTTTGAGCGGCTGCGGCTTTATCGGCGGCCTTACTTTCGAGGGCGCTCAAGTTGCGATGAATGTAGGTGTTGTCGCTGTAGGCCAGGATTGCCAGGACGGCGAACAACAGCATACCTAAGCCCAAAAAGATGGTAAGTACCAGGTGGAGACTGATTGCGCCGCGCTGTTGCATATTGCTTATGGTTATACCATGGGGCGGCGAATGTATGCAACCCCTAGGGGTAGCGGTACAACTGGGTATTGTAGGTGGTCTTGACCGGCTTGCGCGGCAACTCAAAGACGTAGCTGACCACTTTGGTTGGGCGCTTCAGCTCGCGGGCCAGCTTGCGATCGAGCCGATTGATGAAGCGCTGAATCATAAAGACATAGACCACATCGGTTTCGGGCAGCTGGGCCTGCCACAAATCGCCCAGGTGAATGGTTACCAACTGTCGGTAGCGCCAAGTCGCTGCTAGCGACCACAACCACAGCAGCGGGTTAATTTCATAGCCGATGGCCCGAGCGCCGCGCCGCGCCGCCGCCTTCAGCAGCCGGCCGTCCCCCGACCCCAGGTCAACCACGGTTTGTCCGGAAACTACATCGGCTAGATCCAGCGCCGCCTCGACATCCGGACGGCGAATTGGCAGGTACGGCGCGCCAATAAAGGCACCAATCCCGAAGCAACCGGCTAGGAAGGCCAGTACCCAATACCAACCGTTCATGGGCATAATGTCGGTTCCTCGGTGTCGGAGTCGTCCTCGGCTGACGGAGCCTCATTCGGATTCGCGGGCGCATCGAACCGCGCCTTAATCTTCTCCACCCGATTCTCGACTTGCTGGAGCTCCCGCTTGAGCTCGTCGGCCAACTGCATCCCCCGTTCGAACTTGGCCAGGGCGGCGTTCAAATCAACCTCGTCAGATTCAAACCAAGCCGTAATCGTTTCTAATTCTTTGAGTTTAGCGCCGAAGTCCAGCGCGTCTTTAGTCATCATCCACCCTAGTTTTAAGCGTTCCTGCGGCTAATTGTATCATGAGGGAATTACCAGGCGACACCTGATCGGCGGCGGTTACCACCCGCTCCTTGTGGCGCACGATGGCGTAGCCGCGTTTTAGGGTCGCTTTAGGATCGAAGCTAGCCATCAGCCGTTGCAGACCGGCCAGCTTTTGGCGCTGGAGTTGCAGGATTTGGCGTTGTGAATGTAACAGGCGCCCTTCTAGTGTTTCCACCCGGGCCCGCGGCAGACGCACAAAGTGCTCAAGCGCCGCAACCTGGTGGGCAATGGCATGGCCACGTTCGGCAATGGCGCTCCCGAGCGCCTGCTCCATTTGGCGGCGCAAATTGGCTACCTGCCCCATGACTTCGGTACGGTCCGGTACCACCAAGCGAGCGGCGTCGGTGGGTGTGGCGGCGCGCTGGTCGGCCGCAAAATCCGCCAGGCTGATGTCGACTTCGTGTCCCACCCCCACGAGCACCGGCACACGGCTAGCGGCAATCGCCCGCGCCACCGCCTCGGTATTAAAAGCTTGAAGATCTTCCAGACTGCCGCCGCCGCGAATCACCACCAGTACTTCGGGCGGCGTAGCCATCTCGTTAAAATAGCTGATGGCATTGATAACTTGATCCGGCGCCGCTACACCTTGCACCTGAATATCCGCCAACTGCACATCCAGACCGCCCCAGCGCTGCTCTAAAATCTTAATGAAGTCGGCGTAGGCCGCCGAGGCACCGGAGGTAATCAGCCCGATCCGTTGCGGGAACCGCGGCAGCGGTCGTTTGCGCGCTGGGTCAAACAGCCCCTCCTGCTCTAATTTGGCTTGAAGTAGCTCAAAGGCCCGCTTCAGCTCCCCTTCGCCCGCCAGCGCCACCGTCTTGGCGGTAAAGCTGAATTTACCCCAATGGGTTACTTTCGGTACACCGCCAACCCGCACTTTCATGCCGTCTTCCAGCGGCACTTTAAGTTGGTAGACGGGCATGAAACACGGCAGCGTGGCGTCGCCGTCCTTCAGGTCGAAAAATACCCACTTGCCTTGATTCACCTTAAAGCTGGAAACCTCACCCTCGACCGTTACGGCCGGGAACGCAAAACTTAACGTTTCATTAAGAATATCGAGAAAGGCTTTGACGCCAATGATCTGGTCGGATGGGGGTTGCATAGGTTTAGTATAACGTTCCCTCCCTCTCTTCCAAAAACGATACACGGATGTGTATATGATCCGTGTATGTTAGTACTCAAATAGTACTCAGATCTGTGTATCGTTTTTTGCGCTACAATGGCCTCATGCAAACTATCGCCATTTTGGGCCGCCAGCCGGAGTTTGGGCTGGTGGAGTTGGAATCATTATTCGGGGCCAATGAGATAAAGCCCTGGGGCCCAACCGGCGCTTTACTCACCAACGAACCCGATATCAACACCTTGGGAGGCATCCAGAAATTGGGGCGCATCCTCTACCGTGGACCTGCGCGTAACCTGAACGAAGCCCCCATCAGCTTGGACGATTTGCCCTTACGCGCGAGCAAAACCAGTTTTGGCCTGAGCTATTACGGCCTCCGCGCTACCCCACGGTTCGTGATGCAGACGGGACTGACGCTGAAGAAGCGGCTGAAGGGCCGCGGTTCCTTGCGACTGGTGGCGCCCCAAACCAGCACTGCCCTTTCGGCTGCCCAAGTAAAATTTAATGGCCTAATCCAAAACGGCTTCGAACTGCTCATCGTGATGAATCAGCAGGAAATGGTCGTGGCAATTACCACACAACTCCAAGATATTGACGGCTATGCAGCGCGGGATTACGGCCGCCCCAGCCGCAGCGCTAAGATCGGAATGCTACCGCCCAAGTTAGCCCAAATTATCATCAATACGACACACGCACCCCTGGTGTACGACCCTTTTTGCGGGACTGGGGTCGTTTTGCAAGAGACGCTGCTGCTTGGCCGACAGGCCGCCGGCTCAGATAGCGCCGAGGCGATGGTTGAAAGCACCCGTGAGAATCTGGCGTGGTTGCGACGTTTGCGCCCCGAACTCCCGGAAAGCCGCGTCGCAGTCGCTGACGCCCGCACTATTGAACTACCCAAGCCACCCCTCGCCATTGTTAGCGAAGGCTACCTCGGCCCAAATCTGTCGAAGGCTCCCTCGCCCCAGCGGCTACGCGACTTGCAAGCCGAGATGTCAAAGCTCTACGCCGACTCCTTGCGCCACTGGGGCGGCCAACTCAAAGCTGGTGCCGAGGTCTCTATTACTGCGCCGGTATGGTACGCCGAAAATAAGCCCAAAGCTACCGGCATTATTGACCGCTTACCTGATTTGGGGTATACTCTGGTAAGTTTTAACCACGCCAATAGTCGGAATTTAATTTACCGGCGCAGCGGCCAGTCCGTCGGGCGCCAACTATTAATCTGGAGGAAGCAATGAGTCACGTAAAAGCCGGTGGTACAGCCAGAAATGTCCGCGATTCAGCAGGTAAGCGCCTTGGCGTGAAGCTGTTTGGCGGCGAAGATGTCCAGCGCGGCAGCATTATTGTGCGCCAGCGCGGTACCCGCATGGAGCCAGGCGCGGGAGCTGCTCTGGGTAGTGACCAGACCATTTATGCCACCCGCGACGGCCAGGTTCGCTTTACGACCAAACAAGTGACCAAGTTTACCGGCCAAAAAGTCCGCCGAATGTTTGTGAGCGTTACCTAGCCCCTCTCTTCACCCTGTCTGGCGAAGAGCGCATTTATCAGATATAATGTCTTCGGTTTTGTACCTATTCCCTCCAAAGACGAACAGGAGCAATAACTATGTCCGGCATACTACCTTTTTGGCTCGCAGCGGGCATTTGCATCGTTTGCTGCGTCTTGGGTTGCCTTGTGCTCTTTTGCCTCATTCTGATGGATTTGGAAGGTGGCCGGGAAGCCATGGTTGCGCTCATCGTTCTCGTGGCTATTGGCTACTTCTTCGGGGTCCAGCCCATGCAAGCTAAAAATGCCAGTCATGACCAACGCATCGCCCAACTTCTCAGCGTTGCTTTCCCAGGAATGAAGGCTATTCACGTAAAAAGTGAAGGTAGAGAAGCCAGCTACCACATAAGATCGTCACCCGGTTTCGTATGTTATGCCGAGGTCAACATCGCCCACGGACGACCAGCGATAGTCGTCATCAGAGGCGGCTCAAACTGCGAAAAAAACCTGACAAACACGCCTGTCACAACCTGAACGTAGAGACCCGCTGCAGCGACGCCCGCTTCGGCGGGCGTTTTCTTTCTGGCAGCGGTACTCTCGCCCAAAATCGATACACGGATCCGTGTATGTTAGTACTCAGATAGTACTCAAATGTGTGTATCAATTTTGTAAGTACTAGATCGACGCCTGCATAAAAGCGGCAAATAGCGGGTTGGGCCGGCTCGGTCGGGACGTAAATTCGGGGTGGAACTGACTGGCTACATAAAACGGGTGGTCAGTCAGCTCGACCGCCTCGACGAGCTTGCCGTCGGGCGAGGTTCCGACAATGCGCAGGCCGCCGGTCTCGATTCGGTCGCGGTAGTCATTATTAAATTCATAGCGGTGGCGGTGGCGCTCCTGTATCGACTCTTTGCCGTAGGCCGCAGCCGCCTTCGAACCCTTCACCAGCTTGCAAGGATAATCACCCAGCCGCATGGTGCCGCCCTTATCGACCACCTTCCGTTGCGAATCCATCAGCGCAATAACCGAATGCTTACCTTTCGGATCAATCTCCATCGTGTTGGCGTCTTTGAGGCCAGCGGCGCGGGCTGCCGCAATCACCGCAACCTGCAACCCCAAGCACAGCCCCAAGTACGGAATTTGGTGCTCGCGGGCGTAGGCCGCCGCCGTAATCTTGCCTTCGACCCCTCGCGAACCGAAGCCGCCCGGCACAATGATGCCGGCCAAATCCTGTAAATGCGCCGCCGGCCCATCCTTCTCGATTTTTTGGGCATCCACCCACACCACTTCCGGTTTGCGCCCCAGGCTCCAAGCCGCCGCCCGAATCGCCTCGGTGACGCTCATGTAGGTGTCCTCGTGATCCATGTACTTGGCCACCACACCAATCCGCACCGAGGGCTTGGCCGGGTCGGCAATCGTCTTGGTGAGCTGGCGCCACGCCCGCAAGTCTGGTTTGCGCGTCGGGAGCCCCAACTGCTTGCACATGTAATCGGCGATGCCGGATGATTCCAGCGCCAGCGGTACCTCATACACACTATTGGCCGTTGGCAGAGCCACAATCGCCTTTCTATCGAGGTTGCAGAACAAGCTGATCTTGCGTAGCACCTTTTCCTCAACCGGGTGTTCGGCGCGAGCAAAAATAACGTCGGTGGCCACCCCGGCCCCCTGGAGATCGCGCACGGTATTCTGCGCTGGTTTGGTTTTGAGCTCCTTGCTGGCATCCAGGTACGGCAAATAGACCACGTGGCCGCAAATAACGTTCTCTACCCCCACCCGGTGCCGGAACTGCCGCAATGCGTCAAGGTTGGGCAGACTCTCGTAGTCGCCCACCGTACCACCGATCTCCACAATGTGGATATCGTAACCTTTCCCGGTTTTCAAAATACTCTCCTGGATGGCGTCGGTAACGTGCGGGATGACTTGGACCGTCTTCCCGAGATACTTACCCGCCCGCTCGTCGGCAATCAGCTTAGTATAGATCTGTCCGTTCATAACCGAGCTACCGCGCGTCAGCTCGGCATCCAAAAACCGCTCGTAGTGGCCGAGGTCCAGATCGGTCTCGGCGCCGTCGGCAGTTACGAAGACCTCGCCGTGCTCAGCCGGATTGAGGGTGCCGGCGTCGGTGTTAAGATATGGATCGCATTTCATGATGTTGACACTATAGCCGCGGGCCTTCAAAATAGCCCCGAGCGAAGCGGCGGTTATCCCTTTGCCAAGCCCCGAAAGCACTCCACCAGTAATAAAGATGTATTTGGTTTGGGCCGTAGCCATGTCCCCCGTTTCTCTCACCCCAAGCATAAGCAGGTTTTGTTATTTATTAATGGTAGCGGTATCTGCAACTGAGCACAAGCCGCTTCAGTGGGTACCGGTACTGCCATAGCCACCACGGTCGGGAGCGTCCAAGCGGTCGGCTTCGACAATCTTCACCTCAACCTGGGCCATCGGCACCAGTTGGGCAATGCGCGTACCGCGGCTAATCGTCACCGCCGCATCGGTTGGGTTGAAGACCAGGAACATATACTCATCGTTGTCGCCCTTAAAGTCGTGGTCGAAGATGCCGATGCCGTTGGAGGGCATCAATCCGTACTTGTAGCAGGAGCTGCGGGCAGCCAAGAGCAGCCAGCAGCCGGGCGGAAACTCGATCGCCACGTTCAGCGGGATCTGGCCAAAGCTCCGCGGTGCAATAGTGGTGTCGAGCCGGGCGTACATGTCGTACCCGACGGCACCCTCGGTTTGGCGCGCCGGCAGCGGCAGCTCCTTATCGAAACGCTTGATTTTTATGGTAACGGCTGTCACTGGCGTATTGCTCCCATCCGCCTACGAACTGACCACCTGAATGGCCTTATCGAGCTGGGGGTCGCGACCGGTATCAACGTCGGCCTGGTTCTTATCAACCTTGATGTCCGGCTTTAACCCGACCTTGTCGATCCCCTTTCCGCTCGGTGTAAACCAGTGCGCGATAGTAACTTTAAGCTCGGCGCCGCCCGCCAGTTGCTCAATTTCCTGAACACTACCCTTGCCGAAGCTCTGGCCGCCGATCAGCCGCGCGCCGATATTGTCGTGCAAGGCGCCAGCGGTAATCTCGCTGGCCGAGGCGCTGCCGCTATTCATCAGCACAACTACCGGAAGACCGACCAACGGGCCGTCATTCTGGGTGCGCAGCTTGTCGATCGATTGACCGTTGTGACGCTCGTCTACCACCACACTGCCGGCTTTAGTAAATTGCGTCACCGTCGCTACCGCCGCGTCCAAGTAGCCACCCGGGTTGTCGCGCACATCCAAGATGATGCTCTTAGCGCCCTGGCTCTTGAGCTCGCTGGCCGCCTGGGCGATCTTAGCAGAGGTGTCCTTGTTGTATTCGGTAATGTTGATGTAGCCAATGGTGTTGGTCCCGCTGGCGTCCGCCTTCATGCTCCATGTCACACTAGGCACGCTGATGACGTCGCGGGTAATCGTGATGTCTTGAGGAGCACTCGAGCCGCGCAGGATCGTCAGCGTCACCTTGGTGCCCTTGGGTCCGCGGATCTTCGCCACCGCGTCATCCAGCGTCAGCGTCGAGCTGTCTTGGTGGTTAATGCCGGCAATGATGTCGCTGCTGCGCAAACCGGCCTTGGCCGCCGGCGTACCGGCCACCGGTGCGATCACCGTCAGCTTATTATCTTTAATGCCTACCTCGACGCCGACGCCGGAAAGTGTACCGCTCAGCTGGTCGTTGAGCGATTTGGCTTGCTGTGCCGTCAAATATACCGTATAGGGATCGCCGGTGGAAGACACCACTCCGGCCCGCGCCCCATCCATCACCTTATTGGGATCGATAGTGCCGTCGTACTTGCTCTTGAGGAGCTGGTAGGTGTCGTTAAGATCGTTAAAATCTAATTTACTCTGACCGACCGACCACGTTGCCGGCACAATTTGCGGCGTCACCTGACCACCGACGAACGCCAGCACCATCAGTATCAGCGCCACACCAACCGATTTATAAGGAATATGCGGTAGCTGCTTCAAAGACGCCTTTCGTTCCTGCTCAAAGGATTAATGGATAAAGCTCATGTCGGCGATGGGTACGTTGTAGCGGGTGTCGTACTGAAGAGGAAGCCAGTTGTACTCGGCGACATCAATGGTACCGCCGTGCACGCCGATAACAATTGCTACGTGGCCGACGCCTCCGGCGCCACTGCTGCCATTCGGGGGAAGGACGGCAATCGCACCCACCGAAGGCGTGCCATTGTGAGGAGCGTGGTTCACCCACTCGCCGGCGTTACCCCAGTGATCCGGCATGAAGATGCCGTCGTGATAGTAGTAGCGGTGCCAAGCGGCAAACGACACACACTGGCGGTAATAATAACCGTAAGGATCGACGCCATTGGGGTCATTATTCGCCCAGGGGTAACCGCCATTACTACCATCGGTGGCAATGGTGACGCCGTTTTTGGCATCCAGAGCCGCGCGCTGGGCGTAGAGGCCCTGCAGTTGGGTTTTACCGTTGGTGGCGGCCTGGTCGGCATTACTGGCTTGGCTTTGGGTCTGATTTAGTAAGATGGCTTGCTGGTTCTCGAGCGAAAGCAGCGAGTTCTGCTGGGCGGTCTGGCTAGCCAAAGCGGCGTTGAGTTCAGTTTGCTGCTGCTCCAACTGGGCCTTTAGCTGGTTGACCTGCTTCAGCTCATCTTGGACGTGGTCCTTGATTTGATCACTATATTGCTGTTTGTCGACGTAGTCGCTGAAGTTCTTACTCGATGCCAGCATCTCCAGGGGAGTGACTTGAGAGTTCTGGTAGATAGCCCTCACCTCTTCATCAAGAATTTCCTTTTTGGTAGTCAGCTGCTGTTGAGCGTCGGCAATCTGGGCATCGAGGCGTTGGGCTTTGGCTTTGTTGAGTTGGATCTCGGAGCGAACTTGCGAAATTTGGGAATCTAAAATGGCGACTTGGTTTTGGATAGTGTTAGCCTGGGAGTGGAGTTGGGCGGCTTGATTCTGCTGATTCTGAATCGAGGTACTCAGCTGGCTTATCTGATCATCGAGCGTACTGGCGTAAGCCACCGGTGTAAAACAGACAACCGCAGCCAAGACTGCGGACAGAAGTTTTACCATATGAGTTTGAGTTCGGTTTTGGTTTTGGCGCTGCACGATTTCCCTCTTGATTGGTTTTACCCCCTAACACCTTGGAGTATATCTGTTATGGTCTAGGCGGTCAAGCCTGTTATGCTGAATTATTGCTGATAGCGCTACAGCTTCAAATAGCGTTTGAGTGCGAACAGGCTGGAAGCCGCACCAATCGCCATGCCCAACACCAGCTCCGCAACGGCCACCAGGGGCGCATTGTGCTGCATATAGCCGACGACAGTACTGATATCAATGTAGTTACCCAACCGCGGTGCCGCGGCCAACACCACGCCGTAGATGAAGATCAGGGCCACCACTGCCGCAATCATGCCATACAACGCCGCCTCAAAAATGAACGGCCCGCGAATAAACCAGTTGGTAGCACCCACTAGTTTCATAATCTCGATCTCCTCCCGCCGCGTAAAAATCGCCATCCGGATAGTATTAAAAATGATCAGCGTCGAAATAATAATGAACAGGATCGAGGCCACAAACCCCGTCGCCCGAAAGAAGTTGGCCGTTTGCACAATTTTATCGATGGTGGCCTTGCGGCTACCGCTGTAACTAATGGCGTTTTGGTCGCCGGTAAGCAACTTCTTATTGTTGGGCTGGTTGACCACCTCCACAACTGGGTCGAGGTTGTTGGGGTTCTTGGCCTTGATTTGCAATGAGGCCGGCAAGGGGTTGTCGGCAGCCGTGACCGCTTCCAGCAGTTTGGGGTTATTGGCGTTCTGCTGCCGATACTCCACCAACGCGTCCCCCTTAGACACAAACTTGACGGCTTGGACGTTGGGTTGTTGCAGCAACTGGGCCTTGAGGGCATTAATCTGATCCGGCGTGTCGGCGTCGCTTAAAAAGACCGAGACGTCGATCTTATTGACCACGCCCTTGATCGTCGAGGTTAGCGCTTGGTTGGCAATGTAAGAAACCGCCACCAAGCTCAGGGTCACCGTCATGACGGCGGTGGCGGCGGTCGACAGCCAGGCATTGCGCACAAAGTTGTGCAGGCCGGTCTTGGTGATACGCGCAGCAGTCAGCAGGTTCACAGCGCGTACCTTCCCTGCTCCTCGTCTTTGATGATGCGACCGCGCTGAATCGTAATCACCCGCCGCTTCAAGGCGTTGACGATCTCTTTGTTGTGGGTAGTAAGCAGCACGGTCGTACCAAAGCGATTGATTTTTAATAAGAGCTCAATGATATCCCACGATGTCTTGGGGTCGAGGTTGCCGGTGGGCTCGTCGGCAATGAGGATTTTGGGCTGGCGAACCAGCGCCCGCGCAATCGCCACGCGTTGGCGTTCACCGCCGGATAACTCGCGGGGAAAGCTTTTGCCTTTCGTGGAAAGCCCTACCAGTTGCATCATCCGGGGCACGCTGCGCTTAATTTCGCGGTTAGAAGCCCCCGCGACTTCCAGCGCAAAGGCTACGTTCTCAGCCGCATTCCGGTTAGGCAGGAGCTTAAAGTCCTGAAACACTACCCCAATACGGCGGCGCAAGTGCGGAATGTTCTTATATACAATGGTGTCGTAGTCGAGGCCGCCCACGATAATCTTGCCCGATGTCTGGATTTCTTCGCGCGTCATCAGCTTAATCAGCGTGGACTTACCGGCGCCACTGGCCCCTACAATACTTACAAATTCCTTAGGCTGAACATGCAAATTCAGCCCGCTCAAGGCAATTTGCTTGTTGGGATACATCTTGGTCACGCGGTCAAACAGGATCACGTGACTATGGTATCACTTTTTATAGCTTTTGGAAGGTAAGCATAAGTTTTGTAGCGGCGGAGCAAACCCTCTTTGCGCGAGTAGTCTATCCCCCTAGCGCAATACGCCTAAAATTGGACTATTCGTATTGAGAACAATAGTCCAATTTTAGGCGCTTTAAAAAATAAGTGGTTACGTTGCGTTCAGTTGCGGGCAATATGTAATGCAAGCCTTAAGCAGATTTGCCCACCCTACTATCCAAATAAGCATCGATAAATGGCTCAAGCCCACCATCGAGCACCGCTTGGGCCGCACTGGTCTCCGCGCCCGTCCGATGATCCTTCACTTTGGTATACGGATGCAATACATACGAACGGATCTGGCTTCCCCATTCTGCCGACTTCTGCGGACCACGCAGCTGGCTTAGCTCCTCGGCCTGCTGCTCCAGCATCAGCGCCGTCAACCGCCCCTTCAGGATTGCCAAGGCCTTCTCCTTATTTTGCAGTTGCGAGCGCTCGTTTTGAATCGACACCACTGTACCGGTAGGAATGTGGGTGATGCGCACCGCCGAATCGGTGGTGTTCACACTTTGGCCGCCGTGGCCACCGGAGCGAAACACATCCACCCGCAAATCCTTCTCATCCACCTCGAACTGCTCAGGGTGTTCTAAGTGCGGCAGCACCTCCACCATCGCAAAACTGGTTTGGCGCAAATTATCAGAATTAAACGGACTCAACCGCACCAGCCGATGCACGCCCTGCTCGCCCTTCAATTTGCCATAGGCATAGGCGCCATGTACCTCCACCGTTACGCTCTTCAAACCGGCCTCCTCGCCGTCGGAGCGATCAACCACCTCAGTCTTCCACCCGGCCGCCTCGGCATAACGCAAGTACATCCGCAATAACATTTCGGCCCAATCCTGGGCATCGGTACCACCGGCGCCGGCGGCAATCGTCAGAATCGCCCCCTCCCGATCGTGTTCACCGGATAATTTCAGTTCGAATTCCTTAGCCGCATACCGCTCCTGCAACCGACCCAAGTTCGCCTCCAGATCCTCGCGCAGGCTACCGTCGCCCAGCTCTGCTAGCTCGCCGGCTGTCACCGCATCCTGCTGCAACTGCTTCCAGCCCTCTAGGTGCTCTTTCAGTCGCGCCGCCTCCTGGCTTACCGCCGCGGCCTCTTCCCTATCCTCCCAGAAGTCCGGCTGTCCCATCTTTTTTCCCAGCTCCGCCAGCCGTTGCGCATCGGCGTCAGTTCCCAGCCGCTGCATCGCCGATTCGATGCGCAGCCGCAGTTCCGTAAACTGTTTCGCAAGTGATTGCATGATACCTAGTATACAAGCTGCCCCAACGCAAAAAACCCCGCCTTCATAAAGAAGAGGGGTCCTTTGCTGCTTGCGCGTTAAAAGCGACAAGCGCCAACTAGAGTTACGGGGCCGAAGCCCCGAGCTCTAGGAGGGGTCCGCAATTACTTACGGTTAAGCAGTTTGTCGGCCAAAGCCTTCTTACTGCGGCGGTAGGCCATCACGCCGTAACCGATGGCACCGGTACCACCAACGCCAGCCAAAGCGGCAAGCTCGTCAGCACCAGTCTGCGGCAAGGCCGCAGGGGCACCAGGAGTGGCGGGAGGGGTAACCGAAGGAGTCACCGGGGTCGGGCAGTTAACCTTCGCTTTAAAGTTTACAAACTCACCGGTAGAACCGTTGAGGTCACCAACATTGATGCCGTTACCGGCAATCCCGTCGGGCAAGGTCTTGACCAGGTGGCCACTACCGTCAAAAAGCTGGGTAGTGCCGTTCTCATAGGCAACACCTTGGGCGGAACCTAAGTTAACGTTTACGGTACCACTGGTACCGGTCGTGCCACCAGCATCGGGGGTAGCGGTCATGGTTGAAGTACCATTGCTAGGCAAGGTAGCGTTCACCATGATGTTAGACAACTTACCAAACTCAGTGTTGTGCAGGGTAATACTGTATTCCAACTCGTCACAAGCGTTAGCATTGATGGAGTTAGAGTAACTACCATTTTGGGTTACATCTTTTACTTTATATACCGCGCCGCCTGCAAGTTGGCCCGGGCTGCCGGCCATTACTGGCGACAAAGAAACGGTAGTAGCAATGGCGGTTACACCAGCCAAAGCCACAACTTTAGATAGATTTTTCATAATCAATCTCCTTTTCATATAACAAGTTATTGTTAATGGTTAATGTCTCTAGCTGGATAGTCATGGAACTTCAAGTTGGGGTGACCCCCATGCGCAGGATTGCGCACGGGGGTCGGATTCGACTACTGCGTCCAGTGCTAACTGGGGTTGACGGGTTCGGGCTCGATCTTGAACTGGGTGTACTTTTCGACTTCCAGATCTGTAACCGTGTCGATAACCGTCACAGTGATTCGATCTTCTCCGGCCCCACCAGGGACCTCAGTCGGCGGTTCATACGTCAGCTTCTCTGTGGCAGTACCACCGGGAACGCTGAACGTCTTCGTGCCGGTTGTTGGGTTGTCCCGCGGGTTCATCCTGCCGAATTCCGGCGAGATGACGATCTTTCCGCCGTCACCGTTAGGCAGATTCGCCGTCACTTCAAAGCTAGGCGACGTAAGCCCAATCGGGACATCGTTGAGCATTGTCATGCTCAGGATCTTCGGCGGGCTCGGCGGCGGTTTGCAAGTTTCCTTGCATTCGCAGGTTTCGCACGGAGGCGGGGGCGGCGGAGGTGGTTCACACCCACAAGGGGGAATGACGACCACTTCTTCCTTGCACGCTTCCGCTATCCCGGTTCCACCAGTGCCACCGGTTGTACCAGTACCGCCTGATCCGGCGGCAGTACAGATGTTCGTCGTTTCCGGCGCACATGAGCCAGTTCCCTGGCAGTTCACGACAACCACGTTGCAGCTTCCCTGCGCCTCGCCCACACCCGACAGATTGCCGGAGTTGTTCGAGTTGCAGTTGCCCGCGCCGCTGGTCTTGGGACCTTCTGTTACGATCTGCACGCACTGGTTATTTGAGCTTGGGCTCTTCGTAAATCCAGCTGTGCAGGACGGGGGCGGCGGAACGGCCTTCTTCTTGGCCTTGTGCTTCTTGTGTGACTTGTGAACCCAAATCACCACCCTGATCTTGCCGGTGTTCAGGTTCCAACACGAAGTCGGGAACCCCTGAGTAACCGTGATTTCCTTTGGGACACATCCCTTTTCGCCGGGGTGAGCGCAAGCACTCTTCCCGATTGAAGCAGGGACCTTAACCGCCACATGCTCGCCTTTAAACAAGGCGCGGCCGCCGGCGCCAAAAACGCCACCGGAGCCATCACAGCCATGGTTCTTGGTAGTCACAGAAACTGCGACCTTGCCGATTACCAGCTGGCTGATCACTTGCTTGGTTACCGAGCCGTTGAACGACTTGATACCCATGGCACTGCCGAACTGACCGACAACGCCATTGGCAGCGAAGTCGTGCACGTTAACGGAGATGTTGTCTCCGCCACGAGCACAGGCGCCTTTGTGCGCCTGGTGTACGTTGGCCGAAGCCGTTGAGACTGAAATCCCCATCACCACCATGGCGATGAGGGCGATGAAGATGGCCTTGAGGCGCATCGTGCTCTCCTTCGTGTAGTGGGACGGGTGGGTTGCTGCGTGAAGCTCACCCCGACTTCCGGGGCGAGCCATTCTCTTAGTGATCATGGCCACATCTCCTTGGTCGGTTTGAGGATCGTGGTTGGCCGTACACACGATCAAGCTTGATTGCTACAAAACTGCAGACATACTGTGGGCGGCACAAGTACATCTGCAGAAAAGTAGCAACCAGGCAATCGGTGTGTGACCTGTAGTTTTGCAGTAGTCGGATGGATCTTGATGACCCATGACTATCCAGCTTGTCAATGATCCCTCGTTGGCGCTAGTAACTCCCGTTACCTGCCCACCTCAGAGTTAATGTAGCATAGTATCATGCTTATGCATTTTTGTCAAGGATTTTAGTGCATTATTCTTATGTATATTTACAGATACATATTGATATAAGGGTGTATCTTTGTGCTATATGCTAGTAATAATTGCTAATTGGGGAGGAGGGCGGCCGTAGCCGCCCTCCTGAAACTGCTTATTTCTTACCCCTGACCCTCGCAGTGTTGGGTTTGGCTAACTCCGGAACCTCCGGTGTCTTTTGCTACCGGTTCGCCTTCATTGGTAGGTGTCACCGGCGGGGTGAATCCTGGTCCGACGTCTACTGCGATGTAGCACACGGCCCCTGAACCAGTGCCGGTTGGAACCGGCGGCGACGGCATTTGCACCACTTTGTAAGGCGGCCCGATTTCTTGCCGAGCGGTTCGGACTTCTCCGCTACTGGTTTCAGAGCTGCCGACCAAGACCGTTTTACTGGTCGTGATCACCTCTTCGATGATGGTGTTGGCTTCAGCCGGAGGCTGCGGTGTCTTGGTGGTGGTCCGATACACCGTCGCATCTCGAATCGTTATGTGCGGCCCCTTAAACCTGCAGTGATGCCGGCGCTGGTAAAACCGCGCTTCATCAGCCACACGGGAAGTCTGCACCGTCACGGCGTAGGTCACTCCACCCTCGGTTACTGGCGGAAGTGATACCGTCGGACGGGTGGTTTCCCTCGGTGGGCCGTAGTAGTTGCAGGGATGAACCGCCAAGCGTCGCGCAGCTGCGCTCGCGGTGCTGGCCAAAGCCAGAACCACAGATACGGCAAGGAGGGGTCCGAAAACTCCACACCTTCTCGATACAGTCATTACGCGACCTCCTCAGGTCATCTGCAATTGGGTAAGAATAAGTTGTCGGGGTACTTCTTAGTGAATGTTACACTATACAAGCTTATGTTACATTTGTCAATGCTAACGCCGCGTCTTTTGCTTCTTGGCGGCGCGGCGTTCGGCCCGTCTGGCTGCCCGGTTGCCTCCAGATTGGCCGCCGTCTCCCCCATCTGATCCCGGGCTGCCAGCTTGACTAGCATCGCTATGGGGGCGAGCCTGGGCCGCCGCTTGGGTTAAAGCTGTCTGCACCGGCTGCTCCATGGGGGTTTGGGTGATCTGGGCGCGGAGAATGGTCCCGGCAATCTCAGCTTCCATGAGGCTAATCAAGCGCTTAAATAAGCGGAAACCTTCGCTTTTATACTCTACCAACGGATCGCGTTGGCCAATGGCCCGCAGGCCGATACCCTCGCGCAATTGATCCATTGCCTCCAGATGCTCAATCCATAGCCGATCGAGAACTTGCAGATACACCAAACGCTCCAGGAGGCGCATCGTTTGAGGCGTGTATTGCTGCTCGCGGGCGTCATACAGCTGGTGGGCGTAATCAGTCAGGATGGCAGCGACATCACGAGGGTCGGCTTTCTTTACCATCTCAACCGTATCTGGACCCATTGGCAGCATGGCGGCGGCCAGCTCCAGCACCCGCTCGGTTTCCATAATGCCAGTGCGATCATCGGTGTGAGCGGTAACCAGGGCGTTAAACTCGATTCCGAGCATCGGCTCAATTTCTTTACGCAAATCGGCACTGGTGAGAGCGCGGCGGCGGCGCGAGTACACCGACTCACGATGCTTGTTCATGACGTCGTCGTATTCGACTAGCTGCTTACGGGTGTCGAAGTTGTGGCCCTCCACCTTCTTCTGGGCGCTTTCGAGCGAACGGCTCACCACCGGGCTTTCCAGGGGTACGCTGTCGTCGAGGCCGAGGGTTTGCATCAGATTACCAACCCGTTCGCCGCCAAAGATGCGCATCAGATCGTCTTCAAGGGAGACATAAAAGCGGCTGGAGCCAGGATCACCTTGGCGTCCAGATCGACCACGGAGCTGGTTATCGATGCGGCGGGACTCGTGCCGCTCGGTGCCAATCACATGCAGGCCGCCCAGATCGGCCACGCCGTCGCCCAACACAATGTCGGTACCGCGTCCGGCGATGTTAGTCGCCAGCGTTACTGCCCCCTTCTGGCCGGCAGCCGCTACAATCCCCGCCTCCTCCTGGTTGTTTTTAGCGTTGAGAATTTCGTGGGGCACCTTTGCCTGGTTCAGCATAGTAGAGAGCATCTCGTTCTTGGAGATCGAGACGGTACCGAGAAGCACCGGTTGGCCCTTCTGGTGGCGCTCCTTCACGTCAGCTACGACTGCCTGAAACTTCCCCATCTCGCTGCGATAGATGCGGTCGGGGTGATCCTGGCGCACCATCGGCTGATGGGTCGGAATAGTCGTAACTTCGAGGGAGTAGATCTTGGCGAACTCCTCGGCCTCTGTGGCAGCCGTACCGGTCATACCAGCCAGCTTGTTATAGAGGCGGAAGTAGTTCTGGAAGGTGATGGTAGCCAAGGTGACAGATTCATTCTGGATGGTAACTCCCTCCTTGGCCTCGATAGCCTGGTGGAGACCCTCACTGTAGCGCCGGCCGTGCATCAGGCGACCCGTAAATTCGTCGACAATAATAATTTCCCCATCTCGAGACACGTAGTCGCGGTCCTTCTTAAACAGCGCTTCGGCCTTCAGGCTTTGCTCAACATGGTGGACATCCTCGATCATGCCCGCTTCGTAGACGTTTTCGACGCCGAGCGCCTTCTCCAACTTCACAATCCCCTCATCGGTAATGCTGACGGCTTTGAGCTTCTCGTCTACCAGATAGTCCTCTTCTGGCTTGAGGGTGCGGGCTAACCGGGCAAACTGAAGGTATTTGTCGGTACTCTCCTCGGCAGGGGCGGAAATGATCAACGGGGTACGGGCCTCATCAATCAAGATGGAGTCGACCTCGTCGACGATGGCGTAGTTGAGCGGGCGCTGCACCATCTGGGAAGCATCTGACACCATATTGTCGCGCAGGTAGTCGAAGCCGAACTCGTTGTTGGTGCCATAGGTGATATCGGCGGCATAAGCCTCCTGGCGGCTAACCGGCCGCAAATTACGTAACCGAGGGTCGTCGGCAGTCTCATCTTCGAACTCCGGGTCGTACAGATAGGCGGCCACGCCAAAGGTGGCTTGCGGCACAATAATGCCGGTAGTCAGGCCCAGCTTATGAAACACTTGGGCCATCCAGCCGGCATCACGTCGGGCCAGATAGTCGTTGACGGTAACGACGTGGACACCTTCGCCGCTAAGGGCGTTCAGATAGGTGGGGGCGGTCGCCACCAGGGTCTTACCCTCACCGGTGCGCATCTCGGCGATTTTGCCTTCGTGGAGCACAATGCCACCCACCAGCTGGACGTCGTAGTGGCGCTGGCCGATGGCGCGCGTAGCGGCCTCGCGGACAGTCGCGAAGGCTTCCGGCAGCAGGGTGTCGAGCTTCTCGCCATCCGATAGACGCTTACGCAAGCTCTCGGTTTGGGCCTTGAGCTTGGCATCGGTAAGCTTGGAAATCGTGGCTTCAAGAGCGTTAATTTGGTTAACGCTCAGTTCGGCCTTGGTAATTTCGCGGGCGTTAGAGTCGCCAAAAATGCGGGATATCAGCTTCATAACCTGAGTATTGTAGCATGAAAACGGCTTGCAATATGCCCGGGGGAGGGTGCATAATGCTTATGTCTACATCAATCTCAATCAACCGAGGAGGATGTGATGTGTAGAGTAAATCCAGGCGTCGGGGATTGCGACCTCACCTGCTGTGCGGTCGACTGCCGGTTGGTGCGGTGTCAACAAAAGCCGCACACGCTTACCGGATCGAAGCGCAGATGGCTCTGGGAGGTCGCCGATGTGGCGCAAGCAGCAGTACACAGCCCTCCGGCTGACCTCGCTGTTCTGCGGGTAAAGCTACGGGAATGCTTCGAGAAGGAAGCGCCGCAAACCGGAGCGGCCGACATCACCGTACCGAGTACCGAGGCCAACTGCCTCCATGAGATCTATCGACTGGCTGGCCGAGTGGTCAATGGCCACATCAGCTACGAGGAACTGCTCGAGGGCTGGGGTCGCCTCGTACCACAGCTGGAGCAGGCCCATAGTCGCTTGACCCCACTACCGGTGGCTGCCTAACCTGACCTGAGCGAGTTCGTCTCGCTCGGGTCAGGTTGACCCCTTTGCAATTATTGTATTTTAATAACGGATTAGCTCTCGGTGTCTCCGCTATCGGCGGTGTCCGTAGCCGTCAGTTCGCGGCCTACCACCTTATTCCAGAGGCGCTGGCGGCGATTGCGCGCCGGTTCGTGCTTGCTTTTATAGGTAAGAATTTGGCTCTTCAGTTTTTGCTCACAGATGTCGATGGCGGCGTACATGTTGAGCGTGGCTTCACGGGCCTGTATTTGGTCACCCTTCACTTCAAAATGAACTTCACAAATACAGCGCTGATCTTGCGTCAGCGACTCATCGAGCTCCAGCACGACCCGTCCAGCCAAGCCGTCGCGGACGCGGCGCGGCAAGTAGCGATCAAGGCGGCCCAATTTGTCATCAATGTACTTGAGGATCTTAGGATCGAGGTCGTAATGCCTTCCGGTGGTTTGCAGCTGAATCATATCCCCTCCTTATAATTTATCGGCGCCGTAATAGATTTGCAGAGCTTTGGGCAGCTGCACCTCACCAGATGGCGTTTGGTGATTCTCCAGAAGTGCGACCGGCAGACGACTAAAAGCGGCGGCCGTACCGTTGAGAGTGTGCACAAAGACCGGTTTGCCATCGGCTCCTCGAGTACGAATATTCAGCCGCCGAGCTTGGTAATCAGTGCAGTTGGAACAGCTCATAAGTTCACGATACTCCTTATCGACAGGGCTCCAATACTCCAGATCGTACTTCTTGTAAGCCGGCGCCCCCAGATCAGCAGCAGCAATGCGCACGAGGCGATACGGAACTTCCAGTTGCTGACAAATCTCCTCTTCGATCTTGACCAGTTCCTGGTGCCAGCGCTCGCTCTCCTCGGCAGTGCAATAGACGTACATTTCCAGCTTATTGAACTGGTGGACCCGGTAGAGGCCCTTACTGTATTTGCCATAGGTGCCGGCCTCCTGGCGATAGGCTGGACTATAACCGGCGTAAAGGAGCGGGAGTTGATCGGAAGCGATAATTTCATCGGCGTGGTAGCCGGTGAGCGGGATTTCGGCGGTAGCAATCAGGTTGAGATCCTCGCCGTCGACCCGGTAGATCTGGCGCTCATCGCCACGGGGATTAAAACCGGTGCCGTTCATGATGCGGGTAGTTGCCAGATGGGGCACCTGCATAATGGTAAAGCCGCGCTTCTCGAGGAGATCGATGAGCATGCGCAACAGCGCCAACTCCAGCTTGACCAATGCGCCCTTGGTGAAATAAAACTTGCTGCCGGCCACCTTGGCGCCCCGCTCAAAGTCCAGCCAGTCGTTGGCTTCGGCGAGAGTTAGATGATCCTTGGCGTCACTAGGCTTGGCATCGCCCCAGGTTTTTTCCTCGCGGTTAGCCTCTTCTCCACCCTCGGGAGTTTCTGGAGCCAACAGGTTCGGAACTGATTGAGCTAGCGCTTCCAGATGTTCTTCGGCCTGACGTAGCTTGGCCTCGAGGGGTTCAAGTTTAGCCTTGGCAGCTTGGAGCTGTTTCAGCTGAGCCGCATCTGGCTTGCCCTTGACGTTGAGTTTTGCCCGGAGCTGGTCCACCTGGCCGATGAGCTCGGCCCGCTGCTTATCGGCTTTCAATATGGCGTCGATATCCACCTTGACTCCGCGAAGCTGGGCCGACTGCCGATAGCTGTCGGGGTGTTCGCGCAGGTGTTTAATATCAATCATGGTGCCTCCATTATAGCCGACCGTGGCAGTGGGAGCTATTCGATGTGAGCAATCTTGAAGGTGGTAGTGCCGGAAGGAACCTCGATTTCGACCTCTTCCCCTTTGGCTTTGCCCATGAGGGCTTGGCCGATTGGCGATTCGTTGGAAATCTTGCCTTCACTGGGGTTGGCCTCGGTGGAGCCAACGATGGTGTAAATCTGCTTGCCGTCTTCGATATCCAGGTGGACGGTGGAACCAATTGTGACTTTAGAGATGCTGCGCGGAGCCTTAATGACGACCACGCCGCGAAGGATGTGCTCGATCTCGGAAATGCGCCCCTCGATGAATGATTGATGGTCTTTGGCGGCGTCCCAGGACGCGTTTTCACTAAGGTCGCCGTACTCTTTGGCCTCCTTGAGTTCTTGGGCCACTTTGGGCCGCTGGTTTTTAACCAAGTCTTCGAGCTCAACTTTGAGCTTGATGACGCCGTCTTTGGTTAAATAAAATTCTTTTTTGGCGGTTGTATCCATAATCTGTTTTCTCCCTCCCGTACAAATGGGCTAAAAAAATCCCCGAGGTGAACCCCGAGTGGTGTTGCTGGCTAATCTGAAAGTCTAGGCGGTGGCTTAGGACGTACCTATTCTCCCGCAGGCGCTAACGTCGGTCAAGAGTTACTATTGTTAATTGCAAATATTAACAATGATTTGGCTTAGTATAGGGTTAATTTGCTCACTGAACGCATCCACCAGGTCGGGTAAAGCAGTAGGCCAGGGTTTCGCGAACAGCTGGCGCCGCATAGGTGGCACCTTCGCCGGAATTCTCGATAAGAACGACGATTTCGATCTGGGGGTTATCGAAAGGCGCAAAGGCAGTGAACCAAGCGTCGGGCTTGGCGGTGTCGGTAGTGCCAGTTTGTGCCGTACCGGTTTTGGCCGCTACCTGCACCGGGACGCTTTGAGCGATCTTGCAGCAGGCGGTGCCATAGGGTTGGTAGACGGCATCGTGCATAGCATTGCGAACGATACTGAGATCACCAGGCGCAATAAAGTTTTGGGCGAGGATTTTGGGCGCGACGGTTTGGGTAGTTTGGCCGCTAGCGCTTTCAACTGCCTTGAGGAAGTGGGGCTGAATGACTTTGCCACCATTAGCCACCGCGGCCTCGGCCACGGCCATTTGCAGAGGCGAGGCCAACAGATCGCCCTGGCCTATAGAGGTATTGTAGGTATCCCCCACCGTCCAGGGCTGCTTGAAGACCTTCTCCTTCCAGGCAGGAGTCGGTACCCGGCCGGCGGTCTGCTCGGGGATGTCGATGTGCGGCAGTTTGCCCAGACCGAATTGGTTGTAGAAGGAAGCTAGTCGGTCGATGCCGAGGCCGGCAATATTACCGAATCCACCACCAACCGTATAGAAGAAGACATCGGAGCTGACTGCAATGGCCTTGGTCACATTGACGACACCAAGGGGGCCACCCTGGCCGCTTTCGTAATCGGTGTAGGAACGATAGGTATAGGTGATGTTGGGGTCGTACTTGTTGTGGATGACAATATTGCCGGTGTCGTTGACGGTGGTAGTGGGGCTGATGACGCCGGTTTGCAGTGCGGCCGAGGCCACCAGTGGCTTGATAATGGAGCCGGTCGGGAAGGCGCCGGCGATAACTTTGTTGAAGAGCGGCTCGGCCGGATCTTTGACCAGCCGGGTGTAATCGGATTGGTTGATGCCCTTGGCAAAGAGATTGTTGTCGTAGGTGGGGAGGTTAACTGCTGCCAGTACTTCGCCGGTGGAGGGATTGAGGGCAATGCCGGCGGCCTGCGTGGCGCCGCTGGCCTGCATTTGGGTTTGAATGGCACTGCTCAGGTGGCTTTGGAGGTCGCTGTCGATTGAGAGCACTAGGTTCTGACCAGCCACGGCCGGTTTTGAGGCCAGGAGTTTGATGGGACGGCCGCTGGCATCGACCTCGGTTTGACTGCTGCCATTTTGGCCTCGCAAGGTAGCCTCGTACTGTTTTTCGATGCCGAGCTTGCCGACGTAATCGGTGGGGGCATAATCGGGGTGGGCATCGAGATCCTGCTGGTCAACACGGCCAGTGTAACCGAGAATAGCCGCCAAGGTGCCGCCATCTTGGTACTGGCGGATTGGGTTAACGTCGAGGTTGAAGGCGGGTACCGAGGTAGCCGCCTGGTCGAAATTGAGGGCGGTGTCGCGGGGAACGTTGGCGGCTATCAGACGGGGTTGGGTGGAGCTGAGGCAGTCAAAGCTGGCACGCGACGCGCTTTTATGGTTGGCGCGCTCGCCGTTGATGCAAGTGGTCTCGGCAGCGTTAGCTACATCCGTCACTGACATCCCTAGGAGATTGCCAACTTTGCCATAGAGCTGCTGCCGCTGGGCCTCGCCCATGGGAAGTAAGCTTGGTGTGACCGTGATATCGAAACTCGCCAGGTTTTGGGCCAGGACTTTGTGGTTACGGTCGTAAATGACGCCGCGGGGGGCACGAGTGATCTGTTGGCGGAGGCGGTTGCCATCGGCCAGTCCGAGATTGCGCTGGCCGCCGACGATTTGCAGCCGGAACAACTGCACGCCCAGGAGCCCCGCGACTACCAGAATGAGGATGGCAAGGATCCACAACGGGCGGCGGCTGGTGGGGGTCTCGATGGTGCCAGCGATGGCGTCGGCGGGCAGGATGGCGTCGGCCCAACGTTCGTGGCCACCCTCGTCGCGGCGGATAGTGGGACGGCCTTTACGCGGCCGCTCATCACCAGCGTACCCGAACAACGGCACCTGGCTCACCTGGGCACTCCGATCCCGAGTTCGGCAGTGACCCGCGAGCGGCCGCGTAAATTAGCCACGACCACGTACATGAGCAAGAGTAGTATCAGGTTTAGGAGTAGCTCGCGGCCGATCCGGCTAACCGCTACTCCGCTTAGCGGCGCTTTGAGGGCGGCCAGGAGTACCAGGTTGTAGAGCACGGTACCGAGGATGGCAGCGACAATACCGGTTATTACCGAAGTAGCGTGCAGGCCCAGTTGGCGGCCAGCAATGATAGCGAGGGCCGTCACCACGTAAAAAGCCATATTCAAGCCAAAATCACTACCGCTGGCAAGATCAAGGAGTAGGCCGCCACCGATAGCCGCGGCTAACGCGGGGGTGGCATCGGAAAGCAATGCCAACATGATCACTACCAGGAGCATGCAGTTAGGGATGATGCCCAGCGGGCGTACATGGCCAAACCAGGCGATTTGCAGCCAGGCCGTGGCGGCGACGGCCAGGACGCCGCCGATGAGCCGCAGCGGGCTCATTGAGGCCGCACCACGACATACACGATTTCCAACCGGTTGAACTGAATGTCGGTGGTAACCTGAGCACTTTGGAAGACCCCGTTATCTTGCTTAGTGTTGGTTTGAACGTGGCCGACAATCAGCCCCTTCTCGACATCACCTCCCAATCCGCTGGTAACAATGGTGTCGCCGGGCTTGATGGTCTCGGTTTGGGCGATTTGGTCCATCTCGAGGCCATTGCCGATCTGACCGTGAATAGTACCGGTGGGGCGGTTGGGCGCATCCTGATCGAGAGCGGCGACGCGAAAATTGGGGTCAATCACCAAAAAGACCTTGGCGGTATGGGGACCAACGTCCTGGATAGTGCCTACCAAGGTACCCTGCTCGACCACCGCCATGCCGGTTTTAATGCCGTCGGTGGTGCCGCGGCCGATGGTAATGAATTGACGGAAGTTGTCCGGTTGGTAGCCGATGACCTCGGCCGCCACTAGCCGGTCGGGAGGCAGGTCGCCGACGTTGAGCTGCTGGCGCAACTGGTCGTTTTGGGCTTTGAGTTCGGTATCCTGGCTGAGCTGCTGGCGCAATGAGGCGACCTGGCTGCGCAGCTGTTGGTTCTGGGTCTCGAGTTGTCCGGCCGAACCGGCTACCGAGAACCACCCGGCAGTGGTATTGCCGAAGCGACTAAAGGCACCTTGGAACGGCGCGGTAATCGAGCCAATGAGGCCGCTGACGGGACGGAGTGCCCCCAGCTGATAGGTCACGACCACGATTACTCCCAGGGCGAGCAGCCCGAGAAGGCGACGGTTAACGCTGCTATTGCGCCGCATCGCCTAACTCCGGGCCGAGGCTCGAAACTGGGTCGGTACGAGCATCTCTTTTAAGGAGTCGAGGTCTTCGAGCACCAGGCCAGTGCCGCGGGCCACCGAAGTAAGGGGGTCGTCGGCGATGTGGACCGGCATGTTGGTTTCGCGGTGGACCATGGCGCCCAGGCCACCGAGCAACGCCCCGCCACCAGCCAAAATAATGCCGCGGGTCATGATGTCAGCGACTAGCTCGGGCGGAGTTTCCTCGATGGTAATCTTGATGGCTTCGACGATTTCGCGGACGCTACGAATGAGGGCTTTGCGGATTTGCTCGGGGGTGACTTCGACCTCTTTGGGCAGGCCGGTAACCAGGTGGCGGCCGCGCATGGGTACGGATTTGGCGCCGGGCACCGGGTAGGCCGATCCGATGGCAATCTTGATTTCCTCCGCCGTGCGCTCCCCAATCGAGAGATTAAATTCATCGCGAGCGTATTTGACGATATCCTCGCTCAGCTCATCGCCGGCAATGCGGATGCTGCGCGCCGCCACAATCCCACCCAGGCTGATGACGGCCACTTCGGTGGTACCCCCGCCGATATCCACAATCATCGAGCCAGCTGCGTCCTGTACCGGAAGGCGCGAGCCGATTGCCGCCGCCATCGGCTCCTCAATCAGCAGGGTTTGGCGGGCACCAGCGTTACTGGCCGCGTCCTCAACCGCCCGCTTCTCTACCTCGGTCACACCTGAAGGAATGCCAATGACTACGCGCGGACGGGCTAGGAGCCGGAAGCGCTGTTTGTGCACCTTGTCGATGAAATAGCGCAGCATCTGCTCGGTGACCTCGAAGTCGCTGACGACGCCATCTACCAGGGGCCGGGTCGCCACAATACTGGCCGGCGTCTTCCCCACCATGCGTTTAGCCTCATCCCCGATCGCCAGGATCTGATTGGTCTTGGTATTGATGGCCACCACGCTCGGCTCGTTGATCACGATTCCCTGGCCGCGGACGTACACCAAGGTGTTGGCGGTGCCGAGGTCGATACCGATGTCGTGGGAGAAGCGCCCCAGGAGTTGATTAAACATTTCTGAACATTACCATCTTGACCTAGTGTACCGGAGGCCGACAGGAGTGCCAAGGTCACAATATGTGTTCAGGCGTGAACACACGGGTTATACCTGATGGCGTGAATAACTCTTGTGCTCAAACTTTGGTGATAAGTGCGTGCACGGAGCCTGCATCCATGCAGGCTCCGATTGGCGGCTAACCGCCTAGAGTGCGTATGCCTGGCAAATCCAGTACCCGGCTATTACCGCAAATAGGGTGGCATCGATGCGATCGAGCAAGCCGCCATGTGGCCCCAGGAGGCGGCCACTATCCTTAACCTTGGACCGGCGCTTCACCCCGGACTCAAACAGGTCGCCCAATGGAGCCGCAACCGCTACCCCGACCCCCAATACAAGAGCCTGGCCGATAGTGATCCACGGCTGATACAGCTTGAGCGCCAGAATGACGAACAAGGCTGTCACCACGCCGATGAAGGCACCCTCCACAGTCTTCCCTCGTGAGAGCTTAGGGGCAAGCTTAATCGAGCCAAAGGCTCGGCCGCCTAGATAGGCACCCGTATCGCTGGCAATGGTACCTGCCAGCACAAACGTCAGCAGCCATGCACCGTGTGGCAAACCGCGCAGCAAGATGGCGTGAGTCAAGCCAAGACCGATCCAGTAAATACCGAGGAGACACTTGATACTCAATACGAGCATCTCGTAGCCCTTATAGCCATAGGAGCTGGCAATCATCAATACAAACGGCGCCGGCACGATAAGTGTCGCGAGCCACCAAGCCTGACTGTCGCGCCAGATGCAGAACACGCCAACGGCAACGACTAGGGCGCCGGCCAGACGCAATGACGGTGGCAACTTTGTCATACTGGAGAACTCCGAGATACAGATCAGGCCAACGGCCATACTGACGAATGCAAACGGCAAACCGCCCGTGATAGTAATGACAGTCACGAGTCCCAGCAGCGGAAGCGCAATCAGCGTCCGCTTGCCAAGGTCCGAGTATACAGCAGTGGATTGGGCGGACATGCTGCCCCCTTTTTGAAGTATGAACAGTACTCCCGAAGTTTATGGCTTCGTGGCGCTCTTATTTATACACGCCTCAGGGACGAGCGCAAGGTTTAGATTAGTACTTTTAGGGGCCTGCAAGAGTGCAGGCCCCTGTTCAAGCCTGTGGCTGACTGGGTTCCCGGGTCGGCTGAGGCACGGCAAGCTGCCGGTGTTGGCAATGTTCCGACGTATCGACACGCCAGCAACTTCCGTGTGGAATAGGTGGTGGTCGAAAACTCGGGCAGTAGGCTTTCATAACCTGGCGGATGCCGTCTTCACCAGTCACGAGCACCAGCACGTCCGCGGCTGGGTCCTCGAGTAGCTCTTTCACGATTTCTGCCAGACTGTGCAGGGGCTGCGTAGCGCCGCCAGCAGCTTTTTTGCCGACGATAACGTCCGTCTCGGGATTGAAGCGGAAGTAACCGCGGGCGAGAAAGATGGCCGTCCTGATATTTCTACTCTTTGAGCTTGAAACGACGCGAACACTCCGGTCGACTGTCTCTCGCACCAGCAGTTGCTGTATAAGATTCAGTTGCTCAAGGGGTTGTGGTACTGGTGGGTTCACGGTTGAATCCAAAGGAATATAACGGACAACATAGAGACTGGTACGCTTGCTCACCATCACCTCTCCTCTCGTTGGCGTTCAAGAATGATGTGGATGGTAGCGCACAGCTAACGGTAGCAGTCTTCCTAGGGCTTTGCAAGATGAGCGATGACGGTGGTCATCGGTACCATCTCTGTAGACACTGCACTGCGGCGCTTAAACTCGACAGCTTTGTCTTTAAGCGTGCGTGCGCTAACGGTAAGGCGCAGCGGGCAACCGATGAGGTCGGCATCGGCAAACTTGGCACCGGCAGATTCATCGCGATCGTCGTAAATCACCTCTTTGCCGGCGGCCTGGAGGTCAGCGTAGAGCTTATCAGCAGCTTTGATGACAGCAGCATCGTCGCCGAGGCGAACCAGATGGATATCGGCCGGTGCAATGGCGGCGGGCCACATAATACCATTGTCGTCGTGCATTAATTCGGCAATCACGCCCATGGTGCGGGCGGGTCCGAGGCCATAGCTACCCATCACGACTGGCTTGACGCTGCCATCTTCATCGGTGAATTTAAGGTCGAGGGCGTCGGAGTACTTGGTTCCGAGCGTAAAGATATTGCCGACCTCGGCCGCCGCTACTTTCTGCAGATTATCCTTCTTCAGACCCAAATCCTTCACGACCTCGTCGGTGTAGACCTCCTCGTTAATGGCAATTTTCTTGGCTTTATCAAGGTAAATAGTATCTTCCCCGGCTGCGGTTACGGTTTGAAACTCGTGGGAGAACTTGGCGAAGCTGCCTCCGCTGGCAAACGTAACGTAGGTGTGATCACCAAGCCCGAGACGTTCAAAGATCTTGGTGTAGGCCGCCTGCATCCGTTCATAAAATTTGTCGTGCTCGGCTTGCGTGCGACTAAAGGAGTAGAGGTCTTTCATAATGAACTCACGGGTGCGCATAATGCCACTCTTGGCGCGGAGTTCATTGCGAAACTTGGTTTGGAACTGATAAATGTAGCGCGGTAGGTCGCGGTAGGAAGATACATATTCGCGCATCAGAGCCGTCAGGGGCTCCTCGTGGGTATTACCGAAGCCAATTTCAGTGCCGTTTTGGAGTTTGGCTTTGAACCACACATCGATTACCTTGTCGTCCCAGCGGCCGCTGGCTAGCCAGGGCTCCTTAGGCTGGAGGGCCGTCATAGCGAGTTCGACGCCACCGGCCGCCTCCATTTCTTCGCGGATGATGCCGATAATCTTATTTAAGACGCGTAGGCCCAGCGGCAGCATCACGTAAGCGCCGGCCATCTGCTTGTAAATGAAGCCGCCGCGCAACAGTAACTGGGCGCTGACGGCAGTTTCGTCCTTGGGTGCCTCTTTATGGGTTTTGGTGAAAACTTGTGATAATTTCATTACTTTTGGTGAATTCCAATGTAGGCGATGTAGTTATTGAGCATGTGCAAGCCAATGCCCGGGATGATCGAACCCAGCCGCACGTACAGAAAACATAGTAACAGGCTGAGGATAAAGGTGTATATGCTGACATTGCCTTGGAGGTGAGCAAAACCGAACAGGACGCTTACGAGAACGGCCCCGACGACCACGCCGTAGCGCTTGGAGAAGGCTGGGAACATGAAGCCGCGGAAGACCGTTTCTTCGACAACGGGCGGGATGATAACGAGTGCCCAGAGGCTGAGACTGGATGGCGTGCCAGTGAACTCGTTGGTTTGGGGCTGGTTGGCGTTGAAGGAAGGGTCAAGAAGCGTTATCAGGGCGTAAACGGCACCAATCAGGAAACTGAAAGTCACGAGGAGGATTACCAGGAGGAGTAAGGCGCGGCCGGGGGAGAAACGGCGAATGCCGAGGTCACGAATACGCGCGTGGTGTTTGCGTAAGTAGTAGCCGATGATCGCAAAGGAGCCAATGGCGTCGAAGAGCACCAGCGCAAAGGAGGCTTTGGGGTCGGGATTGGCGGCAGTGAAGGCTTGACTGTACCAGTCGAGGCCGGGAACATGTGGCGCTAGGATGCGGATAGCGAAGAAGGCCGCCAGCGGCAGGATGATCCAAGGAGCCAGGAAGGCCGCCAGCGCATTCCAACCGCTCCATGGTACCGAGCGGATGCGGGCAATATTAGCCTGGACGTACGAACGGGCCATAGCTAGCCGAAGCGCTTTATGTCGAAGTACGTCACCACGACCATGAGGAGGATGAGAGCGGCAAAGCCGCTAGCATGGACGATGGTTTCCACCTTGGCACTGAGGGCGCGCTTGGTGACGCGCTGAACGAGGGCTAAGGCCCAGCGGCCGCCATCGAGAGCCGGGAGTGGTAACGCGTTAATGACACCAAGGGAGATGGAGATAGAAACGACGAAGATCAGGACATAGCCAACGCCAAGGTCAATGATGTTTTTGAGCAAAACGACGATACCGACGGGGCCGGTGACATTGGGGCTGACCTGGCCATGAATGAATAGGCCCGCAATAAGGCCGCCAAAGGCGCCAAGCGTGGCCCACATCAGCTGGAGAGTGATGCCACCAGCGGTGACAATTGCCTGCGGGAGGTCGTAGCGCAAGGCATAAGTTTGGAAGGGCGTGACACCCAGGAAACCGTCGGTGGCCTTGGGTCCACGCAGCTGCGGCTGGATGGTGCGGGTAGTGCCATGGTGCGAAACTTCAAACGTTACCCTCTGTCCCACATGAGCATGGGTGAAGTTGATGAGGTCGTCTTCACTCGTAAGCGCTTGGCCGTTGCCGCGGGTAATGAGGTCGCCGCGCTGGAGACCGGCGGCGGCGGCCGGAGAACCCGACACGACTTCGACCGCCATGACGGCCTTAGACTGGGAGTAACTCGGCGAGCCATAACTATACTGATTTGCAAGGACCGGCGGTAGACCGGTGGCGCACAGAACTACGAGCAAGATGTAAGCGGTGAGGATGTTCATGGCCACGCCTGCCAGCAAGATCTGCGTCTTTTGCCAAAAGGTAGTAGCACCAAAGCTTCCCGGCGAGCTGTCTTCTAACGTCTCCCCTTTCATCCGCACAAATCCGCCCAGTGGAATGGCGTTGAGTGAATACAGCGTGCCGCGGTAGGAGCGGCCCACTAGACGTGGCGGGAAGCCGAAACCAAACTCTTCAACTTCAACACCAGCCCGTTTGGCGGCCACGAAATGGCCGAACTCGTGGACGAACACCAGGAGGCCGAAAATGAGGATAACCAGCAAAATAACGAGAATAATCATAACTCTATTGTACCCGAAGTCGCGCCATCATTATTTGCCAAAGTTGCGCTTGCGGCGGGCATAGTCAGCCAGCGCCTTATCGAGCTCTTTGGCGTCGAAGTCCGGCCAGAGAACATCGGTAAAATAGAGTTCGCTGTAGGCACTTTCCCAAATCAGATAATTGCTCGTCCGTTCCTCGCCAGAAGTCCGGATGACCAGATCGGGGTCGGGCATGCCGGCGGTGGACAATGCGCCAGAGATGGCGGCTTCATCGATATCCTCCGGCGGAACGCCTTTGCGAGCGAGCCGACGCATAGCCTCAACTAGGTCGCGGCGGCCGCCGTAATTAAAACACAGGCTGAGGGTGCCCTTCGTATTATTGCGGGTCAGATCCTGGACATCGGCCAGCCCTTTGACCAGCTTGGGATTGAGGCCATCATTCGAGCCCAAGATTTTGATGCGAATCCCCTTCTGGTGATACTCGGCGGCCTCTTCGTGAACGATCCAAGCCACCAAACCCATTAAATAATCAACTTCATCGGCAGCACGCGACCAGTTTTCGGTCGAAAACGCGAAACCGGTCACATAGCCAACACCGCGGGCGAAAGCCTCGTCGGCGGTAGCTTTCAGCACATCGTAGCCGGTTTTGTGACCCTCTTTGGTTTCGAGACCACGTTGCTTGGCCCAACGGCGGTTACCATCCGGAATAATCGCTATATGGTGCGGTATGGAGCTGTCTTTAGGAGCGGTCATATGGTTAGGTATTATAGCTAACTAGCTTGGGATTGTCGCGCAAGGCTGATACTGCCATTACACCGTCATAATTTCAGCTTCTTTGGCTTTGGCCAAGGCATCGATGCGGTGCTTGGCAGCGTCAACCAGCTTGTTCAGCTCGGTGTCGGCGTACTTAGCGTCGTCTTGAGTGGCCTCACCGGCTTTCTCCCGCTTTTTAACCTCACCGAGAACGTCGTGGCGGATTTGGCGCAGGCTGATGTGACAACGCTCGACCTTGGTACCGAGGTCTTTGGTGATTTCACGACGGCGCTCTTCGGTCATCGGCGGCACATTGAGGCGAACGACATTACCGTCGCTGGAGGGGTTGAGGCCCAGCGCCTGGTTCTCGCGCAGCATCTTCTCGATGGGAGCCACCAGGTTTTTGTCCCAGGGGCTGATGGCAATGGTCTGGGCGTCGGGCGTAGTGATAGTAGCCACGGTTTTGAGCGGCGCCTGGTTACCGTACTGCTCGACGGTGAGGTTTTCAACCAGGGCGGTGGCGGCGCGGCCAACGCGGAGGCTACGCAAATCCTCTTCCAGGTGGTCGATGGCCTTATTCATGCGTGGTTCGGCGGTTTTGACCAGTTGCGGAATGGAGTCCATTATAGCTGGCCTCCCAGTTCTATGCGGCTGAACTGGCGGATTTCGATCTTCTCGCCCACTTTAGCTGCCACGTCGGTTTGGTATTGCTCGATGGATTTGTCGGGATCTTTAATAAACGGCTGCTTTGTGAGGCAAACGCTTTGGTAAAATTTGTCCAGTTTGCCGTCCACGATTTTGGTGACGATGTCATCGGGCTTGTCGCCGGCTTCACTGGCGTAGATTTCACGCTCCTTGGCCACGACCTCTTCGGGTACGCTTTCCGGGTTCAAATATTCCGGGGCGCTGGCGGCAATGTGCATGGCCACGTCGCGAGCAAAGGTCTTGAAGTCTTCGGTGCGCGCCACAAAGTCGGTTTCACAGTTGACTTCGACGAGGACGCCGATTTTGTCGCCATGCACATAGCTTGCGACGAGGCCAGCTTTGGCCTCGCGGTCGGCGCGCTTGGCGGCCCGAGCGGCGCCTTTTTTGCGCAAGGTGGTCGTGGCGGCTTCCAGGTCGCCGTTGGCCTCGACGAGGGCCTTCTTGGCGTCCATCATGCCGGCGCCGGTGCTATTGCGCAGTTTTTTAATGTCTTCAACGGTTACGCTCACGGGAGCCTCCTCTATTTAGTATAATACGTTTAATTTTTGACTATTCTCTTCAGTACAAATAGTTAAATGTTAGGCCTATTTGGGTTCCTTGACAGCCTCTTCCTCGGGCGGCGATTCAGGGACCTTGCGAGCGTAGGCGGCGGCACCATCGGCGGCGGCCTCGGCAATTGTATGGGTGATCACTCGAATCGACTTAATGGCGTCGTCGTTGGCGGGAATCGGATAAGTCGCCAGATCCGGATCGGCGTTGGTGTCAACGATGGCAATAACGGGAAGATTGAGGTTATGAGCCTCGGATACGGCAATACTATCGCGGACGGCGTCAACCACAAATACCGCCCTGGGCAGCTCGTTCATGTCTTGAATGCCCCCGAAAATCCGTTTGAGGGCGTCCTTTTCGTTCGTGAGGTCGAGCTGCTCTTTCTTATTGTACTTGGCGGCGTAATCTCCGCTCTCAATACCCGCTTCTAACTGCTTGAGGCGCTTGATGCGGCTCTGAATGGTGCGGAAGTTGGTCAGCATGCCGCCGAGCCAGCGCTCGGTAACGTAGGGCTGACCGGCCTTGGTCGCCTCATCCTTAATGATGGCCGTGGCCTGGCGCTTGGTGCCGACAAATAGAATACTGCCGCCGGACTCGGTGACACTTTCGGCGAACTTAGCCGCGTCTTGCAAGAAGTCGACGGTTTGGGTGAGGTCAATGATGTGGACCCCGCCCCGGACACCAAAAATGAACTTGCCCATTTTGGGGTTCCAGCGGCGGGTTTGGTGGCCAAAATGCGAGCCGGCCTCCAGTAGCTCTTTTACTGGCGTTGCTGTCATATAGATCCTTTCACGTCGTCCGCGCGGCCGCTTGTAGGGCGGAGGATTTGATGCGCAAACTGAATCATTAATTAGTTCAACTTGAGCATATTATCAGATCGCGAAGCTTTACACAAGGCGCTCTCCTGCGTATCATACGGCCAGCTGCGTGGGCTGCAGGACCTCTGACAACTAGAAGGATGCGCAACGAGCAATTGGAGGTAATGGCATGACAGAACGAATATCTCTCGAAGACTTGGCGCTCGTTCTTCTCGACGACTGCGAATTTTCGATTGACGACATTCGGAGAAACAACCAGGCGGTACTTGATCTAAAAGACGCTCTCGACCAAAAGGCTATCGATGATCTGGATGGGCTGCTGGTTGACATCAGCGCAGTGATACGAGAGCTGACAGAGCGCGGGCACGAAGGCATGGCGGTGCTCGTATGGATGGTGAACTTCTCGGAGCATTTGGGCGCACAGCCGATTGATTGCCTGCTACAGGATGGTTGGCACAGAAATACCCACAGGATCGTGCAGGCGGCTGCAGCCTACTTCCGCCATGAACCGGCTGATGCCTGGAGGGAGCTTAACCCTGAGCCAATGGGTGTCGTTATCCCATTTCGGCCTCGGTCGGCTAAGGTCAAACGCATTCACTGAAACCCGGGGTTGTAATGACCCCGGGTTTCAGCTCAACGTAATAATTACAAAATAGCGCAGGATTTCATCAGAATTTAATCTCGAGTGTTTACAATCTAAATGCTGGTGGACGGGCCAATGATGAGGGCCTGTGATTGGTATCAAGGAGTAGCTTCATCACCTGCTTTTATCGGGTTCGATTCCCGACAGGCCCACCAGCACATACAAAAGAGAGCCTAAATGGCTCTCTTTTGTCATCATAATTGGGCCGATTCCGACAAGTCCACCAGTTGCTAGGCAACAGACTAATTATATGTGGTCAGAAATTTGCTGTCAAAACGAAATTACTGCGGGATGCGCGGCGCGCGGTGCCGGTGGCGACGATGCAGCTGGGTAGCCGCAAGCCGTGCCATATTACGCTGGACGACGCGCTGAGTAACGACGATTTGGTCAGCCTCAATCTGGTTTTCGAGAGCGGCGCGGGCTTCGGCAGCAGCGCGTTCGGCTTCGAGCTCATCGATAGTGTCGGCGTGCTCGGCGCTCTCAACGACCAGAACGGCACCGTCGTCGGGGTCGACGGTGAGCATCCCCTCTTCGACGGCGTAGTGGTCGGCTTTGGCCCAGTCGTCACTGGGCCGGGAGCGCACCGACAACACGCCGGTGGCAATAGCAGTTACCAGCGGCATGTGCTCGGGCAGCAGCGTAATCGGGCCGGCCGGCGTTGGTACCTGGACTTCGGCAATCTCGCCTTCAAACACGACGCCGGTGGGCGCTACCAACTGAAATGGCAGTAAGGCCGCCATTAGTCATCGGCCTCGTCTTTGTCTTGATCAGCCTTTTGAGTGTGACCTGGCTTCTTGGCATCGGCAACAACTTGCTCGATCGTTCCTTTCATATAAAAGGCCGATTCGGGGAGATCGTCGTGCTCACCTTTGAGGATGGCGTCGCAGCCTTTGATGGTATCGGCGCGGCTGACGTAGGCGCCGGGAACGCCAGTGTAAACCTCGGCCACAAAGAAGGGCTGGCTGAGGAAGCGCTGGAGACGGCGGGCACGGCCGACGGTGAGCTTATCCTCGTCGCTGAGTTCTTCCATACCGAGAATGGCGATGATATCCTGAAGATCCTTGTAGCGCTGGAGGACGCGCTGCAACTCGCGGGCGACGCGGTAGTGCTCCTCGCCCACCACCTGAGGGTCGAGCATGGTACTGGTGGAATCGAGCGGATCGACGGCTGGGTAAATCGCTAATTGCGCCAGCTCACGGGTAAGGACGATGGTGGAATCAAGGTGGCTAAAGGTAGTCGCCGGCGCCGGGTCGGTGAGGTCGTCGGCGGGCACATACACGGCCTGCACACTGGTAATGGAGCCAGTGGTAGTACTGGTAATGCGTTCCTGGAGCGCACCCATTTCTTGGCCGAGGTTAGGCTGATAACCAACGGCGCTGGGCAAGCGGCCGAGGAGGGCCGAAACTTCGGCACCAGCTTGGGTAAAGCGGAAGATGTTATCGATGAAAAGCAGGACATCCTGGCCGGCATCACGGAAAGCTTCGGCCAGAGTGAGGCCAGAGAGGCCAACGCGCAGGCGGGCTCCGGGCGGTTCATTCATCTGACCGAACACCAGGGCGGTTTTGTCGAGAACTTTAGACTCGGACATTTCATTATAGAGGTCGTTGCCCTCACGGGTACGCTCGCCGACTCCGGCGAAGACGCTTTTGCCGCCGTGTTCGGAGGCAATGTTACGAATCAACTCTTGAATGAGGACGGTTTTACCGACACCGGCGCCGCCGAAGAGGCCGACCTTACCGCCACGGGCAACCGGAGCAATCAAGTCAATCACTTTGAGGCCGGTTTCAAAGACTTCGGACTGGGTACTTTGCTCGGTAAGCGGCGGAGCGCCACGGTGAATGGGCGCATACATCTTGAAGGTCGTAGCCGGTTTGCCGTCGATGGGCTCACCGATGACGTTAAACATGCGGCCGAGGGTTTGATCGCCCACGGGAATGCTAATGGAATTACCGGTGGCCGTAACAGCCGTGCCGCGAGCCAGGCCGTCGGTGGACCCCAGAGCGATGGCACGGACGCTGCGGCCGCTGAGGTGCTGGGCGACTTCCAAGACCAGGCGCTTGCCGCCTAGCTCAATTTCGAGGGCTTCGAGAAGTTGCGGCAGGGCGGCGTCGAACTCAATGTCGACGACGACCCCAAGGATTTGAGTAATCCGGCCGGTATGGGCCTTGGCGACAGGTTTAGCAGCCGGTTTGGATGTTGTAGGCTTGGTAGGTTTCGTAGGCATTATGGTGTTCTCCGAAGTTGATTCTGCATTAGCTGAGCGCCGCCACGCCGCCGCTAATTTCGGCCAGCTCCTGAGTAATGGCAGCCTGGCGGGCGGTGTTATATTCCAGGGTGAGGTCATCGATAAGGTCGCCGGCGTTGGTGGTAGCGTTTTGCATCGCCAGCATACGCATGGCGTGTTCGCTGGCTACGGCACTGGTAGCGGCATCGAGCAAGGCCGCCCGCAGCCAGTTGTGGATGGCGGCGGTGATGGCAGTAGCGGGGTCGGGCTCGAGAGTTGGCGGGACGTCGGCCGGGGGCGCAGCGGGAATGGCGCTATCAGCAGTCTCGGCAGTTACCTCTCCGGCTGCCATTCCACTGGTCGGTGCGGTTAGCGGTAGTAACTGGCGGGCTTCCACGCTCTGGCGCAGGGCCGACGTCAAAGCGCGTGGCAATCACCATCACCCGTCCGATCTCACCCTGTTGGTAGCGGTCCACTAAGCGATGGGCGGCGGCCTGTACTTCCCAGATAGTGGGCAACACATTAAGGCCGCCGAGCCGTTCGTAAACCGATATACCCGCCGTACGCGCGGCAATCCCGGCCGGAATGCGACCAACCGTTGTCAGCTCGACCGCCCGACCTGCATCTGCCTGTTTATCAATGATGCGCAGGAGCATGGCTTCGAGACGAGTGTGGTAGGCACCGGCCAACGTGTGATCACTACCGATAAGGACGATGTGGGTAGTTTTTGAGGCAGACGGCTGCAGCAACGGGTGTAGCGCCCAATCGGGGTTGAGTGCTACTTGGCGCAATACGCTGTCGAGCTGACGGCGGTAGCGCTCGGTGGTGGCGGCTGCGGCCGAGGCTGCTCGCAACTTACTCGCCGCAACCAGCTGCATGGCTTTGGTAATCTGCCGGGTGCTCGACACCGACTTGATGCGGCGACGGATTGCTAGGGTATCAGCCATGCTGCACCTCGGCGTGATGGCCATGATGGCCGGTATCGGCAACATGATAGCCGTGGGTAATGGTGCGAGCCGCCTTCAGCAGGGACGCGCGTCCGACATCGTCCAGTGTCCCGGTAGTATTTAAGTGTTTCACCAGAGCACTGTGGTGGCTGTTGAGGCCGCCAAGCAGGAGGCGGGTCGCCCGTGTCATTTCATCCAGCGGAATGGGGTCAAATTGGCCGTCGTCGGCAATTAAGAGGAGGTACGTCTGCTCGGCGACGCTGAGTGGTGCGTATTGCGGTTGTTTAAGGATGGCCGTCATACGCTCGCCGCGTACCAGGCGCTGACGGGTGTCGTCGTCCAGATCGGTCGAAAACTGCCCGAAGGCAGCTACTTCACGATATTGGGCCAGATTAATGCGTAAACTACCGGCTAGCTTCTTGACGGCCGGCACCTGGGCGGCGCCACCGACGCGGGAGACACTCAAGCCCACATTCACCGCCGGGCGGACACCTTGGTAAAACAGATCCGTATCGAGGAAGATCTGCCCGTCAGTAATACTAATGACGTTGGTGGGAATATAGGCGCTGACGTCGCCGGCCTGGGTTTCAATGATAGGGAGCGCAGTGAGACTACCGCCACCGTGAGCGTCATTAAGCTTAGCCGAGCGCTCGAGCAGACGTGAGTGAAGATAGAACACGTCGCCGGGAAAGGCTTCGCGGCCGGGCGGCCGGCGCAACAGTAGTGACAGCTGACGGTAGGCTTGGGCGTGCTTGGTGAGGTCATCATAAATGATTAGGGCGTCTCCGCCGCTGTCACGAATTTGTTCGGCCATGGCAGTGGCGGCGTAGGGCGCAATATACTGCAGGGCGGCAGCATCGGCGGCACTGGCGGCCACAATAATGGAATGCTTGAGGGCGCCGCTGGAGCGCAAGCGCTCGACCAACCGGGCGACCTTGGCCGTCTTCTGCCCAATTGCCACATAAATACTAATGACGCCGCTCTTTTGCTCGGTTTGGTTAATAATGGTGTCGGTAGCAATAGCCGTCTTGCCGGTGCCGCGGTCACCAATAATCAACTGGCGCTGACCACGGCCGATCGGCGTCACGGCATCAATAGCCAACAGACCGGTAGCGAGCGGTTGGTGTACCGGGCGGCGGCTCATAACGTCGGGGGCCGGGCTCTCCACCGGACGAGTGGTTTGGGCTTTTATCGGTCCGGCACCGTCAATTGGCCGCCCGAGGGCGTCAACGACCCGCCCCAACAATTCATCCCCTACCGGCACCGTCAGCAGCTTGCCGGTCGCCGCAACGCGCGCCCCGGCGCGAATACCTTGATCATCACCCAATACGATCGCCCCCACTTCATCTTCCAATAAGTTCAATGCCAGCGCCGCCACTGGCCCTTTAGCCGTAGCTACTTCTACAACTTCGCCCATCATTTGGTGCGGCAGGCCGGCATAGGAAACGATGCCGTCACCGACGCGCACAACCGTGCCTTCGCGCTGGGGGTCTTCCGGCTGGCTGACACCCTGAACCGCCGCCAGTAAAGCCGCCTTGATGTCGCTGACGTCGAGGGCGCCGGGGTCGGTTTTAGCCACGCTGAGTCTCCAGTGCGTTTAGGCGCGCGCGAATACTATTATGAAAGGAGAGGTCACCGGCTTGGGCCTCGAAGCCACCCAACAGATCGGGATTAATGTCGTGACGATAGCTAAATGTCTTGAGATTGGCGACGGCCGCCACGTTGTCAGCTAAGGCCTTGAGGGCGTCGGCGGGTAGTTCGTGGGCGGTGGTCAGCGTAATTTCGGCCACGCCAAAGCGGGTTTGTAGTTCCTGCTCCACGGCGGATACCAGCGCGGCCAGATCGTCGTGGTCGTAGCCAGCCGTTACCGCCAACTCCACTACGGCAGTGGACAACGCGCTAACCGGCACGGTGCCCAGAGCATCGACGAACCGCGCTGCTAATTGACGCTTGGTCAGTTTCATCAGCGCGCAACCTCCTGGAGTGCTCGCTTCACCACGGCGGCATCGGCCTTGGGGGTGAGCTCGTCCCGCGTCACGCTGGCGGTGGCCGCCGCCACAATCCCCCCCAATTCGCCCATGAGCTCGCGGCGAGCCTTCTGCTCGCTGCCCGCGATCCGGCGCTCGGCGCTGGCCACGGTAGCTTGGGCGGCTGCAGTAGCCTCGGCGGCAATCCGACTGGCTTCGCGCTGGGCCTCGGTGCGGGCGGCTTCCACCAGTGCAGTCGCTTCAGCCCGGGCCGCCGCCATCACCTTTTCACGCTCGGCTTCCGCCTTTGTCAGCTCCTCCTTGGCTTCAGCCGCGTCCTTGAGCCCTGCCGCAATCTGAGCTCGGCGGCGCTCCAGCAACCCCAAAATCGGCGGGTAGGCGTAACGCTTCAGCACCCACAACAGAATGCCAAAGTTTATCAGCTGGAAGATCAAGCCGGTCCAGTTAATACCCAGAGCGGCTAGACCCCCACTTGCCTCTGCTGCCATTACAACGTGCATCGTTACCGGCTCCCCTTACAAGAACCGAATAATAAAGGCGAACAGCAGCGCAAAGATTGCCAGCGCCTCGGTAAAGGCGATGCCTAGGATCATCATCTGCTGGATCCGACCCTGCGCCTCGGGGTTGCGGCCGATGGCTTCAACGGCGCGGGCGGCAATCAAACCAATACCAATACCGGGGCCAATAGTCCCGATGGCGATGGTCAAACCGGCACCGATACTCTTAATTGTTCCTACATCCACACTAGCCATTTACTTCATTTCCTCGTGATTAATTATCATTGCTGCGGCTCGGGTTCGCTATGACCAACAGGGTTAATTGCTAAGGCAATAAACACCATGGTCAACATCGTAAAGACAAAGGCTTGGATGAAGCCAATGAATAGCTCAAACCCCCAAAACGGGCTAGGGCCCAAGATGGGGACGAGTGAACCAATGACGATTAACATCACCTCTCCCGCAAAGATATTACCAAACAATCGGAAAGAAAACGAAATTAAGCGCGTCAGTTCGAGGAAGATTTCGAGGAGGCCGAGCACGTTCACGAGCGGGTTGGCCGAAAAGTAGCGGTGGAGATTGCCCACCACGCCGAGTTTGCGGATGGCATAGATCTGAGTGAGCACGACCGAGACGATGGCCAACGCCACGGTGGTATTAAGGTCGGTAGTGACGGAGCGGAAGACGGGAGCACCTCCGAGTTCCAGCGTATTGAAACCGGGTAGCAAACCGAGGGTATTGCCAAGCAGAATGAAGATGAAGAGCGTAGCCAACAGTGGAAAGTATTTGAGCGCCAGTTCCCGCGAGCCGAAGGTTTGCTCGGCCTGCGCCAGGACGGCGCTAATGATGGCTTCGTAGAGGCCGGCAAAGCCATCGGCTGGCTTTACGGTGACCTTGCGTGCCGCCCACACTAGCGCTACGATCAGCAGAACCGAGCTGATGGCAGTAGTCAGCATGGTGTTTGTAACCGTTACCGACCCTAAAGAAAACAGCGCCTCCGGCGCTAAACTCACATGCATATTACCTTCAGTTATATCACAGATTGGGCGGAGGGTCAGCAGGCTCGCCAGCGTAAAGAATTATTTGATCTGAATTCATTATTGTAAGAAGTGTCTGGTGGAAACCAGGACTAGCAAGGGGCTGCCGCTGGTGCGGCGTCCGGACTTGTCAATTTTGGATGCCGGGTTCGATTCCTGACAGCTCCACCATTTTAGTTTCTTTTAGCTTAAGTTAGTTTTATTTCGAACTGCGTCGCAAGGCACTTTTGTTATAATGTATTAATGACAGAACAAGAACAGCCTCCTACAGAGCATAAGGCTGATACCGAGAGCTATCCAGATAGGCTTCAAGTCAATGATGAACTTGAGCTAAGGCTGTCTTCTTCTGCAGACGTCGACCGATTACAGTCTTGGACTCAAGACCCAGATGTCTACAAATGGTGGGAAGGCCGTCCTTTAGAGCGGGGGGAGATTGAGGAAAAATATACAGGGAGACGGCTGCCAGAAGTCATTGCCTACATAGTTGAGAAGGATAAAGAACCAATTGGTTTTATTCAGGCATGGCAGGAGGACGGTAAGCAAGGGCTGGATATGTTTTTGAGTTCAGCCGCCCAGGGGCAAGGGCTGGGGTCAACTGTGGCAAACGCGTTGGCAGCCGATTTATCTGAACGTGGTTGGAGCAAGCTCACGGTTGACCCTGCAGTTGAAAATGAAAAGGCAATCCGGTCGTGGGCAAGAGCTGGCTTTAGGCCAAACGGCGAATTTGGAGAAGATGATGGTCGTAAAACTCAAATCATGGTCTTCAAACCGCATAGCTAAACCCAACCGGCGCTTCTTGGCGTAAAGCAGTGCTAACAACGTATATAATGTTCCACCAAGACAACAAAAAAGCGACCATAATGGTCGCTTTTTTGTTGTCCAGACTTGTCAAACTTGGTAACTCTTATTGTAAAGATTCTCTACAGCTTCTGCAACCTACTTAATAACGCTCGTGCTTGATAATCATTCCAAACAATTTTACAGTATAGTCTGTCTTGCACCTTCCCATAGAAAAGAGGTCGCCATGCGACAGATTCGCATAGTCGTAGTCATCAGCGCGCTCGCCAGCCTCATTGCGGCCGTACCACTCCCAGCTCTGGCAGGCGGCACCGGCGGGGAATGTCCTAGCGGCTTGACCCAGAAGCTAGTGAAGCCAAACTTGCAGGGTGGCGTCAGGTCTCGCCGCAGACCCCCAAAGATCACAGGATTTGAAGCCCACTCCTCCACCACTCAAACAACTGGAGGCGTCACCACGAAAAGCTACGTCTGGGGTGAAGGTGGAAGAATCAGCGGCAAAATCGAATACGTGGTCCTCTGCGGAAAACTGACAGACGACGCATCGCAAACCGAGCACATCCTTGCTTGGAGTCTGCTGGGACTGATAGTTGTTGCGCTTGTAGGGGCAATTACTGTTATAGAGGTTAGTAACAGCAAAAAATTGCGAAAGTCCTAGCAAATTGTCCCCCCTGGCGATACCAACTCGTCGCCAGGGTGGGACACCTTGACCAAAGTGCCATTATCAGATACAATAGTCAGGTTATGAAAACCGGAATTCACCCCGAACTTATGAAAACCAAGGTCCATTGCAACGGTTGCGGAACCGAGTTTGAGACCACGGACACTGTTGAAAGCATCACAGTGGATATCTGCTCGAACTGCCACCCCTTCTACACCGGTAAGCAGAAGCTGGTGGACACCGCCGGCCGGGTGGAGAAATTTAAGGCTCGTACCGAAGCTGCCAAGAAAAAGCAGGCTGACGAAGCCAAGCGAGTCGCCACTAAGGCTGAGAAAGAGGGCGACGAGATTCAGGCGAAAGACCCTGCATTGAAAGAGATTGCCGAGGAGCTGAAGACCGAAACGGTTGAGGCGCCGGCTGACGGCAAAACTGAAGCCACCCCCGAACCGACCGACTCTTAACTACTAATGCTACGTCCAGCGCTCCCTTTGCCGGAGCGCTGTTTTGTTATGATGAAAGCAGACCATGGACACTTCCGAACAAAAAACCCGGGCCGAATACACCGAGCTGCAAGCTAAGTTAACCGATAGCAGCTTATTTGGCACGCCTGAGTATGTGAAGGCAGCCAAGCGCCAGACCGAATTGGCACCACTGCTAGCGCTGTATGATCGGCGCAATCAGCTACAACAAGACTTGAAAGTGCTCGACGACCCGGAACTGGCGGATTTGGCAGCAGCTGAACGCCCGGCACTGGAAGCGGCTCTTATTGAAAACCAGGAGAAGCTGCGCCTGGCTCTGGTGCCTAAAGATCCCAACGACAGCAAGGACGTAATCGTAGAAATCCGGGCCGGGGCCGGCGGCGACGAATCGACCCTGTTTGCCGCCGAGCTTTACCGGGCCTACGCCCGTTACGCCGAGACGCAAGGCTGGAAGGTCGAAATCGACAGCGAGAGCCCCAGCGATGTAGGCGGCTATAAAGAGATCGTATTCGAAATTCACGGTAGCGACGTTTACAGCGCCATGAAGTATGAGTCTGGGGTGCACCGGGTACAGCGGATACCTGCTACCGAGAGCCAAGGCCGCGTTCACACCAGTACGGTGACGGTGGCGGTGCTGCCGGAGGCCGAGGAAACCGAGCTGGAGATCAATGACGCCGATCTGCGCATCGATGTTTATCGGAGTAGTGGTCACGGCGGCCAAAGCGTAAACACCACTGATTCAGCGGTGCGGATTACCCACGTGCCAACCGGCCTCGTAGTGACAATGCAAGACGAGAAGAGCCAATTGAAGAATAAGAATAAGGCTATGGGGGTGCTGCGTTCGCGCTTACTAGCCCAGCAAGCCGAGGAAGAAATGAAGTCGAACCGTGAGGCGCGGTTGGCCCAGATTGGGACCGGTGATCGTAGCGAGAAGATTCGCACCTATAACTTCCCACAAGACCGGATTACCGATCACCGCATTGGCCGCACCCAGCACGGCCTCCCCGGATATATGACCGGTGATATCGGGCCGATGATTACCGCCTTACAAGAGGAGGACTTGAAGCGCCAGCTGGCTGAGGCTGGGGCGTAAAGGATGACAATTGCTGAGGCCCAACGCCACGGCCACAATGTCCTGCGCAAGGCCGGGGTCGAGAGTCTGCGCCTCGACACGACTCTGTTGCTGGAAAAAGTAACTGGTAAGCCCCGGGCGTGGCTGTTTGCGCATCCAGAGGTCGAACTGCCAGAGCAGCAAGCGCACTCATTGATGGAGCTCGTGAATCGGCGGCGGCAGCGCGTTCCATTGGTCCACCTGACCAATAAGCTCGAGTTTTATGGCCTGGACTTCTATATTGACGAGCGGGTACTATCACCTCGAGTCGAAACCGAGATAATGGTTGACTATGCGATCAAATACGCGCCCAAGAACTCGCGACTGATTGATGTGGGAACCGGAAGCGGGGCCATCGCAATTGCCATTAAAAAACATCGGCCGGATCTGGATGTTTGGGCCACTGACGTGAGTGCTGAAGCTCTCGAGGTAGCGACCCTCAATGCCAGGAATCTTAGGATCCTAATTAGGATCCTAAGATCCGATCTTTGGGATGGCGTCGATGGCCGCTTCGCCACCGTCGTCACTAACCTCCCCTATCTGCGAAATGACGCCGAACTCATGCCCGAAGTCACTAAAGAACCTGGGGTGGCGTTATTTGGGGGCAAGGACGGCTTGGAGTTGTACCGGCGCTTCATCGAAAAACTCCAAGATCACCTCGAACCCGATGGCTACCTCTTTACCGAATGCGACCCATGGCAACATGAAGACTTAATTACGTCAGCCAAAAAGGCTGGACTCAAACTGATCGAGCCGAACAACTATTTTGTTCTGGGCTTTCAGTTGAGCTAGCTCGTCGGCGCCTGTTGTAGGGTTATATCGACGGTCTGCGTCTTGCCGCCGCGCAAATAGGTCAGTGTAACCTTATCCCCAACCTTATAATTACCAATTAATGAGCTGAGGGTATGGTTTTGGTCGATAGTTTGGTTACCTACCTTAGTAAGGATGTCGCCCTCCTTCAAACCGGCCTTATCCGCGGGGCTGCCACTCACCACCGCCGGGCTTCCCTGGGAGCCACTCACATAGGCGCCGTTATTAACCGGCAGGTTGTTATCAGCCGCAAAGGCTTGCGTCACTGGAATGTAGCGCACCCCCAGGTAGGGGCGACTAATCGTACCGGAACTCTGGACGCTTTGGAGCTCTTGTTTGGCCTCGTTAATGGGGATGGCAAAACCAATCCCCTGAGCGTCGCTGGCCACGGCCGCATTAATGCCAATGACGTTGCCGCGCACATCCACCAATGGGCCACCTGAATTACCGGGGTTGATGGCAGCGTCGGTTTGAAGCAGGTTCTGCAGCGACTCGACGCTACCGCCGCCCTGGTCGCTCGCCTGTACTGGCCGGCCAATGCCGGAAATGATGCCTTGGGTGACGGTGTTTTGGTACTGGCCGAGGGCGTTGCCAATCGCGATGACCTCAGTACCCACCTTAACGCTCGATGAATCACCGAGTTTGGCTGTCGGCAAGCCCGAAGCGCTAATCTGCACAAAGGCCAAGTCGTTGACGGTGTCGCTGGCTACCACTTTGGCGTTCTTGTACTCCTTGCCGTCGTTGGTAAAAACATCGAGCTCGGTGGCGCCAGCAATGACGTGGTTATTAGTAATAATCAGGCCATTACTGCCTACAATAATGCCGGTACCGGCCCCCTGCTCTGTCTGTGACGCACCGAAGAAGCTAAAACCGGCGCTCTGGGAAACAATCGATACCACGCTGGGCGAAACGCTTTTGGCCACATCTACGGCCGCCGAACTCTCTTGCAACACCACCGATTGCTTATCGGTTGGGATAGTGCCTGGCAGGTAGCGAATCAGGACGTAACCGCCGACCAGTCCACCAATCAGCCCAAATACTACGCTGAGCGTTACGAGCCGGCGCACCAGATGGTATGGCAGCGAACGGGCGGCTTCTTTGGGGTCGACACCGGAGTCGTCGGTGGATGCCTGGGGTGTCGTTTTGGATGGTTCAGCCATAGTACTTTTATACACTGTTTGGCGCCCGGGCGGCAAAAGTTTGTCCTACGACGTCCCGTTCCACCGCGTGCCCGTAATAACGATGGCCAGTAGCACCCCGGTAATGGCCACATATTCGATCAAGCGGCGGCGGCTAAGGCGTTTTTGGGAGTGAGAAGCGTGGATGCTGGCAAAGCAGTAGCCAACACCGAGCAGCACCAGGGCGGCTTGGGGGATCAGCAGCGAGCTGCCCCGAATGTAAATAACTTGCCAGGCGTACAGCACCCAAGCCAGCTCGGAGGCCACCAGCGCCCAGGCGGCGGCTAGAATTGCGGCAGCGCGCTCTTCGGCGGCGCGCAAGTACCACAGGGTGGTAACGAACATACTGACCCAGATTAAGGCGATAACTATCGATTCCGGCCAGTGCCAAAAGGCCGCTGCCAAGAAAATAGCGCTGGTGGCCGCCAACTGCTGCACGCCCGTAGCCCACACCGAAGCTTGGCCACGGTGCCGCAACTGCCGCAACCAAATCAACCACCCGGCATACAGTAGGGTCAGAACCAGTTGGGTGCTGACCGGGAAAACCGCCTGCCCTAACGGCTGCTTGCTCAAACCTACCAAGATTGCCACGCTCAAGCCGATGACGGCGCTGGGGCTGCCGGCCAGTAAAGCGTCCCAGGTGCGGCCGCTATAAAACCAGGTGATTGCCGTCGGCGCCACTACCAACACCATGGCGATACCGGTGTAGTGGTAATGACTCAACAGCAAAACACCGGCGGCTAGGGCCAGCTGTAATAGCGTGACGAAGAATGTGCGTGGTGTCATGGTGTTGAGGCGGTGGACGTGGCGGCACTGGTAGCAGTAATGCTCGCCGTCGGTGCCAGGTTATAATCTTTCCCTACGATTATAACAACATCCGGCAGCGCTGACTGCCCTGCTACCGGCGCGGGCTTGGGTTGTTTGACGACGGTGGCATGAAATCGATTCTGCAAATATTTGAGCGTATAGGGTTTTTTGCCGCCAGTGTAATCAATGATCTGGCTCGTGAGGTGGGTTTGATCATCGGCCGTAGTGGTACTGATTACGCGATAGCCATAGGCGGTCAGCTGCTGGGTAACGGCCGCGCCAAACCCGGAGGTCAGCGTCCCGTTCTGAACCCCGATCGCGGCATCCTCGTGCTTAATGTAGCCATCGATGAAGATGGTGTGGGCCAGCTCTTGGATGGCAGTGTAGTTAAAGTCGCCAGCCTTCGGCAACAGAATCGAGCCGGCGCCCGGGTATTTGCCCGAATCCGCCAGTAAGCCGGTGGGAGTATCATCCAGCACCTTGGTTTGAGCCTTGCTCATATCAATCCCTTTGACGATTTGGCCCATTTTCTGCAATTCGTTGGGCTGGAGGTCAGTACGGACGTGGTTACCTATGCTGTCGATCAAGCCGGTGAGGCGCACCGGGTTGGACAACGTCGAAGCCTGCAGCGCCTTCTGGCGCAGGGCTTCCAGCAATTGTTGCTGGCGCGCGGCCCGACCAAAATCGTTGCCACAGGTACCGTGGCGGCAACGGGCGTATTGCAGAGCCAAGGCACCGCTCATGTGGTACTGCCCCGGCGCCAGCTTGAAGGTGCAGTAATTACGCTCATTATCACAGGGGTACTGATTGTCATACAGTTGAGTAGTACTGGTGATATCAACGCCGCCAACGCTATCAACCGCCTGCTTAAAGCCGGAGAAGTCCAGCTGAACATAATAATGAATTGGTAGGTCAAGAACGCCGGAAACGACCTGCTTGGCCAACTCAGGGCCGCCGTCGGCGTTCGCTGCGTTTATTTTACTGTACCCATACCCAGGAATCTTGACGTAAAGGTCCCGGGGAATGCTCAGCATCGCCACCGTTTTATTTACCGGGTCGATGCTCGCCACCATCATCGTGTCGCTGAGCGTTCCACCAGCGTGATTGCCCCCGCCAATGCCCAATAACAGCACGTTGATGCGGCCGTCGCCTTCCCCCTTCAGCTTGGTCGGATCCACTGCGCCGTGCAATACCGGCGCGCCGCCAGAGGCGTTCTTGGTGACAATGTGGCGGGCGGCCAAAACAGCATGCACTCCCACGACTGCCACACCGACCATCAAGAGAGTCGTGACACTTAAGATCACGCGTTTAGCCGACCAGTGCCGGCGCGGCACAGTCCACCGCGGCTGATGCAGCGGCGCCGCTACCGGCTCAAGGGGCCGCTGCGATGCTTGGTTCTCCTCCATTGGAATCCAGTATACCGACTCAAACCATAAGCGTAAAGGTTGCCGCTCGATGCAGAACCCGCTATACTGGGCTGGTAATTTTATGCTATGCAACCTGAACAAACGCCCCCCATTCCCCCATCATCCACACCCGCCCCGATAACCCCAAAGCGCAACCCAGTTGGCAGCCTCATCGGCGCTTTTTTTGATAACTGGCTGATCAGCTGGATCATCATTCCGATCGGCCTGGTGCTGATTTTGCACTTTTTTGTGTTCAGTGCTTTTCATGTGGTCGGTACCAGCATGCTGCCGACCTTACATAATTCCGACTATTTAATCGTTTCCGAGGTTGATCGGTCGCTGGCCCACCTTCAGCACAAGGACTATATTCCGGCACGCGGCCAAATCATTATTTTTCACTACCCTAAGCAGCCCTCGCTCGACTTCGTGAAGCGCGTGATTGCTTTGCCCGGCGAACGCGTGGTGGTCGCTAACTGTACGGTGACGGTCTACAACAACCAGCACCCTAATGGCTTTAACCCCGACGCCAACCCCCAACATCTCACCGATGGCAGCTGCACCGAGGACACTATTGACGAGACGGTGCCAGCCAGTAACATCTTCGTGCTGGGCGATAACCGGACACCGGGCGGCTCGTCGGATTCGCGCGAATGGGGCTTTTTGCCAAGCTACGACATTATTGGCAACGCCGTACTACGGCTGTATCCGTTTAGCGACTTACGGCTGTTTTAGCCGTATAAAAAATGATGATTGCGATCTGGAGCCGGGCATATGCCCGGCCCCGTTGTTGCATTTCGACCTATGACGCCCCTACCGCCCAACCATTGGCGGTGATACCATTGTCGTCGTTGTAGGCCTCAACCATCTTGGCCAGCTCCGCGGCGAGCTGGTCGAGCTCTTCACGAACCATCCGCGCCCTAGGTTCGTATTGGTGGGTGTATGCGAACACCAACTTAGCTTCCGGAATATTGGGTTCGCGCAAAGCTGCGGCGGCCCGAAGACGCAGCTCACCCGGTTGTGGCTTGTAGTCTTGCGCATGGAAGTCCCAGAGTGAGGGATTAGCGTAATATTGGGCGACCCAGCCATTCCAGCCCTCAGGGTAGGGAATGTCACTAATACCTGCCCTTTCAAGGCCATTCCGATATTTGTGACTATTAGCCAGGAGCTGACTAAGCTCCTGGAACGCCATGAAGCTCTCCCCAGCTTCAGAAGACAACTTGTCGCAATGCTTCAGCACCAACTCTTTAACTGAGGCAGCGACGCTCCTGTAGCTAACACCGAGGGCTGCTTCCATCAATTTGTCATTGCCATAACCCAAGTTACCGGTAACTCCGAGCAGCTCCAGGGCAACTGTAAATTGGCTGTCGAAATCCTCATCTGTAAGCTTTGCTTGCTGCGCCAACAACGCGCTGATTTGATCATGGCGCTCAGTGTACTGTGCCTTGGCTCTGACGTCATCAACGATGGCTGATACCCGCGCAGACAAACCCTCCACGTACCAGAGAGGGATTCGTAGGTTTTGTTGTTATCGGCCAACTCCTGCCGCGCCTCGGCGTCTCCGGCCTCTGCCCGATCCACGAGCTTGCCTAGGCGTTGCACTTCTTGCTGGCGCCATTCTTTCTTGTTTTTCTCCTCCCACAGCCAACTGCGCTTGACGAATTGGAGACGAAGAAAGACACCAAGAACGATCAGAGCTACCACGATGGGGATAAGAATATAAAGGTTCACGCCATACCTCGCTTATAGGGAATGCGTGACAGCTATTCTACAATTTTGCCTGGGCTTTGTCTACCTAGCTTGGCTTGATTTCCTTGGCAATGCGAATGAGTTCGGCGTCATCTTTATAGTTGATGACAAGGCGGCCGCCTTTAGCGGTAGGCTGTAAACTAACTTTAGTGTGAAGGTAATCCCCGAGCTGTCGGGCAAGGAGCGCGGCGGCAGCGGGCGGTTGGGCGCTCCGGGTAGCTGATTTGGGGTCGGTGGCTTCGATGGGGGCACTACGCGCAAAAGCCTCCGCCTGTCGAACGGTCCAGCCGTCTTGAGTAATATGGCGCAGTAATTGCTCTTGAGCCGCCGGATCAGTAAGCGCCAGGATGGCCCGGCCATGCGCTTCACTAATCACTCCCGTTGCAACCGCCTCGCGCGCACCAGCTGGTAGCTGCAACAAGCGCATAGCGTTTGCAATCGTCGACTTAGCTTTGCTGACCCGCTCGCCAATTTGATCGAGCGTCAAGTGAAACTCGTCGGCCAGCTGGCGATAGGCGGTCCCGGCCTCAATCGGGTTGAGGTCGGCACGCTGCACGTTCTCGATTAAGGCAAGCTCCAGTTTCTGCTGCTGGCCGTAATCGCGCACAATTGCCGGAATCGTCTTCAGCCCGGCCAGCTTACTGGCACGCAGTCGGCGCTCACCGGCTACCAACTCATAATTGCCATCGCCCAGGTTACTGACCGCAATCGGCTGGAGTAGCCCGTGCTCGGCGATGGAGGCCGCCAACTCGCCCAGCGCCTTGTCGTCAAAATGCTTTCGGGGCTGGCGGGGATTGGCGCGGATCTTGGACACATCGATCTGATGGATGGTATCTGCGGACTGCGCCGGCTGCACGGAGGCCGGCATGTCGGGCGTCACCTCGGTAGGTATCAGCGAGTCAAAGCCCCGCCCCAAACCGCGCTGCTTGCTCACGCCGTCACCGCCTTGGGCTTAGACTGCACCCGCTTCGTCACTTCTTTGGCCAACTTCTTATAGCTGCGGCCGCCCTTGCTACGCTGGTCATAGTGGGTAATTGGCTGCCCAAAGCTCGGCGCTTCTGCCAAGCGCACATTACGCGGAATGATTGTATCGAAGACCTTGTCGGGAAAATGGCGCTTAACTTCTTCGTACACCTGAGCACTCAAGGTCGTACGACCGTTGTGCATGGTCACGACCACGCCCATGAGCTCGAGGTTAGGGTTGAGCGCCTGACGCACCCGGCTAACCGTTTGCATCAGCTGGCTGAGGCCTTCCAGGGCGTAGAACTCGGCTTGCACCGGGATAATCAGCGAATCGGCAGCTACCAGCCCATTAACGGTTAATAATCCCAGCGACGGCGGACAGTCAATTAAGACGTAATCATACGGCAGGTCGGCCAGCGCCTGCTTCAAGCGAAATTCGCGCTGGGGCGTGTCCACCAGTTCGACCTCGGCGGCGGCCAGCACTGGCGCCGCCGGCACCACCACGACATCGTTAAAGGTGGTGAGGAGCGCGGCTTCGTGCATGTGGCGCTGGCTCATTAAAATATCATACAAGCTGGTATCAATCGCTTGCTTATCAATCCCAAAACCGCTGGTAGTGTTACCCTGTGGGTCAAGATCGACAACCAAGACCTTAGCCTTGGCTTTAGCTAAGAAAGCCGCCAGGTTGATGGTGGTGGTGGTCTTCCCCACCCCGCCTTTTTGATTGGCAATTGCGATTACGTGCGCCACGAGTTCCTCTTCATATCATAACCATTTTATCATGGAGTGGGCAGGGGCGTCGCAATCGCCACCACCCGCTGCGTCTGACGAAAGTCATTGCAGCTGTATAGGGTGAGGCGCGGCGTAGCGGTGGGGTTGAGGATAGCGACGTCGTTCTGCGGCACCACTTCCATCTGCGCAACCTGATATACCGTGCGTTTGCCGAGCCAGTCGATAGCAATGGTATCACCAGGAGCCAGTTTATCGAGGCTGTACAGGGTTGAGGTGTTGGGCGGGAGGTAGCGAAAGCGGTGACCGGCCAGCACGAAATTGCCCTTGGTTAGGTTGCCAGTTTGATGCCAGACGCCTTCATTTTTGTCCAGTACCTTCAGGTTTGAACCCTCGATAATCGGCGTATTGACGCCGATTTTAGGGATGATGACGCGATTATCAGTAATCGGGATGACGTTAGCAGCGGTAGCCGCATTTGGAGTGGTCTTGGAGGATCCGGGCGTATGAACGGCGACGTTTCCCAAGCTAACCGCGGGAGCCGGATGCCACTTTTGCCACTGAAACACGGCTGCCGGCCACAGCGGGTAAATAAAGACCACCGCGGCTACCGCAAAAACGGTCCACAGGGCGGCTAGAATCAGCTTGGGCGGCCGCTTGGACCGCAACCCGGGCGCTCTGGCCGGTTTGGCGGTAAAAAACATCGTACCGACCGTAGCGCCGGGTTTAACCGGGCTGCGCTTACAGATGTGGCGCCGGGCATCATAGCGATACAGGTAGTCCCCTTCGGCCCAGATACTGGTAGGAGTGAAAGCAGCCGGCTCGCGGATCGGACGGCCGAGCTTTAGTCGGGGTTTAGTGGGTGGCATAGCGGCGGCGTACCCAAAAGATACCGGCCGCGGCCATTATCATCACCACCAAGCTGACTGCACTCGTGGCAACGGTGTTGTCGCCGGTAGCGGCGAGATTGCTCGAGGGAGCCGGTGCGGGAGCCGCCGCGGTGGGAGAGGCTGGTGGTGGGCTGGCAGCGGGAGGCGGGCTGGCGGCCGGAGATGGCGTAGTGTCGGCGGTGGTGGCCGGGTTAACCGTCAGGGCAATCGCGGTCGCGGCACTGGCGACGCCAGCTGCATTGGTGGCGGTAATACTCAGCTGATGTTGCCCATTAGGAATGTCGGTGCTCGGGGTAACGGTCCAAGTGCCGCCGGCATCGGCAGTGGTAGTAAACTTCTGCGAATCGGGACTGACGGCCACGGTAATGGTGGCGCCGGGATCGGCTTTACCGACGATCGGCGGTCGGTTGGAGGTAACGACGGTGGGGTTGGCTACACCGACGCCACCAATGGTGCTGACGGTGGGAGCTGCCGGGGCGGTAGCGTTGACGGTAAAGGCGGGCGCACTGGCGTCGCCGCCAAACACCACCCAACCACTGTGCTGGCTGCCGGCACTATCGCGAACTTGCCAGTGATAATTGCCGTTGGTGAGGGCGTTGCTGGTTACGCTGAGCTGCATATTGCTAGCTGCTGCCACTCCTTTGCCAGTGGTAGTGGGCGTACCGGTAAAGGCGGTGCCCGCAGGCTCAATTTCAACTTCCGGCGTCAACGAGCCGCTATTGGCGCTGGTGTGGGCATTAAATTTGAATGTAACCTTGGCGTCCTTGGTTGTCGCACCAGCATCAATGCTGGCACCGCTGCTATCTACCTGGCTCAGGTTGGTCGGGGTCACCGGAGTCACCGATACGTTCGGTGGAGCCGACACCGGCTGGGCTCGATGCGTCCACCACCAATAGCCGCCACCCGCAGCGGCAATCAGCAGGAGCAAAATAATGAAAGCAATCAGGCCCTTGTGGCCTCCCCCACCACCCGAGGTTACCGGGGGCGACGGCTTGTTGACGTTCGTGGGTGTCGGGGCCGGCCGCGGCACGGGAGGCGGGGGCGGCATCGGGACCGGGGTTTCAGGCTTTTTGGACTGGGCCGCTGCCACATACGAAGCCGCCTCTTGCGAAGGGCCTACCGGCATGGGAGTTACTCCCTGCGAGTGAAATGCCGTGGCATCAGGACCGTAAGAACCGGCGGCGCCTTTGAGCTGCTGGTTACTCCCCGTATTGTGCAGCAAATCGAGCCGCGGATTATTGATAGGATTAGCTCCGGATTGGATAGGGTCCATTGTCCACCTGGTTACACTACTGAACCCATAATAGCTTCAAGCACAAGCACAATGCAAGGGTTTGATAAGGATTTAAGCTGCGACGGGAGTCTTTTTGGGAGTAGCCGGAGCCTTCTTGGCGGCTACGGTCTTCGCGGCCGGAGCTTTGGCGCTGCCGATAGCGGTGATCTTGATCCTGGTGTAGCGCTGACGGTGGCCGGTTAGCTTCTTCACCCGCTTTTTGGGCTGAAACTTCAGCACCTTCAGCTTGTCGCCCTTGATCATCTCGACCACATCGGCCGTAACCGATACACCGGCGACCACGGGAGTCCCGACAGTCACCTTCTCGCCATCAATAATCAGGAGCGGCTCAAACTTCAGAGT
>Ga0207671_10000167_pt1 | contig 100428 bp, 84 predicted proteins | sample KBSC24metaG_FD_184352 | JGI IMG/M metagenome (GOLD analysis project Ga0207671, IMG submission 184352) | Corn rhizosphere microbial communities from Kellogg Biological Station, Michigan, USA - KBS C2-4 metaG (SPAdes) (version 2) | ecosystem: Host-associated > Plants > Roots > Rhizosphere > Soil...
GTGACATGGGCCACGAGGCCGGCCAGGTCGATCGCCGCCTCCGCGCCGGAGTTGCCGCCGCCGATCACCGCCACGCGCTTGCCCTTGAACAACGGGCCGTCGCAGTGCGGGCAGTAGGCCACGCCCTTGTTGCGGTAGTCGTTCTCTCCGGGCACGCCCATCTGCCGCCAGCGCGCGCCGGTGGAGAGCACTACGGACTTGGCCTTCAGGCTGGCGCCGTTCTCCAGCGCCACCTCGATCAGACCGCTGGCCGATTCCGCGGCGGGCACCAGCTGGGTGGCGCGCTGCAGGTTCATGATGTCCACGTCGTAGTTGCGAACGTGGTTTTCCAGCGCGGCGCCCAGCTTCGGGCCTTCGGTGTAGTCCACCGAGATGAAGTTTTCGATCGCCATGGTGTCCAGCACCTGGCCGCCAAAGCGCTCGGCTGCCACGCCGGTGCGAATGCCCTTGCGCGCGGCGTAGATCGCCGCCGCGGCGCCGGCCGGGCCACCGCCCACCACCAGCACGTCGAAGGCGTCCTTGGTCTTGATCGCCGCGGCGGCGCGCGCGGCGGCGCCGGTATCGAGCTTGGCCACGATCTGTTCCAGGCTCATGCGGCCCTGGTCGAAGACCTCGCCGTTCAAGTACACGGTGGGCACCGACATGATCTGGCGCTTTTCCACCTCGTCCTGGTACAGCGCGCCGTCGATGGCGACGTGCTTGATGTTGGGGTTCAGCACGCTCATCAGGTTGAGCGCCTGCACCACGTCCGGGCAGTTCTGGCAGGACAGCGAGAAATACGTCTCGAAACGGAACTCGCCCTCCAGCGCCTGCACCTGCGCAATGGTTTCGGCCGCGGCCTTGGACGGATGTCCGCCCACCTGCAGCAGCGCCAGCACCAGCGAGGTGAACTCGTGGCCCAGCGGGATGCCGGCGAAGCGCACGCCGATGTCGGTGCCGGTGCGGTTGATCGCGAACGAAGGCTTGCGCGTCTCGCTGTCGTCGCGGCGCAGGGAGATCTTGTCGCTCATCGCGGCGATCTCGTGCAGCAGTTCGTCCAGCTCGCGCGACTTCGCGCCGTCGTCCAGCGAGGCGACGAGTTCGATCGGCTGGGTGAGTTTTTCCAGGTAGCCCGCGAGCTGGGCCTTGATGGCTGCATCAAGCATGGTGACCACTCCGGTGGGAAGGGAAAGGAGAGAGGCTTGTGGCAGCGGCCCGCGCGGGGGGAGGGCGGCTGCGGAGGGGGAGCAAAGCCGGGCGCGCGCCGCTGGCACAAGCATCCTCGGGGAAGCCCGGGCGCGGTGCGCCCGGGTCCGGTGTTGCGGGTGAAGCGACGGATCAGATCTTGCCGACCAGGTCCAGCGAGGGAGCCAGGGTCTTCTCGCCTTCCTTCCACTTGGCCGGGCACACCTCGCCCGGGTGCGAGGCGACGTACTGCGCGGCCTTCACCTTGCGCAGCAGTTCCTTGGCGTCGCGGCCGATGCCGCCAGCGGTGATCTCGACGATCTGGATCCTGCCCTGCGGGTCGACCACGAAGCTGCCGCGGTCGGCCAGGCCGGCGTCCTCGATCAGCACCTCGAAGTTGCGGCTGATCGCATGGGTCGGGTCGCCGACCATGGTGTAGCCGATCTTCCTGATCGCGTCGGAAGTGTCGTGCCATGCCTTGTGCGAGAAATGCGTGTCGGTCGAGACGCTGTAGATCTCCACGCCCAGCTTCTGGAACTCGGCATAGTGGTCGGCCAGGTCTTCCAGCTCGGTCGGGCAGACGAAGGTGAAGTCGGCCGGGTAGAAGAACACCACGGACCACTTGCCCTTGAGGTCGGCCTCGGTCACTTCGACGAACTGGCCAGCCTTGAACGCCTGGGCCTTGAACGGCTTCACTTCGGTATTGATCAAAGACACTTTGTAGTCTCCGTTGGTGGTGGATGGGTGTATCGATGGGCTCAATTGTAGGGGGCGTGGACGATTAGTCCAATTGATAGTTGGCATGGACACGATTGTTGCGGGCTATGGCGCAGGTCGCGCGGCCCGGTGGGTTCGTGCTTGCGAGCGGGACTCAGGGCGCGGCGGCGAAGCGCTGGCGCAGCTGCTGGTCGACCACCGTGGCGGTGACGATGTCGCTGCCCACGTTCACCGTGGTGCGCGCCATGTCGAGGATGCGGTCCACGCCGATGACGATGCCGATGCCTTCCGGCGGTATGCCGAAGGTGGCGAGCAGGCCCGCGATCAGCGGCAGGGAACCGCCGGGGATGCCGGCCACCGCCACCGCGCTCAGCACCGCGAGCAGCATCAGGATGGCCTGATGCGCGAGACCGAGTTCCACGCCGAAGGCCTGCGCCACGAACAGCACCACGCAACCTTCGAACAGCGCGGTGCCGCTCATGTTCATGGTGGCGCCCAACGGCAGCACAAAGCCGGCGGTGCTGGGCGCGAGCTTCAGTTCGTCGTGCGCCACCGCCAGCGAGGCGGGCAGGCAGGCGTTGCTGGAACTGGTGGAGAACGCGGCGATCAGCAGCGAGCGGATCTGGCGGAAATATTCCCGCGGCGAGCGCCTGGCCAAGAAGCGTATCCACAGCGACATGGTGCCGAACAGATGCAGCGCCAGAGCCGCCATGCAACCCACCACGAACACCGACAGCGCCAGCAGCACGTCCACGCCCACCTTGACGATCACGCTGTAGATCATCGCCGGCACCGCCAGCGGCGCCAGCTGCAGCGCGAAGCCCACGATCCGCGTCATCAGGTCGGTGACCGTGTCCAGCGCCATCTGCACCCGCTTGCGCTGCTTGCCCGGCAGCTGGGTGGCGGCCGCGCCCACCAGGATCGCGAACAGGATCAGCGGCAGCACCTCGCCCAGCGCGTCGCGGCTGGAGCCCGCCACCGCGCCGACCAGGTTGCGCGGCATGAACATCTCCACCAGCGTGGCCAGACTCATGCCGGGTTGGGTGGCTTCGCGGGAGATGGCCTGCTGCGCCTTGTTGCCGTATTCGGCCATCAGCTGGGTGCGCGCGGCGTCGTCCAGGTGGTGGCCGGGCTGCAAGGTGTTCATCAGCACGAGGCCGATCGCCACCGCGATCGCCATGTTGGCGAAGAACAGCGCGAACGTGCGCCCGGCCAGCGGGCCCAGCCGGTCGAGCCGGCCCAGCTGGGTCACGCCAGAGGCCAGCGAGGTGAACACCAGCGGGATCACCACGAAGAACAGCATGCGCAGGAAGATCTGTCCGAACGGGTCGAGTACCGCGCCGGAGAACTTCTGCATCAGCGCCAGGGTCGGCGGATGCAACTGGCCGATGCCGAGCGTGGCCACCGCGGCTGCCACGCCGATCACCAGGCCCCACAGGATGCGTTTTGCGAGTGTCGTCGTCGTGCTCATCCGTCCGACTGTACGGTGTGGTCGCGGCCACGTCACGCAGGATTTTTCGATGCCCTGCCAGCCCTTGTGATGGTGTACCCGGGGCGTCGAGCGGGGCTGCGACCAAGGTGCAGGCGTGGCTTCTTGCCGGGCTGGGCTAAAATGGGCGCTTTGACGGAGGCCACATGACACAGCCAGCCACTGCGGGCGCCCGCTTCCGCGCCGCGCTTGCCGCCGAATCCCCGTTGCAGGTGATCGGCGCGATCACCGCCTACGCCGGCCTGATGGCCAAACGGGTGGGTTACCGGGCGCTGTACCTGTCCGGCGGCGGCGTGGCCGCCAATTCGTTGGGCATGCCGGACCTGGGCATCTCGACGATGGAAGACGTGCTCACCGACGCACGCCGCATCGTCGACGCCACCGGCCTGCCGCTGCTGGTCGACATCGACACCGGCTGGGGCGGGGCATTCAATATCGCGCGCACCATCCGCAACTTCGAGCGCATCGGCGTGGCCGCGGTGCACATCGAGGACCAGGTGGGCCAGAAGCGCTGCGGCCACCGCCCCGGCAAGGAAGTGGTGCCGAAGGAGGAGATGGTCGATCGCGTGAAGGCCGCGGTGGACGCGCGTACCGATCCCGGCTTCGTGATCATGGCGCGCACCGACGCGGCGGCGGTGGAGGGCCTCGACGCGGCGATCGAGCGTGCGGTGGCCTACGTCGAGGCCGGCGCCGACATGATCTTCCCCGAGGCGATGAAGACGCTGGACGATTACCGCAGGTTCAAGGCGGCGGTGCAGGTGCCGATCCTGGCCAACCTCACTGAATTCGGCTCTACCCCGTTCTTCACCACCGACGAGCTGCGCTCGGCCGACGTGGACATCGCGTTGTACTGCTGCGGCGCCTACCGCGCCATGAACAAGGCGGCGCTGCACTTCTACGAGACGGTGCGCCGCGAAGGCACGCAGAAGCACATCATCGACACCTTGCAGACGCGCGAGGAGCTGTACGACTTCCTGGGCTACCACGCCTACGAGGACAAGCTCGACGCGCTGTTTTCCAACAAGAGCTGACACGCGGTCGCTGTAGGAGCGCACCCTGTGCGCGATGACGCTTTTCGCGAAGAGCTTTCGCGCACAGGGTGCGCTCCTACACGCTCCGTTTTCCGCCGTTTCGCAATCCCTGCACCCCAGGAGACACCCCATGAGCGAGCAAGTCCTTCCCAAGGCCAAGAAATCGGTCGCCCTGTCCGGCGTGGCTGCCGGCAACACCGCGCTGTGCACGGTGGGCCGCAGCGGCAACGACCTGCACTACCGCGGCTACGACATCCATGACCTGGCGGCGAAGGGCTGCTTCGAGGAAGTGGCGCATCTCCTGGTTTACGGCGTGTTGCCGAACTGGACCGAACTGCAGAACTACAAAGCCAGGCTGAAGCGCCTGCGCGGCCTGCCGGCACCGGTGAAGAGTGCGCTGGAATTGCTGCCCGCAGCGACCCACCCGATGGACGTGCTGCGCACCGGCTGCTCGGTGCTGGGCACGGTGCTGCCGGAGAAGGACGACCACAACGTCACCGGCGCCCGCGACATCGCCGACCGCCTGATGGCCAGCTTCGGCTCGATGCTGCTGTACTGGTACCACTTCAGCCACAACGGCAAGCGCGTGGAGACGCAGACGGACGACGACTCCATCGCCGCGCACTTCCTGCACGTGCTGCACGGCAGGAAGCCCAGCGAGCTGCACGCGAACGCGCTGGACAAGTCGCTGGTGCTGTACGCCGAACACGAGTTCAACGCCAGCACCTTCACCGCCCGTGTGATCGCCGGCACCGGTTCGGACATGTACTCGGCGCTCACCGGCGCGATCGGCGCGCTGCGCGGCCCGAAGCACGGCGGCGCGAACGAGGTGGCGATGGAGATCATCGCGCGCTACCGCAACGCGAACGACGCGGAAGCCGACATCCGCGCCCGCGTCGAGCGCAAGGAAATCATCATCGGCTTCGGCCATCCGGTGTACACGGTGTCCGATCCGCGCAACGAGATCATCAAGGAAATCTCGCGCAAGCTGTGCACGGACGGCGGCAACCCGACCCTGTTCGAGGTTTCCGAGCGGATCGAGAAGGTGATGGGTGAGGTCAAGAAGATGTTTCCCAACCTCGATTGGTTCTCCGCCAGCGCGTATCACATGATGGGCGTGCCGACCGCGATGTTCACGCCGCTGTTCGTGATCGCGCGCACCTCCGGCTGGAGCGCGCACGTGATCGAGCAGCGCCAAGACGGCAAGATCATCCGCCCCAGCGCGAACTACACCGGCCCGGAAGACCGGGTCTACGTGCCGATCGACAAGCGCTGAAGCGTCGGCAGTCCGAAACAGGGAGGGAGCCGCGAGGCTCCCTTTTTCGTGGGGGTGATGAGCGTTCGCGCTGCCGGCGCCTGCGCTCGTTACAGGTGTTGCAGATCTGATACAGGTCTCGACATCGCGAGTCCTTGAGCTCCAGAGCCTTGTTCTGCCGCATCGGAGGAGATGCAGCGGCAATCCCGCCCGGTGCAAGCTGTAACGCTCGTGGAACAGTGCATACGGCGGGCTGATGCCGCGTTGTCGATGCAATGGCTCCAACTGCCTGATTTGCAGATGAGTTATCCGCGCATGCCCGCTTGGCATTGCCCTTGCCAGTTCAGCTTGCTGCACACGCAAGACTAGGCGGGATGGTCCAAGTCAACCAGGGGATTCCCGAGCACAACCGCGATCCGGCACAAGCCGGGAAGTGGCGGCGGTGTCTGGCGCTGCAGGCAACCGGTTCCGGCGTCAGCCGGAATTGACGATGCAAGTCCTGATCGGGCTTTTCCAAGGAGAACTAACCATGCGCAAGACATTCATCGCTACCGCCATCTGCCTGGGCCTGGGTTTCAGCATCTCGGCCATGGCCGACCACAACCACCAGACCAACGCCGGCGGCAACAACGCCCAGGATAGCTCGGCGGCGCTGCAGAACGTGGCCAACCAGAACAACTCCAACAACACCAGCGATTCCAACAACACCAGCAGCTCCAACAACACCACGACCACGCTCAACACCGTCGTGGCGAACAGCGTGCTCAATGGTTCGGTGTCGGGTGTCGGCGTCTCCGGCATCGGCAACAGCGCGATGAACTCGGGCAACGCCAATGGCGGTCACGGCGGACTCGGCTTGGGCGTGGGCGCCACCTCCGCGCCGGGCGGCGCTGGCGGATCTGCACACAGCCACAGCGGCGATGGTGGAGCGGGGCTAGGCCTGAGCGCCGCAGTAGGCGGCTCCAATTCGGCTGATGGCGGCAACAGCAATGGTCACGCTGGTGACGGCAACAACAACAGCTCGGCGTCGAACGGTGGCAACCAGCCCTTCTTCGGCAATGGCGGCAACGGCGGCAACGATTCGAGTTCGGCTGCTGGTGGTGCCGGCTCGTGGGCGGCCGGTTCCGGCGGTAGCGGCAGTGCCGATGCGAGCAGCGGCTCAGGCTCGGGCACGGGCGGCAACAGCGGCGACAGCTCCAGCACCGGTGGCGCGGGCGGCGCGGGTGGCTCGGGCGGTTCGGGCATGGGCGCGGGCGGCATGGGCGGTGCTGGCGGGACGGCGGCGGCGGATTCCGGCAGCTTCGACATGTCCAACCAGATGACCGGTACGGCCGTGGGCGCAGCCGGCATCGCGGTGATCGCGCAGAACAGCGGCGCGGCGGCACTGGTGCAGCAGAGCGTGAATGTGCAGGCCAACCTCACGGTCGGCCACTGATGGAACCTCCCGCGGTGGGGCGTTCGCGCCCCACCGCGGCTTTGCGGCGACTGCGTGCCACGAGGGAGCCGGAAGTGGGTAGCCATGCATGGGCAGCCGTGCATGACATCCAACGGCGTCCTCCGCGACAGGCAGTCGCGGCGGGAGTACAGAATCATGCGAACGTTCCGATTCGGGTGCGGGTTCCTGCTGCTGCTTTGCGTCGCGAGTCTTGATGCGCTGGCGACAGACGCGCCGCAGTCTGCCGTGCCGGCGCCCCGGACGGGCGTCACGACTGCGGTCGTGGCGGCACCGGCGCAGTCCGACTATGTCGACGGCTTGGGCACCAGCGTCAGCGGTTCCACCCTGGCGCGGTCGCGCGGCGGCATTGAGACGACCACGGAGACCATGACGCTCAACGGCTCGGTGGACCACAACACCGACAACCATGTGGTGACCGGATCCAACCTGATCGACGGTGGCGCGTTCAGTGGTGCGGTCGGCTTGCCGACGGTGATCCAGAACACCGGCAACAACGTGCTGATCCAGAGCGGCGTCATCGTCAACGTGCAGTTCAAGCCATGAGCAGGATGCTCCCGGCGCTTGCGATCGTGCTGGCGCTGGCCTGGCCCGGCGGCCTGCTGGCCGGGTCGGTGGAGATCAACGGCGGTACGGGCTCGACCTACACGCTGCATCTGACCACCTTCAAGGAAGCGAAATTCAGGAACACCGTCCGGCAGAAGTACGACTTCAGTTGCGGCTCCGCCGCCGTGGCCACCTTGCTGACCTACCAGTACGGCTATCCGGTCACCGAGCAGGCGGCATTCGCGCAGATGTACGCACACGGCGACCGCGTCAGGATCAACAAGGAAGGCTTCTCCCTGCTGGACATCAAGAGCTACCTGCAGACGCTCGGTTTCGAGGCCGACGGCTTCCGCCTGCCGCTGGACAAGCTCGCCCAGGAGCACCTGCCGGCGATCGTGCTGATCGTGGTGAATCGCTACCACCATTTCGTGGTCGTCAAGGGCCTGCTGGACGGTCGCGTGCTGGTGGGCGATCCCGCCTTGGGCACGCGCTCGATCCCGCGCGAACGGTTCGAAAAAATGTGGCAGGACAAGTTGCTGTTCGTGATTCACAACCGGCGCGATGAAGCGCACTTCAACCTGGTCAGCGATTGGCGCGCGGCGCCTCTTGCGCCGCTGGGCATGGGCATCGACCGACGCCTGATGGATTACACCACCATGCCGAAGTTCGGGCCCGGGCAGTACTGAGGTGATGGTGATGCAAAGCAAGAATCCAAAATCGAGAACGGGTCTGCGAGTCGTATTGCCCCTGTGCCTGCTCGGCAGCGCAGGCGTCGCCCATGCCATGCCTGGAAGCGAGGCAGGCAATGCCCCCCAGCCGCAACCATCAGCGGCGCCGTCGGCGGATCAGGCACAGGCCGATATCGCCGGCCTCGGGCAGCCCGTCAGTGACGCCAACCTCGACCATGCGCGTGGCGGTTTCGATCTCGGCGGCGGCTTGGTGGCCTCGTTCGGCCTGCAGGAGGAGACCTACATCAACGGCCTCCTGGTGATGTCCACGAGCATCAATATCCCGGACATCAGCAAGATCACGCAACAACAGGCCGCCGCTCTGGCATCGACGCTCGACGGCTTGAACCTCGTGCAGAACGGACCGGGCAACGGAGCCGTTCCCGGCAAGGCAGCCACCGCGCCCCATGCCGGTTCGACCGCCCAGTCATCCAGCCCTCCGGCGGCAGTGGCCGGATCGAACGCATCGAACGGCGCCGTCGTCGCGCATGTTCCGAATCAGCCGAGCACCATCACGCCCGCCATGGATGCGCCAGCGGAAGCGGTTGGCGTGCCCGCGCCCGGTGCCGGCGGCGTGGGTTCGGCAGCCACCTGGAACAACCCGGGCGTCGCAGCCGCGCTCACGCAGGGCGGGGGACTGGCACAAGTCATTCAGAACACCTTGAACAATCAATCCATCCAGACCCTGACCACGCTCAACGTCTCGGTGAACACGTTGCAGGCGCTGCGCCAGATGAATCTGCAGAGCACCTTGCAGTCGGCGCAAATGCTCTCGTTCGGGCATTGAGTGTCTTGCGAACGTCGCCTGCGCATGCCTGATGGTGCCGAAGTCTCCCAAGATCGGTTAGACAAGGAGCTGAAATGGAACGCAAAAGTCGGCAATGGGCATGCGCGGCCAGTTGCGCCGGGTTGATGGCGTTCGGTGGCTGGGCAAGCGCGCAGGAAGCATCGCCGCCCGCGTCGCCCGCCGAGGCGGGACATGGGTCGTCCGCCGACGCAGGGCATGACGATCCATCGTCTCCCGCGACGGTGCGCCAGCGCTTGCAGCAGCAGGATGCGGAGATCGACGCGATGCGCCACCAGATCGATGCGCAGATGGCGCAGCTCAAGCTGATGCGCCAGCAGCTGGCCCAGCAAGCGGCCGACTATGCATCGCTGCGTCATGCGGTCGGCATGCGCGAGCTGGAACAACAGCGTGGCGGCAACCTGCAAACGACAGGGGTGAATTCGCCGACACAGCCCATGCCGGTCGCATCCGCCGTGCAAACGGTGACGGCCGCCCATCCGCAGGAGGTTGGCCAGGCGCCGCCGAAGGACGCCCGTCCGCCCGAGGTGGCCCCCATCACCAATCAGCCCGGCGTGCTGACGCCGAGGCACAGCTTCGTGCTGGAGCCCTCGTACCAGTTCGGCTACTCCGCCGCCAACCAGGTCGATCTGGTGGGCTACACCATCATCCCGGCCATCCTGATCGGCCTGATCGACATCCGCACGGTGCGCACCACCAGCCATACCGTGACGCTCACCGGGCGCTATGGCCTCACCAATCGCCTCGAACTGGAGGTGCGCGTGCCCTATGTCTGGGAGGGCAGCAACATCGTCAGCCGCGAAGTGTTCACCGGCACGGCGACGAACAACGTGCTGAACTCCAGCGGCAGCGGCATCGGCGACATCGAGGCCACCGCGCGCTACCAGTTCAACGACGGCGGCGCGGACAAGCCGTATTACATCGGCTGGCTCCGTTTCAAATCCCGTACGGGCCAGGATCCCTTCGACGTGCGCACCGACTGCCAGACGCGCTGTATCGAGAATGTCACCGGCACGGGCCTGCCGCTGGAGTTGCCGACCGGCTCGGGCTTCTATTCCCTGCAGCCCGGACTCACTTGGCTGCTGCCGTCCGATCCCGTGGTGATCTTCGGCAACCTCAGCTACATGTACAACTTCGAACGGCACAACGTGTCCGAGAACCTCGTGGTCGGCAAGCAGTTCATCGGCAACGTGAAGGTGGGCAATGTCGCCGATGCCAGCATCGGCGTCGGTTTCGCGATGAACGACAAGGTGTCGTTGAGCCTCGGTTACGACCAGAGCTTCATCGGCGTGACGCGCGAGGCTGGCACCAAGGTGCCGGGTTCGACCAAGATCTGGCTGGGCTCGCTGCTGGTGGGCGGCTCCTATCGCATCAACCCCAAGCGGACCTTGAACTTCACGTTGGGCGTCGGCGTGACCCGCGATACGCCCGACGTGCTGATGACGGTGCGCATGCCGATGGCGTTCTGAGGGGGGTGCCGGCCGGTCAGGTTGCTGCGGGTCGACACCGGCGCCGCAGCAGCCAACCGCCGCCGCAGACCCCGACCACCAGCGTCGCGTCGAGCAGGTATTTGACCCAGGCATGCGTCGCGAACCAGCCCGACCACAGGTGGTCGTGGGCAATCATGCGCGCCGCGGTCCAGGCGATCGCGCCGGCGCCGAGGTAGACGATGACGGGGAAGCGCTCGATCAGCTTCAGGATCAGGGTCGAACCCCACACCACCAGCGGCACGCTGACGGCCAGGCCGAGCACCACCAGCAGCAGGTCGCCACGCGATGCGCCGGCGATCGCCAGCACGTTGTCCAGCCCCATCAGCGCGTCGGCGACGACGATGGTGCGCAGCGCGGGCCAGAAGCCGTCGGCGGCGGCGATGTCGTGCGATGCCTCGTCCTGCTTCAGCAGCTTCCAGGCGATCGGCAGCAGCAACAGGCCGCCGGCCAGCATCAGGCCCGGCAACTCCAGCAGCCAGACCACCACGGCGGTGAGCGCGATGCGCACGGCGACGGCGCCGAAGCTGCCCCAGAACACGGCCTTCTTCTGCAGCGGCGGAGGCAGCTTGCGCGCGGCCAGCGCGATCACGATGGCGTTGTCGCCGGCCAGCACCAGGTCGAGCAGGATGATGGTGGACAGGCCGGAGAGAAAGCTGGCTGGGAATTCCATGCGAGGGTCCGACGCGCCGAGCACATGCAGCGACGACGGACGCGCGCAGGACCGTCGTCACCGCAAAAGTCTCGTTCGCGACATCGGCCGCCGCGGTGTCCGGAGCGAGGCATCGCTCGTGATGACGAACACCGCACGGATGCATGACCGCATCCGGAACTACTCCCCTTTGGGTGGTAGTCCGGCCATTTTCGTGGCGGCCGGGGCAGGGGTCAAGCGCGCTGCGCTCCTGCCGGTGACGTGCGCCGGATACAATGGGCGTTTCTCCTCGCCGCGAGAACCGTCATGAGCGCCCACGACATCCGTTCCGCCGTCCGCCCCGATCCCGACCAGCCGATGGTCGACATCGCCGACTACGTGGCCGACTGCCGGATCGAATCGAAGGAGGCCTACGACACCGCTCGCTACATGCTGCTGGACTCGCTGGCCACCGCGATGATGGCGATGAAATTCCCCGAGTGCGTGAAGCACCTCGGGCCGCTGGTGCCGGGCGCCACGTTGCCGGGCGGCGCGCGCGTGCCGGGCACCTGCCACGAGCTGGACCCGGTGCAGGCCGCGTTCGCGATCGGCACGCAGATCCGCTGGCTGGACTTCAACGACACCTGGCTGGCCGCCGAGTGGGGTCATCCGTCGGACAACCTCGGCGCCATTCTCGCCGTGGCCGACTGGCTGGGTCGCAAGGCCGAGCGCGAGGGCGGCCGGGCGCTGACCGTGCGCGACGTGCTGGGCTACGCGATCAAGGCGCACGAGATCCAGGGCTGCTACGCGCTGAAGAACAGCTTCAACCGCGTCGGTCAGGACCACGTGATCCTGGTGCGGCTGGCTTCCACCGCGGTGGCCACGCACATGCTGGGCGGCGACAAGGAGCAGATCGTCACCGCCGTGTCGCACAGCTGGATCGACAACGGGGCGCTGCGCACCTACCGCCACGCGCCGAACACCGGGCCGCGCAAGAGCTGGGCCGCGGGTGACGCCTGCCGCCGCGCCGTCACCCATGCGATCAACGCGGTGTACCGCGGTGTGGTCGGTTATCCGTCGGCGCTGTCGGCGAAGACCTGGGGCTATTACGACGTGGCCTTCAAGGGCAAGCCGTTCGAGTTCGAGCGCCCGTTCGGCAGTTACGTGATGGAGAACGTGCTGTTCAAGATCAGCTTCCCGGCCGAGTTCCACGCGCAGACCGCGGTGGAATGCGCGATGCAGCTGCACAGCCAGGTCGCCGGCAAGCTGGACCAGATCGAAAAGGTGGCGATCGAGACCCAGGAAGCCGGTTGCCGCATCATCGACAAGACCGGCCCGCTGGCGAACTACGCCGACCGCGACCACTGCATCCAGTACATGGTGGCGGTGCCGCTGATCTTCGGCCGCCTCACCGCGGACGACTACAACGACGACGTGGCCGCCGATCCGCGCATCGACGCGCTGCGCGAGAAGATGACGGTGAGCGAGAACCCGCAGTTCACCCGGAACTACTTCGACCCCGACAAGCGCTATATCGGCAATTCGGTGCAGGTGTTCTTCAAGGATGGCAGCAGCACCGGGAAGGTGTCCATCGACTATCCGATCGGCCACCGCAAACGCCGTGCCGAGGGCATCCCGGTGCTGCTGAAGAAATTCGAGGCGGCCATGCGCAGCCATCTGCCGGCGCACAAGGTCAGGGCGATCCTCGAAGCCAGCCGCGATCCGGCGCAACTGGACGCGATGCCGATCCAGCAGTTCCTCGGCTTGTTCACGCTCTGAATACGCACTGGCGGCAAATCTCGCCAAGGCTTGTGCTGCCTGGCAATAACAGACAGTGCAAATTGTCACAGACCATCTGTAACGTGTTATATTTGTGTAAAGACGAATGGATCAATCCGGTTCGAGCGAGAGTCGCCGCATCGGAAAGCCGTTGCGATTGTTTCAATACCAAAAAAGGGAGAGACCTGATGAAGCACAAGGGCCTTTATTTCATGGTTGCCCTGGCCTTGGGCGGCGTGGGTGCCGTCCATGCGCAGGACAACACGGCGACGACCGCGGCCAGCAGCGACAACGCTGCCGCACCGGCATGGCCGAACGGCTTCGATGACCGCTGGTACATCGCGCCGACCATCGGCGGCTACTACAACGACACGGACCGCAACACCCACAGCCGCCAGTTCTACTATGGCCTCGGCGTGGGCAAGTTCATTTCGTCCAACACCTCGCTGGATCTGTTCTTCGACCGTACCAAGCGCAAGATCGACCACAACGCCGGCAACTGGGCCAGCAACAACGTGGGCGTCGCCGTGCGCTACTACCTGGGCAGCACCGCGTGGCGCCCCTACCTGCTGGCGGGCGTGATGGGCAGCCATCACAAGAACCCGGCGGACAGCGGCTGGGATCCGGCGGCCGAACTGGGCCTGGGTCTGTCCAAGTCGGTGACCGACAGCTCCGACGTGCGCGTGGAAGGTGGCTACCGCTACGACTGGGACAACAAGAGCCAGCCGAGCAAGAGCGGCTACGGCGACTGGTTCCTGGGTCTGAGCATCGTGTCGCGCTTCGGCGCGGTGCCTGCCGCTCCGGCTCCGGCGGCTGCGCCGCCGCCGGCTCCGGCCCCGGCTCCGGTGGAAGCGCCCGCGCCGCAGAAGGTGGTGATCGACCTGCGTGGCGTGAACTTCAAGTTCGACTACCCGAAGAAGGGTCAGGTGCACGCGTCGGAAATCGACAAGGCACTGGCCGTGCCGACGTCGGACTCGATCGCGATCCTGGATCAGGCGGTGGATACGCTGAAGCGCTATCCGGACGTGCACGTGACGGTGGCGGGTTACACCGACTCGAAGGGCAAGCCGGACTACAACCAGGCGCTGTCGGAGCGTCGTGCGCAGATCGTGTACGACTACCTGACCAGCCACGGTGTCACCGCGAACCGTCTGGAAGGTCCGATCGGCCACGGTGCGGACAACCCGATCGGCGACAACGCCACCGACGCGGGTCGTGCGCAGAACCGCCGCGTGGAGCTGCAGGTCCAGCAGTAACCGGACTTGTCGCAGTGTCACGAAAAAGCCCGGCGCATGCCGGGCTTTTTCTTTGTTTCCATGCCACTTAGGCTTGTGCGATGCCTCATGCACGACAACCCGAACCGCAAGGCGGCAAGCGCCACGGCGTCGCCCGCGTGTTGAGCAAGTTGGGCGCGTGCTCGCGCAGCCAGGCCGAGGCCGCGGTGCGTGCCGGGCGCGTCATGGTCGACGGTCGCGTGGTGCACGATCCCGAGTATCCGGTCGAGGCGGAACGCCAGCGGCTCAGTCTGGATGGCGTGGCCGTGGCGGCGGCACAACGCATCTATCTGGCACTGAACAAGCCGCGGGGCGTGGTGGTGAGCGCGGCCGACGAGCGCGGACGCGGCACGGTCTACGACCTGCTGCGCGACGCCGGCCTGCCGTGGCTGGGGCCGGTGGGGCGGCTGGACAAGGCCAGCGAGGGCCTGCTGCTGCTCAGCAACGACAGCGTGTGGGCGGCCGGCATCACCGAGCCGAGCACGCACCTCGACAAGACCTATCACGTGCAGGTGGCCGGGCGGCCGGACGCGGCCGTGCTGGTCGCGATGCTGGCCGGTGTGCGCGAGGGCGATGATCTGCTCAAGGCGCGGCGGGTCGAACTGTTGCGCGCCGGCGAGAAGAACGCCTGGATGGAAGTGGTGCTGGACGAGGGTCGCAACCGCCACATCCGCCGCCTGCTGGCGGCGCTGGGTTTCGAGGTGCTGCGACTGGTGCGGGTGGCGATCGGCCCGCTGCAGCTGGGCGAACTGGCCAAGGGGCAGTGGCGCCACCTCGATCCCGCCGAGGTGGCGCAACTCAAGCGGCGTTAGCCGATCACGCCCAGCTGCTTGCCCACCTTGGTGAATGCGGCGATCGCGCGGTCCAGGTGCTCACGGGTGTGCGCCGCGCTCATCTGGGTGCGGATGCGCGCCTGGCCCTGCGGCACCACCGGGTAGAAGAAGCCGGTGACGTAGATGCCTTCATCCAGCAATGCCGTGGCCATCGCCTGCGCCTTGGGCGCGTCGTAGATCATCACCGGCACGATGGGGTGCACGCCGGGCTTGATGTCGAAGCCGGCCTTCGTCATTGCCTCGCGGAAATGGCGGGTGTTCTCTTTCACCTTGTCGCGCAGATCGCCGGCGGCGTCGAGCATGTCGAACACCTTGATCGCGGCGGCCACGACGTGCGGCGGCAGCGAGTTGGAGAACAGATAGGGGCGCGAGCGTTGGCGCAGCATCTCGATGATTTCGGCGCGGCCGCTGGTGAAGCCGCCCAGCGCGCCACCGAGCGCCTTGCCCAGGGTGCCGGTGAAGATGTCGATCTTGTCCAGCACGCCGTGCACCTCGGCCGAGCCGCGGCCGGTGTCGCCGAGGAAGCCGGTGCAGTGGCATTCGTCGATGTGCACCAGCGCGTGGTACTTCGCGGCCAGCGCGGTGATCTGGTCGAGCTTCGCGATGAAGCCGTCCATCGAGAACGCGCCGTCGGTGGAGATCAGCTTGGTGCGCGCGCCGGCTTCGTCGGCGGCCTGCAGCTGCTTCTCCAGGTCGGCCATGTCGCTGTTGGCGTAGCGATAGCGCTTGGCCTTGCACAGGCGCACGCCGTCGATGATGGAGGCGTGGTTGAGCGCATCGGAGATGATCGCGTCCTCCTCACCCAGCAGCGGCTCGAACAGGCCTCCGTTGGCGTCGAAGCAGGCGGCGTAGAGGATGGTGTCGTCGGTGCCGAAGAAACGGGCGATTTTCGCTTCCAACTGCTTGTGCAGGTCCTGCGTGCCGCAGATGAAGCGCACCGAGGCCATGCCGAAGCCGTGCGTGTCCAGCGCGTCCTTGGCGGCCTGGATCACGTCAGGGTGGTCGGCCAGGCCCAGGTAGTTGTTCGCGCAGAAGTTCAGCACCTTGCGGCCGCCTTCCAACTCGATCTCGGCCGACTGCGGCGAGACGATCACGCGCTCGGCCTTGAACAGGCCCTGCTCGCGGATGGATTCGAGTTCGCTGGCGTAGCGCGACTGGCCGGGGTAGCTCATGAGGATTTTCCGCTGGGTTAAAAGTCTATTTTGATCCCTGGCGCTTCGGCTGGGAAGGAAGCGCGGGATCCTGGCGGGTTCACCCCTGGTGCAAGCCGAACTCCACGCGCGTCGTCTTGCCCTTGTCGTCGATGCCCTTGGCATCGAGCATGGGGGCCTTGAGCGAGATGCGCTTGTCGTCCAGCTTGCCCTTCAGCCACGCCTGCACCGCGGCGGCGCGACGCTGCGCCAGCGCATGCATGGCGGCCTCGTCGACCGGGACGTTGGTCTCCATCAGGCTGCGCATCTCGTCGGGGGCGAGCGACTTCTTGAGGCCGATGAAATTCTTCGGCTTGCCCTTGAAGTCGTCCTCCTTGTACGCGCGCTTGAGGTACTTGTCGTACTCGTCCGGCGTGACGTTGACCGCGGCGAGCGCGGCGTCCGAGGTATCGGCATGCTTGCCTTCCTGGTCGAGCAGCTTCGCGCGGCGCACCAGGTTGTCCACCGTGACCTTGCGCAGTCCGTCCTGATCCTTCGACGGATCGACGCGGCCGGTGATGTCGAGGTTCAGCGAGGGCTTCTGCTTGAGCATGGCGACGATCTTGCCCAGCCGTTCCTGCGCGTTCTTGTCCAGTACGGCGGAGCCGGGAGCGAACTCCACGTAGCCCAGATCCTCGTGGTTGCTGCCGCCGAATGCCGCGCCCAGCAGGCGGAACGGTGCCGTGGCCGCCCTGGCGATGAGGTTGCCGATGGCGTGCCAGATCAGGCTGCCCATGCTGAACTGCGGATCGTCCAGTGAACCCGACACCGGCACATTCACGTCGATGTTGCCCTGCGTGTCCTTCAGCAGCGCCACCGCGAGCTTCACCGGCAGATGCCGGATGCCGGGGCTTTCGTCGCGGTTGCCGAAGGTCAGCTGGGTGATGAAGATGTGGTTGTCGGCGTTGAGCTTGCGCTGGTCCAGCATGTAGTGGACATCCACCGTCAGCTTGCCCGCCGTGATCGGGTAGCCGGTGTACTTGGCGGAATACGCGCTCAGGCCGGTCAGCTCCACCTCGTCGGCCTTGCCCTTGATGTCGAGGAAGGCCACCGGCTGCAGCGGATTGATGGTGCCGTCGATGTCGACCGGCGAGTTGTCGTTCACCGCCGCCTGCACCGACAGGTCGGCCGGCGGATCGCCCGGCTTGGTGCCGAAGGCGCCGATCTTGCCGGTGAGCTTGGTGAGGTTGGCGGTGTAGTTGGGCTTGATGAAGTTGTCGGTGTAGTTGAGCTGGCCGTTGACGAGGGTGATGCCGCCGATGTGGATGTCGGCAGCGGGTGCCGTGGCGGAAGCGGCCGATGCAGGCGCTGTGGCAGCGATTTCCGGCGTCGCCGCCGCGCTGGCGGCAGACTTGGGCGCCGGTGGCGGCGCGGCGGCGGCCGGCGTCGGCAGTGCCGCGCCCGCGGGTTGCTCGTTGGCGGCGCGGGTCACCGAAACCGGCGCCGCTGCGGGATTGGCCACCACCTCCGACAGGTTCAGCGTGCCGTTCGCGTTGACGATCACGCGCGCGTAGAACGAACTGAGCACCAGGCTGCCCACGTGCATGCGCGGCGCGCCGATGCCGTAGGACACGTCGAGCCGGTTGCCGCTCAGCGTGCGCCAGCGCAGGAAGTCGTCGCCGGTGAGCTTGTCCTGCACGCGTACCTGTTCGAGCGCTGCGTCGCCCCGGTAAGTCATCCTCGATTCGGCGTGGCGGCCGTCGTAATGCAGCCGGCCCCGGCTGCTGATGCGCGCGCTGGAAACGGTCACGTTCAGCGGCACGCTGATGTACGGCTCGAAGCTGGCGATGTCCAGGTGCCGGGTGTCGAGCTGGATGTCGGCCAGCGTCGGCAGTGGCTGCACCCGGCCGCTGGCGGTGAAGCTGCCCCGGCCGACGCTGCCTGCCAGCTTCATCGCGCTAGTCTTGTCGAGCTTGTCGCTCACGCCGTCGAGCCCGCCGCTGAGCGCATCGATCTTGATCTTCACCGGCTTGGCGCCGGCGGCGAGATCCGTGAAGGCGATCGCGGACTTGTCGAAGGCCAGATGCGCGATGCTCCAGTGCCACGGCGGCCCGCTCGCGGCGCTCTTCTTCGCCGGCGCACCCTTGGTGGCCAACAGTTCGACAAGGTTGATGCGCTGGTTGCGGTAGCGCTCCACGTCCAGGCGCAGGCCCGACGCCTTGAGCGTGCCCAGCTGCGCCTGTTGCGTCGCGAGGTCGACCTGGTTGATCTCCGCGTCCAGGCTGTCCCATGCCAGCGGTGAATCACGGCCCCTGGACTCGGGTTCCAGCGCGAAGTCGTTGACCGCGGCATGCGCGTCGGCCAGGTGCACGTTGAACGGCTTGCCCCAGCCCAGCTGGAGCTGGCCGGAGGCATCCAGCTTGCCCTTGGCCACGTGCGCGGCCAGCCCCGGATGGACGGCTGCCTGCAGCGGGGCCAGCCCGACCTGCTGCAGGTTCAGCACGCCGGCGAGCGTGCTCCTGGCGAGATCCAGGCTGCCCTTCAGGGCGAGTTGGCCGCCGAAGAACTGCGCGCCCATGTCCAGCCTGGCCGGCGGGGCCGGCAGCATGCTCAGGCCCTGGATGCTGCCACGCAAGTTGGACAGGTCGATCTTGCTGCCGGTGGAGTCGGCATAGTGGATGCCGCTGTCGGCGAGCGTCATCGAGGCGATGCGCAGGTCGGTCGGCTGGGCTTTCGCGCTGCCGGCCGGTTTCGCGGGAGTCGCCGTCAATGTATCGAAGTTGCTGTGGCCGTCGGCGCCGGCGGTGTAATCGAGCTGCGCGTTGTCGAGCGCGAGCGCGGCCAGCACGTAACGCGATTGCAGCGGCTGCACGTCGGAAAGGTCCGCGATGCCCTTGCCCAGGCTCAGGATCGGCTGGCCGTCGCTGCTGTCGAGGACGAAGTTGTCCAGCTGCAGTTTGCCGGTGAGCTGCAGTTGCGGCGTGGGCTTGGCCTGCACGAAATGCAGGGTGAGATCGCCGCTGAGCAGGCCCTTGGGGATCGCGACCGGCAGCGCGGTGGGTGCGTAGGCGATGTAGCGCGCCAGATCGAGGTGGTCGAGCCGGAAATCGACGGTCGACTCGCGATTGTCGGCGAAGGGCTTGGTGTGGCCGTCCACGTGCAGCGGGCTGCCGTCCACCTCCATCGACAGCAGCGGCTGCACGAACACGCTGGTGTCGCTGGGCAGGTTGGCGATGAACGGGATGCCCAGTTCCAGGTGGCCCACGTGGTGACTGGTCTGCAGCACCTCGTCGGTGAACTGGATGTCGCCATCGTGCACGCTGATGTTGGAGAGCGCGAAGCGGGCAGGCGACGCCTTGGGGTCAGCCGGCGTCGCGTCGAGGCGGTCGATGATGTCGCTGAAGTTGAAGCGCTGCTCGCCCGTGCGCACGATGCGGATGCGTGGACGCTGCAGGGTCAGTTCGTCCAGCACCGGCGCCATGCGGAACAGCGAGGCCCAGGACGCGTTGACGACGGCCTGGTCGATGTCGACGAAGTCCGACTTGCCGTCGCGGTCGGCGATATGCAGCCGGTCCAGTTGCAGCCGCAGGGTGAACGGGTTCAGGTGCACGGCGCCCACGGTGACCGGGCGTTGCAGCGCGGCCGAGGCGCGCTGCTCGATCTGGCTGCGGATGATCGGGGGCGCCGCGAAGAAACCGAGCAGGCCGAACACGATCAGCACGATGGCGACGATCAGGGCGATCTTGCGCGTGCGGCGCGATCGGTAGACGGCGAGGGCGCGGTCGCGTCCCGCGGCCAGACGTGGGTGGCTGAAAAGGCCTGTCATCACGACGCTCCCATGACATCGCGTGCCGACCGTGCATGGCTCTCGTGCCCTGCACCTTCACAATCCCGGCGATTCTGTCGGCCGCCCTGGCCGGAGTGTACTAGGGCGGCCGAACGCTCAGCGCGGATTTCCCGTGAAGGTATCGGCGCGGAGACAGGAGGCGCTCAGTTCCAGGAACACACCACCTTGCCGCATTTGCCGGCGTCCATCAGGTCGAAGCCCTTCTGGAAATCGTCGATGTGGATCTGGTGGGTCAGCACCTTCTGCAGCGGGAAGCCGGTGAGCACCATCTGGGTCATCTTGTACCAGGTCTCGTACATGCGCCGGCCGTAGATGCCCTGCAGGGTGAGGCCCTTGAAGATCACCCGGTCCCAGTCGATGCCGGCGCCCTTGGGCAGGATGCCGAGCAGGGCGACCTTGCCGCCGTGGTACATGCAGTCGAGCATGTCGTTGAACGCGCGCGGGTTGCCGCTCATCTCCAGGCCCACGTCGAAGCCTTCCATGTGCAGGTCCTTCATCACGTCCTTCAGCGACTGGTTCGCCACGTTCACCACGCGCGTGGCGCCCATGTCGGCGGCCAGCTTCAGCCGGTAGTCGTTGACGTCGGTGACCACCACGTTGCGCGCGCCCACGTGCTTGGCGATGCCCGCGGCGATCACGCCGATCGGGCCCGCGCCGGTGATCAGCACGTCCTCGCCGATCAGGTCGAATTCCAGCGCGCAGTGCGCGGCGTTGCCGTAGGGGTCGAAGAAGGCGGCCAGCTCGGACGGGATCTGGTCCGGGATCGGCCACAGATTCGACGCGGGCATGGTCATGTATTCGGCGAACGCGCCGTTGCGGTTCACGCCGATGCCGATGGTGTTCGGGCACAGGTGCTGGCGGCCGGCGCGGCAGTTGCGGCAGTGGCCGCACACGATGTGGCCTTCGGCCGAGACGCGGTCGCCGACCTTGTAGCCGGTGACGCCGGGGCCGATCTCCACGATGCGGCCGACGAACTCGTGGCCGATGGTGAGGCCCGGCTTGATCGTGCGCTGGCTCCACTCGTCCCACTTGTAGATATGCAGGTCGGTGCCGCAGATCGCGGTCTTCTCCAGCTTGATCAGCACCTCGTTCGGGCCGACCTCGGGCACCGGCACCTCTTCCATCCAGATGCCCTGCTCGGGCTTGCGCTTGACCGGGGCTTTCATCGTCTGCGGCATGGGGAATCCAATGGCTGGCCCGGACGGGCGGGGAAAACGCCAATTATAGATCCTTGCCGCAGCAGCCCGTCGCTGCGCGTTGCGGCACGTTCAATCGACGCGCTGGTAGACGCGGCGGAACACCACGGGGTGCTGCAGGAAGCCGGGTTGCCAGCGTTCGGTGACCTGCAGCGTGCGGCCGTCGGCGGCGCGCGACCAGGTCTCGTCGATCCGGTTGCCGTCGTTGAATTGCAGGCTGAACTGCAGGTCCCCGCCGCCGGCTTGCCGGCGTGCGGCGGCGTTGCCGTTGAGCGTCTGCTGGTGGCCGCCGTCGAGGCGCATGGCCAGCTGTTCGCCGTTCTCGAGCCGGGCCTGCACGGTCTTCGCGTCCTGTTGCACGACCAGGACGGCATCGTTGTCGAGCATCGGTGGCGGTTTCAGCAGGCCGTCGCTGCCGGACGCATCGCCCGATGACGCGCTCGCGCGCCTGCCGCCCCGGTCATGACCGCCGCCCATGCCGCCACCACCCATGTGGCCGCCGCCCATGCCGCCACCACCCATCCCGCCACCACCCATCCCGCCACCGCGCCTGCCGCCGCGGTTGCCCGCCTGCGATGTCGCGCCGCTCGACGAGGCATTGGCCGGCGCCACGATGGGCGCCTGCTCGCGCTTGAGTTCCATGCGCAACCTCGCGGTGACCTGCACCAAGTTGTCGCTGGCCTGGTCGTCGATGCGCCACAGGCCGCTGAAATCGGATGGCGCGGGAGGTTGCTGGGCCGGCACCTGGGAGGTGGCGAACAGCAGACTGGGGCCGATGAGCAAGGAAACGGGGAGGCGTGGCGTGGGCATGCCTGCTTGAACGGGCGAAGTGTCAATGCGATGACGCGCCGCCCATGCAAGCGTGTTCCCGCGCTCTGCTCCGCGGACGAGCTGCGGCACGGGTGTCCGGGAGATTGCCTTGCGGGCGGCTTCATGACTATGGTCGCAGGCTCCAACGAAACCTCGCAGGGAAAGGCCATGCGCTTGCAGTCGACGGGTCTGGTACGGGTCGTGCCGCGCGGGCAAGGCATGCGCGGGCGCTGCTTCGGCGCCATGTTGCGCCGCCGATCGGCGCTGCTGCTGGCCCTGGCCTTGGCGGGGCTGGCGCCCGCAGCGGCGGTGCAGGCCCGCGATCCGGGCGCTGCGCCGCCGCTGCAGTTCCGCGTCGCCGAGGGACGCATCGAGAACGCGTTCTACCAGCAGGGCGACATCGCCGCCCACCTGCTGTTGAGCTCCGGCGACCGTCCCCGCGTGCTGGTGGCGTTTCCGGCCGGCAACACCGGCGTGGGCGTGTGGTTCGAGCCGACCACCGCCCCGGTGCGCTGGACGCTGGGCGAGGTGCGGGGGCTGCAACGCACGGTCGATGGCCATGCCATGAACGGCATCGTGGCCGAGGCCAGCGTGAGCTCTGCCGAGCCGCTGGTGGTGAAGGACGCGGTATTGAGCAGCATCCGCGTGCTGCGCGACTACCAGCTCGAGCAGGTCTATCCGGAGCAGGTGGCCGCCGCGCCGCAGCAGGCCGATCGCTCGGTGCGCTGGCAGCGCCGACGGCTGGACGGTGCGCCGGGTTACGAACTGGCGCTGAGCACCGACAACGGCCGTTTCCAGCGCGACCACGGCCACCTCGTGCTGCGTCCGGACCATCCCGGCGAAGCGCTGCATCTGCGCATCGAGGCTTCCACGGGCGAACCGCCGCTCACCCCGTTCGCCCACCTGTTCAACGACCGCGTGCAGAACGACACGCGCAGCCAGGAAGTGCTGCGCTTCCTCAGCTACCGGCAGAAGTTCCTCGCCGGTTCCTGGCGCTTCGACACCTATTTCGGCCGCGACACGCTGATGTCGCTGCGCCTGCTGATGCCGGTGCTGCAACCCGCCGCCGTGGACGCCGGCATCGCCTCGGTGCTCGTGCGGCTTGCGCCCGACGGCGAGGTGGCGCACGAGGAGGGCATCGGCGAGTTCGCAGTGCTGGACCATCTGGAGAAGGAGGGCAAGCGCTCCGATCGGCCGGTCTACGACTACCAGATGATCGACGGCAACTACATGCTGGCGCCGGTCGCCGCGGCCTGGCTGCTGGACGATGCGCGCGGCCGCGCCGGCGCGCAGGCCTTCCTCGCCGAAGGCAAGCCGGGGCAGCGGCAGGGCGACGCGCTGGTGCGCAACCTGCTGTACGTCGCCGCCAGCAGCGAGGCCTTCGTGCGCCAGCCGGTGTATGCCAACCTGATCGGACTCAAGCCCGGCAGCCAGGTGGGGCAGTGGCGCGACAGCAATGCCGGCATCGGCGGCGGGCGCTACCCCTATGACGTCAACGTGGTGTGGGTGCCGGCGGCCCTGCGCGCCATCGGCCGCTTCCTCGACGCCGGCCTGCTGGACGCTTACACCACCCCGGCCCAGCGTGCGCGCCTGCGCGCCGATGCCGCCCATGCCGACGCGTGGGAACGCCGTGCCGCGGCGATGTTCGTCGTGCGCCTTGACCGTGCGCAGGCAACGGCACAGGTGCGCGCCTATGCGGCACAGGTCGGCGTGCCTGCCGCCGCCGCGCTGGCCTCCTTGCCGGATGGGGGGCTGCAATTCCCCGCCATCTCGCTGGACGCGCAGGGGCGCCCGGTGCCGATCCTGCATTCCGACGAGGGCTTCGACCTGTTGTTCGGCCAGCCGGACCCGACAACGCTGGATCGCTACATCGACGACATGCTGCGGCCGTTTCCCGCCGGCCTGATGACCGGCGTGGGCATGGTCGTGGCCAACCCCGCCTTTGCGGACCGCGATGCGTGGCCATGTTCGGCAGCAACGCCTATCACGGCACCGTGGTGTGGTCGTGGCAGCAGGCCCTGCTGGCGGCAGGCCTGCGTCGCCAGCAGGCCCGCACCGACCTGCCGGAAGCCACGCGCACGCGGCTGACCAGGGCGCAGGCCACGCTGTGGCAGGGCATCTGCGCCACCCGGTCGATGCGCGACTCGGAGCTGTGGTCGTGGACGTATTCCGGTGACCGTTACCACGTCGAGCCGTTCGGTGCGGCCGGCGCCCACGAGGACGAGGCCAACGCCGCGCAGCTGTGGAGCACGGTGTACCTCGCGATTCCCCCGCCGGCTGCGGACATCGCGCCGGCCTGTCACTGACGGATGCTGCAAGGCGGCATGGCAACGCGGCACCCCGCCATGCCGCTCGCCTGTCGCGTGGCGACGGCTTGCCGTCGCGGCCGCCACGTCCTATGGTCGCAAGTTTCTACGAACACTTGCGGGTAAGACGAATGCGCTTGAAGACGATGGGCCTGGCGATCGCCATGCTGCTGGCCCCGGCCGCCCAGGCCGACGAAGGCATGTGGATGCCGTCGCAGTTGCCGGATATCGCCGAGCAGCTGCGCAAGGCCGGCTTCCGGGGCAAGCCCGCCGAGCTGGCCGACCTCACCAAGGCACCGCTGAACGCGGTGGTCAAGGTGGGCGGCGCCACCGGCGCCTTCGTCAGCGACCAGGGCCTGGTGCTCACCAACCACCACGTGGCCTTCGGGGTGATCCAGTACAACAGCAACGCGCAGCGTGACCTGATCCGCGACGGCTACGTCGCCGCCGATCGCAGCGAGGAACTGCCGGCCAACCCCGACTTCCGCCTGCTGGTGACCACCGGCTTCGACAAGGTCACCGACCGGGTGCTGGCCGACGCGCATGGCAAGACCGGTCGCGCCTACTACGACGCGGTGGACGCGGCGGGCAAGGCGCTGGTGGCGGAATGCGAGCGTGCAGGCGGTGTGCGTTGCAGCGTGGCCACGATGTTTTACGGCCGCGACTTCTACCTGGTGAAGCAGCTGGAGCTGCGCGACGTGCGTCTGGTCTACGCACCGCCGCGCGCGATCGGCAACTACGGCGACGAGGTGGACAACTTCATGTGGCCGCGCCATGCCGGCGACTTCACCGTGCTGCGCGCCTACGTCGGTCCCGACGGCAAGCCGGCGGATTACGCGAAGGAGAATCGCCCGTACGTGCCGCCCGCGTATCTCAAGGTCGCCCGCGACGGCGTCAACGAGGGCGACTACGTGATGCTGGCCGGCTATCCAGGCATCACCTACCGTCACCGCAGCGCCGCCGAGTTCGCCGACCAGGTCGAGTGGCGCCTGCCCACGGCGGTGGCGACGATGAAGGCGCTGCAGGACGTGATCGAGGACGCCGGCAAGGCGGATGCGCAGGCGAAGATCCGCTACGCCTCGCAATTGCAGTCGCTGAAGAACGGCATCAAGCGCTTCAGCGGCGAGCTGGAAGGGCTGCAACGCAGCGACGCGGTGAGCGTTCGCCGCAAGGACGAGGCCGCCATGCTGGCCTGGCTGGGCAAGCAGCCCGACGCGCGGACGCTGCGCCCGCAGATCGATGCTGCGATGGCCGAGATCGCCGCCGGCAATGCGGGCCGCGAGCGCGACCTGCTGCTGGGCCTGCTGCAGTCGCAGACCCAGCTGCTGCGTTCGGCGCTGCGCCTGCAGCGCCTGGCGCACGAGCGCGGCAAGCCCGACGCCGAACGTGAGAGCGGCTACCAGCAGCGCGACGAGGAACTGATCGCCGGCCAGCTGCGCCAGGTGCAGCGCCGCTACGACCCGGCGGTGGAAAAGCGCCTGCTGGCCACGCTGCTGACCCGCTACCAGCAATTGCCCGCCGCGCAGCATCTGCCCGAGTTCGACGCCGCGTTCGGCCGCACGCCTGCCGAACTGACGGCCATGCTGGATCGCGTCTACGCCGCCACTCAGCTGGGCGACGAGGCGCAACGCCTGCGGGGGCTCAAGGCCGCGCCGACGGAACTCGCCGCCAGCGACGATGCGCTGCTGAAGCTGGCCGCACAACTGCAACCGGCATTGCTGCGCCTCGACGACGAGCGCAAGGCGCGTGAGGGCGAGCTGCTGCGCCTGCGCCCGGCGTACATGCAGGCGCTGATCGCCTTTCGCGAGCAGCAGGGCGGCGCGGTCTATCCGGACGCGAACTCCACCCTGCGCGTGAGCTACGGCAAGGTCACGCCGCTCAAGGCGCGCGACGCGGTGAGCTATGCGCCGCTGACCAGCACCGCGGGCATCGTGGAGAAGAACACCGGCGTGGAGCCGTTCGACGCGCCGAAGCCGCTGCTGGACGCGATCGCTAAGGGCGACTACGCGGGCTACCTCGATCCGAAGTCCGGCACCATGCCGGTGGATTTCCTCAGCAACCTCGACACCACCGGCGGCAATTCCGGTTCGCCGGTGCTGAACGCGAAGGGCGAACTGGTGGGGCTCAACTTCGACAGCAACTGGGAGGCGGTCAGCGCCAGCTGGATGTTCGACCCGCGCTACAAGCGCGCGATCCACGTCGACCTGCGCTACATGCGCTGGCTGATGGACAAGGTCTATCCGGCGCACTGGCTGCTAGCCGAACTGGGCACGCCCGCGCGCTGAGCACTCAACCATGACTTGCGGCATATGTCGCGCCGGCCCGGCTCGGGCATAACTCGAAAGTTCTTGCGTCGCGGTTCTGGCCGCGGCGGTTTTCCCTCTGGAGGTTTACCGTGCGTCGTCTCCTGCTTGCCGCGGCCGTGTCCCTCGGCCTGATCTCGTCCGCCCACGCCGTCGAAGGCATGTGGCAGCCCGCCCAGCTTCCGGGCATCGCCGCCACGCTGAAGCAGCACGGCCTGAAGCTAGCCCCGAACACGCTGGCCGACCTCACCGCCTATCCGCTGGGCGCGATCGTGAGTCTGGGCGGCTGCACCGCCTCCTTCGTCTCGCCCGAAGGCCTGACGGTGAGCAACCACCACTGCGTCTACGGCGCGCTGCAGCTGAACTCCACGCCGGAGAACAACCTGATCGACAAGGGCTTCCTCGCGAAGACCAAAGCGGAAGAGCTCTCCGCCGGCCCGTCCGCGCGCATCTTCGTTACCGAGGAAATCCGCGATGTGACGAAGGCCATCAACGCCAAGCTCAGCGACGGCATGAGCGGCGCCGAGCGTTACAAGGCGATCGAGCAGGCGATCAAGCAGCAGGTGAAGGACTGCGAGAGCGAGGGCTACCGCTGCGACGTCTACACCTTCCACGGTGGCTACAGCTACCAGCTCATCAAACAACTGGAAATCAAGGACGTGCGCCTGGTCTACGCGCCGCCGCAGTCGATCGGCAAGTTCGGCGGCGACGTGGACAACTGGATGTGGCCGCGCCACACCGGCGACTTCGGCTACTTCCGCGCCTACGTCTCGAAGGACGGCAAGTCCGCCGCTTTCTCGAAGGACAACGTGCCGTATCGCCCGAAACACGCGCTCAAGGTCAACGCCAAGGGCGTGGAGGCGGGCGACTACGTGATGGTCACCGGCTACCCGGGCCGCACCAACCGCTACCGCCTCGCGGGTGAGGTGCAGAGTGCGATCGACTACACCTATCCCACCCAGATCGGCATCTACCAGGACACGCTGGACATCATCAACACCGCCGGCAAGGCCGATCCCAAGGTGGCGGTGAAGTACGCCAGCATGGTCGCCGGCCTCAACAACTACCTGAAGAACTTCGGCGGCCAGCTCGAAGGCCTGCGTCGTGCCGACGCGGTGGAAGTGAAGCGCGCGCAGGAAGCGCAGCTGGAAGCCTGGTTGAAGCAGCAGGGCGGCACGGAGAACACTGCGCTGGCCGCGGACATCGGCAAGCTGCGCGCGGCGATCGCCGCCGAGCGCGACAACCGCGATCGCAACCTGGCGCTGGGTCTGGTCGAGCGCTCGTCGCTGTTCAGCACCGCGGTGCGCCTGGTGCATCTGGCCAAGGAGCGGCCCAAGGCCGATCTCGAACGTGACGCTGGCTACCAGCAGCGCGACTGGGTGCGCATCGAAGGCGGCCTGAAGCAGCTGGACCGCCGTTACGACGCGGGCGTGGACCAGCAGCTGATGGTCTACGGCCTCACGCGCTATGTGGCCTTGCCGCAGGCGCAGCGCCTGTCGGCGCTGGACGCCTGGCTGGGCGGCGCGAAGACGCCCGAGCAGCTCAAGGCCAAGGTTGCCGCACTGTATGCGGGGAGCCAGCTCGGCAAGGTCGACCAGCGCATGAAGTGGTTCGCGGCCGACAGCCAGGCCATCGCCGCCAGCAACGACAGCATGCTCAAGCTCGCCAATGCAGTGCAGCCGGAATTGCAGAAGCTGGAGGATGCGCAGGATGCCCGCGCCGGCGAGATGAGCAAGCTGCGCCCGCGCTACATGCAGGCGATGATCGCGTGGAAGGAATCGCAGGGCCTGCCGGTCTACCCGGATGCGAACTCCTCGCTGCGCGTCACCTTCGGCAACGTGCAGGGCGTGGCGCCGCGCGACGGCGTGAGCTACGCGCCGTTCACCACCGCGCAAGGCATCGTGGAGAAGGCCACCGGCGTCGAGCCGTTCGACGCGCCGAAGGCCGAACTCGCCACGATCAAGGCCAAGGCCTTCGGCGGCTACGCCTCGCCCAAGCTGGGCACGCTGCCGGTGAACTTCCTCGCCGACCTCGACATCACCGGCGGCAACTCCGGTTCGCCGGCGCTGGACGCAAACGGCCAGTTGGTCGGCCTCGCCTTCGACGGCAACTGGGAGTCGGTCAGCGGCGACTGGCTGTTCAACCCGCAGCTCAACCGTTCGATCCAGGTGGACGTGCGCTACATGTTGTGGGTGATGCACCAGCTCGACCACGCCGACAACCTGCTCAAGGAAATGGGCGTGCCGGCGAAGTAAGCCGCGCCGTGCGTGACGCGAAGGGCCGCCTCCGGGCGGCTCTTCGTTTTTCGGCGCGCGGTTCTATCCACAGCAGATGTGGATACCTGCTGGACAAGCGTGTGGACAAGTCCGTTTCGCTCCGTCGCGACAGGCACTTGGCACGGATTGCCGAAGTTTTGCGCAGCTGCGCTGGGTTACCCTTGCGCATCCGTTTTCCCTGCCGTGACGCATGAGCCTCGACCGCCGCCCGCTCGCGATCTTCCTGATGGGCCCCACGGCCTCGGGCAAGACCGCGCTCGCCTGCGAGCTGGCGGATCGTTTTCCGGTGGAGCTGGTCAGCGTGGATTCGGCGCTGGTCTATCGCGGCCTCGACATCGGCGCGGCGAAGCCCGATGCGGTCACGCTCAGGCGTCATCCGCACGCGCTGATCGACATCCGCGATCCGGCGCAGCCGTACTCCGCGGCGGAGTTCCGCGACGGCGCGCTGGCGGCGATGCGCGCGATCACGGCGCGAGGTAGGGTGCCGTTGCTGGTGGGCGGCACGGGGCTGTATTTCCGCGCGTTGCAGCGCGGCCTGTCCGAGCTGCCGGAGGCCGATCCGGTGGTCCGCACCCGCCTCGCGGACGAGGCGGCACGCATCGGCTGGCCGGCCATGCACGCGCGGCTGGCGCGGCTCGATCCCGCGGCCGCCGCACGCATCGGCCCGAACGACGCCCAGCGCCTGCAGCGCGCGCTGGAGGTGATAGCCCTCAGCGGGCGGCCGCTGTCGGAACTGCAGCGCGGCGGTCGCGGCGAAGCGTTCCCGTGGCGCGTGCTGAAGCTGGCGTTACTGCCCGCCGACCGTGCGCCGCTGCATGCGCGCATCGCCGAGCGCTTCGATGCGATGCTGGCGGCGGGCTTCCTCGACGAGTTGCGCACGCTGCGCGCCCGCGGCGACCTGCACGCCGACCTGCCGGCGATCCGCGCGGTGGGCTACCGGCAAGGCTGGGAGCATCTGGATGGGCAATCGGACGCTGCCGGCTTCCGCGAGCGCGCGATCTTCGCCACCCGCCAGCTGGCCAAGCGGCAGATCACCTGGCTGCGCGCCGAGCTGGACGCGCGGGTGTTCGATCCGGAGCGGGCACCGCCGCTGGCGCGGGCAGGCGAGGCCGTGCGACTGTTCCTCGGCACGCCGGCATGAGTGGCCGTGGCGAGGCCTCGTTTTCGTGCGCCGATTCCCCAAAAAACCGCTTCCTTCAAGCCCTTGAACCCGGTTAACATCGATGCTGTTGGGCCGGGGCGCCGCAGGCGTTTTTTCCCCGGCCGGTTCGCCGCTCAGGGGAGAACAAGAAATGTCCAAGGGACAATCGCTGCAGGATCCTTTTCTGAACGCCTTGCGCCGCGAGCGCGTTCCGGTGGCCATCTACCTGGTCAACGGCATCAAGCTGCAGGGCACGGTCGAATCGTTCGACCAGTTCGTGGTGCTGCTGCGGAACCAGGTCAGCCAGATGGTCTACAAGCACGCCATCTCCACCGTGGTGCCCAGCCGCAACGTGCGCCTCGGCAATGGCCACGAGGGTCACGACGGCCACGAGGGGCATGCCGATGCCGCCCCGGCCGCCGACGCGCCGGATGCTTGATTGATCGCCGGTCGGCCCACATGAAGACGGAATCCCTCCGGTTCCGTCCACGCACAGAGGCCGTCGTCCCACGTGTTTGATCGTCAGAAGAAAGGCGAGCGCGCCGTCCTCGTGCTCCCGCATGCCCGCGGTGGCGGTGACGCCGAGCGTCGCGCCGCCGAGTTCGCCGAACTGGTGAAATCCGCCGGCGCCGAGATCCTGGGCAGCGTCACCGCCCGGGTCGAGGCGCCGAACCCGCGCTATTACATCGGCAGCGGCAAGGCCGACGAACTGGCCGAGATGGTGCGCGCGCTGGGCGCCGACCTGGTGCTGGTCGACCACTTGCTCAGTCCGGTGCAGGAGCGCAACCTCGAAAAGCACCTCAGCGCGCGCGTGGTCGACCGCGCCGGCCTGATCCTGGACATCTTCGCCCAGCGCGCCCGCTCGCATGAAGGCAAGCTGGAAGTGGAGCTGGCCCAGCTCAAGCACCTGGCCACGCGACTGGTGCGCGGCTGGACCCATCTGGACGCCCAGCGCGGCGGTGCGATCGGCAACCGCGGCCCCGGCGAAACCCAGCTGGAAACCGACCGCCGCCTGCTCGCCGAGCGGGTGAAGCAGCTCACCAAGCGGCTGGAGAAAGTGCAGACCCAGCGCGGCCAGCAGCGCCGTGCGCGCCTGCGCAACACGGTGCCGCGGGTGGCGCTGGTGGGCTATACCAACGCCGGCAAGTCCACCTTGTTCAACACGCTCACCGCCGGCGCCGTGTATGCCGCCGACCAGTTGTTCGCCACGCTCGACCCCACCGTGCGCCGGCTCGACGACCTCGCCTGCGGGCCGGCGGTGATCGCCGACACCGTGGGCTTCATCCGCGAGCTGCCGCACGACCTCGTCGCGGCCTTCCGCGGCACCCTGGCCGAGGCGCGCGACGCCGACCTGCTGCTGCACGTCAGCGATGCCGCCGACGAGGAGCGCGAGCCGCTGCGCCGCGTGGTCGACCAGGTGCTGGAGGAGATCGGCGCCGGCGACGTGCCGCAGCTGCGGGTGTTCAACAAGATAGATTTGATGGAAGGTGAAGCCGGGATGCAGCCGCGCATCGACCGCGATGCCGAGGGCAGGCCGCAGGCGGTTTGGCTGTCGGCCGCCACCGGTGCGGGCATCGAGCTGCTGCGCCAGGCACTGGGCGAGTTGCTCGGTGGCGAGCGGGTGCAGTCCGAGTTGTGTCTGCCGCTGACGGCCGGGCGGCTGCATGCGCGGCTCAAGGCAGTGGGCGCGATCGCAGGCGAGCAGGTGGACGAGCACGGCTGGCGTCTGCGCATCGACGCGCCGCGCAGCGTGATCGCGCCGCTCAACGGCGGCAGCGCGGCGGAAACCGAGTTGCTGCGTGCGCTGCTGGTCGCTCCAGCCCCGGATTCCGCCCCGCTCTGCTAGAATCCCAATCGTTTGCGCGGCCGAAAAATCTTCGGCGCCACCTCGACAGGCAGCCCGGTCACGCCTCATGCGATTTCTGTTCAACCTGATGTGTTCCGGCGCGGTTTGCCGGCCTCCCCAGCGGCCCGAAGGAGACTGACATTGGCCTGGAATGAACCCGGTGGCGGGCAGAAAGACCCCTGGAACCGGCAGCGCCCGAACAGCAACAAGTTTTCGGCGGACCAGCTGCTGAAGAACCTCGGCGATCACCTGGGCCGGCTGGGCCGTGGCCCCGGCGGCATCCTCACCGCGATCATCGTGCTGGTCGTGGTGGGCCTGCTGATGAGCAGCTACACCATCATCGACGCGCGCCAGGTCGGCGTGGTGCTGCGCTTCGGCGAGTACTCGCGCACGCTGCCGCCGGGCTTCCACCTCAAGCTGCCGCGCCCGATCGAGGCGGTGGACAAGGTCGAGGCCACGCGCATCCGCTCGGTCAACGACCGCGTGTCCATGCTGACCCGCGACGAGAACATCATCACCGTCGATTTCACCGTGCAGTACCAGGTGGACGATGCCCGCAAGTACCTGTTCTCGGTGAACGACCCGGACGGCAGCGTCAGCGCGGCGGCCGAGGCGGCCGTGCGTTCGGTGATCGGTTCCAGCGACATGGACCAGATCCTTTCCGCCGCCGGCGCCAACCTGGTGACCGAGGCGCAGCAGGCGCTGCAGAAGACGCTGGACAGCTATCACAGCGGCCTGCGCGTCACCGAGGTGAGCTTCCAGAACGTGGCGCCGCCGGCCGAGGTGAAGGACGCCTTCGACGACGTCAACAACGCGCGCGAGGACAAGCAGAGCATCGAGAACGCCGCGCAGGCCTATGCCAGCAAAGTGGTGCCGGTGGCGCGCGGCGACGCGGCGCGCATCGCCGCCGAGGCCTCCGGCTACCAGGCCGAGCGCATCGCCCGTGCACAGGGCGACGCCGCCCGCTTCGACCTGCTGCTGAAGGAATACAAGGCCGCGCCCGCGGTGACCCGCAAGCGGTTGTGGCTGGAGACGATGGAACAGGTGATGGCCGACAACCCGAAGGTGATCGACGGCTCCGGCGGTCGCAACATCATCAACCTGCCGGCCGGTGAAAAGGCGCGCGATGCCGTCGACACCGGCGGCAAGGCCGCCGCGGCGACCTCGGCTTCGGCCGGCTCCGGCAGCGATGCGGCCGTGGCCAAGGGAGGCCAGCCATGAAGAGGATCGTCGCGATCGTCGCCGTCGTGCTGCTGGCCCTGCTCGGCCTCAACAGCATGTTCGTGGTCAGCGAGGGGCAGAGCGCGCTGCTGCTGCAGTTCGGCCGCATCATGCGTGCCGACTACGCGCCGGGCCTGCACTTCAAGCTGCCGGTGGTCCAGCAGGTGCTGCATTTCGACAAGCGCATCCTGTCGCTGGACGCGCAGCCGGAGCGCTACTTCACTTCCGAGAAGAAGAGCGTCAACGTCGACTTCTACGTGAAGTGGCGGATCGCCGACAACGCGGCCTACTACCGCGCCACCGGCGGCGACCAGCTGCAGGCGGAGCAGCGGCTCACCCCGATCATCAAGGATGCGCTGCGCTTCGAGTTCAACGCGCGCACGCTGCAGGACCTGATTTCGGGCGGCCGCAAGGACATCACCGAACGGGTGCGCCAGCAGACCGACGCCTCGGCGCAGAAGAACCTCGGCATCGCCGTGGTCGACGTGCGCATCAAGCGCATCGACCTGCCGGACGAGGTCAGCGAATCGGTGTACAAGCGCATGCGCGCCGAACGCCTGCAACTGGCCAACGAACTGCGCTACACCGGCCAGGAAGCGGCGGAGAAGATCAAGGCCGATGCCGACCGCCAGGGCCAGGTGCTGCGCGCCGACGCCGAGCGCGACGCCGCCAAGGTGCGCGGCGAGGGCGACGCGCAGGCCGCGGCGATCTACGCGCAGGCCTACAGCCAGGACCCGGAATTCTTCGCGTTCTACCGCAGCCTCGCCGCCTACAAGAAGTCGTTCGAGGACGGCAGCGGCGTGCTGATCCTGAAGCCCGACTCGGAATTCCTGCGCTACTTCGGGAGCCCGGAGCCGGCCAAGCATTGAGCGCCGCGTCGCCGGGATGGCGACATGGCGCGTGCGGCACCGGATGAGTTCACGGCAGCCAGGCGCCGACACGGTTATCTTTTCGCGCCCCTGTGAGGGCGCTTCAAACTTGAGCGAGAACATCATGGGCAAGTCAGTAGTCATCCTCGGCGCGCAGTGGGGGCGAGCCGGAAATTGACGGAATGCCTTGAATGGCATTCCGTCCCGGCGAGCGCCGGAGGCAGGATGCCGCAGGCCGGGCGACTTGCTGAGCGATGGATCGCTAAGTTAGTCGCCGGCGGCGACCCACAACGAATCATTTCAACTTGAGCGAGAGCATCATGGGCAAGTCAGTAGTCATCCTCGGCGCGCAGTGGGGCGACGAAGGCAAGGGCAAGATCGTCGACCTACTGACCGAACGGGTCAGCGCGGTGGCGCGCTTCCAGGGCGGCCATAACGCCGGCGACACCCTGGTCATCAAGGGCAAGAAGACCGTGCTGCACCTGATTCCCTCGGGCATCCTGCGCGACGACGCGCTGTGCCTGATCGGCAACGGCGTGGTGCTCTCGCCCGAAGCGCTGATCAAGGAAGTCGCCGAGCTGGAGGCGAACGGTGTCGACGTGCGTTCGCGCGTCAAGATCAGCCCGGCGACGCCGCTGATCATGCCGTACCACATCGCGGTGGACAAAGCGCGCGAGGCCGCCGCCGGCAAGAGCGCGATCGGCACCACCGGCCGCGGCATCGGCCCGGCCTACGAGGACAAGGTGGCGCGCCGCTCGATCCGCGTGGCCGACCTGATGTACCCGCACGAGCTGCCCGCGTTGCTGAAGACCGCGGTGGACTACCACAACTTCATCCTCACCCAGTGGCTGAAGGCCGAGCCGGTGGACTACGACACCGTGCTGAAGGACGCGCTGGCCTGGGGCGAATACATCCGCCCGCTGGTGGACGACGTGGCCACCATCCTGCACGACGTGCGCAAGGACGGCGGCAACATCCTGTACGAAGGCGCGCAGGGCGCGCTGCTCGACATCGACCACGGCACCTATCCCTACGTCACCTCGTCCAACACCACGGTGGGCGGCGCGCTGGCCGGCACCGGCGTGGGCGCGCACGACATCGACTACGTGCTGGGCATCTGCAAGGCCTACGCGACGCGCGTGGGCGGCGGCCCGTTCCCCACCGAGCTCCACGACGAGATGGGCGAGCGCCTGCGCAAGGTCGGCAACGAGTTCGGCGCCAGCACCGGCCGTCCGCGCCGTTGCGGCTGGATCGACCTGGTGGCGCTGAAGCGTGCGGTGCAGATCAACGGCATCAACGGCCTGGCCATCACCAAGCTCGACGTGCTCGACGGGCTGGAGACGATCAAGGTCTGCATCGCCTACGAATACCGCGGCAAGCGCCGCGAGCTGGCGCCGCTGGACGCGGACGGCTGGGACGAGTGCAAGCCGGTGTACCTGGAGTTCCCCGGCTGGCAGGAATCCACCGCCGGCATCCGCGACTGGAACAAGCTGCCCGCCGCCGCCCGCGCCTACCTGCGTGCGGTGGAGGAACTCTCCGGCTGCAGGCTCGCCATCGTCGCCACCGGCGCCGATCGCGACGACACCATCGTGCTGGACGATCCGTTCGCCTGAGCACCGATCGCCGCTCGCTGCACACACGAAAGCCCCGCCATGCGGGGCTTTCTGTTGCCGTGGTCACCCGGCCATCCGTGGCCGGGCCGAGAGGTTGAGAAACCGCAAACCCTCAGTGCTGCTGCGCGTCCGCATTGGCGCTGCCGCCGGCCTGCGCCGAGGCGGAGAGGCCGCCATTGGCCGAGCCCTGGGCACCGGCCTGACCGCTGGCGGCCGCAGAACCCTGCGCGCCCGACATCGAACCGGCACCGGCCTGCGTGCTGCCGTTGCCGGCAGCCGCGCCCGATGCATGGGCCGAACGGTTGTCGGCGCTGCTCATGGGCTTGGACGTCTGTGACGACGGAGCGGACTGGTTGCCCGAGGCCTGGCCCGACGATTGGCTCGCCGTACTCGAGTCGACCAAACCCGCAGGCGAGGAAGCGTTGCCGGCGCCATTCGCCGCGAGCGCGCCGGCGCCCTGGGCCGAGGGCACGCCATTACCGATGGCTTGCCCGGCCGCGCCTTCGGCGTTCGTGGCCGCATTGCCGGCCGCGTTGCGCGCGCCGTTCAACGCGCCGCGGGCACTGCTTGCGGCCGACGAAGCCGCGGAACGCGCCTGACCCACGGTATGGCCTGCAGCACCGGTCACGGCATCGCGCGCGCCGGAACCGTTGATGCCACCGGTCGCGGCGGCGCCCAGGTTGGCCGCGGCGTTCGCCGCGGTCTGGCCGGCATGGCTGGCGTTCGCCGCGCCGGCGAGGCTGGCGACGCCGTTCGCGCTCGCCTGGCCGTTCGACGGAAGGGCTGCCTGCGTCGCGGTTTGCGTCGCGGTTTGCGTCACGGCATGCGTCGTCGCAGCGGCGTTCGACGCGGCACGCTGGCGCAGGCGTTCGGCCCGGCGTTCGGCGGCGTGGCGATTGATGTCGGGCAGGTCGAGGGCGCCCATGCCGCGCGCGGAGCCGCCGATCTGGCCACCCAGTTGCCCGGTCATGGCGGGAACCTGGCCGCCCAGCCTGCCGGCGAGGCCGCCACTGCCCAGGACCTGGGCGTGCGTCGGCGTGATCGCGGCCAAGGCCAGGCTGCCGGCGAGCAGGGTGAGGTTGAGTGTCGTGTTGCGCATGGAAGGACCTCCTGCCGGCGGCGAATCCGCGGCTTGCAGGGTCCATTACGCGTGGGCCTGGGCGATCCTTCCGCGACGCGCGGGCGCGGTTGGAAAACGTTCAGTTTCCCGGCGACAGCAGGCCGTGGCCGCAGCGCGGGCCGAGCGCATGCGCCTCGCCGATCAGGGATTGCAGCACCTGGGCCGCGGCGTCCGGACGGGGCGCAGCCAGCAGGCGATCGGCCAGGCGCGCCACGATCGGCGCGGCGAACGAGGTGCCGCGCAGCATCGCGCGGCCGTGGCCGATCACGCCGGACGCGCAGAACGCCACCTGCTCGCCGCTGGCTGCCTCGGGCAGCACGCGGTCGTGCGCGTCGACGCCGCTGACGCCGATCACGCCGGGGTAGGCCGCGGGGAACAGCGGCGCCGCCGCGGGTCCGTCGTTGCCGACCGCGGCGACCAGCACGTGGCCGCGCGCGATCATCGCCTGCACCGCGCGCGCGAGCACCGGGTTGTCGGGCCCGACCAGGCTGATGTTGATCACCGGCACGCCTGCGCTGGCCATCCACGCGAGCGCATCGACGAGGCCGGAGGTGGTGCCGCCGACCGCGTCGCCGCACCACAGGTCAGCGGCGTACAAGGTGTCCGGATCGCCGGCGACGAGGCGCGTGGCGACCGCCGTGCCGTGTCGCGACGGGTTGGGTTTCGTGCAGCCGTAGCGTTCGATGTGCGCTTGCGCCAGCGCGGGATCGCTCGGGTCGACGCCGCCGTCGACCAGTCCGATGCGGTGCGCTGTTGCGGTGGATGACGGCGTGGCGGGCGTGCTGGTTGTGCCTGCATCGCCGCTGCCTGCCGGCAGGTAGAGGTGCTGGTAGGCGAAGGTCGCCGCCGGTGCGGCCTGCTGCAGCGCGCGCAGTGCCGCCGCCGTGCCGCGGCCGCGGGTGTCGTGCAGGACTGCGAAGTCCAATCCCAGCGTCGTGTCCGCCGCGGTCGCGGGCGCCACCTCGAATCCCAGCGCGCGCACCGCGTCGAGCGACGCTCCCGTCAGGCCGGTGACGAGGAATTCGCCGCGCAGGATCGGCGCGCCCCGCGGATCGACGTCGACGCGGCGCGGCTCGCTGCGCAGCAGGTTGCGGATCTGCAGCTTGCGGCTGAGGGTCTGCGTCTGCTGCAGCAGGTCGTCGACGCCGCGCAGGTTCGTCGCGGGCACGCTGAGGGGCAGCGGCGTGGCGGGAAGCGGCAGGCTGCTGGGCAGGCGCTGCAGCGGGCCGAGCACCTGCGCCTGCGCCGGTGCGGCGCGGCCCAGCGACAGCAGCACGAGCAGCATCGGCACGAACAGGGTGGAAACGCGTAGCGGTGGCATCGCCATGCACCTCGGGGACGATGGGGTCAGATGCTAGCATTGCCTCGCTTTATTCCCCCGAACCGCGCCGTCGCGCGCGAGGGAAGGAATCCGCCCCGCCAGACGTAATGGAAGGTGATGCGTGCATTCGAGCGATGCCGTGCGCGAAGGTCTGATCCCGTTGCTGCCGCGCCTGCGCCGTCTCGCGCGGGCGCTGGCCGGGCAGGTCGCCGATGCCGACGACCTGGTGCAAATCGTGCTGGAACGCGCGCTCGCCCGATCCGCGCAGTGGCGGCCGGACGCCGCGCTGGACAAGTGGGTGTTCGCGATCGCGCGCAACGCCTGGCGGGACGAGTTGCGCGCGCGCGGCCGGGCACAGCATGTGTTCGCGCCGGAGGAAGCCGGCGAGGCGGTGGCCGATGGCAGCGAAGCGCGGCGCACGCAGCAGATGGAACTGGCGCAGGCGCTGGCGATGTTGCCGCCGGACCATCGCGAAGTGGTGGCGCTGGTGCTGGTTGAAGGCCTGTCCTACGACGAGGCCGCCGCCTTGTTGGAGGTGCCGGTGGGCACCGTCACCAGTCGCCTGGCCCGTGCCCGTGCCAGCTTGCAGGCCCATCTTGGGAACGATGCATGAATCCGATCGACGACGACACCTTGCAGGCTTACGTGGACGGCGAACTCGACGCCGCGGCGCGTGCGCGCGTCGATGCCGCACTGGCGCAGGACGAGGCACTGGCCCGCCGCGTACGGCAGTTGCAGGCCCTGAATGCGCGACTCCGGGCCGCGTTCGATCCAGTGCTGGACGAACCGGTGCCTGAGCATCTGTCCGCGCTGTTGCAGCCGCGGTCCGCGCCGGCGGCGACGGTCGTGCCATTCGGTGCACGCGGCACGGCCGCCGCCCGTCGCCATGCGATGCGCAGCCGGTGGTTGCCGGGGGCCGCGCTTGCGGCATCGCTGGCCATGCTTGCCGCCGGCCTGTGGTGGTGGCAATCCGGCAGCGCCCTGGTGCGCACGCAGGGCGGTCAGCAATTCGCCGCGGGCACGCTGGCCCGCGCGCTCGACCACGAACTGGCGAGCGCGCCGGATGCGCGTGCACCGGTTGCGATCGGCCTGAGTTTCCGTTCTGCCGACGGGGATATCTGCCGCACTTTCACCATCCGCATACCACCGTCGCGCGCCGGGCTGGCCTGCCATTCCGCCGCGGGCTGGGCGCTGCCCGTGCTGGGGCCTTCGGTCCTGCCCGAAGGTGGCGACTTGCGCCAAGCGGCCAGCGAGTTGCCGCCAGCGGTGCAGGCCGCGATCGATGCGCGCTTGCGCGGCAATGTTTTCGATGCGCGGCAGGAACGCACGGCGCGGGCGGCTGGCTGGCGCTGAAGTCGCCGCGCATCGCGGTGCGCCGGTGATCTAGGGGTGCAGTGCATCGGCGCCTAGGTGCGTGCCGCGAGGTGCCTCCGTGGCGGCGATGCATCGGCTTGCCGCCGGTCGATCAGCGCGCCATGGCTGCCGGTGCCGCGACGAGCGCGCGTCCGCCGGCAATGCAGTCGGCCATCGATCGGAAGATGGGACAGCGACGGAGCGTGCTTACCGCCCCTTCGCGAGAACGGCCGCGCGCATGCAGCGGTCGAACGCGACGTTGCGCAAGCCGACGCCGGTGCTGTCCACGGCATAGGCGGGGGCAACGGCGGCACGTACCCGGCAGTCGCGCTGGGCGTGCAGGCGCTGCACGTCGCGATCGATGAGATGGGTGGCGCAGGCGGCAAGGCAAAGGCAGGCCAGGCCGGCAATCGTCGGCTTCAGCATGATGGGTTTTCCCGGAGTGGTGGGGTTCATGCGCGGCTCGTGCATGGCGAGCCGCGTACGGGGTCACATGTTGCGGAACAGCGCCATGAAGGGCTGGCTCACGGTGAGGGTCTCGGGGCGTTGTCGGAGGCGCACGGTGCCCTTGCCGCTGTCGTCGCGGACGATGGAGGCGATCGCTTTCAGGTTGACGATGGTGGAACGGTGGATCTGCTTGAACACGGCCGGGTCGAGTTGCTCCAGCAGCTCGCGGATCGGCTTGCGCAGCAGCGCTTCGCCGTCGGCGGTCATCGCCACGGTGTATTTGTGGTCGGCGCGGAAGTAGGCGACGTCGTCCACCATGATCAGCCGCGTCTCGCGGCCGGTGCCGGCGGTGATCCAGGTGAGCGGCGGCGCGTCGCCGGTCCGCCCGGTGCCTTGCGCCAGCTCGCGCAACAACAGGGCGAGGTCGCCGCGCGCGGCCTGGCCGGCCGTGGCGCGGCGCTTCAGCCGTTCGACGGTGGCGGCCAGCCGCTCGACGGCGATGGGCTTGAGCAGGTAGTCGATCGCGCCGCGCTCGAAGGCGTCGATGGCGTACTGGTCGTAGGCGGTGGTGAACACCACCTGCGTGGCGGGGCTGGCCTCGGCTGCCGCTGCGGCCACTTCCAGGCCACTCAGGCCGGGCATGCGGATGTCGAGGAAGGCCACGTCGGGCTGCTGCGTGGCGATGGCGTCGAGCGCGTCGGCGCCGTTGTCGCAGTCGGCGATCACGTCCAGTTCCGGCCATGCAGCCTGGAGCAGGCGGCGCAGCGCGTCGCGCAGCAGCGCTTCGTCCTCGGCGATCACGGCGCGGCTCATGGGCGCGATTCCGTTGCGATCAGTTCAACCTGTTGCGCCGGCACGGTGAGCGTGGCGGCCACGCCTTCCGGCGCGTTGGCGACCACCGCCAGCGAGGCGCGCGGACCGTACACGAGTTGCAGGCGTTCGCGCACGTTCTTCAGACCGATGCCGGTGCCGCCGCCAGCCGCGCCGAAGCCCTGGCCGTCGTCCGCCACCGTGATCGCCACACTGTCGCCGTCGCGACGGGCGAGGATCCACACGGTGCCGCCGCCGGGCTTGGGTTCCAGGCCGTGCTTGATCGCGTTCTCCACCAGGGTCTGCAGCATCATCGGTGGCAAGGTGACGGCGCGCAGCGCGTCGGGCACGTCGATCCTCATCTCCAGCCGCGCGCCCATGCGGATCTTCAGGATTTCAAGATAGGCGCGGGCGCGTTCCAGCTCCTCGCCGAGCGTGGACAGCGTTTCCTCCGCGCTGGGCAACGAGTGGCGCAGGTACTGGATGAGATGGCCCAGCATGCGGTCGGCCTGGGCCGGTTCGCTGCGCGTGAGGTATTGCGCGCTGGCCAGCGTGTTGTAGAGGAAGTGCGGCTCCACCTGCGCGTGCAGCAGGTTGAGCCTGGCCTGCGCCAGTTCCTTGTCGGTGGCGGTCTGGGTGGCGGCCTGCTGTTCGCGGCGGCGGCGTTCGGCCACGCGGCGGGCGAGGGCGCGGGAGATCGCCTCGGCGTTGATCAGGTTGGTGCCGTCGTCCACGCGGAACCAGTCGGTCCAGGCACCGCTTTCCGGTTCACATACCAGGGTGACGCTGCCGATACCGTCGCCCGGCGTCACCGTGGCGAAGATCTGGTTGCGCCGGCTACCCAGCCAGCTGAACGGGTTGAGCCAGCCGAGCACGGTGCGGCCATAGGGATTGGGGCGGCGCACCTTGGCGCGCACCTGCAGGCTGTCGCGGGCGCTTTCGATTTCCTCGGTGTGGGGCAGTTCGCGGATCGCCGCGTCCAGCATGTCGAATGCCTCGCCGGCCTCGAACGGCAGCTCGATCTGGCGCCGCTGGCGATTGCCCAGCGTGTCGAGGTTCACGTGGCCGGCGATCAGGCGTACGCGGCGCAGGTGCGAGAACGCGCCGGTGATCACCAGCGCCAACACCACGATGACGATGATCTCCGGCAGCGGATCCATGCCATGGAACGGACCGCTGCTGAAGATCAGGGTCAGCACCAAGGCCAACATCAGCAGCCAGGCGATGGCCAGCCTCGCCACGAAGAAAAAGCCCTTGATCACGGTGATGCCCCCGCTGCTGGATCGATGGAGGCGAGCATAGCTGCCGCCCCGGCGGCTTTCGCCGGCCATGCGATGAAGGCCGGCCTGGCGGGCGCAAAGCCGGCAAAACGGGACGTGAAGCGTCGGCGGCGCATCCGGCTCGGCCATGACTTCCGGCCGTTCCTGCCCGCCGTCGCTGGCGCGACGATGCGCGACACCCGTTTTTCCGTTTCCGTGTGCGGCGCCGCATGGCGCCGCACCCCATGCATGACCATCAGGAGAGGTTCTCATGCGCAAGTCCCTGGTTTCCGCGATCGCGCTGGCGCTCGCCGTGTCCGCCGGCAGCGTGCTGGCGTTACCGGCGCAGCCGGCGGCGGCCGCGTCGTCGCTGGCCCCCACCCAGCTGCCGCGTGGCGTTCGGCCCGTGCACTACGCCGTCGGCATCACGCCGCATGCGGACAAGCTGAGCTTCGACGGCCAGGTGACCGTGGATATCCAGGTGGAGCAGCCCACCCGCAGCATCACGCTGAATGCCGAGGGCATGACGTTCTCCTCGGTGAAGCTGACGCCGGCCTCGGGCAAGCAGGGTGAAGCCGCCAAGGTGAGCGTGGACGAGAAGACGCAGACTGCCACCTTCAGCTTCGCCCAGCCGATCGCGCCGGGCAGCTACCGGCTGGCGATGGACTACACCGGCAAGATCGGCACCCAGGCCAACGGCCTGTTCGCGATCGATTACCGCAGCACTTCCGGCCAGAAGCGCGCGCTGTTCACCCAATTCGAGAACTCCGACGCGCGCCGCTTCATCCCCTCGTGGGACGAGCCGAACTACAAGGCCACGTTCGACCTCAGCGTCACCGTGCCCGCCGACGAGATGGCGGTGAGCAACATGCCGGTGGCGACCAGGACCGCGCTCGGCAAAGGGCTGGAGAAGGTCACGTTCCAGACCACGCCGAAGATGTCCACCTATCTGCTGTTCTTCGGCCTGGGCGACTTCGATCGCGCCACCACCACGTCCGATGGCACCGAGATCGGCGTGGTGATGCAGAAGGGCAAGGCCGCGCAGGCGAAGTTCGCGCTGGATTCGGCCAAGGCGATCCTGCACGACTACAACGAGTATTTCGGCATCAAGTACCCGCTGCCGAAGCTGGACAACATCGCCGCGCCGGGCAGCAGCCAGTTCTTCTCGGCGATGGAGAACTGGGGCGCGATCTTCACCTTCGAATACGCGATGTTGCTCGACCCGGCGTACTCCACCCAGGGCGACAAGCAGAACGTGTTCTCCACCGAGGCGCACGAGATGGCGCACCAGTGGTTCGGCGACCTGGTGACCATGCGCTGGTGGGACAACCTGTGGTTGAACGAGGGCTTCGCCTCGTGGATGGAGGCGCGCGAGACCGAGAAGCAGCATCCGGAATGGAACACCGCACTGGGCGCCGTGCGCGTGCGCGAGGGCGCGATGTCCGCCGATGCGGTGGCTTCCACCCATCCCATCGTGCAGCAGATCGCCACGGTGGAGCAGGCCAGCCAAGCCTTCGACACCATCACCTATTCCAAGGGCGAGGCGGTGATCCGCATGTTGGAGGCCTACGTGGGCCCCGAGGCCTGGCGCCAGGGCGTCCACGATTACCTCAAGGCCCACGCCTACGGCAACGCGGTGTCCGACGACCTGTGGCACGCGATGGACGGCGTGGCCGGCGGCAAGCCGATCACCCAGGTGGCGCACGACTTCACCCTGCAGCCGGGCGTGCCGCTGATCAACGTGGGCGCCGCCATGTGCAGCAACGGCGAGACCACGGTGAAGCTCACCCAGGGCGAGTTCACCAAGGATCGCCCGCACAAGCAGCCGCTGCGCTGGCATGTGCCGGTGAGCGCCGAGGTCGTGGGCCATCCTGCCACCAGCACCCTGGTCGACGGCAGCGCCACTATCAAGCTGCAGGGTTGCGGCCCGGTGCTGGTGAACGCGGGGCAGAGCGGCTACTACCGCACGCTGTATGCGCCCGCGCAGCTCGCCGCGCTCAAGCAGGGCTTCGACAAGCTCGCGCCGATCGACCAGCTCGGCCTGATGAGCGACGCCTGGGCGGAGGGCATGGTGGGCCTGCAGCCGGTGTCGGATTTCCTCGACATGGCCAAGGCCACGCCGGCGAACGCGAATCCCGAGATCTGGTCCGAAGTGGCCGGCAGCCTCACTGCGCTGGACAGCTACTACCGCGGCGACAAGGCGCGGCAGGCCAGCTTCCGCAAGTACGCGGTGGCACAGCTCAAGCCGGTGTTCGCCCGCGTGGGCTGGGCGCCGAAGCCGGACGAGAGCACCTCCACCACCTTGCTGCGCACGCAGCTGATCAGCGCGCTGGCCGAACTGGGCGACCAGGATCTTCTCAGCGAGGTGCGCCGCCGCTACGCCGCGCAGGCCACCGATCCCAAGGCCGTGCCGCCGGCGCTGCGCAAGACCATCTACGCCATCGTGGCGCAGCATGCGGACGCGGCCACCTGGGACAAGCTGCATGCCGAGGCCAAGGCCGAGAAGTCGCCGATGATCAAGGACCGCATGTACGCCTTGCTCGCCGTCGCCGAGGACAAGGCGCTGGCCCAGCGTGCGCTGGATCTCGCGCTCACCGACGAGCCGGGCGCCACCAACGGCGCGGGCATGATCGGCGCCGTGTCCTGGCATCACCCGGAACTGGCCTGGAACTTCGCGATGGCGCACCGCGCCCAGGTCGACAAGCTGGTCGACTCCACCTCGCGCAGCCAGTTCTACCCGCGTCTGGGCGGCAGCTCGTTCGACCCGGCGATGATCGAGAAGATCAAGGCCTACGAGGCGAGCCTGCCGGCCTCCTCGCGCCGTCCCGCGCAAGCCGCCATCGCGAACATCCAGTACCGCCAGATGATCCGCAAGGATCGCCTGCCGGCGGTGGATGCTTGGCTGGCGAAGCACGGGGGTTGAGGGTTTCAGCAAGCGACACGACAAGGCCCTGCACGCGGGGCCTTGTTTTTGCTGGGGGCGACGGATTTCTATATCGCGTGATCGGACCGCCGACAGTCGTGGATCACTCATCATCAGGTGCTGAGAACTGTGTGTCCTCTTTCGGCCAGGAGCGGACGGTCGACGGTTGAGGTAACCGTCCGCCGGAGCGGCGAAGCCGCGGAGGGAGCCCGCAAAGCGCAGCTTGCAGGCGGCCGCTTTGGCCGAGTCGTTAGGTGCCGCTACCGCCACTGGTACGCGGCGCCGTTGCCCAACTGCTTGCGTGCCTTTGCTGAGAGCCACGGAAAGCCGTTTGCGAGACGGACCTCTGCGAGTGAGCAACCTTGGGCGAGGTCTTCGCAGGTTGACCAACCGACTGAGTCTGTTGCGATGGCCCAAATTTGTTCCAGTTCGGAGCGGGCATCTGGACGAAGCAGCGAAGAAACTGATGCATAGAACTCCCAAGGGCGATCCCAAGCGTCAAAGTTTTCTATGGCTGCTACAAGCTGGCGGTGCACTTCCATTGCGATACCTAGACAGAATGGCTCAAGTTGGAGCGGACTGCCTTCGCGCGTACCGTGGGTTGCGCGCGGGTAGCGCGCCGAGCCACATCGTTGGCGATGAGGCGGCAACGAGCATTTTCGCGGAGGCAGGCCATGAACGACTGTATCACCGTGCATGTCGAGCTGGACGTCCACAAGGAATCGATCGAGATAGCGACGGCGGACGCAAGCGGCGGCGAGGTCCGCCACGTGGGCCGGGTCGGTGGGGATCTGCCGGCACTGGATGCGGCGCTGGCACGCTTGCGGTGTCCGACAGCGGGTCTGCAGGTAGTGCACGAAGCCGGTCCGTGCGGCTACGCAATCTACCGGCACCTGACGGCACGCGGGATCGCGTGCGCGGTGGTGGCGCCGTCGCTGACGCCCAGGCGGTTAGCGCTCGCGACCACCAGAATCCGAAGCTTGCGGATCGGATGATCGCGCGGTACGCGATCCTCGACCGATACATACGAAAACATGCCAAGCTGCTGGACGTCGGGGCTGCGCATCGGTTCAGGCGGTCAGTGATTGAGAGCGTCTATGACCGCGGCGATGCGCGGAGGTTTCTCGACAGCCTGCTAAGCGGTGGCCGCACAGGCACGCGACGGATTGACCATTGTGCTCGTTTTCGATTGACCACCCCCACTGACAGCGAACCCTCGCCGCGCGCCAGGTTGGACGAAGGCGGCCCTGGTCAATCAACTTTCGGTCATCTGGTCAAATTCCGGCGCGCGCCAACAAGCTAAGACGCCACCGTCCGCTCCGGTCGAACTCCACCCGCCCCTCTTCACGGGCCGTGTACAAGTGCGACCTACAATTGTCGAAAGGGGTTCTTGGAGCGCTCTATCCTCAGCGGGCATGCGCTTTCAGATCTGCAAGAGGCCGGGTCGATTCAGACCACCCGTTGCACCTGGCCGCATGACGCCCCCATGCAATCGGGGATCAAGGTGATTGCTTAAATCCACCGGGGGAGGAAATCAAGCATGTGGATCTTCCATACGGTCGATGACGTCATAGAGCGCGGTAGCCCCATCGTCGCGAATGTGCAAAGTCAGTTTCAAACACCGCTTATTGGCGGCACCGCCAACCCTTATGCCGCAGCCATTTCTGTCGAAGACGACGAGAAGAGCTACAACGTCGTTTCGCTTTCGAAATTGGACGGCATGATTTTCGGCATGTTCCAGATGTCTACGGGCCCTCTTCCCTACGAGCACAGCTTTGGCTCCTCGAATCATGCCGAAGATGGGTTCATCTCAGCCTTTGAGATGTTCACAAAAACCACGTTCTACGACGCTCTGATCACCGTTCACGAGAAGCTGAAAAAGCCCATCAGCATCACACTGAAACAAAACAAGACACCCTGCGAAACGTGCGCACCGAAGTTGGTCGAGTTTGCGAAAAATTACGATCTGAATATACGCATAAAAGCGATGATTCAGTACAAAGGCAACAACAAGAGTGCACAGGCTGCGACGCAATCACTCGTCCAGAGCGGCATTCCGGTTATTCCATTCAACGTTCCGGAGCGGGTCGGTAGGAAAAACTACGACACCAACCGGTGGGGGCAGCCCCACGAGCTTAAGTACGTGAAGTTTGACGAGCAAGAAATAGCAGACGGCTATATGAGTGGATCGATCGCCGAGTTGACGCGCACCATGCAGAACTACAAGAACGCGTTTTCGAGAAAGGAGCAGGAACTAGCCGGCGTAGTCGCATCCGCCATAGGCGCCAATGGGAGCGACCAGGAAATCGCCGACGCTATTGCGAAACTCTACAAGTCAGGGGACCAGCGCGTAAAGAGCACAGATACCGAATTCATCAAGGAGCGACTGAAGGTCGCTGCCAAGGTGTCCATGCAGATACACGGCGAGATCAAGCAAACCGAAACGCTAGCCGCGCAATCGGGTTTTGGAAAAGCCCTTTACCTTTGACACCATCAAAGCAGGGCATATCCGGGAGTCGCGTCGCGCCACGGCAATACCCTCGCGGATGTCCTCAAGTGTCAGTACTCTGGAGGGTTCCATAGCTGCCTAACTATTGAATATACGGACGCGCTCGTTCGGTTATACATCCCGGGTGGCGCAACGAGATCCCTGCACAAATCATTGTTCTTGCTGAAGCTTATCTCTGCCACGTCCGGCTAACAACCGAACGCAAAGCCGGGCGAGAAGCCACACGTTGGAACGGCGGCATTGGGTCGAAGGCGGACATGCCTTCTGACAAAAGACCATGATCTAGGGGTTTGCCCAATTGCTGAAGTCAAGTTTCACCAAGGGCATGGACTCCAGTGCAACGATACTCGAGAAGTCGCTTGCTCGTCCCCACCAGTCGTTGATCATCAATTTGGCGTAGCTCCCGTAAGTAAGGTGATAGCCATCAGGAACAAGCTGCCCCTTATTGGCTGGTGAAAGGACTGCTACCGCCAGAAGGCCGAAGATCACCCTATCACTCAGTCGAACCCCTCCGCCTCTCTCGATTTCTACATGCGTCACCCCTGGCTGCCCTGCCGCGTCAGGGATCAGTTCAAACCCCTTCGGCAGCTCGTCCCCGTGGCCATGCGCACAGCGATGAATGGCATAGATGAGGTCTGCAACGTCTGGCTCTCCGTCGGGAGTCGTCGGCTTTCGAACCTGAATGGGGAGTCGGGTTTGAACAAGATCGATACCAGGGACGCCCATGGGCCCGAACACCGCATAGTTGTCCCGAAGCATCGTAGTGAACCGTTGCTTGTTGCTCGCTAGTAGATACACCTTCTTCGCGGTACCGTCCAATGCGTTGCAGGCATGCATCATCGCCGACTCTTGCTCGCCGCGCCCCCAGTCGTCGATAGCTAGCCGAACAGAGTTACCAACGTTCATTCCCATCGCCTCGTTCTAGCGACCGCCACAGTCTTCGTCTGCTTTGGGTCGAAAGCAGCCTTTGGCTTTGGTGGGTGGCATCAACCAAGCACCGCCTCGATGACCTCCAGCGCCGCCTCGACATTCCACCTTGGCGTGCCGATGTTCATGCGCATGAAACCGCCGCCGTCGGGGCCGAAGTCGCCGCCGGGGTTCAGGCCCAGCTTGCAGCGCTGCACGAAGAAATCGCGCAGCGCGGCGTCATCCATGCCCAGCGCGCGACAGTCCAGCCACAGCAGGTAGCCGGCCTCGGCCGGCTGCATGCGCAGCGCGGGCAGTCGCGCACGCAGGCGTTCGGCAACGAAGTCGCGCGTGCCGGCTAGGTAGCCGAGCAGGGCGCCCAGCCATGCGTCGCCGCTAGACCATGCGGCTTCGGCCGCGGCGATCGCGAATGGGTTGGCACCGTCGAGATGCAGGTCGTCGACCTTGCGCGCCACCGCGGCGCGCAGGTCCGGCCGCGATGCCACCAGCACGGAGAGCGCCAGGCCCTGCAGGTTGAAGCTCTTGCTCGGCGAGACCACCGAAATGATGCGGTCGTCCACGCGGGCCAGCGTGGCCAGCGGGATGTGGCGCGCGCCGGGCAGGGCGAGGTCGCCGTGCACTTCGTCGCTGATGATCGCGAGTTCGTGGCGGCGTGTGAGCTGCAGCAGTTCGGTGAGCTCGCCTTCGTTCCACGCGCGGCCCACCGGGTTGTGCGGATTGCACAGCAGCAGGGCGCGGGCGCCGTCCTTCGCGCACTGCTCCAGCTGCGCGAAATCCATCGTGTAGCGGCCATCGCTTTCGCGCAGCGGGTTGAACACCAGCTTGCGGCCGCGGGCGCTGGTGGCGTGGAAGAAGCCGCCGTAGACCGGCGGCTGCACGATCACCGCGTCGCCGGGTGCCGTCACCGCCTGCAGCGCGGCGGAGAGCGAGGCGAGCACGCCGTTGACCGGCACGATGGTCTCGCGCGTCACCGCCCAGCGATGGCGTCGTGCGCACCAGCCGATCAGCGCATCGGACAGACTGGCCGGGTATTGCGTGTAACCGTAGATCGGGTGCCGCGCGCGTTCCTGCAGCGCTTCGACCACGCAGGGCGGCGCGGCGAAATCCATGTCGGCGATCCACAGCGGCATGACATCGGCCGTGCCGAACTTCCGCACACGGCCGTCGAGCTTCGTCGCGTGGCTGCCGCGGCGGTCGATGGGCTGGTCGAAGTCGAAGCTCATGGGCGGCCACGCGCAACCTGCCTAGTGGCAGGTAGACCGGCTGGTGCGGAGCGGTGGGCTGTGGCGAGCCCGAACCCTCTCCCCCGACCCCTCTCCCGGGGGGGAGAGGGGAGCAGGGCGGCGGCCCGTTCGACTCACGCCCGCCGCCGCCACAGCGTCACCTCGGACAAGGTGTGCTGGAACTTGCGGCGCGTCTCGCGTATCACGAACGGCACGGCGCGTGGTTCGCCCAGCCGCTCGAAGTGCGCGCCGAGGATCGCGTCGAGGCCGTCCAGCGTGGTGTAGCTCTCGCCGTCCTTCTTGAAGCCGCCCAGCCAGTCCGCACGCGGCGTGTGCTCGACCAGCCAGGTGTAGGGCGAGGTGATCATCAGGACACCGCCAGGATTCAGGCGTTCGTGGATCGCTTCGAGGAACTGCGCCGGGTTGTAGAGACGGTCGATCAGGTTCGCGGCGAGGATGAAATCGTAGCCGGTGAATTGCGGCTTGAGGTTGCAGGCATCGCCCTGGAAGAACTCCACCTTCGCGGCGGTATCCGCGAGGCCCAGTTCGGCGAGGTTGCGCGACTTGTACTCGACCAGCTCGCCTTCGTCGGCCAGCAGGTAACGCAGGCTGTCGCCGCGCGCCAGCGCCACGCCCTGGCCGATGAAGCGTGCGGAGAAGTCCACGCCGGTGACGCGGCCGAAGTGGCGCGCCAGTTCGAAGCTGGCGCGGCCCGAGGCGCAGCCCAGGTCCAGCGCCGTGCGCTTCGGCGCGTCGCCGATCGCGTCGATCGCCAGTTCCGCCAGCGCCTGCGAGAAGTTCGGCACGCCGAAGTAGCTGTCGCCGTAATGGAACTCGGCGTATTCGCTGAGCAGTTTGTCCGTCTCGTAGTGCGAGGCGGGGGCCGGCTTCAGGTGCTTGGACACCACGTAGCGGAAGCCGGCGTGCTGGAAGAAGTGGCGGCGGAAGGCGTAGCGCGAGGCGGGTTCGGCCTCGTTGCCGGTGGCGATCCACGAGCCGCCTTTCATCAGGTTGTGGCGACCGTCGAAGCAGGGCGTGGTGAAGTCGTCGTAGATCGGGTGCACCGCAAACCCTTCGAACGGATAGATCGGCGTTTCCGTCCACTGCCAGGCGTTGCCGGCGACATCGAAGAACTCGCCTTGCGCGAAATGGTTCACCGGGCACGACGAGGCCCAGTGCGCGAGGTTGAGGTTGGCGTCCGGCGTTTCGCCGTGCGGTGCGCCGTGGCGGCTCTCGGCGTACAGGCGGTACCACTCGTCCTCGGTGGGCAGGCGCACCGGCTGGCCGCTGTGGGCCGATTTCCAGCGGCAGAACGCCTTGGCCTCGTGGTAGTTCACCTCCACCGGCCAGTCCCATGGCATCGGTACTTCCCCGGTCATCAGGCGCAGTTGCCAGCCCTCGGCCGAGCGACGCCAGAACGTGGGGTGGGCGGCCTTGGCGAATTCACGCCAGGCATTGCCTTCCTCTTCCCAATACCCGGACTGGGCGTAACCGCCGGCCTCGACGAAGGCCAGGAATTCCTGGTTGCTGACCAGATGACGGCTGGCCTCGAAGGCCGGCACCTCGGCTTCGTGGTGGCCGTATTCGTTGTCCCAGCCGTAGACGGCGCTGCCGGTCTCGCGACCCAGCGTCACGCTGCCGGCCGCAACCTTCACCAGCGTGTTGTCCGGCGCCACGCCGGTCTGCGTGCATGGCTGCCATGCGGGGTGCGGCTTCACGTAGGCCAGCTTGTGCTGGCGGACCAGCACCGAGGAGGTTTCCAGGTGGATGCGCTCATGCTCGATGCCCATGACGATCGCCCACCACGGGTTGTCCCAGGCTATGGGGAGCTCCAGCGGCGCCTCGGCGATCAGGCGCAGCACCAGCGCGCGCACCTTGTCGCGGTAGGCCTGCACTTCGGCCACGCTGGGCCACTCGTAGTGCGCATCGTTGAGGTCGTCCCAACCCATCTCGTCCACGCCCACCGCGAACACGGATTCCAGGTACGGGTCGACGCGCTCCCCGATCATCCGCGTCAGCAGCAGCTTGTTGACGAAGAACGTCGCGGTATGGCCGTAGTAGAAGATCAGCGGGTGGCGCAGCGTGATAGCCGGCTCGTACCAGGCCGCATCGACGGCCAGTGTCTGGAACAGCGATTCGTAGCGGTCGAAGGTGCTGGTGAAGTACTCGCGCAGCACCGCGCGCATGCGTGCGGGATCGGTTTCGTGCAGGTTCGGCGTGCGCGGCAGCGGCGTCGTGGCGGCGTCGGCGCGACGGCCGGCTTCGGCGAGCGTGGAAGCGTTCAAGGCGATACCTCTCGATCCCGGGGAATGGACTGCGTCAGGCGCGGCGGGGTTTGCATTCTGGCACGCGGTGGCCGGCGCGATCCTGTCTTGCATCAGGCTGATCCAACCAAGGTACATGCGGGAAGCCGCCTGCAATTCAATATGCCGCGCCAACAAAAAGCCCCGCGCATGGCGGGGCTTGCAGTGTCGAGAGCCCCTCTCCCGCTTGCGGGAGAGGGGTTGGGGAGAGGGCATGCTCATCGTGCGAAAAGCTGCCCTCTCCCCCGGCCCCTCTCCCATGAATGGGAGAGGGGAGTAGAGCGCTCAGGCCTCGACTTCTTCCTTGTACGCATCCACCGGGATGCAGGCGCACATGATGTTCTTGTCGCCGTACACATTGTCCACGCGCGCCACCGGCGGCCAGTACTTCTGCAGCTTCAGCGAGGGCAGCGGGAAGGCGGCCAGCTCGCGCGGGTAGGCGTGCGTCCACTCGCTGGCGCTCACCGCGAACGCGGTGTGCGGGGCGTTGCGCAGCGGGTTGTCGTCGCGGTCGAGCTTGCCTTCCTCCACCGCACGGATCTCGTCGCGGATCTGGATCATCGCGTCGATGAAGCGGTCCAGCTCGTACTGCGATTCGCTCTCGGTGGGTTCCACCATCAGCGTGCCGGCCACCGGGAAGCTCAGCGTGGGCGCATGGAAGCCGAAGTCGATCAGGCGCTTGGCCACGTCCTCGGCGCTGATGCCGGTGGCGTCCTTGAGCGGGCGCAGGTCGAGGATGCACTCGTGCGCCACCAGGCCGTTGCGACCGGTGTACAGGGTGGGGTAGTGCGCGGCGAGGCGCTTGGCGATGTAGTTCGCGTTGAGCAACGCCACCTGGGTGGCCTTGCGCAGGCCCGACGTGCCCATCAGCGTGATGTACATCCACGAGATCGGCAGGATCGACGCGCTGCCGAACGTGGCAGCAGAAACCATCCCGACAGGGCGGCTGTTGTGAGAAGTGCGGCCATGGATGGTCGCTTCTTGATCTTCGCCGACAGGGATGTCGGCATAAGTACCCGGCAGGAACGGTGCGAGGTGCGAACGCACCGCGCACGGGCCCACGCCGGGGCCGCCGCCGCCGTGCGGGATGCAGAAGGTCTTGTGCAGGTTGAGGTGGGAAACGTCCGAGCCCCACTTGCCGGGCTTGGCCACGCCGACCAGCGCGTTCATGTTGGCGCCGTCGGTGTACACCTGACCGCCGTGCTGGTGGACGATGTCGCAGATCGCCACCACGTCCTCCTCGAACACGCCGTGGGTGGACGGGTAGGTGAGCATGATCGCGGCGAGGTTGGCCGAATGCTTCTCGGCCTGCACGCGGATGTCTTCCAGGTCCACGTTGCCGTTCGCGTCGCACTTGGTGACCACCACCTTCATGCCGCACAGGTTCGCGGAGGCCGGGTTGGTGCCGTGGGCGGACTCGGGGATCAGGCAGATGTCGCGATGGCCTTCGCCGCGCGACTGATGGTAGGCGCGGATCGCCAGCAGGCCGGCGTATTCGCCCTGCGCGCCGGAGTTCGGCTGCAGGCTCACCGCGTCGTAGCCGGTGATTTCCACCAGCTGCGCTTCCAGCCCGGCGATCAGTTCCTGGTAGCCCTGCGTCTGCGCGGCCGGCGCGAACGGATGGATGTTGGCGAACTCCGGCCAGGTCACCGGGATCATCTCGGCGGTGGCGTTGAGCTTCATGGTGCACGAGCCCAGCGGGATCATCGTGCGGTCCATCGCCAGGTCCTTGTCGGCCAGCGCGCGCAGGTAGCGCAGCAGTTCATGCTCGCTGTGGTGCGTGTTGAACACCGGGTGCGTGAGGAAGGCCGAGGTACGCCGCAGCGCCTGCGGGATCAGCGACGGCGCGCTGGTGTCCAGCGCGTCGATGCTCGGCAGCTTCGCGTCATCGCCGCCGAAGATGCGCCACAGCAGTTCGATATCGGCGCGCGTGGTGGTCTCGTCCAGCGAGATGCACAGGTACTCGCCCCAGGCTTTGCGCAGGTTCGCGCCCAGCGTCACCGCGCGCGCCGCGATGGCGTCGGTGCGCTCGCCGGTCTTCAGGCTGATCGTGTCGAACGCGGTGTCGTGGTGGGTGACGGTGAAGCCGAGCTGCTGCAGGCCGGCCTTGAGGATCGCGGTGAGGCGCGCCACGCGCGAGGCGATGCGCACCAGGCCTTCCGGGCCGTGGTAGACGGCGTACATCGAGGCCATCACGGCCAGCAGCACCTGCGCGGTGCAGATGTTGCTGGTGGCCTTCTCGCGGCGGATGTGCTGCTCGCGCGTCTGCAAGGTGAGGCGGTAGGCCTTGTTGCCTTCGGCGTCGATGGAGACGCCGATCAGGCGGCCCGGCATCGAGCGTTTGTAGGCGTCGCGGCAGGCCATGAACGCGGCGTGCGGGCCGCCGAAGCCGAACGGCACGCCGAAGCGCTGCGTGTTGCCGATCACGATGTCCGCGCCCATCTCGCCCGGCGACTTGAGCAGGGTCAGCGCCAACAGGTCGCTGGCGAAGATGGCCAGCGCACCCTTGGCGTGGATCTTCGCGACGTCGTCGCTCCAGTCCAGCAGCCAGCCGCTGCTGGCCGGGTACTGGATCAGCGCCGCGAAATAGTCGTCCGCGGCGATCGCGGCGTCCCACTCCTCGGCGGAGTTGGCCAGCTTGACCGTCAGGCCCAGCGGTTCGGCGCGCGTGCGCATCACCTCGATGGTCTGCGGGTGCGCGTCGCCGGACACCACGATGGTGTTGCCCTTGGCCTTGGCCGAACGCTTGGCCAGCGTCATCGCCTCGGCCGCCGCGGTGGCCTCGTCCAGCAGCGAGGCGTTCGCGATCTCCATGCCGGTGAGGTCGGCGCACATGGTCTGGAAATTGATGAGGGCTTCCATGCGGCCCTGCGAGATCTCCGCTTGGTACGGCGTGTAGGCCGTGTACCAGGCCGGGTTCTCGAGAATGTTGCGCAGGATGACGTTCGGCGTGTGGGTGCCGTAATAGCCCTGGCCGATGAAGCTCCTGAACACCTTGTTCCTGCCGGCGATGGCGCGGATCTTCGCCAGCGCATCCACTTCGTTCATCGCGGCAGGCAGCGCCAAAGCCGCGGCGGACTTGATCTTCGCGGGCACGATCGCGTCGGTCATGGCCTCCAGCGAATCGTGGCCGACGGTGTGCAGCATGTGCGCGATCTCGGCGTCGTTGGGGCCGATGTGGCGCGCGACGAAGGCGTCGTGGTGTTCCAGCTCGCGCAGGGAGGTGGGGGTCTGGCTCATGGCAGGGGCGTCCGAAGTCAACGTGCGAGCCGCACGCGGGGCGCCCCTCTGTCCTTTTGCCTGAGAGTTTGGAAGCTCGCGCTTCGTGCCCCTTCGGCGGCGGATTCAACCGCTCTCTCCAGAGTGCTTCACGCAGGATGGTATGGGGCCTGAGCGATTACGGGCGTTGCGCCTTCGGCAGCGGCGCGTTCCCTGCGGAGGCGCCGCTTCTCCCACCATGCGTTTTAAGCCGGCGATTATACAGGCACGACAGGCCGTGCAGGCCGGTTCGCGCACGCGGTTCAGGCAGGGCAGGAAGCGCCCAGCCAGGCCAGGTTGAAGCGGGCGAAATCCAGGGTGCCGTCGCCGGCCTCCCAGAAGATGCCGAACGTGCCGTCGGGCAGGCGCGCCATCGCCGAGTACATCGCGTCGCCGGGATCGAGCACGCGGCCGGCGTTCCAGTGGCGGCCATCGTCGCAGGACAGGCGGATGGTCAGCCGGCGCCGTTCGTCCGGGTCGGCGGTGTTGCTGAACAGCAGCCAGTGCGCCTCGGGCCGGTCGGTGTCGGCCAGCGGCGCCACGCGGATGATGTCGGCGTTGTTGTGCGGGTCGGGCAGCTGCGGGTCGGGCTCCGCGGGACCGAACCGGACGCCGCCGTCGCGCGACCGCGCCACCACGCGGGCATGCACCTTCGGACCGGAGGAGCGGCTGTTCTGCATCACGGTGCCGTCGGCCAGTTCCACCGCCTTGTTCTCGTCCAGCCGGCCGCCGAGCGGCTCGCCGATATGCCAGCGGGTGCCGTGGTCGTCGCTGTACGCGTTGACGGCGTGGATCAGGTTGTCGGGGCCGCGGAACACATACGGCTGGATCAATCGTCCGCGCGCGACGCGGTCATCGAGCAACTGGATACCGTGACCTGAGGTGGCGAACATGCCCTTCCAGTCGGGGCGCTTGATCGCCGCGAGCAGGTCGCGCGGCCCCTGCCAGGTGAGCCCGTTGTCGTCCGACCAGATGTAGTGCAGATGCTGGGTACGACTGTCCGGGGCATAGCCGGCCTGCGCGTTCCAGAAACCCACGCCGGGCGGCGCCCAGGCATGGAACAGGAACACGCGGCCGGTATCGCGATCCACCAGCAGGCTGCTGTCGCCCGCGCCGGAGCCGTGGGCGTGGCGCACCACGGTCTGCGGCGCGCTCCAGGTGCGGCCCTGGTCGCGGCTGCGACGAAGCAGGATGTCGATGTTGCCGGGCAGGTCGTGCGCCGAGTCCAGCCGCGCGTCGTAGCTCGCCAGCAAGGTGCCGTCCTTCGCCACCGCCAGCGCGGGGATGCGATAGGTGTGCACGCCGTTGTCGCCCGGCTTCGCCAGCGTGGTGCGCTCGAACAGCGGCGCCGCGTCGCGGCCGGGCAGGGTCGAACAGGCAGTGGCCAGCGTGCCGGCGAGCAGGATGGCAAAGGCGCGGCGCAGGCGGGCGCGAGGGTGGGGCATGGGGATCTCGTCGGGACGGTGGGATGGCGGGCGTGGGCTATGCTCAACCCTTCATCCGTCAGCCCATGGGAGCACCATGATACGCATCGGCGAAATCGATCACGTCGTGTTGCGCGCCATCGACCTCGAAGCGATGCAGCACTTCTACTGCGAGGTGCTGGGCTGCCGCGAGGAGCGGCGGCAGGATGCGATCGGCCTGGTGCAGCTGCGCGCCGGCGCCTCGCTGATCGACCTGGTCAGCATGGATGGCAAGCTGGGCCGATCGGGCGGTGCCGCACCGGGCAGGGAAGGCCACAACATGGATCACTTCTGCCTGCGCGTGGAGGACTGGGACGAGGCGGCGATCCTCGCCCACCTCAAGGCGCACGGTGTGCGCATCGGCGAGCTGGGTTCGCGCTACGGCGCACGTGGCGAAGGCCCGTCGATCTACTGCCACGATCCGCAGGGCAACACGGTCGAACTGAAGGGGCCGGCGGTTTGAGCCCCTCTCCCTGCGGGAGAGGGGTTGCGGTGAGGGTTCGGGTGAAACATGAGCTTGAGAACCGAACCCTCATCCGTCGCTGCGCGCCACCCGCATTCGGCACATCCATGTGCCTCGCCCTCCGGGCGGCTCCGCCGTGCAAATCGGCCATCCTGCCGATTTGTCTCCCGGAGGGAAAAGGCGAATGCAGAAACGACGAAGCCCGCCTTGCGGCGGGCTTCGTCTACAATTGGTGCCCAGGAGAGGACTCGAACCTCCACGGTTTTACCCGCTAGTACCTGAAACTAGTGCGTCTACCAATTCCGCCACCTGGGCAGGTGTCGCGCGAGCCTTGCGGGCTGCGTGAGCCGCGTAGATTAGGGATCACTCCGGGTTCTGTCAACACTTTGTCGACGGCCCCACTCATCAGGCTGCACCGTGCGCGGGGCGGCCATTCACACAAGGCAATTTCGTGACCAAGAAGAACAAGGACGGCAAGCACGCGGACAGCCGCGCGCCGGCCAGCAAAACCCCATCCGCCCGCAAGCATGCGGACGCGGCCGCCGGCCAGCGCAAGCGCGCCGGCGGCGGCGCCGGGCGCGACCCGCAGGCCGAGCGCGAGGCGCAGCGCTACGAGCGCCCCATCCCCAGCCGCGAGGCCATCCTCGCCTTGCTGGAGGAACGCGGCGAACTGCTCACCGAAGCGCGCATCGCCGAGGCGCTGGACCTGCACGACGCGAACGATCTCCACGCGCTGCACAAGCGCCTGGGCGCGATGGTGCGCGACGGCCAGTTGCTGCTGGGCCGTCGTGGCGGCTACGCGCCGGTGCAGAAGCTCGACCTGATTCCCGGCGTGGTGCTGGCCAATGCCGAGGGCTACGGCTTCCTGCGCCCGGACGAGGGCGGCGAGGACCTGTACCTCTCGCCGCAGCAGATGCGCAGCGTGCTGCATGGCGACCGCGTGCTGGCCAGCGTGGTGGGCGTGGATCGGCGCGGTCGTCGCCAGGGCGCGATCGCCGAAGTGCTGCAGCGCCGCTCGCCGCGGCTGGTGGGCCGCGTGGTGGTGGAGAACGGCGTGACCCTGGTGGCGCCGGACGACCGCCGCCTGCACCAGGACGTGATGATTCCGCCGGGCGAAACCCAGGGCGCGCGCGCCGGCCAGATCGTGGTGGCCGAGATCACCGATCCGCCCACGCCGCACCGCGGTCCGCTGGGTGCGATCCGCGCCGTGCTGGGCGAGCGCCTGCAGCCTTCGCTGCTGATCGAGATGGCGATCGCCAGCCACGACCTGCCGCGCGAATGGCCGCCCGAAGTGTTGCGCGCGGCGGCCGAGGTGGAGCCCGTGGTCTCCGCGGCCGAGCGCGAGGGCCGGATCGACCTGCGCAAGCTGCCGCTGGTCACCATCGACGGCGCCGACGCGCGCGATTTCGACGACGCCGTGTACGCCGAACCGAAGCGCGGCGGCGGCTGGCGGCTGGTGGTGGCGATCGCCGACGTGTCGCATTACGTGCCGGTGGGCAGCGCGCTGGACAAGGAGGCGTTCGAGCGCAGCACCTCCACCTATTTTCCCGGCTTCGTGGTGCCGATGCTGCCGGAGACGCTGTCCAACGGTATCTGCTCGCTCAATCCCAAGGTCGACCGGCTGTGCATGGTCTGCGACATGCTGGTCGACGCCGAAGGCGAGGTGACGAAGTCGAAGTTCTATCCGGCGGTGATGCGCTCGCATGCCCGGCTCACCTACGACCAGGTGTGGCAGGCGGTGGGCCTGCGCGAATCCGGCGCCCTCGACGCGGTGCGCGACGTGTTGCCGCAGCTGGAAAACCTTCACGCGCTGTACCGGGCGATGGCGGCGCAACGCAAGCGCCGCGGTGCGATCGACTTCGAGACGCCGGAGGTGAAGTTCCGCCTCGACCAGCGCGGCGAGGTGGAGTCGGCCGGCGCCACCGCGCGCAACGACGCGCACAAGTTGATCGAGGAATGCATGATCGCCGCCAACGTGCAGGCGGCGCTGTTCCTGGAAAAGAAGAAGATACCCGCGCTGTTCCGCGCGCACGAGCCGCCGCCGGCGGAGAAGTACGAGGACCTGCAGCAGTTCCTGCGCGAGTTCAAGCTGCGCATGCCGCCGGTGGAGGAGGTGAGTCCCGCCGACTTCGCCGACGTGCTGCGCATGGTGCAGGAGCGCCCGGAGCGCGAGCTGATCCAGAGCGTGCTGCTGCGCGCGCAGAGCATGGCGGCCTACCAGCCGGACAACCGCGGCCACTTCGGCCTCGCGCTTTCGGCCTACGCGCACTTCACCTCGCCGATTCGCCGCTATCCCGACCTGCTGGTGCATCGTGCGATCCGCTACGCGCTCACCGGCGGCAAGCCGTCCGGCTACGAGTACACGCCGGCGCAGATGGCCACGATGGCGGTGCACTGCTCGCAGCGCGAGCGCCGTGCCGAGGAAGCCGAGCGCGACGTGGACGAGCGCTACAAGTGCGCGTGGATGGCCAAGCACGTGGGCGAGGAATTCGCGGGGCTCGTCACCGGCGTCACCTCGTTCGGCCTGTTCGTGGAACTGGACGAGTCCAAGGTGTCGGGCCTGGTGCACATCAGCCAGCTCAGCAACGACTACTACCACTTCGATCCGCAGCGCCACCTGCTGAAGGGCGAGCGCACCGGCGCGCAGTTCCGCCTCGGCGACCACGTGCGCGTGCAGGTGCTGCGGGCCAGCCTGGAGGATCGCAAGATCGACTTCCGGCTGGTGGCGCCGCGCGCCTCTGCCGCGCCGCCGCCGCGCCCCGGCAAGGCCTACGACTACGCCGCCGCGGGCGAGCGCTATTCGCTGCCCGGAAGCAAGGCACCGGGCAGCAAGGCACCGGGCATGGTGGGCAAGGCGGCGCAGGCGATCGGCCGCATGTTCGGCCGGCGCGAGCAACCGGTGTCGCCCACCGTGCCGCCGTCGCGCGATAATCCGCCGCCCGCCGCCGCGCATCCGTCCGGGCCGGTGGCGAAGAAGGCCGCCAAGAAGAGCGACGGCAAGCCGCACATGAACACGCAGAAGGCGCCGCGTGCCGCGAAGCGGCCGGCCGCGCGCCCACCGAAACCCAAAGGCAAGCGATGAACGAACACTGGATCGTCGGCATCAACCCGGTCGACGGCGCCCTCAACAACGACGCCGCGCGCGTGTGCGAGCTGCTGGTCGAGAACGGCCAGCGCAACCCGCGCGTGCATGAACTGGCCGAACGCGCCAAGGCATTGAAGATCCCGGTGCACCATCGCCCGCGCGAGCAGCTCGACAAACTCGCCGGCGAAGCGCGCCACCAGGGCGTGGCCGCGTTGTACGAAGCGCCCGCGATGGCGACGGAGGGCGATCTGCCGACCTTGCTGGAACAGGTCGGCAGCGCGGCGCTGGTGCTGGTGCTGGACGGCGTCACTGATCCGCACAACCTCGGCGCCTGCCTGCGCAGCGCGGCGGCGGCGAACGTCACCGCGGTGATCGTGCCCAAGGACCGCGCCGTGGGCCTGACGCCGGTGGTACGCCGCGCTTCGGCCGGCGGCGCCGATCGCGTGCCGCTGATCGCGGTGACCAATCTCGCACGCACGCTGAAGGTGCTGAAGGATGCCGGCGTGTGGATCACGGGGCTGGCCGGCGACACCGAGCAGTCGATCTACGGCATCGACCTCAAGGGGCCGGTGGCGCTGGTGATGGGCAGCGAGGGCGAGGGCATGCGCCGGCTCACCCGCGAGACCTGCGATTTCACGGCGAAGATTCCCATGCCGGGCGCGATGGAAAGCCTCAACGTTTCCGTGGCGACCGGTGTCGTGTTGTTCGAGGCCCTGCGGCAAAGGAGCGGACTGCGATGACCTTCCACTGGTACGACTGGGCCGGCTACATCGGCGTGCTGCTGGTGTTGCTGGCGTATTTCCTGTTGCAGGCCCGCAAGTTGCACGGCAACAAGCTGGCCTACCAGCTCATGAACATCCTTGGCGCGTTCGGCGTGCTGCTGTCGCTGACGTTCGGCAACTTCAACTGGTCGGCGTTCCTGCTGGAAGTGGCATGGATTGCGATTGGCGTCTATGGCATTGCGCGCGGGGTGCAGTTGCGGCGTACGGGGCGGATGGTCGATTGATGCCTGGGCCGTCGAACGAAATGCTGTAGGAGCGCACCCTGTGCGCGAATGCTTTTGGCCTTGATCAAGCGCCAGAGCATTCGCGCACAGGGTGCGCTCCTACGGTGCGGGCGGCGTGAAGCGTTGTCGGGCCTCAATCCCCGCGGTCGCCCAGCTTCGGCAGCTCGGGGCTCGCAGTGAGGTCGCGCTTGGCGCGCTGGGCGGTGAGCGGTTCGCCGGTGACCTGGTACCACACGCTCTCGGCGATGTTGGTGGCGTGGTCGCCGATGCGCTCGATGTTCTTCGCCATGAACAGCAGGTGCGTGCACGGCGTGATGTTGCGCGGGTCTTCCATCATGTAGGTGAGCAGCTGGCGGAAGTAGCCGGTGTAGGCATCGTCCAGCTCCACGTCGTCCTCCCACACCTGGTAGGCGCGCTCGGCGTCGCGGTCGCGGTAGGCGCGCAGCACTCCGCGCACCTCGGCGGCGGCGAGTTCGGCGAGATGGGCGAGGCCGCTGGTGGGGTTGATCGGCGCGGCCATCGACAGCGGGATCGAGCGCTTCGCCACGTTCGCGGCGTAGTCGCCGATGCGCTCGATGTCGGCGGCGATGCGCAGCGCGGCGAACACGTTGCGCAGGTCGCCGGCCATCGGCGCGCGCAGCGCCAGCAGGCGCACCACGTCGTGGCTGATCTCCTGCTCCAGCTGGTCGATCGCGTCGTCGTTGCCCACCACGTGCTGGGCAGCGCGCTCGTCGCGGCGTTCCACCACGTCGATCGCGGCCTCCAGCTGGCTCACCGCCAGCTCGCCCATGCGCACCAGCTCGCCGGTGAGGCGGGTCAGCTCGTCGTCGTAGCTCTTGATGATGTGTTCTTTGCCGGTGCTCATGGTGTGCCTCGTGTCTTGTTCCCTCTCCCGCTTGCGGGAGAGGGTGCCCGAAGGGCGGGAGAGGGAGTGGGCGTAGCGAAAAGCATGCCCTCTCCCCAACCTCTCTTCCTCGCTCATCAACGCAGGGCCATCCATGGCCCTTCTTCGCGTCCGCGAGCGGGAGAGGGGCTTCATTCCATCAGCCGAACCGGCCGGTGATGTAGTCCTCAGTCTGCTTCTTCGAGGGCTTGGTGAAGATCTTCTCGGTGACGTCGAACTCGATCAGCTCGCCCAGGTACATGAAGGCGGTGCGATCGGAGACGCGCGCGGCCTGCTGCATGTTGTGGGTGACCATCACGATGGTGTAGTCGTGCTTGAGCTCTTCCACCAACTGCTCGATGCGGCCGGTGGCGATGGGGTCCAGCGCCGAGGTGGGTTCGTCCAGCAGCAGCACTTCGGGCTTGAGCGCGATGCCGCGGGCGATGCACAGGCGCTGCTGCTGGCCGCCGGAGAGGCCGAGCGCGCTGTGCTTGAGCTTGTCCTTCACCTCGTCCCACAGTGCGGCGCGACGCAGCGCCTGTTCCACGCGCTCGGCCATGTCGGCCTTGCCGAGCTTCTCATGGTGGCGGATGCCGTAGGCCACGTTCTCGAAGATCGTCATCGGGAACGGCACCGGCTTCTGGAACACCATGCCGACCTTGCTGCGCAGGCGGTTGAGCGAATACTTCGGATCGAGGATGTTCTCGCCATCGAGCAGCACCTCGCCGCTGGCGACCTGCTTCGGGTAGATCGCGTAGATGCGGTTGAAGATGCGCAGCAGGGTGGACTTGCCGCAGCCGGAGGGGCCGATGATCGCGGTGACCTGCTTCTCCGGGATGTCCATGGCTATGCCTTTCAGCGCATGGGAGCCGGCGTAGTGGAAGTGCAGGTCGCGTACCGTGATCTTGGTGCGTGCCGTGGCGCTTTCCGCGGCAGCCGTGAAATCCGCGGCGTTGGCGGCGGGGTCAGTCATAACGCACCTTGTGGCGGGTGAACAGCATTCGGGTCAGCAGGCTGAGCGCGAGCACGAACAGCGTGATCAGCAATGCGCCGGCCCAGGCGATCGCGTGCAGGTCGGGACTGGGGTCGTTGGTGTACTGGTAGATCGCCACCGGCAGGCTTTCCATCTTGTCCAGCGGGTGCACGGTCATGAAATTGTTGCCAAAGGCGGTGAACAGCAGCGGCGCGGTCTCGCCGGCGAGGCGCGCCAGCGCCAGCAGCACGCCGGTGACAATGCCCGAGGTGGCCGCGCGCATCAGCACCTGCACGGTCATCTTCCACTGCGGGATGCCGAGCGACAGCGTGGCTTCGCGCAGCGTGCCAGGCACCAGCTGCAGCATCTCGTCGGTGGTGCGCACGATCACCGGCAGGCCGATCAGCGCCAGCGCCACCGCGCCGGCGAAGGCGGAGAACGAGACCTCGCCGTGGGTGAGGTTCGACATCGGCAGCACGATGATGACGTACACGAACAGGCCCAGCACGATCGATGGCGCCGACAGCAGGATGTCGTTGAGGAAGCGGATCGTGGCGCCGAGCCTGGTGCGGTTCGCGTATTCGGCGAGGAAGGTGCCGGCGAGCACGCCGATCGGCGCGCAGATCAGCAGCGCCATCAGGTCCATGATCAGGCTGCCCACGATCGCGTTCGACAGGCCGCCCTGCTCGGCATAGGCGGTGATCTTGGTGAACAGGCGCGGGCTGATCGCGCTGAAGCCGTTCTTCAGCGTCACCCACAGGATCCAGGCCAGGAACACCAGGCCCAGCACGGTGGCGCAGGCGCTCAGGGCCAGCGCCATCACGTTGACGGCGCGCCGGCGCAGGTAGACGGAAGATGCCATCAGTTGCCCTCCCGCCGCGCCAGCTGGCGCAGCATCAGGCGGGCGATCAGCAGCACGATGAAGGTCACCACGAACAGCAGGAAGCCCAGCGCGATCAGCGCCGAGCGGTGCGTGCCCACCGCCTCGTTGAACTCGTTGGCGATGGAGGAGGAGATCGAGGTGCCCGGCATCAGCAGCGAGCTGGTGATGCTGTAGGCGTTGCCGAGCACGAAGGTCACCGCCATCGTCTCGCCCAGCGCGCGGCCGAGGCCCAGGAAGATGCCGCCGATCACCGCCGAGCGGGTGTAGGGCAGCACGATGTCCCACACCACTTCCCAGGTGGTCGAGCCGAGCGCGTAGGAGGATTCCTTGAGCCGCACCGGCACGGTCTGGAACACCTCGCGCATCACCGAGCAGATGAAGGGCAGGATCATCACCGCCAGCACGATGCCCGCGGTGAGCAGGCCCAGCCCCAGCGGCGGCCCCTCGAACAGCTTGCCGATGAGCGGCAGCTTGCCCAGCGTGTCGGAAAGCGTCGGTTCGATGCTCGCCATGAACGGCACGAACACGAACAGGCCCCACATGCCGTAGATGATCGACGGGATGCTGGCCAGCAGCTCGATCGCCGTGGCGACCGGGCCGCGCAGCCAGGTCGGCGCGATCTCGGTAAGGAACAGCGCGATGCCGAAGCTCACCGGTACCGCGAGGACCAGGGCGATCAGCGACGTGACCAGGGTGCCGAAGATCGGCGCCAGCGCGCCGTAGTCGTCGGTGACCGGGTTCCAGGTGTCGCTGGTCAGGAAATGGAAGCCGTCCTTGAACAGCACCTCGCGGCCGCCCCACAGCGTGGACAGCGCCGCGCCCAGCAGCGCCGCCAGCACCAGCAGCGCACAGAACTTCAGCAGCCCGCGGAACCACGCGTCATGGCGCGCGTCGATGCGGCTGCGCTGGTCGGCGTCGATGGCGAGGTTGGTGGCTGGAGTCGATGACATGCGGTTACCACGTAAGGGGCTTTTCCTTCTCCCGCCGGGAGAAGGTGGCCCAAAGGGCCGGATGAGGGTTCGGGCATGACGAAACGCTTCGCCACGCCCGAACCCTCACCCCAACCCCTCTCCCAGGGGGAGAGGGGCTTTCTTGCGGCTTACTGCTTGAACTCGGTCTTCCAGTAGTTCTCGATCTGGCTCACCAGCGAGGCGGGCAGCGGCACGTAGTCCAGCGAGCGGGCCTGTTCCTGGCCGTTCTCGTAGGCCCACTTGAAGAAGTCGAAGCTGACCTTGCTGTTCGTGGCGTTCTTCGGCTGCTTGTACATGATCACCCAGGAGGTGGCGGTGATCGGCCAGGCGTCAGCGCCGGGCGCGTTGGTCATCAGCAGGTTGAAGTTCTTCGCGTGCGCCCAGTCGGCGGTGGCGGCGGCGGCCTGGAAGCTGGCGGTCTTCGGCTCCACCACCTTGCCGGCGGCGTTCTTCATCAGCGCGTAGCCGATGTGGTTCTTCAGCGCATACGCGTACTCGACGTAGCCGATCGAGTTCGGGATCTGGCGGATGTAGGCCGAGACGCCCTCGTTGCCCTTGCCGCCGATGCCGGTCGGCCAGCTCACTGCCGTGCCTTCGCCCACCTTGGCCTTCCAGTCGGCGCTGACCTTGGACAGGTAGTTGGTGAAGTTGAAGCTGGTGCCCGAACCGTCGGAGCGATGCACCACGGTGATCTTGGAGTCGGGCAGCTTCACGCCCGGGTTCAGCGCGGCGATCGCCGGGTCGTTCCACTTGGCGATGCTGCCGAGGAAGATGCCGGCCAGGGTGGAGCCGTCCAGCACCAGCTTGCCCGGCGCCACGCCCGCCACGTTGAACGCCGGCACGATGCCGCCGATCACGTCGGGAAACTGGCCCAGGCCGAACTTGGTCAGCGTGGCCTCGTCCAGCGGCATGTCGCTGGCGCCGAAGTCCACCGTGCCGGCTTTGATCTGGGCGATGCCGCCGCCAGAGCCGATCGACTGGTAGTTGACGCGGTTGCCGGTCTTCTCGGCATAGCTGGCCGACCACTTCGAGATCACGGGATAGACGAAGCTCGAACCTGCGCCGGTGATGTCGGTGGCCTGCACGGATACGGCGCCCAGCGAGGCGGCGATGAACACGGCGAGCGCGCCGAGGCGGAACATGGAACGGGATGAGGTCAACACGTTGGCTCCTTGGGGTGCACGGGGCGGTGCCCGGTGCCCGCCATTGCAGCGGTGGCGTGTTGCAATGAAATGAGATGAATGTTGCAGGCAGATGACAATGCCGCCTGGACGGGGCTCAGACCGCGTCCTGGCCGGCCCCGATCCGCTCGCGCTCGAACATCTCCAGCTGGCGCCAGCGGTTGACGATGTCGCAGAACAGCAGGGTGGTGGATTCGGCGTCGTAGATCGCCGAGTGCGCCTCGCGGGTGTCGAACGTGCGGCCGGAGGCCTGCACCGCCTTGCCCAGCACGGTCTGGCCGTAGGCGAGGCCGCCCAGGGTGGCGGTGTCGAAGCAGCTGAAGGGGTGGAACGGGTTGCGCTTGTTGCCGGTGCGGCGCACCGCGGCATTGATGAAACCCAGGTCGAACGCGGCATTGTGGCCCACCAGGATCGCGCGCTGGCAGCCGTGGTCGCGCACGGCCGTGCGCACCGCCTGGAACACGTGCTCCAGCGCGAGGCGCTCGTCCAGGGCGCCGCGCAGCGGGTTGTCCGGGTCGATGCCGGTGATCTCCAGCGCGCGCGGGTCGAGGTTGGCGCCGGGGAAGGGCTCCACGTGGGCGTGCACGGTGGCCTGCGGGTGCAGGAAGCCGTGCGCGTCCATGCCCACGGTGATCGCGGCGATCTCCAGCAGGGCGTCGCGTTCGGCGTCGAAACCGCCGGTTTCCACGTCCACGATCACCGGCAGGAAGCCGCGGAAGCGCGTGGCCATGCGGCCCGCCATGCTGTTGTTCGAAACGTCCATCGACCAAGCATATCAGCCGCCGCCCGGCTTCCGGCGGGCGGCATGATCCTGCGGCATGTCTTCATTCTGTCATGTGATGTGCATGCAAGCGCAAAGATCGGACAGCATGCTGCGACCCGTTCGAGCCTTGCCGGCCGGCGTCAGCCAGGGGACGGTCGAGGCGGATCCCGCCATCACTACAGTGGAGAAATGCATGCACTCGAAGACGCTCGCGCTCGCGATCGCCGCCGGTCTGGGCCTGACCAGTTTCGCGGCCAGCGCCGCCCCGGCGCAGAAGACGACGCACCACAAGGCCGTCGCCAAGGCTACCGTCAGCGCCGACGAGGTGGCCCAGCTCAAGGCTCAGCTCGCCGTTCTGCAGGAGAAGGTGGACGCACTGCAGGCGCAGTCCACCGCGCAGAACGAGGCGCAGAGCCAGACCGCCCAGGCTGTGCAGCAGGTGCAGGCGAAGCAGGAAACCATCGCCGCCGCGCCCAGCGACGTGCTGAGCAAGCGCGTGGATGCGCTGGACAAGCTGGTCAACGACACCAAGGTGTCCGGCAAGATGTTCTTCGACTTCAGCAACATCGACCAGAAGAATAGCGATACCGGCAAGACCGCCGCCAACGGCGTCGGGCTGGACGTGAAGCGCTTCTATCTGGGCATCGACCACAAGTTCAACGACATCTGGTCGGCCAACCTCACCACCGACTTCAACTACGTCAGCAGCGACGGCGAGACCAACCTGTTCGTGAAGAAGGCCTACGTGCAGGGCAAGTTCGACAAGGCGGCGATCTTCCGCGTCGGCTCGGCCGACATGCCGTGGATCCCGTTCGTCGAGAACCTCTATGGTTTCCGCTACGTCGAGAACACCCTCACGGATCGCCTGAAGTACGGCAACTCGGCCGACTGGGGCCTGCATGCGCTGGGCGACGTGGGCGCCAACAACATGTTCAACTACGCGGTGTCGGTGGTGAACGGCGCCGGCTACAAGAACCCCAACCGCAGCAAGGGCGTGGACGTGGAAGCGCGCGTGGGCTTCGTGCCGTTCGATGGCCTCACCGTGGCGCTGGGCGGCTATTCCGGCCACCGCGGCCAGGAGACCCAGACCGCCGGTGCCGACCACACTGCGCAGCGCGGCGACTTCCTGATCGCCTACGTCAACAAGCAGTTCCGCGTGGGCGGCGAGTACTTCACCGCGAAGAACTGGAACAACGTGCTGACCCCGCAGGCCGACAAGGCCGACGGCTGGTCGGTGTGGGGCAGTGTGGCGCTGACCGACGACCTCGCCCTGTTCGCCCGCTACGACGAGGCGAAGCTCAGCAAGGACCTGGACCACAACGCCAAGGATACCTACTACAACGTCGGCCTGCAGTACCAGGTGACCAAGGGCTTCAAGCTGGCCGGCGTGTGGAAGCACGAGAAGGGCGACAAGTCGGTGCTCACGCCGCTGCCGCCGCACGTGCAGAACGTGAAGACCAACGAGATCGGCGTGTTCGGCGAAGTGGCCTTCTGAAGCGAACGGCAGGCAGGTCGGGATACATCCCGACTGCCGCTTGCCGGGGCATAGGTCGGGATGAGTCCCGACCTACGTAACCAGAGGTTCCATGAGGCGGGTGTTTGCGTACTAGCGGCCAATGCCTTGGCATGCCGCGGTCGCTTCGACGCTCTTGCCGGCGCCCTGAAGCATCGTTTATCGCAACGGAGTTCGACCCAGGGACGGAAAACGGCGGGCACGATGCCCGCCGTTTGCTTTGGTTTTTCTCCCTCTCCCAATTGGGACGCGGGGAAGGGCCACGGATGGCCCTGCTTTGAGGGGCGAGGAAGAGGGTTGGGGTGAGGGGCGCACTGGCGACAAGCTTTCCGCGGACGCGGAACAGGTCGCTGCTCACTCCAGTGTCTTGTCCTTGTAACGGCACAGGTCGCGGATCACGCACTGCGGGCAGTCGGGCTTGCGCGCCTTGCACACGTAGCGGCCATGCAGGATCAGCCAGTGGTGGGCGTCGCGTTTGAACTCGGGCGGCACCACCTTCTCCAGCTTGTCCTCCACCGCGCGCACGTCCTTGCCGGGGGCGAGGCCGGTGCGGTTGGCGACGCGGAAGATGTGCGTGTCCACCGCGATGGTGGGCTCCCCGAACGCGGTATTGAGCACCACGTTCGCGGTCTTGCGGCCCACGCCGGGCAGCGCCTCCAGCGCCTCGCGCGTGCGCGGCACTTCACCGCCATGCTGTTCCAGCAGGATGCCGCACAGCGCGATCACGTTCTTCGCCTTGGCGTTGAACAGGCCGATCGTGGAGATGTATTTCTTCAGCCCTTCCTCGCCCAGCGCGAGGATCGCCTGCGGCGTGTTCGCCACCGGATAGAGCTTGCGCGTGGCCTTGTTCACGCCCACGTCGGTGGCTTGCGCGGAAAGCACCACGGCCACCAGCAGTTCGAACGGCGTGGTGTAGGCGAGTTCGGTGGTGGGCTGCGGATTCAGCTCGCGCAGGCGGGTGAACAGCTCGACGACGTCGGCGCGTTTCATGGGCATGGTGAGCCGTCCCGCATCACGCTCGTCTTCCCGGCGAAAGCCGGACAAAAGCGAGCCACGCGAGCGTTGAACAGCCGAAGGCTGGCCCCGAAGGGGCGAGCGCAGCGAGTAATCCAGTGACTTGCAGCTGTCGAAGCACGGGAGACGCTGGACTCCGGCCTTCGCCGGAGTGACGGCGTGAGGTGAGGTCGTTTCATGGCGTCTTGCCCTGTTTCGCGCGGGCCCGTGCCAGCGCGGCCAGCACCGGGTTGCTCGAGGCGGCGGTGTCCACCGCCACCTTGCGCGCGGCCAGCTCCGCCTCGCGCTCGGCGGCCTCGCGTGCCAGTCGTGCCTCGCGTTTCCGGAAGTGTTCGCGCGCCGCATCGGCATGTGTCAGGTCGATCTGCTCCGCCGGCATCGGCTCCAGCACGATGCAATCCACCGGGCAGGCCGGCACGCACAGTTCGCAGCCGGTGCAGTCGTCGGTCAGCACGGTGTGCATCAGCTTGGCCGCGCCCACGATCGCGTCCACCGGGCAGGCCTGGATGCATTTGGTGCAGCCGATGCACTCGTCCTCGATCACCCGCGCCAGCGTGCGCGGTTTCTCCGTGCCGTTGGCGGGGTTCAGCGGCAGCACCGGGCGATCCAGCAGCGTCGCCAGCTTCGCGATGCCCGCCGCGCCGCCGGGCGGGCACTGGTTGATCTCCGCCTCGCCGCGCGCGATCGCCTCGGCATAGGGTCGGCAGCCGTGGTAGCCGCATTGTTCGCACTGCGTCTGCGGCAGGAGCGCGTCGATACGGTCGGCGAGTGTTTGTGTCACGGCGCGTATGTCATTTATCCAGGTCGCGGCTGAAGCCGCTCCTACGAAACGCGGCGTTGTAGGAACGGCTTCAGCCGCGACAGACCTTAGCTTCAGCGCACCGTGGCGCCCGGCTGCGCGCCCTGGTCGGCGTCGAGCAGGAACAGGTCGCTGCCGCCGTCGCCGGCGGAGAGGATCATGCCTTCGGAGAGGCCGAAGCGCATCTTGCGCGGGGCGAGGTTGGCGATGAACACCACGTTGCGGCCGAGCAGCTTTTCCGGCTCGCCGTAGGCGGCGCGGATGCCGGAGAAGATCTGCCGCTTGCCCAGCGCGCCGGCGTCCAGTTCGAAGCGCAGCAGCTTGTCCGAGCCGTCCACGAACTCGCAGGCGACGACCTTGCCGATGCGCAGGTCGAGCCTGGCGAAATCGTCGATGGCGATGGTGGCGGGGGCGTCGGCAGTGGCAGGAGCGGCGGCAGGTTTGGCGGTGTCGTTCACGGTTTTCTTCTTGGCAGGTTCGGTGGCAGGCGAGGGCGCGCCCAGCGATTCCCTGGAGGCTTCGACCATGGCCTCGATGCGCTTGGGGTCGAGGCGTGCGAGCAGCGGTTCGAAGGCGTGGATGCTGCGGCCGTGCAAGGCATCGCGCGCGTCGGCGAAGCCGGCGATGGGAGCAGCGAGGAATTGCTCGGCGTCAGCCACGGTGGCGGGCAGGATGGGTTTCAGGATGCCGGCCAGGAGACGGAACGCGGCCAGTGCAAACGAACACACCTGGGCGAGCTCGGCGCGACGCGCCTCGTCCTTGGCCATCGTCCACGGCGCCTTCCCGGCGATGTGGCCGTTGACCAGGTCGGCCATCGCCACGAAGCGGCGGGTGAGTTCGGCGAATTCGCCATCCTCATACAGCGCCTCGACGCCTTCGTACTGTGTGAGCAGGTTCTGCCACAGCGCGGTGTGTTCGGCGTCGAAGCTGGCCGCCAGCTTGCCGTCGGAGAACTTCTGCACGAAGCCCGCGGTGCGGCTGGCGATGTTCACCCACTTGCCGACCAGGTGCGAGTTGACGCGCTCCTCGAACGCCTTGAGGTCGAGGTCCACGTCCACCGGCGTGTCGTTGAGCAGGCTGGCGAAGTAGTAGCGCAGGTACTCTGGGTTGAGTCCCGAGTCCAGATAGGTGCGCGCCTGGATGAAGGTGCCGCGCGACTTGGACATCTTCGCGCCGTTCACGGTGAGGTAGCCGTTGACGTGCAGCGCGGTGGGCACGCGCATCCGCGCGCCGTGCAGCATCGCCGGCCAGAACAGGCCGTGGAAGTTGATGATGTCCTTGCCGATGAAGTGGTGCATCTCGGCGGTGCTGTCGGCGCCGAGGAAGTCGTCGAACTTCAGCCCGGTGCGCTCGCACAGCGCCTTGAAGCTGGCGAGGTAGCCGACCGGCGCGTCCAGCCACACGTAGAAGAACTTGCCCGGCGCGTCGGGGATCGGAAAGCCGAAGTAGGGCGCGTCGCGCGAGATGTCCCAGTCCTTCAGGCCGCCGTCCAGCCACTCGCGCAGCTTGGCGGCGACGCCGCTGTTCGCCACCGGCTTGCCGCCGGTGTACTTGCCGGCGAACCAGTCCTGCAGCAGCGACTGGAACTTCGACAGCTCGAAGAAGTAGTGCTCCGAGTCCTTCAGCACCGGCGTGGCGCCGGAGACCACCGAGTAGGGGTTGATGAGATCGGTGGGCGCGTAGGTGGCGCCGCAGTTCTCGCAGTTGTCGCCGTACTGGTCGGGCGTGCCGCATTTCGGGCAGGTGCCCTTGATGTAGCGGTCCGGCAGGAACATCTGCTTCTCGGGGTCGTACAGCTGCTGGATGCTGCGCTTGGCGATAAAGCCTGCGTCGCGCAGACGCGTGTAGATCAGTTCCGCCAGCTCGCGGTTCTCTTCCGAATGCGTGGTGTGGTAGTGGTCGTAGCTGAAGTGGAAGTCCGCGAAGTCGGCCTCGTGGCTGGCGCGGATGCCGGCGATGAACGCCTCCGGCGTCATCCCGGCCTTCTCGGCAGCCAGCATGATCGGCGTGCCGTGCGCGTCGTCCGCCGCCACGAAATGCACCTCGTTGCCCATCATCCGCTGCGCGCGCACCCAGATGTCGGTCTGGATGTAGCCCAGCATGTGGCCCAGATGCAGCGGGCCGTTGGCGTAGGGCAGGGCGTGGGTGACGAGCAGGCGGCGGGGCATGGTGGGCGGACACTCCTTGGTGACCGCGCATTATGGCATCCACGGGCGCACCACGCGTGCGCCTGCAGCAAGCTTGGAAACCGGTGGTGCAGCGTGTAGTTTTCGTGGGATCGCACGTTGCCGGGATCTGAGCCGATGGTCGATACCACGCGCCGTACCTTCATTCTTTCCAGCATGGGATTGGCAAGCTACGGGCTCTTGCCGCGTGCCTTGTGGGCCGCCGGCATCGGCGGCGGGACCGCCGCGAAGTCGTCGCTGCCCGTGCACCCTGGCGAGTCGCCGATGGCGCCGCGCGAGCAATGGCTGCTCGACTTCGACTGGCGCTTCGCGTTCGGCAACGGTGTCGATCCGACCAAGGATTTCGGCTACGGATACGGCCAGGGCGATTTTTCCAAGACCGGCGACTTCAAGATCGCCACGTCCGAATTCGACGATGCCGGCTGGCGTGCCTTGAACCTGCCGCACGACTGGGCAGTGGAACTGCCGCCCGTGCACGATGACAGCGGCGACGACGACACCCGCTTGACCTCGCACGGCTACAAGCCGCTCGGGCGCCGTTATCCCGCGACCAGCGTGGGCTGGTACCGGCGCACGTTCGAGCTTCCCACCAGCGACCGCGGCCGCCGCATCTGGATCGAGTTCGATGGCGCGATGCGCGACGTCGTGCTGTTCGTCAACGGCTGCTTCATCGGCCGGCACGACGACGGCTACACGCCGTTCCGCTTCGACCTCACCGATTTCCTGAACTACGGCGGCAAGAACGTCGTCGCCTTGCGCGTCGACGCCAGCTTCGGCGACGGCTGGTTCTACGAAGGCGCCGGCATCTACCGCCATGTCTGGCTGACCAAGCTGGACCCGGTGCATCTCGGTCGCTGGGAGAGCGTGGTGCGCTCGGCTGTCGAGGGCAATGCGGCCAAACTCGACCTGGCCACCCTCGTCGAGAACGAAGGCGAACACGCCGTGCAGGCGTCGCTGGAATGGCGCATCACCGACGCCTCCGGCCGCGTGGTCGCGCAGGCGACGACACCCGCGCAGGCGATCGCGCCCGGCGCATCGGCGGACTGCAAGGCGACGGCACGCATCGATGCGCCTTCGCTCTGGTCGCCCGACGAACCGCACCTCTACACCGCGCTGGTCAAGGTGATCGTCGATGGCGCCACGCGCGATGCCGAGCAGTTCCCGTTCGGCGTCCGCACAGCGGCGTTCGACCCCGACCGCGGCTTCTTCCTCAACGGCAAGCCACTGAAGATCAAAGGCACCTGCAACCACCAGGATCATGCCGGCGTGGGCGCGGCCCTGCCGGACCGGCTGCAATCGTTCCGCGTGAGCGTGCTGCAAGGCATGGGCTGCAACGCCGTGCGCACCTCGCACAACATGCCGACGCCCGAATGGGTGGCGGCCTGCGACCGCATGGGCATGCTGATGATGTGCGAGACGCGGCACATGAGCTCCAGCCCCAGCGGCCTGCAGCAGCTCGACGTGATGGTGAAGCGCTATCGCAACTCGCCCTCGATCATCCTCTGGTCGATCGGCAACGAGGAATGGCGGCTGCAGAAGGGCGCGCTGGAACAGCAGGGCGAGCGCATCGGCGCGGCGATGGTCGCGCGCTGCCACGAACTCGATCCCACCCGCGTCGTGTCGGCGGCGGTCAACGGCGACAACGAGCAGGGCGTGTCGGACGCGCTGGACGTCATCGGCTTCAACTACAACCTGAAGTACCCGGACGCGTTCCACAAAGAACACCCCAAGCGCGCGGTGTACGGATCGGAAACCTCCAGCGCCATCGCCACCCGCGGCGAATACGTCACCGACCCCAAGAAGAACACGGTCAACAGCTACGACGGCGTGGTGGAATGGGGCGAAACGCCGGAGCAGTGGTGGAGCTTCTACGCCACGCGCGACTGGCTGGCCGGCGGCTTTGCGTGGACGGGCTTCGACTATCGCGGCGAGCCGACGCCGTATGGCTGGCCTTCGGTGAGCTCGCAGTTCGGCATTGTCGACCTGTGCGGCTTCCCCAAGGACTATTACCACTACTACAAGGCCTGGTGGACGAAGGCGCCCAGCCTGCACGTGTTCCCGCACTGGAACTGGGCTGGCAAGGAAGGCCAGGAAATTCCGGTGTGGGTCTACACCAACCTGGACGAGGTCGAACTGCTGCTCAACGGCAAGAGCCTGGGTATCCAGCAGGTACCCCGCTTCGGCCACGTGCAATGGAAGGTGGCGTACGCCCCCGGCGTGATCGAGGCGCGTGGCCGCAGGAATGGCCAGGTTGTGCTGACTGAGCGCCGCGAAACCACCGGCCCCGCGCGCAAGCTGCGGCTGACGGCCGATCGGGCAGAGATCACGGCGGACGGGCAGGACGTGGCCATGCTCACGGTCGACGTGCTCGATGCGCATGGCCGCCCGGTGCCGACGGCGAACCACAAGCTCGCGTTCCGTATTTCCGGTGCGGGCAAATTGATCGGCGTGGGCAACGGCGACCCCAATTGCCACGAAAGCGACAAGGAGCCCCGGCGCTCCCTGTTCAACGGTCTGGCGCAAGTCATCGTCCAGTCGACGGACGGCGCCGGCACGATCCGCATCGAGGCGATCGAAGAAGGGGCGGCGGGTAGGCCGCTGGCCCCGGCTTCGTTGACCATCACGACGCGGAAGGGCGCGCCACGGCTGGTTGTCGCATAGCTCCGCTCGTCCTGCGTCTCGGAATCCCTGGACAGCCTTCCCGCGGCGACGCGATCGTTGCGGGAGAACCGGTCCTGCCGGTTTCCGTATCCCGACAGCGCGTGGGCATGCGCTCGATTGCACGTTTATGCATGTTTGTATACGATGTCACCTGTTCTATCGAGCGTGCGTGATTGCCTGTGGACATACTTTCCCAACCCATGCCGGTCGGGCGCGACCGGCTTGCCGCCGCCACGCGTTCCACGCGGCTGATCTTCCTGGTGTCGGGCATCGGCATGGCGGCGTGGGCGCCGATGGTGCCTTACGCCAAGGCCCGGCTAGGGCTGGACGATGCGCAACTGGGACTGATGCTGCTGGCGTTCGGCGGCGGCTCCATGGCCTCGATGCCGTTCGTGGGCTGGCTGAGCCATTGGTTCGGCAACCGGCGGGTGATCGTGGCGTCGGGATGGCTGCTGTGCCTGGCGCTGCCCGTGCTGGCGCTGGCGCCGAACGTCGCCGTGCTGACCGCGGCACTGCTGTACTTCGGCGTGATGCTGGGTGCGGTGGACGTGGCCATGAACGCGCACGCGGTCGAAGTGGAGCGGCGCGACGGCCGCGTGCTGATGTCGGGTTTCCACGGCTTGTTCAGCCTGGGCGGCCTCGCTGGTGCGGCGGGCATGAGCGCCTTGCTCGCGCTCGGCCTGCCGTTGCCGCTGGCTGCACTGGCGGTGTCGGCCTTGCTGGCCGCCCTCGTGCTGCATCTGCGTGGCGGCCTGCTGCCGAACGTGGGCGGCGCAGCCGCCGGGCACGCGCCGTTCCGCATGCCGCACGGCGCGGTACTACTGCTTGGCCTGCTGTGCTTCGTGAGCTTCATGGCCGAAGGTTCGATGCTGGACTGGAGCGCGGTGTTCCTGCGCGATTTCCGTGGTTTCGCGCCGAGTGCGGCCGGGATCGGCTACGCCTGCTTCTCGGTCGCCATGGCGCTCGGTCGGCTCACCGGCGATCGCCTGATCCAGCGGATCGGGCCGGTGTGGGCCGTGCGTGCGGGCGCCGGCCTCGCCGCGACGGGCTTCGCGCTGGCGGCCTGCGTACCGTGGCCGGGGGCGGCGCTGGCCGGGTTCGTGCTGGTCGGCCTGGGTGCCTCCAACATCGTGCCGGTGATGTTCAGTGCGGCGGGACGCCTGCCGGGCAGTTCGCCGGCGATCGCCATCGCGGCGGTCACCATGCTCGGCTATGCGGGCCTGCTCAGCGGGCCGGCGCTGATCGGTTTCATCTCCCGGCTGGCCAGCCTGCCGCTGGCGCTGGCCGTGGTGGCGGGGTTGCTGCTGCTGGTGGCCGCCTCCGCAAGGATCGTGCGGCGATGAACGGGAAACACGAGATGATCGATACCGTGGTATTCGACCTGGGCGGCGTGCTGATCGACTGGAACCCGCGCTACCTCTATCGCCGGCTGTTCGACGACGAGGCGGCGATGGAGCGTTTCCTCGCCGAGGTCTGCACCGGCGCATGGAACGAGCAGCAGGACGCGGGACGGCCGTGGCACGAAGCGGTGGCCAGCCTCACGGCGCAGTTTCCCGAGCACGCCGGCCTGATCGCGGCGTATCGCGATGGCTGGCGGGAGATGCTGGGCGGCGTGATCCAGGGCAGCGTGGACCTGCTCGCCGAGCTGAAGGCGCGCGGCGTGCGCCTGTATGCGCTGACCAACTGGTCGCACGAGACCTTCCCGCGCGCGAAGGAGATCGAGATGTTCGGCTTCCTGCACTGGTTCGAGGGCATCGTCGTTTCCGGCGAGGAGCGGTTGATCAAGCCGGACCCGCGCATCTACCGGCGCCTGTTCGAGCGCTATGCGATCGATCCCGCGCGCACGGCCTACATCGACGATGCGCGGCGCAACGTCGATGCGGCGGCGGCGCAGGGGATGCATGCGTGGTGGTTCCGCGGCCCCGAGGGCTTGCGCGAGTGGCTCGCCACGCACGGCCTGGTGGCGGCATGAGCAAGCCACGCGCAGCAGCGCCGATTCCCCCCGGCGAGGCGATGCCGCAGGAGCGGCAACAGTGGATATTGCAGCGGCTGCGCAGCCACGGCCGCGTGGTGGCGGTGGAGCTGGCGACCGAGTTCGAGGTTTCCGAGGATTCCATCCGGCGCGATCTGCGCGAACTGGCGGGGCAGGGGCTGTGCAAGCGCGTCTATGGCGGCGCCTTGCCGCTGCCGGTGGCGTCGTCGCCGCTGAAGCAGCGGCGCGTCGAGCACACCGGGCGCAAGCAGGCGCTGGCGCGCAAGGCAGCGACGCTGGTGCGCCAGGGGCAGGTCCTGTTGATCGACGCCGGCTCCACCAATGCCGCGATCGCCGCGGCCTTGCCCGAGCGATGCGGCTTGACGGTGGTCACCAATGCGCCGGATGTCGCGCTGGCCTTGCTGGATCGCGAGGGTTTCGAGATCCAGCTGATCGGCGGCCGCGTCGATCCGCGCATCGGCGGTGCGGTGGGCGCGCAAGCGGTGAAGGAGTTGCAGCGGATCCGCGCCGACCTGTGTTTCCCGGGCGCCTGCGCGCTGGACGTGGAAGGCGGCCTGTGGGGCTTCGACAGCGAGGAATCGCTGCTCAAGCGCACGATGGTGGAAGCCAGCGGCGAAACCGTGGTGGTGGTCACCAGCGACAAGCTGGGCACGGTCGCCACGCACCGGGTGGCCGGGCTGGCGGAAGTGCAGCACCTGGTGGTGGAACACGACGTGGACAAGGCCACGCGCAATGCCTACGCGGCACATGGCGTGGCGGTGCACCGGGCCGACGTGGCCGGCGATTAGGGCAACGAAGAACGCGGGCCAGCGGCCCGCGTTCCGTCATCGCTCAGGCTTGGCCGCGGTGCTTACTGCTGGCGTTCCCAGGTCTGGCTGCGGCCCAGCAGCGCGAAGCCGATGTAGCCGTGCACGTCGAGCTTCTGGCCACCGTCCTCCAGCGTGAGCTTCACCTTGTAGACCTTGCCGTTCTTGGGATCGAGGATCTTGCCGCCGTCCCACACGTCGCCGTCCTTGCTCACGCCCCACAGGATGGTCATGCCCTCGATCGGCTGGTCCTTGCGCTCGCCGTCGCACTTCGCGCATTTCGGATGCTCGCCGTCGCGGGCGATGGCTTCCGGGCTGCGGTTGAGCAGTTGCATCACCTTGCCTTCCAGCGTGCCGTTCGTCTCGCTGATCTGGATGATGGACTTCACCTTGCCGGTGACGTCGTCCACCTGCTTCCAGGTACCGACCGGAGTGCTCGTGTCGGCGGCGGACACGGCACCGGCGCCCAGCAGCAGGCCGAGGGCGAGGGCAAGACGAACAGCGTGCTTCATGGCGAACCTCCCGTACGAAACAGTATGGTTGGAGCCTGCCGGGGCTCGGCGAGGCCGTCAAGCTGCGCCGCGCCATGCTGATCTGCATCAGTCGGCGCACCGGTCGTGGCTGGCATAATGCGCTGTCCCCATTGAAGCATTCCGACACGACATGACGCAGGCGAACGAAGCCCTGGTCCGCCGCCTCCTCGGCGAAACCATTGATCCCCATACCGGCGCGCCGCTGGCCGAGGCTGTGCGTGCGGTGGGCGTGGACGGCACCAAGGTGTCGGTGGACCTGCAGCTGGGCTATCCCGCCGCCGGCGCCGCCGAGGCACTGGCCGCGCAGGCGAAGCAGGCGCTGGAGGCCGATCCGGCGATCGCGGCGGCCACGGTGTCGGTCACCAGCCGCATCCAGTCGCACAAGGTGCAGGGCACGCTGGGGCCGCTGCCCAACGTGAAGAACATCATCGTGGTGGCCTCGGGCAAGGGCGGCGTGGGCAAGTCCACGGTGGCGGCCAACCTCGCGCTGGCGCTCAAGGCCGAAGGCGCCAAGGTGGGCGTGCTCGATGCCGACATCTACGGTCCCAGCCAGCCGCGCATGCTCGGCATCAGCGGCAAGCCGGAATCGCCCGACGGCAAGAGCATCACGCCGATGCAGGCGCACGGCCTGCAGGCGATGTCGATCGGCTTCCTCGTCGACGAGGAGACGCCGATGATCTGGCGCGGCCCGATGGTGACCCAGGCGATGATGCAACTGCTCACCGACTCGCGCTGGGAGATGCTCGACTATCTCGTCATCGACCTGCCGCCCGGCACCGGCGACATCCAGCTCACGCTGGCGCAGAAGGTGCCGGTGGCCGGCGCGGTGATCGTCACCACGCCGCAGGACATCGCCCTGCTGGACGCGCGCAAGGCGCTCAAGATGTTCGAGAAGGTGGAAGTGCCGGTGCTCGGCATCGTGGAGAACATGGCCACCCACGTGTGCTCGAACTGCGGCCACGAGGAACACATCTTCGGCGAGGGCGGCGGCGCGCGCATGGCGGAGCAGTACCACGTGCCCTATCTCGGCTCGCTGCCGCTGGACATCCGCATCCGCGAGCAGGCCGACGGCGGCACGCCCACCGTGGTGGCGATGCCGGAATCCGATCTCGCCGCGCGCTACCGCGAGATCGCGCGCAACACGGCCGGGCGGTTGTCGCGCCAGCCGCGCAACAAGTCGCTGGGACTGGGCAAGATCGTGGTGCAGGGCGCCCCCGCCGCATGAGTGCGGCACGGCGCGTGCTGTGCCTCTGCGGCAGCCTGCGCCGGGTCTCGTCCAACCGCGCCGCGCTGGAGGCCGCGCGGCAACTGGCGTCCGCGTCGCTGGAACTGGCGATGTACGACGACCTCGCCACCCTGCCGCTGTTCAACCCCGACGACGAGCGCGATCCGCTGCCGCCTTCCGTGCTGGCGTTGCGCGAAGCCGTGGGGCAGGCTGACGCGCTGCTGATCGCCTGTCCCGAATACGCCCACGGCGTGCCCGGCGCGTTCAAGAACCTGCTGGACTGGCTGGTCGGCAGCCTGGAATTCCCCGGCAAGCCGGTGCTGCTGCTGAACGCCTCGGCGCGTGGCTCGTACCACGCGCAGGAGGCGCTGGCCGAGATCCTGCGCACCATGTCGGCCGAGCTGCTGTCCACACAGCCATTCCCGGTGGCCTTGCCGGGCGCGGGTTGCACGACTGAGCAGATTCTGGTCAGCACGGAACGCTGCGCCGAGCTGCGCGCGGCGCTGGGCCATCTGGCGGCTGAACTGGCCTGATCCGCTGGCGCCACGCCGCCCCGACCATGTATTTTTGCCGTTTTACGCCCGGCCCGACCGGGCGCCAGCCGACCGCGGAGCGCACGTGAGCATCAAGTCCGACAAGTGGATCCGTCGCATGGCCGAGGGCCACGGCATGATCGAGCCGTTCGAGCCGGGCCAGATGAAGCTGCGCGAGGATGGCAGCCGTGCGGTGTCCTGGGGCACTTCCAGCTACGGCTACGACGTGCGCTGCGCGCGCGAGTTCAAGGTGTTCACCAACATCAACTCCACCATCGTCGACCCGAAGGCGTTCGACCCGAACAGCTTCGTGGACGTGACCTCGGACGTGTGCATCATCCCGCCGAACTCCTTCGCGCTGGCGCGCACGGTGGAATTCTTCCGCATCCCGCGCGACGTGCTGGTGGTGTGCCTGGGCAAGAGCACCTACGCGCGCTGCGGCATCATCGTCAACGTCACCCCGCTGGAGCCGGAGTGGGAGGGCCACGTGACACTGGAGTTCTCCAACACCACGCCGCTGCCCGCGAAAATCTACGCGAACGAGGGCGTGGCGCAGATGCTGTTCTTCGAATCCGACGAGCCCTGCGAGACCAGCTACAAGGACCGCGGCGGCAAATACCAGGGCCAGCAGGGCGTGACCCTGCCGCGTACCTGAACCGGCGTTCGACAACCATCCGCCGCCAGCGCCCGCTGCGGGGCGCCGCGCTAAACTCGCCAAGCCATCACGACCGCTTTATGCAGGAGAACCCGATGATCCGTCTTTCCACCCTCTTGACCCGCATCGCCGTCGCGCTGGTGATCGGCAGTGCGCTCGTCCTCGGTGGCTGCCACAAGGGTGGCGTCAAGGAGCAGGCGACCACGGCCCAGTGGAAGGGCAAGTTCGACACCACCATCGAGGCCTACAAGGAAGGCCAGTTCGTGATCGACGGCGCGGTGCTGTCCGCAGTCGATGCCGGCAGCCATTTCGCCTACCTCAAGGACGCCGGCAAGATGCCCAAGACCGTGCTGCTGCTGCCCAGCGACGATTCCAAGATCCGCAAGGTGCACCTGCAGTACCTGGCGCGCATGTCGATCGACTACGGCTTCACCGCGTACTACGACAACGGCGGCCAGCTCACCGAGATCAACGCGATCAACACCAAGGCGCGCCAGCTGGAAGATCACCATGCGCCGGTGAAGATCGACGACGGCCAGCAGTGCAAGACCGCGGCCGGTTGCGACTCCGTCGACCAGGCCGCGCAGCAACACTGAGCCGGATTCCAGTTCCATGTCAAAAAGCCCGCGGAGCGATCCGCGGGCTTTTGCTTTTGCGATCATCCTTGATCGCGAGAATCAAATGGGCGGCCGTCCATGGCCGCACTCTTCATGGTTTTTGCGATCATCCTTGATCGCGAGAATCAAATGGGCGGCCGTCCATGGCCGCACTCTTCATGGTTTTTGCGATCATCCCTGATCGCGAGAATCAAATGGGCGGCCGTCCGTGGCCGCACTCTTCATGGTTTTTGCGGTCATCCCTGATCGCCAGGGTCAAACGGGTGGCGCGCCCTTACGCGAGCCTTTGCCGCAGCGCGGCCAATCGCGCAGCCAACGCATCGGCGGCGTAGGGCACGGTGGCGCCGCTGCCCCAGACCGGGCCGGGCCACGCGGCGTCGCCCTCGGTGCGTGCCACCACGTGCAGGTGCAGCTGGCGCACGATGTTGCCGAGCGCGCCGAGGTTGAGCTTGTCGCAGGGCGCCACGGCGCGCAGCGCGGCGGCGGCCTGGTTCGCCTCGCGCCACAGCTGCGCCTGTTCGGACTCGGTGAGGTCGGCGATCTCCGTCACGCCGGCGCGGCGCGGCACCAAGATCAGCCACGGGTAGCGTGCATCATCCATCAGTCGCAGCTCGCATAGCGGCAGCATGGCGACGGGGTGGGTGTCGGCCTGCAGCCGTGGGTCGAGCGCGAACGCGGCCTCGCTCATGCGCCGGCCAGTTGCCGGTCGAAGAATTCCAGCGTGCGCTGCCACGCCAGCATCGCGCTGGCCCCGTGGTAGTGCTTGTCGCCCGGCACGTCGCGATTGAACGCGTGGCCCGCGCCGGGGTAGCTGAACACTTCCATCTGCGGCAACAGCTCGCGATGCTGCGCCACCGCCTCGGGCGGGATCGAGGGGTCGTTCTCGCCGAAATGGAACATCACCGGCGCCTTCGGCTTCTCGCCGAGGAAGGGCACGTTGCGGGCACCGTAGTAGCTCACCGCGGGCAAGCCCAGCCGCAGCGCGGAGAGCAGCGCGATCGTGCCGCCCCAGCAGTAGCCCACCACGCCGACCTTGCCGGACGAGACAATCGATTCGGCGGCGCTGGCCACGTCCTCCAGCGGGCGATCCAGCCCCAGCTCGCCCACCAGCGCCTTGCCGCGCGCCATGCCCACTTCGTCGTAATCCAGTTCCAGCCAGGCTTCAAGGTGGTCGAAGAAGGCAGGCGCGATGGCGGTGTAGCCGGCGGCGGCGAAGCGGTCCGCCACGCTGCGGATGTGGGCGGTGACGCCGAAGATCTCCTGCACCACCACGATGCCGCCCTTCGGCTTGCCCTCGGGCTGGGCGAGGTAGCCGCCGATGCACTGGGTGCGCGAGGTGGGGATGTTGATGTGCTGGCCCATGGCGGGCGTCTCCTTGGCGAGAATGCGGGGGATTCTAGCGGGCCGGGGTGCAAGGGGGCGGTGAAAGCGCATGCGGCGCCGACACGGTTGCAGAAGGGTTTCCAGCGAACTCCTCTCCAGCCAGGAGAGGGTGCGGGCGGAGCGAATGCAGTGGCATTGCCGAACCCTCACCCCAGCCCCTCTCCCGACGGGAGAGTGGCTTCGGCCACGTCACACAGACGATCCCCATATAATTCATTGTTTTCCCACGCCCAACGGTTGCCGCCGCATGTCGCAGGCCACGCAGAAGATCGGTTTCGTCAGCCTCGGCTGCCCCAAGGCGCTGGTGGATTCCGAGCGCATCCTCACCCAGCTCAAGGTCGAGGGCTACGAGATCGTGCCTAGCTACGGCGAGGCCGACGCGGTGGTGGTGAACACCTGCGGCTTCATCGACGCGGCGGTGCAGGAGTCGCTGGACTCCATCGGCACCGCGCTCAACGAGAACGGCAAGGTGATCGTCACCGGCTGCCTCGGCAAGCGCGCGGAGCTGATCCGCGAGGCCTACCCCGACGTGCTTTCGATCAGCGGCCCGCAGGACTACGCCAGCGTGATGCACGCGGTGCACGAGGCGCTGCCGCCCAAGCGCAACAAGTTCCTCGACATCGTGCCGGACACGGGAGTGAAGCTCACCCCGAAGCACTACGCGTACCTGAAGATTTCCGAAGGCTGCAACCACCGCTGCAGCTTCTGCATCATCCCGTCGATGCGCGGCAACCTGGTTTCGCGCCCGGTGGATGAGGTGCTGCTGGAAGCCGAGAAGCTGGTCAAGGGCGGCGTGAAGGAACTGCTGGTGATCTCGCAGGACACCAGTGCCTACGGCGTGGATCTCAAATATGCCGAGCGCAGCTGGCGCGGCAAGGCCTGGCGCACGCGCATGACCGAGCTGTGCGAAGGCCTGTCCGAGCTCGGCGTGTGGACGCGCCTGCACTACGTCTACCCGTACCCGCACGTGGACGAGGTGATGCCGCTGATGGCGGAAGGAAAAATCCTGCCGTACCTCGACATCCCGTTCCAGCACGCCAGCCCGCGCATCCTGAAATTGATGAAGCGTCCCGGCAACATCGACAAGACGCTGGAACGCATCCAGAACTGGCGCAAGCTGGTGCCCGATCTCACGATCCGCAGCACCTTCATCGTCGGCTTCCCCGGCGAGACCGACGCTGAGTTCGAGGAACTGCTGGACTTCCTGCGCGAAGCCGAACTCGACCGCGTGGGTGCCTTCGCCTATTCGCCCGTGGACGGCGCCAAGGCGAACGAGCTGCCTGGCGCCGTCTCCGAGGAACTCAAGGAAGACCGCCTCGAACATTTCATGGCCGTGCAGGCGGAAATCTCCGCCGCCAAGCTGCAACGCAAGGTCGGGCGCACCATCAAGGTGCTGGTGGACGAAGCGAACGCCGACGGTGCCGTGGCGCGTTCCGCCGCCGACGCGCCGGAGATCGACGGCAGCGTGCTGATCGCCGACGGGAAGGGCCTCAAGCCGGGCCAGTTCGTCGACGTGGTGGTGGAGGGCGCCAGCGAGCACGACCTGCACGCCCGCCTCGCGTATCCGGAGCTCAAGCTCATTTGACAGTGCGATCAGGGATAGTCGTTTCTGACGATCTGATTACCGACAAAACTCAGCCAGCCCCTCACCGTTCATCCTGAGCGTAGGCCCGCAGGGCCGAAGTCGAAGGGCAGTTGATCGCGAGTCTCGCCATGAACGTCACGGCCATCGGCGGATGGTTGCGCACAGGGAGGGGCGCATGAAGAAAACCCGCTACTTGGCGCCGCCCCGCGCCGCGGTCGACCCGCAGGTATTCCAGCGGATGCCGTTCGCCGCGTGGCGCGAGTATGCCGACCTGATCGAGGGCCACGACTGGCCATCCATCGAGGCGCTCAACGCCTGTCGACCAGATGGCATGCGCGAACGCCTCGTGGCGCAAACCCGCGAATTGCTCGTCGACGGCCTGCACTACGAACAGCGCATCGCCGAACGTGGCGAGATTGCCACCCGCGAAAACAACTGGCACGACCTGTTCAACGCCCTGGCCTGGCTGCGCCATCCCGCCTTGAAGCGTGCGCTCAACGCGCGGCAAGTGGCCGAGATCGCGCACATGGGACCGAAGCAACGCTCCCGCGCACAATATGCGCTCACCCACTTCGACGAAGCCGGCGTGGTGGTCGCGCTGCGCGATCCGGCGCTGCTCGTGCTGTGGGATGCCCACGACTGGCACGGCCTGTTCTGGCGCGAGCGCGCGGCGTGGCGGGACGGTCGCATCCAGGTGGAGCTGTTCGGCCATGCGCTGCTGGAACATGCGCTGACGCCGGCGCAATTGCTGGTGGGGAAGGCGTTGGTAGTGGCTGGCTCCGACGCATCGCCAGTGGCAGCCATCGACGTCTGTGCGCGAGCGATCAGCGCAGGTGAGGTGTTGTGCGATCCGCTGGAGTTGCGACCCTTGCCCCTGGCCGGCGTGCCCGGCTGGCATCCGGACAACGGGCGGGAGGCGTTTTGCCATGAGGCTGCATGTTTCCGACCGGTGCGAGCCGGGCGCATCTACGCGGCCCCCTTGTCGCTGGCGAACCGGGCCGGCGGGTGAGAGCATCGCCCGGTGCACCGACCGGTGCGTTGCGTGCCATCAGGCGTCCGCCTGCAGATACGGTTCTAGGGGGGGAGTCCATGAAGATCCGCGCCTTCGTCCGCAACAGCCCTCTCGGTCACGCCGTGGCGGTCGCTACAGACGACTCTTCCAGGGATCTCCCGATTCCACCAAGATCCGGCGGCCGCGGTTCGAGCGTCAACGGCGGCGAATTGCTGCTGGCGGCCTTGGCCACCTGCTACTGCAATGACCTGTTTCGCGAGGCCGGGCATCTCGGGATTGTCCTGGATGAAGTCGAGGTTGCGGTCAGCGCGGATTTTCCCGGGATCGGCCTGAGCGCCGAAAACATCCACTACTCGGCTCGGATCAAATCCGACGCGTCGCAGGACCGGATCGAGGAACTGCTTGCCATGACCGACAAGGTCGCCGAGGTCCACAACACGATCCGTGCCGGCACCTCCGTCACCCTGCAGGAGTGGAGGACACGGCCAGCACCACTCGACTCACCTGCCTGAGTCGGCATGGGCTTGACTCCCACCTTCCCTTGGGGAGTGCGGGAGCCGAGCGTACGATGTCCTGCGGTTCCGCACTGCAGGCTCGCCGACATGCCACAGACCCCATCCCATGTTTCGAAGAAAAGCCGCATCCAGGGCGCCCTGCTGGGTGCCTTCATCGGCGACGCGCTGGCCCTGGGCTCGCACTGGTACTACGACCTCGATGCGCTGCGGCGCGATTACGGCGACTGGATCAGCGACTACACGGCGCCGAAGCCGGGGCGCTATCACGAAGGCCTGTCGGCGGGCGCCTCGTCGCAGGCGGGCTTCATCCTTGCGCTGACGACGCGCTCGCTGGTGGAGCGCGGCGGCTATGACGAGGCGGACTTTTGTGCGCGGATGGACCGCGAACTGTTCCCGCTGCTGGACGGTACGCCTATGGCGGGGCCGGGTGGCTACACCAGCCAGTCGATTCGCGAGGCCTGGCGCAAGCGCCATGCCGGCCTGCCGTGGGGGCAGGTGGCGGGACTGGCGGACAACACCGAGGCGGCGGAGCGGGTGCTGGCGATCGCGCTGCGCTACGCGGGTGAGCCGGTGCGATTGGCGAAATACGTGAGCAGCAACGTGGCGCTCACCCAGCGCGATCCCACGGTGGGCGCGATGACGCTGGCGTTCGCCGCGGTGCTGGCGCAGCTGGTGAACGGGGTGGCGCTGGACGGGGACTTGTCCGGCCGGCTGATGGGCATGGTGAAGTCCGGCGAGTTGCCGTTCCACACCGTGACCAGCGGCGAGCTGGACGTGCCGCAAGGCGCGGAGGCGCCCTTGCAGGCAGGGCAGTTCGCCTCGCCCGACGCCTTGCTCACGGTGTCGTCCATCGCGCGGGCGGCGCACGATCCCGGCGTCGCCATCGAACCAGCGTCGAAGGTGGGCCTGGTCTACGGCCTGCCGTGCGCGGTGTACCACCAGTTTCCCGCGGCCTACTACCTCGCGGCGCGCTTCCAGGGCGACGTGGAACAGGGCGTGCTCAACGCGGTGAACGCGGGCGGGCAGAACCAGGCGCGCGCCATGCTCACCGGTGCGCTGTGCGGCGCCATCGGCGGGTTGGAGGCGATACCCGCGCGTTTCATCACCGGACTGCAGAACGAAAAGGAATACCTGGCGCTGGCGGAAGCGCTGGCGCGGCAGGCGGGTTGAGGGCTGGCGGCGTGGATAGGCGTCACTCGAGTGAGCTTCGGATCACCGTATCGTGCGGCACGCCGTAGGTCGGGATTCATCCCGACGATGCATGCCCGGAGCGCGCGGGTCGGGCTGAAGCCCGACCTACGGCGAACCTGCGGGCTGGCTTTCCGCTGCGTGGATGCATCGCTTGCGCAGCTCACGCCTGGTAGTGCACTTTCACGATCAGGAACCTCGTGCGCCCGCCCGGCAGCTCCGCCTCGAACTCGTCGTCGAGGCGTTTCTTCAGCACCGCGCGGGCCATGGGCGAGTCGATGCTGATCCAGCCCAGCTTCGCGTCGGTCTCGTCGGGGCCGACGATGCGGTAGCGGACTTCCTCGCCGTTGGTGAGGTTCTCCAGCACGATGATGGCGCCGAAGAACACCGCCTCGCGGTCGGCTGGCGCGCCTTCGGCCACCTTGAGCGCGGGGATGCGCTTGCTGAGGTAACGTACGCGGCGGTCGATCTCGCCGAGCTGCTTCTTGCGGTAGGTGTATTCAGCGTTTTCCGAACGGTCGCCCTCGGCGGCCGCGGCGGCGAGTGCCTTCACCACTTCGGGGCGCAAGGTGTGCCACAGGTGATCCAGCTCGGCCTTGAGCTTCTCGAAGCCGGCGCGGGTGATGATCGCGGTGGAGCGGGGAGCGGGTGGGCGCCAGCGGCTCATGGGCTGGCCTCGTCACGGCCGGGACCGCGCAGCAGCCGCCACGCGGCGGCGAGCAGCCAAGCCAGGATCAGCAGGATCAACACCTTCTGGCTGAGCCCGCGCGGCAGGGTGCGCCAGAACGCCTGCACCCACAGCAGCACGAAGCAGAGCGCGGCCCAGGCGAAGGCGAGGCGGAACCAACGTCGCCAGTGCGCGTCGCCGCGCAGTCGCCAGCTTTGCAGCAGCATCGCGGTGGTGGTGCACAGGAAGGCGGCCTGCGCCGCCACGCCATGCACGTAGCCGTGCAACGTGGGTGGCCGGTTCCAGGTGTCGGTATGGGCAAGCGCGGTGACGGCCAGCGCGATGCCGCCCGCCACGAACAGCAGCAACGGTGCCGCACTGCGCGCCGCGGGCGACAGCGTGCGATACGCGCTTGCGCCGAGCACCGCCAGGGCGAGCGCCATCGCGTCGTAGCCGGCGCGTACCATGCCGCCCCACGGGCCAATCAGGTAGTAGCTGTTCGGCACCCGCGTCCAGTCGAGCTCGGGTCGCAGGCACTGTGCCGCGAGGCCGGTGGCGAGGAAGGCGAGCATGCCGGCGAGGGCGATGGCCGCCGCGAGCCTGGAAAAGAGCCGCCTCCCCTGCATGGACGTCATGCCCGCGCAAGCGGGCATCCATCGGGAAAGCAACCTGGATTCCCGCTTGCGCGGGAATGACGACAGAACAAGAGGACCTCTTGGTTCGCTCACATGCCACCCGCCAGTTGGTGCTGCAGGGCCGCGATGTCGTCGTGCTGCGGGTGGTCGGGCCAGGCGGCGGCGAGCTTCTGCAGCAGGACGATCGCTTCGGCACGCCGCTCGGGTTGCGTGGCCAGCAGGCGTGCCACCAGCAGGCCGTAGTGCGGCGCCTGCGCTTCGCGCGGCCAGTGCGCGAGGTAGCCGCGTCCGAGATGGATGGCGAGGCGCTCCATGCCGAGGCGCGCGGCGAGGTCGGCCAGTTCGCCGCAGGTGCGCGGGTCGTCGGGCACGAAGGCGGGGTCGATGGTGCAGCATTCCTGCAGTACGCCCAGTGCGCGGCGCGCTTCGTTCTGCGCGATCAGCGCGGCGATCCAGATCTGGCCGTGCACCAGCAGGTCGTCACGCAAGCCTTGACGGCGCAGCAGTTCGCGGTAGAGCTGGTGCACCGGCGCCGGCGCGTTGTGCTGGCGCAGGCGTTCGGCGAGGCGATGCAGTACGGCGACAGGGGCGTCCGCGGCCTGCGCACGCGCCTCGTCGACGAGGCGGCTGTCCTCGTCCTGGCCCAAGGCCTTTGCCAGTTGCGGCGCCTCGGGCACCAGGCCGAGGCGCTCGTGATGCAGGTGGATCAGCGCGCCCATCAGGTGGAAGGCCAGCACGATCAGGTACGTGCAGGCGAAGGCGAACAGCGGCAGCGCGAGGAAGCGCGGCAGCAGGTGCGAGCCGAGCGAGGCCAGCACGATCAGCAGGCCGAGCAGCAGATTGATCGCCACGGGCACCAGGTAGACCGGGCCGAACGTGTTGACCACGCGTATCCAGTTCAGCGGGTTGAGCGCCAGCGCCAGGTTGCCGTCGAAGGCCAGCGACATGTCCACCGCCGGCAGCGCCAGCGCGGCCACCACCAGCACCGGCCACAACGCGCGCGGAAAGAACGCCACCGCCAGCACGCACAGCGCCACCAGCAGCAGGTGGATCGCGGTGAGCCCCCAGCCGCTGGCGCCGTTGCCCTCGCTGCCCACGTCCGGCGGGTCGGCGTAGCCGTGGGCGGTGTGCAGCAGGCAGTCGGCGGCATAGCGCCAGGTGGCGGCCCACACCAGCAGGCTGGCCAGCATGCCGACGGCGGGCAGGAAGCCCGCGTAGTGCGCCAGCGTCAGCGCGGTGCAGGTGGCCAGCCCAGCACCGCGCAGCGGATAGCCGAAGCCGGCGACGAGGCGTTCGCCGAACGGCGTGTCGGCGGCGACGGTTTCGATGCGCGGCATGGAGCTGACTCTCACTCAGCGCTTGCCGCCGAAGATGCCGCCCAGCACGCCGCGCAGGATCTGCCGGCCGAGCTGGTTGCCCATGGTGCGCACCACTTGTTTGCCCATGGTCTCGATCATGCCTTGCCGGCGCTTGGTGCCGAACAGTGCGTCGTGCACGGCGCCGCTCCAGGCCGAGCCGCCGTTGCCGTCTTTCGCCGGCGTTCCGGCGGCGACGGCGTTCGCATCGGCGGCCTTGTCTTCCGCGCGTTTGGCGAGGATCTCGGCGGCGGATTCGCGGTTGACGGCGGTGTCGTATTTGCCGCCCACCGGCGAGCGCTGGCGCACGGTGGCGCGTTCGGCGTCGGCGATCGCGCCGATGCGGCAGCACGGCGCGGTCACCAGCACCTGCTCAACCGGCGAAGGCACGCCGCCGTCGCGCAGGGTGGAGGCCAGTGCCTCGCCCACGCCGAGCTGGCCGATCGCCGCGGTGACGTCGAGCTTCGGGTTCGGCGCGAAGGTCTGCGCCGCGACCTTCACCGCCTTCTGGTCGCGCGGGGTGAACGCGCGCAGCGCATGCTGCACGCGGTTGCCGAGCTGGCCCAGGATGTTCGCGGGCACGTCGTCCGGGTTCTGCGAGCAGAAGTACACGCCCACGCCCTTGGAGCGGATCAGCCGCACCACCTGCTCCACGCGCTGCAGCAGCGCCGGCGGCGCGTCGTCGAACAGCAGGTGCGCCTCGTCGAAGAAGAACACCAGTTTCGGCTGGTCGAGATCACCCACCTCGGGCAACTGCTCGAACAGCTCGGACAGCAGCCACAGCAGGAAGGTGGAGTAGAGCCGGGGCTTCAGGATCAGCTGGTCGGCGGCGAGGATGTTGATGACACCGCGGCCGCTCATGTCCTGGCGCATCAGGTCGGCCAGTTCCAGCGCGGGCTCGCCGAAGAAGGCGTTGGCGCCGTCCTGCTCCAGCTGCAGCAGGGCGCGCTGCACGGCGGCGAGGCTGGTCTTGCCGATCAGGCCGTAGTGGGCGGAGATGTCCTTGCTGTTGTCCGCCGCGAAGGCGAGCAGGGCGCGCAGGTCGTCCAGGTCCAGCAGCAGCCAGCCGTTGTCGTCGGCCAGCTTGAACACGATCTCCAGCACGCCCTGCTGGGTGTCGTTCAACTCCAGCACGCGGCCGAGCAGGGCGGGACCCATCTCGCTGATCGTGGCGCGCACCGGGTGGCCAAGTTTGCCGTAGAGATCCCAGAAGATCACCGGGTTGGCCTGCGGCTTCCAGTCGGCGAGCTGCAGCTTGGCAAGCCGCGCCTTGAGCCTGTCGCCCGGCTCGCCCGCGGCCATCGCCAGGCCGGCGAGGTCGCCCTTGGCGTCGGCGAGGAAGCAGGGCACGCCCAGCTTCGAGAAGCCTTCGGCCAGCACCATCAGCGAGACGGATTTGCCGGTACCGGTGGCGCCCGCGATCATGCCGTGGCGGTTGCCGTAGCGCGGTTCGAGCACGACGCTGGCGTGGTCGTTGCGGCCGATCAGGATGTCGGTCATGGGAGTCCCTTCGTTGCGGTCGAATCCGATTGTAGCCAGCCGTTGCCGAAGATCGGTTCATTGAGTCCGTCGGTGCCGCGGGCTATGGTGTCCGCTTTTCGTCGGATGGTTTTGCTCATGCGGTCTGTTCGTGTCGTTCGATCCCTGCGCCTGGCGCCGCTGGCGGCGGCCTTCGGCTTGCTGGCCGCCTGTGCAGGCACGGGCGGCAGCAAGCCGAAGGCGACGGTGGCCGCGCTGTACACCCGGCTCGACCAGGCCACCCAGGGTTACCAGACCGCGCTGCAGCAGATCCGCGCCGGCAACGACGCGGCGGGACAGCAGACGCTGGGCCAGGCGCTGGACACGCTGAAGAGCGCCTCGGTGCAATGCGGCAGCACCGCCGGTTGCGACCCGCAACGTTTCTTTTCCGCCTACGACCGCATGTTGCGCCTCAAGGACGGCAGCTTCATCGGCGACGAGACTCCCGACGACGAACCTCAGACCGGCATGGCGCTGGACCAGCGCGGCGCCGCGACCCTGCCCGAGGCGCAGCGCAGCGTGACCCTGCTGCACGGCCAGAAGCTGTCCGAGCTGATCGCGATGAACGGCGCGGTGAAGGCCGCCTTGCAGATGTGGCTGACCCAGTGGCGGCCGAACCTGATCGATGCCTGGATCAACTACCAGTACCTGCGCAGCGAGATGTGGCCGCAGTACAAGAACGCCGACCTGCCCGAGGCGCTGCTGTTCGGCATCATGGCCAAGGAGTCCGGCGGCAAGGTGCATGCGGTGTCGCGCTCCGGCGCGGCCGGCCCGCTGCAGTTCATGTACGCCACCGGCATGCGTTTCGGCCTCACCAACTACAACGGCTTCGACCTGCGCTTCGATCCGGCCGCCTCGGCGCGCGCCAACGCCGAGTACATGAACGAGCAGCTCAAGGTGTTCAATGACAACCTGGAGCTGACGCTGGCGGCCTACAACGGCGGCGAAGGGCGGATGAAACGGCTGGTGGGGCCGGATACCTCGGTGAGCTTCTACGACCCGCGCATCTACGGCCAGTTGTCGCAGGAGACCCGCGACTACGTGCCCTCGGTACTGGCGGCGGCGTGGCTGTTCCTGCATCCGGACAGCTACAACCTGCGCTTCCCGAAGATCGACGGCGTGCCCGGCAGCATCACGCTGAAGCGACCCGCCTCGCTCGACGAGCTCACCGTGTGCCTTGGTTCGGCGGGCGGCATGGAGGAGGGCTGGTTCCGTACCTTGCGCAACCTCAACCCGCGGCTGGACCCGCAGCAGGAGCAGCCGGCCGGCGTGGTGCTGCAGGTGCCGAAGCTGCTGGAGCATTCCTACGCCTCGCGCTGCGTGGACGGGCCGTGGCCGATCCTCGCCGCCGACCTGCACAACGCGGCCGCGCCGGTGGTGGCCGCTCCGCCGCCGCCACCGCCCAGCCCTGCGAAGATTCGTCGCTACAAGGTGCGCCACGGCGACACCCTGGTCGGCATCGTGCGCCAGCTGCGCTGCTCCAGCGTGCAGGAGCTTGCCGAGATGAACCACCTGCGCCACCACCATATCTCGGTGGGGCAGGAGTTGAAGGTGCCGGAGTGCCGCTGAAGCCGCCGTCCGGCGACTGACGCTCAGGCGGTGGCGCCGACGCGCATCCAGTCCTTGACCGGGTCGGCCGGGCGATGCAGGCGCTTCAGCTCGTTCAGCAGCCGCAGCACCGCCAGGTGCTGCAGCTGCAGGCGATCCTGCGGCGAGTGCTTGGTCTCGTGGTAGGCCACGGCCAGCCACAGCGCGATGCCGCGCAGCGCCACCTCGGGATTGTCCGAACGTGCCCGCTCGTAGCCGGCGCCGGTGCCCTGACCCCAAGGCAGGTAGCGCGCCTCCGGCGAGGTGCCGTACAGGTGCGGGTATTCGCTGCGCGAAGCCTGGCCGATTTCGCGCAGGGTGAGCACGCTCAACTGGGCGCGGCTGCGCTGGGGCAGGGCACGCACGCTGCGCTCGATCTCGCGCAACTGGCGGGTGAGCTGGTGTGCACGGAGGAAGGCGATGGCCGGGCTGAGCAGCTGCATGGAATCCTCGTCCCCTGACACCGCGACAGGTGCGGCAATGGCGGGAGGATAGTGGGCGGCTGGCACATGAGGCGCCCAATGCGTCACAAAATGACGTGTCGCGTCAGTTTGTGCGCGCGAGTTGCCCCAGTCGCTGGCCCACCTGCACGGCCTGCTGCGGTTCGAGCGCATCCAGCTCGGTCACGCCTTCGGGCAGCAGCACGATCACGGTGGAGCCCATGTTGAAGCGTGCCATCTCGGCGAAGCCCGCCAGCGTGACGTTCTGGCCAGCGAAGGACTTGCGCCGGACCGACGACGCATAGGGCGGAATCACCAGCCCGTCCCACACCGTGGCCACCGAGGACACCAGGATCGCGCCTACCATCACCACCACGAACGGGCCGTGTTCGCCCTCGAAATGGCAGACCAGCCGCTCGTTGCGCGCAAACAGCCGCGGAATCGCTGCCACCGCGAACGGTGCCACGCTGAAGATGCGCCCCGGCACGTGCACGGTTTCCTTCAGCGTGCCGGCCAGCGGCATGTGCACGCGATGGTAGTCGCGCGGAGACAGGTACACGGTGACGAAGCGGCCGTTGCGGTAGGGTGCGGCGGCAGCCTCGTCGCCCAGCAGTTCCGCGGCGCTGTAGTCCTGCCCCTTGGCCTGGAAGATGCGCCCGTCGACGATCCGGCCGGCCTGGCTGATGCGGCCATCGGCGGGCGAGAGCAGGGCGGCCGGATCGGCATCGACCGTGCGCGCACCGGGCTTCAGCTTGCGGGTGAAGAAGGCGTTGAAGTGCTGGTAGGCGAAGGGATCCGGTTGCGCCGCCTCGGCCATGTTCACGCCGTAGTTGCGCACGATGGTGCCGATCAGCCAGTTCTTCCACGGCGCGAAGGTCCAGCGTGTGCCCCAGTAGACCAGGCGCGACAGGAAGCGGTGCGGAAGGATGTATTGCAGCAGGATCTTGAAAGTCATCCGGCGAAGTATACGGGGCGCGGGCTTATAATCGCCGGCCAACTTGCCGCCATCGAACCGCCGTGACCGCCGAACTCGCCACCATCATCGATTTCATCCGCTACGGCGCCAGCCGCTTCTCGGCGGCCGGGCTGACCTTCGGCCACAGCCACGACAACCCGATCGACGAGGCCACCCACCTGGTGCTGGCCAGCCTGCACCTGCCGCCGGACATCCCGCCGGCCTACGGCGCGGGCCGGCTCACGTCCGAGGAGCGTACGAGCGTGCTGGCGCTGATCGAGCGCCGCGTCAACGAGCGCCTGCCGGTGGCCTACCTCGTCGGCGAAACCTGGTTCGCGGGGCTGAAGTTCAAGAGCGACCGCCGCGCCCTGGTACCGCGCTCGCCGATCGCCGAACTGATCGAGTCGGGCTTCGCGCCGTGGCTGGACGAGCGTCACGTGGAGCGCGCACTGGACCTGTGCACGGGCTCGGGCTGCATCGGCATCGCGATGGCCGAGTACAACCCGGACTGGCGCGTGGACATCGTCGACATCAGCGACGACGCGCTGGCGCTGGCGCGCGAGAACATCGTGTTCCAGCACGTCGAGTCGCGCGTCGAGGCGGTGAAGTCCGACCTGTTCGAGGGCGTGCGCGGGCGCAGGTACGACCTGATCGTGTCGAACCCGCCCTACGTCACCGAGGACGAGTACACCGCGCTGCCCGGCGAATACGCCCACGAACCCAAGCTGGGCCTCACCTCGGGCGCGGACGGTCTGGACATCTGCCTGCGTATCCTCGATGAAGCCGCCGACCTGCTGACCGACGATGGCTTGCTGATTGTCGAGGTGGGCGAGAGCGAGCACGCGCTGGCGGCGCTGCTGCCGGAAGTGCCGTTCGTGTGGATCGAGTTCAAGGTAGGGCAGATGGGCGTGTTCGCGCTGGAGCGACGCGACCTGATCGAGCACAAGGCGGCAATCCGTGCCGCCGCGGCCGCGCGCCGCTGAGACCATGGAACTCGAAACGGCGCGGCTGCGACTGGATGCGCTGCGGGAGGGCGACGCCGAGGCCTTGTTCCGCTATCGCGCCGATCCCGAGGTTTGTCGTTATCAGAGCTGGCGCCCGGCCATCTTGGCCGATGCCGGGCGTTTCATCAGGGATCAATCGGCGATGGCCGCGCCATCGCAAGGCCAGTGGTTCCAGCGTGCCATCCGCCAACGCGACGACGGCGTGTTGATCGGCGACGTCGGCTTCTGCCTTGCCGATGCACAAGCCGAATTCGGCATCACGCTGGCGCCCGCTGCTCAAGGCAACGGCTACGCCCGCGAGGCGCTGCATGCGCTGTTCGGCTGGCTGTTCGGCGAGCTGGGCATTCATCGCGTGCATGCGTCGGTCGATCCGCGCAACGCACCAAGCATGGCGCTGCTGCTGGCGATGGGCATGCGCAAGGAAGCCCATTTCCGCGAAAGCCTGCGGTTCCATGGCGAGTGGGTCGACGATGTCGTCTTCGGGCTGCTGACCAGCGAATGGCTCGGCAAGGGCGCAGGAAATGCTGCATCGCGGTAAGCTGTGGGGGTTTCCCGCGGACGTCCAAATCCCGTGTCCAGCAATTCCTTCGGCAAGCTCTTCACCGTCACCACCTTCGGCGAAAGCCACGGGCCGGCCATCGGCTGCGTGATCGATGGCTGTCCGCCGGGGCTGGCGATCGCGCCGGAGGAATTCCGCCACGACCTCGATCGCCGTGCCACCGGCAAGAGCCGCCACACGTCGCAGCGACGCGAGGCGGACGAGGTGGAGATCCTCTCCGGGGTGTACGAGGGCAAGACTACTGGCACGCCGATCGCACTCTTGATCCGCAACACGGACCAGCGCAGCAAGGACTACGGCGACATCGCCTCGACCTTCCGCCCCGGCCATGCCGACTACACCTACTGGCAGAAATACGGCATCCGCGACCCGCGCGGCGGCGGACGCTCCTCGGCGCGCGAAACCACCATGCGCGTGGCCGCCGCGGTGGTCGCGAAGAAATGGCTGGCCGAGCGCTACGGCGTGCGCGTGCGCGGCTACCTCGCCCAGCTGGGCAGCATTGCGCCGGCGGGCTTCGACTGGGATGCGGTCGAGCAGAACCCGTTCTTCTGGCCCTGTGCCGAACAGGTGCCGGCGCTGGAAAAGGCCATGGACGCGCTGCGCAAGTCCGGCGATTCGGTGGGCGCGCGAGTGACCGTGGTGGCCGAGGGCGTGCCGCCGGGCTGGGGCGAGCCGGTCTACGGCAAGCTGGACGGCGACCTCGCCAGCGCGCTGATGTCGATCAATGCGGTGAAGGGCGTGGAGATCGGCGACGGTTTCGCCGCGATCGCGCAGCATGGCAGCGAGCATCGCGACGAAATGCGTTTGGACGGCTTTACGTCCAATCATGCCGGTGGCATCCTTGGCGGCATCAGCACGGGGCAGGCGGTGGTCGCCTCGATCGCGCTGAAGCCCACCTCCAGCATCCTGATCCCCGGCCACAGCGTGAACCTGGCCGGCGAGCCGGTCGAGGTGGTCACCAAGGGTCGACACGACCCCTGTGTCGGCATCCGCGCCACGCCGATCGCCGAGGCGATGATGGCGCTGGTGCTGATGGACCATGCTTTGCGCCACCGTGCGCAATGCGGCGACGTGGGCGTGGTGCAGCCGCGCATCGTCTGAAGGCAGCCGGAGGATGGGTCATGGTGACATTGTCGAAGCTTGAGCACGCCCCGTTGCGGGACGCCCTCAGCGACGCGATCCGTTACTGGGAGCGGCGCCGCATCGCCTTCAACCTGCTGTTGGCCGCCGTCGTCACCGGATGGGGCGTGGCGGCCTGGCCGTACTTCCGCGCCGCGCTGACGTTCGAACCGGTGCTGGCGCTGGTCGTGCTGGCGGTGCTGGCCAATGCCTGTTACTGCGCGGCCTATCTGGTCGACTTGCCGATGCAGTGCTCGGCGTACCGGGCGGCCTGGCGCCGCCGGCGCTGGATGCTGTGGACGTTCGGCACCCTGTTCGCGATGGCCTTGGCGTACTACTGGATGGCCGACGAGATCTATCCCGCCGTGCGCGCCATGGCGGGGGCGTGACGGATGCCGATGCGGCCGCGTGTATGGGTTTCGCGCCCCACCTTCGATGACGTGATCGCGCGGCTGCAGCCGCATTTCGAGGTGACGGCCGAGTCGGTGGAGACGAAGTTCAGCCCAGCCGAGCTGGCTGCGAAGCTGGCCGATTGCGACGCCGCCATCGTGGGCCTGAAGGAGCGCGTGGGCGCGGCCGAGCTGGCGGGCGCGAAGCGCTTGCGCATCGTGGCCAACCTCGCCGTGGGCCATGACAATCTCGACCTCGCCGCGCTCGGTGCCGCCGGGATCGCGGCCAGCAACACCGCCGACGTGCTCAACGAGAGCGTGGCCGACTACGCCTGGGCGCTGCTGCTGGGCGCGTCGCGGCGCATGGGTGCCGCCGAGCGCTGGCTGCGCGCGGGGCATTGGCACACCACCGAATTCAAGGGCTGGCTGGGCACCGACGTGCGCGGCCGCACTCTGGGCATCCTGGGCATGGGGCGCATCGGCCAGGCGATCGCGCGGCGCGCGCAGGGTTTCGGCATGCCGGTGCTCTATCACAACCGCTCGCGCCTGCCCGAGGCCGTCGAGCGCGAATGCTGCGCCCGCCTCGTGGACAAGGCCACCCTGCTGTGCGAGTCCGACTGCCTCATGCTGGTGCTGCCGTTGACGCCGGAAACCCGCCACGCCATCGGCGCCGCCGAGCTGGCGCAGATGAAGCCCACTGCGGTGCTGGTGAACGTGGCGCGCGGTGGCATCGTGGACGACGCGGCGCTGGCCGCCGCGTTGCGCGAAGGCCGGCTCGCCGCCGCCGGCCTGGACGTGTTCGAAGGCGAGCCGCGGGTGCATCCGGACCTGCTCGCGCTCGGCAACGTGCTGCTCAGCCCGCATATCGCCAGTGCCACGACCGATACCCGTCGCGCGATGACCACCGTGGCGGTGGACAATGTGCTGGCGTTTTTCGGCCACGGCCCGCACGCGGGACATCCGCCGAACCTGCTGAACCCCGAAGCGCTGGCCTTGGCCGGCGTGACCTTCCCCACCCACCCTAAACTTACCTGGAAGAGCCGCACCCGATGAGCAAGAAGAGCAGTTACAAGGTTGCGATGGTCGGCGCCACCGGCGCCGTGGGCGAGACCCTGCTCGCCATCCTCGCCGAGCGCGATTTCCCGGTCAGCGAACTGGTGCCGCTGGCCAGCGAACGCACTGCCGGCAGCCAGATCTCGTTCGGCGGCAAACAGGTGACGGTGAAGCTGCTGGATACCTACGATTTTGCCGGGGTGGACATCGCGTTCTTCTCGGCCGGCGGTTCGGTGAGCAAGGTGCATGCGCCGCGTGCGGCGGCGGCCGGCGCGGTGGTGATCGACAACACTTCCGAGTTCCGCTACCAGGACGACATCCCGCTGGTGGTCAGCGAGGTGAATCCGCATGCCATCGCCCAGTACACCACCCGCGGCATCATCGCCAACCCGAACTGCTCGACCATGGGCATGCTGGTGGCGCTGGCGCCGATCCATCGTGCAGTCGGTATCGAACGCATCAACGTGGCCACCTACCAGTCGGTCTCCGGCGCGGGCCGCTCGGGCATGGAGGAACTGGGCAAGCAGACCGCGGCCCTGCTCAACTTCCAGGACGTGGAGTCGAAGAAGTTTCCCAAGCAGATCGCGTTCAACGTGATCCCGCACATCGACGACTTCCAGCCCAACGGCTACACCAAGGAAGAGATGAAGATGGTGTGGGAGACGCGCAAGATCCTGGAGGACGAATCCATCGCCGTGAACCCCACCGCGGTGCGCGTGCCGGTGTTCTACGGCCATTCCGAGGCGGTGCACATCGAGACCCGCGACAAGATCACCGCCGAGCAGGCCCGCGAATTGCTGGAGCAGGCCGAGGGCGTGGTGGTGATGGACGAGCGCAAGGCCGGCGGCTATCCCACCCCGGTCGGCGACGTGGCCGGCAAGGACCCGGTGTTCGTGGGCCGCATCCGCGAGGACATCTCGCACGAGCGGGGGCTGGATCTGTGGATCGTCTCGGACAACATCCGCAAGGGTGCGGCGCTGAACGCGGTGCAGATCGCCGAACTGCTGATCGAGGACTACCTGTGAGGCGCGGCCTGTACTGGCTGGCGCTGGCCGGGGTGCTGGCGGTCACGCCGCTGTGGGCGCGCGCGCAGCAGTCCACCGGCACCCATGCCTCCAAGGCCGTGCGCAAGCAGACGGCTGCGGTGGCCCGGCAGCGTGCCGAGGTGCAGCGCCTGCAGCGCGACGTCGCCGCACAGGAGTCCGGCAGTCGCGCGGCCGCCGAGCGGCTCAAGCAGCGGGACGCGGAAATCGCCGAACTGCAGCGACAGCTGCAGACGGCGCAGCAGTCCGGGGCGGCCGCCGGCAAGGGCCGCTGAGGGGGAGGGGCGCCGAACGTTCTCCGGGCCTTTGGCAGGTTCTGGAATGCGCGACAGCAATACGTCGCAAGTCTGCGATCCTGCTATTGTTGATCCGTCCGCATCTCACTAAAGTGGCGCCTCGTCCGGGCGAAGCGCCATCATCGTGGTGGCCTTACCTGACGCCAAGGCTTGTTCGGGGGAACGCGTGATGAATCGTTCGTTGAAACTGCCGCTGCTGGTGGCATTGGCCCTTGGCAGCGGCCATGCCCTGGCGCTGGACTTGGGCCAGATCCAGGTCAAGTCGGCGCTGGGCCAGCCACTGCTGGCGGAGATTCCGGTGCAGAAGGCCACGTCGGCCGAGTTGCAGCAGCTCAACGTGCAGCTGGCCTCGGGCGAGGAATTCGCACGCGCGGGGGTTGCCGGGGGACGGCCCACGATTCCGTTGCATTTCGACGTGGTCGATGGCGGCAACGGCCGCAAGGTGATCCGCATCACCAGCGATACGGCGGTCAACGATCCCTTCCTCGACCTGCTGATCGAGATCCACGGTGGCAGCGGCAAGAGCGTACGCGAGTACACCATCCTGCTCGATCCGCCGGGCAGCAGCTCCGCGCCGACGCAGGTCGCATCGCGTCCGTCCGCACGCGCGGCCCGCCCGGCGGCTGCCGCGCCGGTTGCGCGCGCGGCCACGCACGCGGGTTCGGGCGAACAGGTGGCCAACGGCCGCTTCGGGCCGGTCGAGCGTGGCCAGACCC